>Ga0247790_10000403_pt1 | contig 13406 bp, 13 predicted proteins | sample UWRJS171409R4_FD_179913 | JGI IMG/M metagenome (GOLD analysis project Ga0247790, IMG submission 179913) | Soil microbial communities from Arlington Agricultural Research Station in Wisconsin, United States - UWRJ-S171-409R-4 | ecosystem: Environmental > Terrestrial > Soil > Agricultural land... | reverse complement strand
GCGGGCCTGACGGCTACCTCGTGCGCGAGCGGCCGCGCGCCGGGGTGTACGACGCGCCGCTCCTGCACCGGATGCAGAAGCTCGTCGCGATCCTGCCCGCGTACGATCTCCTGCACCTCGATTTCGGCGAGATCTCGCACCCGCCGCCCGGGTTCCACGCCGGGGAGTGGCGCGGGCTGTACGGCGCCGAGCCGTCGATCGCGAACTACCTGTTCTACACGCAGCCGACGACGATGGTCGCGACCACGTTCGTCGAGGATGGTCCCGCGCGCGGGGCCGAGGCCGCGTGAACGAGCTCGAGCTCGAGGCCGAGGTCCGCGACGTCCTGCGGGTGCTCGTCGAGGAGACCGGCGCCGTCTCGGCGCGCATCCTCGAGAACGATGACATCCGCACCGGCGTCCCCGCGCGGACGCTCGCGCTCGGCGGCGGCGAGTACCTGCGCGTCGAGCTCCCCACGCGCATCGATCGCAGCACCAGCCGCGAGCACGACGTCGAGGCCGCGTTCGAGCGCGCGACGCGCCAGCTCCGCGCGATCCGCCGCCGCTGGGAGGTCGCGCGGCTGCCCGAGGTCACCGTCGCGCCCGGCGCGCCGTCGAGCAACCGGGTCCTCGCGCGCATCACGCACTTCCTCTCGGCGCTCGGCAGCGTCGACCACGCGACGAACGCCTTCTGCACGCGCGGCACGCAGCTCATCGCCGCGGCGCGCCCGCCCACCGAGCTCGAGGCTGCGCGCTGGCCGTTCCTCGCGCGCCGCGCGCTCGCCACGCACGCCCCTGGCAGCTCGCACGGCGAGGTCGTCGATCCCGACGCTTACGCCATGAGCTTCTGGTACGACGCCAGCCTCGTCGTCCTCCTGGCCGAGCCCTACGGCGTCGACTTCGTCCGCCACCGCTGCCGCCAGGTCGCCCGCGAGCTCTCGAACCTCTTACCGCTCCTCGAGCCCGACCCCGAGGAGCCCGCCGCGATGCGCCGCCGCCCGCCCGAGGGCCCGTAGCCTTACGCGGCCTTACGCGGCCTGCGCCTGCTCGAACGAGTGCTCGGTTTCGAGGTACACCTCGCGCGTCACCCGCGCGTTCGAGGGGCGCCAGATGTAGCCAAGCACGAACGGGCGACCGGCTGCATCCCGGTGGCTCACGCTGACGTCATTGGCATTGTCCCTGTTGTAGAAGGTGACGGAGCTCGGATCCAGCTGGTAGGGCCAGTCGGAGTTGTAGGGTGCCTGGCGCGACAGGAGCCTCCCCTTGACGTGGACGCTCTTCGTCTCCTCGCCCGAGATGATCTTGCGCGCATGCGCGATCATGGCCTCGTCGGTCACTTCGAAGATGAACTCCTGATCATCTGGCTGCGTGAATGCAAAGTACGCCACGGCGGTCTCCTTTGAACGCGGTGCTGACAGGGTGCTTCTCCTCGCGATGAATGCGAGGCTCCGCGAGAAATCACCCAGGGACAGAATGTCGATTCACCAGCGCGCAGTCGATGCTCCTCACACGGCCTCACGGTGATCCGCGGCTCACGCACGACGCCCCGATCCCGGCCGGCGTGAGCTGAGGATCGCCTCACGCTTCAGGTCAGCGCGGGCGGTTTTCTGCCACTGCGCCGCGAGGTGCCGCGTCGCCCGCAGCCGCTCGATCGGGGTCGGATACCGCGGGCTGAACCAGCTGGTAAGTGACTGATTTTGCTGTCCAAATATTGACTGCGGTGCGTCAGGCGTCTCCGCGCAGAAGCTGCCGGCGCTCAGCGCAGCCGATTACGCCGCCACTGCATCTCGAGATGGCGCGTCGCCTTCAGCCGCTCGATCGGTGTCGGGTACCGCCGGTTGAACCAGGCGACGAGCGCGTCGAAGTCCTCGCGTTCCTGCTCCGTCCACGGCGCGGCTAAGCGGGCGGCGAACTCCTCCGGGGATAGCCGCCGCTCCTCCCACGCCTCGAGCTCGGCGCGCTGCTCCGGTGTCAGCTTCGGGATCTCGCTCATCGTTTGGTCGCTCGGAGCCTCTCCAGCCAGCGTATGTCGTCTACGTCGCGCGGGCGAGCGGCAAACTTCTTGGTCAAGATGAGGTCGTCGATCGACGGGATTGCGACTGACACGTCTTCGCCGACCGACAGGTGCACCCGGCGCTGCCACACGTCGTCGAACACGACCATGGTCCCGTCGATCGTGCCGACCGCGCGCGCGACCAGGACGTCGACGTGCTCGTCGCCCTCGATCACGTAGCGGCCATTGCGCCTCGCCTCCTCGGGCGAGCGCGTCGGGAACATGTCGAGCGGGCGCAAGGCTTCGTTCAGCGCGCCGGCGTCGTCGGCCGGGATCCAGTAGTCGTAGTCCCGCGTCATGACCGGCAGGCCGAGCGCGATCAGGGCGCGGCGGCCGATCAGCAACGCGCGCGCCCCGCTGTCCGCGACCGCGCGGAAGAACGCGAGCTCGTCGAACTGGCTTGCCTGCACGCATCGAGCATAACCGCGTGCGCCGCCTGGCGCGAAACGCTGTGCCGGGCGGCGAGGGTGCCGTGATAGGCTCGCGCGCGAGAGCTGCGTCGAGGGTGCTTGGGGAGAGCGGGAGAGCCAACCATGATCGTCATCTACGGAACGGCGTTCTACGGGAAGGTCGCCAACCACGGCGGCCAGCACCAGCTGACCAAGTTCTTCCACGTCTATTACGTGCCGCTGATCCCGGTCGGCACGCTGTGGGTGACGGAGCACATGGACGAGGGCTACCGCGGCCACGGCGTGCGGATGAGCGGGCGCAGCGTGCTGGCCGGGTACGCGCGCGTCTGGGGGCCGCTCGCCGTGATCGGCGGCCTCGTCGCCGGTGGCGTCGGCGGGCTCGCCGCCGTGGTGGGCGCGGCCGCGCTCTGCGCGTGGAGCTGGACCTGGCGCTCGCTGCGCGCTCCGCTCGCGCGGCGGCGCAGCGACTTCAACCTGCTCGCGTTCGGCACGCGCTGCGATCCGCTCCAGATGCCGGCCGATCTCCTGGCGGTCCTGCAGGGGTCCGTCGACGAGCGCTGGGCGCTGGTCTCCGAGGGCAGCACGCCCGAGGACGTCGCGCGGCTCGGCGCCAAGAGCCTGAGCCAGGCCGTGCTGGCTTATGCCTCGCTGCGCATCGCCGCTCGGCTCGCTCCCGGCGAGCACGCCCGCGCCGCGCGCGACGCGTCCGAGCGCATCATCGCGGCCGTCACGGACATCGACGAGACCGCGCTCGAGGGCGGGCCCTACCGCGCGCCGGGCCTGCCCCGGCTCACCGAGGGCCGCATCGCCGACGACGGCGCGCCGCCCGCGTAGCGCGGCGCGGGGCGTTGAAGCGGCCGGGGCCGAGTCACTCAGCGAGGCGACACAGCGGGATCAGGAATCGGTAGCCGTCCACTTCGGGCGAGATCCGCTGGATCCATTCGACAGTGCGCCGCCGGTTGGAGCGCGCACCCTTGCGGTTCAGATCGAAGATCTCGATCGTGCGCAGGGCACGAGCTTGCTCATCTGGCGATGCAGTTGTGGAAGGCTGCAACTCTCCAGAGTCGTGGTGATATTCGAAGTAACGCTCGAAGTGGAAGTCAGGATCGTCGGGGCGGAGCAGCGCCTCGTCCCATTGGTTCTGCTTCGCGTTGTTGCATGCGCTGCAGGCGAGGAACAGGTTGCTCCACTCGCACACCCGCTCGTAGAACTCGGGCCGTCCCTTTGGGCGGAAGTGGTCGATCGTCTCTTCTCCGGTTCCGTCGATCGGATACCCGTCGCAATAGCTGCAGTGCTCGTCGGTCATGAGCCCGAGCTCGGCGCGTACGATCTGAAATAGAGATCGACGCCATTGGAATCGATACGCCGGGTTGTCGCGACGACGCTCAGCATAGTTACGGCCGATCGCTGCGCCTTCATTGACAAGCGCTTCGGGTGCTGGGCCTCGAGTGCACGGCCTCATGGTGCGGCGCGCTGTGCGAGCTGCCGGCGCATCTGGCCCAGCTCGAGTGCCATCAGCCCATGGAGCTCCTCACTGCGTTGCTTGAGCTCGTCGGCGATTCGTTCGACCTCGGCGCGGGCGCTTTCATCGCCCCCGAGCAGGCGTCGGCGGGCCGCATGAAACTGTTGGAGCTTGTGCTCGGTGTCGACGTCGAACTCCGATTCGATCCCGAAGATGGAGCGCAGCACGGCGGAGTAGCTGTGGCCGAGCTGCGGCTCGTCCACGTGTACCACCTTGGCGGAGCTGCCTTCCAGGCCGAGCGAGATGATGCGGCCGTCTGCGAGCGAGCCCACGACGAACGGCGAATGAGTGGACGCGATGATCTGCGCGTTGGGAAATAGCTTCTGGACAAACGGCAGCACCCGCCGCTGCCACGCGGGGTGGAGGTGGATGTCGATCTCATCGAGCAGCAGCAAGAAGTGTCGCTGCTCGACCGGTGTGTTGTCCTTCCACGGGATCCGAGCGAGGCGCATCAGCAGGTCGGCGATCCAGCTGACGATCGATTGCAGTCCGTCGGGGAGCACGCCGAGTCGAACCGTTGCACCCCGCCAGCGCACGCGGACGTCGTCGTCCTTGGCGGTGATGACGAAGCCGAAGCCAGGATCTCCGATGATGTCCGCGATGCTCTCCTCGATGCGTCGAACACTCCGAGCGAGCTGCTCGGCTTCGCCGAGATTGCCGGCTTCCTTCGCCTTCAGGCGACGGTAGTTTTGGCTGACGATCCAGTTGGCGAGCAGAGCGGTATCGGCGGTCTGCAGGAATGACAGGCTGTTCTTGAGCGGAGATGTCGCCGGCTCCTGAATGGCAGTGATCTGGACATCAGATACTGGCCGAAGCCCTGCATACGCGAACGCCGCCCAGTCGAAGACAGGATGCTCGTCGGCGCTCTTTGCGAGCGTTGACCACCCTGCCTGTCGCGGATAGGCCGGATGTTCGCTGGGTTTTGCGAAATACTGGATGGCTCCCGACATTGGATTGATCCGGGTCGGCCGCGCGCCTCCGAAGAATTCCACGAGATCATTGTTCTTCCGGTGCGGGTACAGCGCGGCGACGACCGGCCTCTCATCTTCGGTCTGGAGCACGACCGTCGCATTCAGTGAGCGCAGGCGGGCCTCGAGGAGAGTGTTGGTGACGAGGTCGGGGTGCCCGCACGCGACCATCGAGGCCAGCGCGTACAAAATCGTGCTCTTCCCCGTCCCGTTCTGCCCCGTCAACAAGTACACGTCCGCCAGGTTCGGATCCGCGCCCTCCGGGAACTCGATCGTCACGTCGTCGAACGGGCCGACCTCCCGCAGCTGGATCTGCCTGATGCGCATCTACGCGGACAGGCTACCAGAAGCGGTCGGTACGGTCGTAATCGCCGGCAGCGGGCTCAGCCGGCCGTGCCCGCGGCGCCGCCGCTGCCGCCGCCGCTCGCGGGGGCGAGCAGCGACTTGAGGACGCTGGCGTCGCCCTCGAGGGCGATGCGCTGCATGTACGCGTGCAGGCCGCGGTCGCCGCCGAGCTCCTCGCCGCCGCCGGCCCGGCCGGGGCCGCCGTGGACGAGCGACGGCAGGACCGTGCCGGGGCCGGGGCTCTGCGCCGCCATCTTCGACGAGCCGAGGTAGAGCCGGCCCGCCCAGGCGGCCGCCGAGGAGACGAAGCTGGCCACCCAGTCGCGGTCGTCGGAGTAGGCCGAGCTGACGAGGCAGCCCTCGCCGCGCGCGACGAACGCCGCCGCCAGCTGCGCGTCGCCGTCGTAGGGGCCGACCGTCGTCACCGGCCCGAAGACCTCGTGCTCGTGCAGCGGCACGCACCCCATCGGATCGGGCGTCGTCCGCACCACCGGGCCCACGAAGTAGCCGGTCCCCGGCGGCACGCCGACGGGCGCGATGTCGCCGGTGCCGCCGAAGCCCTCGGACGTGGCGGCCGCGAGGCGCGCGATGCCCTCGCGCACGTCGCGCAGCTGCTGCGCCGTCGCGAGCGGGCCCATGCGGACCTCCTCGCGCGCCGGATCGCCGACGGCGAGCGCGCCGAGCCGCTCGCGCATCGCCTCGAGCACCTCCGCCTGGCGGCCCGCCGGCACGAGCACGCGCCGGATCGCCGTGCACTTCTGGCCGGTCTTCTGCGTCATGTCGCGCACCACGTCGGCCAGAAACAGCGCGAACGTCTCGCTCGATGGGTCGATGTCCGGGCCGAGGATCGCCGCGTTCAGGCTGTCGGCCTCGACGTTGAGCCGCACCGACGCCGCGACGACGCGCTCGTGCGCGCGCAGCACCCGCGCCGTGGCGCTGCCGCCGGTGAACGCCACCACGTCGCCCGGGCCGAGCGAGTCGAGCAGGGCGCCCGCTGGCCCGACGAGGAGCTGCAGCGCGCCGGGCGGCAGGAGCGGCACGAACAGCTCGGCCATCCGGTGCGCGACGAGCGCCGTCGCCGTGGCGGGCTTCGCGATCACGGGCATCCCGGCCAGGAGCGCCGGCGCGAGCTTCTCGCACAGCCCCCAGCCGGGGAAGTTGAACGCGTTGATGTGGACGGCCACGCCCTGCCGGCGCGCCCACACGTGCTGGCCGCCCATCCGCGCCGTGCGGCCGACCTGGACGGCGTCGCCGTCGGCGAGCAGCGGCGCGTCGCCGAGCCGCGCGCCCAGCTCGGCGTAGTGCGACAGGGTCACGGCGCCGCCATCGATGTCGAACTTCGCGTCGCCCCGCGTGTTGCCGCCGTTGGCGACGGCGAGCGCGATCAGCTCCTCGCGCGCGCCGTGGATCGCCTTGGCGAGCGCGCCGAGCAGGGCGCCGCGCTGGGCGAACGTGAGCCGGGACAGCTCGCGGGCGCCGGCCGCGCGGGCGTGCGCGAACGCGCCGGCCAGATCGTGGCCGCCGGTCGCGACCTCGGCGAGCGGCGCCTCGGTGGCCGGGTTCACGAGCGTCGCGCGCGCGCCGGTTCCCTGCGACCACGATCCCGAGAGGTAGCTGGCGAGGAGCTGCATGGCGCAGTTCTTACCGCATCGCGGCCCCGCCGCGAACGGCCATACGTTATCGTGATCGCACGGGGATGCCGGCGATCGGCAAGCGTCTGCTCACCGGGCTCATCGCGCTGGTGGTCGTCATACTCGGCGGCGCGTGCGGCTACTACTTCATCGGCGACGGCCGGTGGGCGTTCCGCGACTGCGTCTACATGACCGTCATCAGCGTCACCACCGTCGGCTACGGCGAGACGCTCGACGGCATGGCGGACGTGCCGTACGCGCGCCCGTTCACGGTGATGCTGCTCCTCTTCGGCACCGGCAGCATCGTGTTCTTCGCGTCGATGGTGACCGCGTTCGTCGTCGAGGGCGATCTCCGGAACGCCCTGTTTGCGTCCCGCCTCAAGAAACGGATGAAGCGCATGAAGGATCACGTCGTGGTGTGCGGCGCCGGCTCGACGGGGCGCAACGTCATCGAGGAGCTCCTCAAGATCGGCACGCCGGTCGTGGCGATCGACATCAACGAGCACGAGCTGCGCGAGATCGCCGAGAAGTACCCCAAGGCCGAGTTCACGTTCCTGGTCGGCGACGCCACCGACGACGACGTCATGGCGCAGGTCAACCTGCCGGCCGCCCGCGGCATCGTCGCCGCGCTGTCGTCCGACAAGGACAACCTCTACGTCACGGTCGCCGCGCGCCAGACGGTCCCGGGGCTCCGCATCGTGGCGCGGTGCGCCGAGCTGTCGCACGTCGACAAGCTCAAGCGCGCGGGCGCCGACGCCGTGGTGTCGCCGAACTTCATCGGCGGCATGCGCCTGGTCTCCGAGATGATGCGGCCCGCCGTGGTGCGCTTCCTCGACGAGATGCTGCGCGACACGCGGGCCCCCTACCGGATCGAGGAGATCCTGCTCGGGCCGGGCGCCAGCGACATCGGCAGCACGCTGCGGGAGGCCCGCGTCCGCGAGCGGTTCGGCATGACGGTGCTCGCGATCCGCCAGTCCGACAACACGTCGTGGACCTACAACCCCGATTCGAGCGAGAAAATCGCTCCCGGCATGACCCTCGTGGTCCTCGGCTCCTCCGCGCAGGTCGCCGAGCTGCGCAAGCTCTGCGGGTGATCGCGGGCGGGCCCCCCCGTGCTATAGCTCCCGCGGGATGAACGAAGCCGCGCGCTCTGGGCCGCCGCGGTGGGCACGCTGGCTGACGGCGGGCTCGCTCGCCGTCGCGATCGCCGCGCTCGTGCTCACGATCTACGACGTCGGCCTGTTCACGCTCGGCAAGTACCTGCGCCTCATCGGCTGGTGGTGGCTGGCGATCGTGCCGATGGAGGTCCTGTCGACGACCCTGCACGCCGTCTCGATGCGGGCGTTCATGTCGCCCGAGCGGATCCCATTGCGCCACGCGGTGCTCGCGCAGCTGGCCGGCCGCGCGATCAACGCCGTCACGCCGAGCGGCAACCTCGGCGAGGTGATGAAGGTGTCGATGCTGACGGAGCACGTCAGCCAGTCCCGGGCGGTGTCGACGATCCTGCTCTACAACGTCGTCGCGTTCTGCGTCGAGCTCCTGATCATCGCGGTGGCCTGCGCCGGCATCGCGCTCTGGGTGCCCGCGCCGCCGGGCGTCGGCGGGATCATCCTCGCGACCGGCGCCGGCTGCCTCGTGATCTCCGTCGGGCTCTACGCGCTCGTCCGGCGCGGCGTCCTGTCGAGCCTCGCCGGGTTCGCCGTCCGGCTCCGCGTGCTGTCCCGCGCGCGCCACGGCCGGTGGGAGGCCAAGCTGCGCGGCATCGACGACAAGCTGCGGCTCGTCAGCGGCGCGCGCCTGCGCGACCGCTGGATCGGCATCGCGGCGCTCACCGCCTCGCGCGTCAACTCGCTCGTGCTCTCGCTGATGATCCTCTATGCGGTCGGCGTGCCGATCACCGCCACGTTCGTCGCGGTGTGGACGGTCGCGAGCTTCGTCATCTACTTCGCCTCGACGCTCGTCCCGATGGGCGTCGGCATCGCCGAGGGCGGCTACTGGGGCTTCTTCCGCACGATGGGGCACAACCCTGCGCAGGGCGTGGCGCTCGTGCTCGCCCGCCGCACGGTGACGATCGCCTACGCCGCCGTCGGCCTCCTGCTCGTCACGACGAGCGAGACCGTCAAGCGGGTGCGGGCGCACCAGGCCGAGAAGGCCGCTGTCGCGGCTGCCGCGGCCGCGCCCGCTGTTGCCGTCGCTGCCGCCGCGCCCGTCGCGGTGCCGGCCCCCGACGCTCCGATCCCGTGAGCCGCTCGCGATGACCGAGGAGCCCCCGCCGCGGCCCAGCCAGAAGCGCATGACGGCGCACGTCAACCGCGGGCTGGCGTGGGTCGGGTTCGCGAGCTCGCTCGTCGGCGTCTACGACTTCCTCTCGCTCCTCATCATCCTCAACTTCTGGATCTCGCCCGACGAGTACGGCATCGCGACGCTCGCCGTGTGGATCTACCCGATCCTCGATCAGGCGACGGACCTCGGGCTCTCGGCCGCGGTGATCCAGCGCGACGATCATGATCCCGACAAGATCTCGACGGTCTTCTGGATCAACCTGACGCTGGCCGGCCTCCTGTTCGTGGCGCTCGCGCTGATCGCGCCCTTGGCCGGCGCCGCCTACGGCCACGCGATCATCGGGTACATGATGATCGCGTACGGGACGAAGATCATCTGGCAGAACGTCTACTTCATCCCGGCGGCGCTGATGAAGCGCGAGCTCCGCTTCAAGGAGCTGTCGATCATCCGCATCCTCGCCAACACGGCCGAGTTCGCGGGCAAGGTGGGCTTCGCGTGGGCGGGCTTTGGCATCTGGTGCTTCGTCCTGGGGCCGCTGTGCCGCGTGCTCGTCACCGGCGTCGGCTGCCAGATCTGCCACCCGTGGCGCCCGCGGCTCGTGCTGCGCGTCGCGGGCGCGCGCGAGTACATCCGGTTCGGGCTCAAGTCCTCGGGCAGCCAGATCCTGTTCTACTTCTACACGAACGTCGATTACCCGATCGTCGGCGCGTTCTTCGGCCCGACGGCGCTCGGCATCTACCGCGCCGCGTACGAGATCGTGCTCGAGCCGGTGCGTGTCATCTCGAACGTCGTCGTCGACGTGGCGTTCCCGGCGTTCGCCAAGCTGCGCCACTCGCGCGAGCGGCTGATCGCGCAGCTGGTCTCGTTCACGCGGCTGAACCTCATCACGGTGATGACGTTCTCGGCGCTCGTGTTCGTGGCCGCGCCGGAGATCATCGGCGTGTTCTTCCCGAAGTACGCGGGCGCCGAGGACGGCGCGCGGATCCTGTGCGGCGTGGCGGTGCTGCGCTCGGTCGGGTTCGTGATCCCGCCGCTGCTCGACGGGACGGGCAACCCGCACCGCACGTTCAATTACATGCTGAGCGCCGCGATCGTGCTGCCGCTGTCGTTCCTGCTGGGCGCGGCGGCGCTCGGCGGGAGCCTGGGCTTCCTGTCGGTCGCGGTCGCGTGGGCGATCGGCTACCCCATCGCGTTCGGCGTCCTCATCTGGCTCGCCAGCCACACGCTCGGCTGGACGCCGTGGGGGTACGTGCGCTCGGTCGCCGGGGTGGCCGGCTGCATGCTCGGCGCGGCGGTGGTCGGGCTCGGCGTGCGCTCCGCGCTCCTCGGCCGCGTGCCGGACCTGGTGCTGCTCCTGATCGTGGCCGGCGTGATCGCCCTCGTCACCGGGCTGCTCCTCGCGTACACGCAGGGCCTGAGCCTGCGCCGGCTGCGGCGCGCGCTGCAGGGCGATCCGACGGCGGACCTGTCCTCGCCGGATCTGGATCTGGGCGAGGTGGTCCGCGCGGCGGCCGCCGCGGATGTGGCGGGTGCGGCGGCGACGGCGGCGGAGGGGGCGGCGATGGCGGCGACGGCGGCGACGGCGGCGGCGGACAGGGGAGATACGGCGGATACGGCAGCCGCGGCCACCGCGGAGCGGCGCTCAGAGCCGTAGCGCCGCTCCAAGGCGTGCGCGGGCGCGCATACGTATGTTCCGGTATCCGCTTTGCACCCGCGTGTCTTTATGTCCAAAGAACCGCGCCAAGCGAGCACACCGCGGGTCGGGGTCCGCCGTCCGCAGCACGTCAAGCATGACAAACGATCCGAAGATCTGCTGCGCGAGCAGTCCAGGACGGAGACCGAGGAAAGGCCTTACCTCGATACCGAGGGCGGAGAGTAAGGCAAGTCACGGACCGCCGGGTCACCGCGGCGAGCGGTTCCGCTCGCTGGGCCCGTGGATGCCGTCCCGGCTGCTCGCGTGGCGTGCATTATCATGGGGCGTGCTGCGCGATCTGCCGTTCTTCTCGTACGCGAACGAGGCCAAGGGCGTGATCGCGATCGGCAACAGCGCGCGCGGCGTCCTGGCGATCGGGGGGAGCGTCTCGGTCGGCGTGATCTCGATCGGGACCAACGCGATCGGCGTCGTCGCGCTCGGGCTCAACGCCGCCGGGCCGATCTCGCTGGCGCTGATCAACGGCGGCGGCGTCCTGTCGTGGGCGGGCGTCAACGTGATCGGCGGCGTGGGCGCGTCGTACGTGAACGCGTTCGTCGCGCCGTGGCTCGGCGTCGTGCTCGCGGTCGTCGGGCTCGTGATCGGCCAGCTGATCCATGTCCCGCGCGCGCCGCGACCGGACGCCCCCGCCGGGGCCGCGGGCTCGCTCGCCAAGATCCTCGAGGCCGCGCCCGGCGTGTACTGGGTCGTGGCCGGGATCGAGCCTTGCGAGCGCGGGTTCGTGCTGACGGACGGCCCGCTCTGGATCGAAGCCTACTCCGCCGAAACGCTGGTGCGCGGGTCCGCGCGGCGCGCGCGCTGCCAGGTCCGCGTCATCGAAGAGTTCGACCACCAAGGCACGTATCGAGACGCCGCCACCAAGCGGCGGCGCCTGATGGTTCAGTCCATCGAGCCGCTGCCGGAGCCGCCGCGGTTCCTGCACGTCGAGCGCGATCTCTCGTGGCTGCTCGCGCGGTCGCTCCAGGCCGTCTCCTTGGTCGCAGGTGCCATCTGCGCCGCGCTGGCGCTGGCCGGCTGAGCCCTCGGGTAGCCCGGCCGAGCCTCTGCGCTGAGCTACGAGCCGCGCTGCAAGTCCGCGCAATGGCCCATCTCCCCCCGTGGCATATTCGGGGCATGCTGGCTCGCGGGCACCTGTCGATCCGAGGTCGGCTCCCAGAGCGAATGATGAAGCCAGACGCAAACCTCCTCGTCGATGTAGTCGCTCCCAAGGTGCTCGAGGCGTGGAGCGCCGCGTCGAGCGCGCTCGCTCGCGCCGGCGTTCGTCACGTCGTGATCGGCGGCCTGGCGGTCGGCGCCAACGGGTACCCGCGCGCCACGAAGGATGTCGACTTCCTCGTCGGTGACGAGGCGTTCATCCGCCACCCCGGCGGTATCGTGACCATGAACCCGGCGCTCCCGATCGAGGTCAACGGCGTCGCAATCGACTATCTCTCAGCTCGCCCGGGGGAGGAGCACCTCGCGGCGGCGCTCGCGGCGCCGCCGGGGTCGGTCATCGACGTGGCGAGGCTTGTGTACATGAAGCTCAAGGCGTCGCGCCTGCAGGACCGCGCAGACATCGGAGGGTTGGTCAAGACCGGCCTCGACGTCGATGCCTGCCGCGCGTACCTCGCGGCGAATGCACCGGCGCTCGTGGCGAGGTTCGACGATCTCGTGACCGAGGCTGCATCGGAGCAATGACCGTTGCCGGCGATCGCCCCGGCGAGGGCCCGGACGTGGCTCGCTGACGCGGCTGTGGCACGGCCTCCCACCGGCGACGGACCCGTCTCGGCCGGAGCGTGTCGGCGACCGTCCTTGCCGCCCCGCGGCATCTCGATGCAGCCGCCGAGCGAACCGGTGCTCCTTTCCAGACGAGGCATTCCAGGTGGGCTCACGCACGATGGTGACTCCCCTGTCCCACGAGAATTATTGATCCGGACGCTCGCGGTCCGATCGTGTCTCGCCCGTTGGGCAGTGTTCGATCTCGGCGAGCAGTCGGAGTAGCTCGCGACGCAACCGGCGACCATCGCTTCTGAGCGTGCTCATCCCAGGGGATCGGGACCGCGAGTCCGGTGTGGTGATCGACCGCCCTCCGGTCTGCACGCGCATGGCGCTTAGGTGCTCGCTGATCCAGCGCGGGACGATTCGATGCCTGGTGCTGCACGTCCGCGCAAACGCTTCGCTCGCAGCGCGCCGGGGCGCTGGGGTCGCGCAGCCGGTGCGCGACCCCGGCGGCGTGGCGGCGCGATCTGCGGGCACGTCGATTGCTCTCGTCGAGAATGCGGGCATTCACGAGCTGGGACTCTTGACCGCGAACGAGGCCTCTATGCGCTCTCCTAAGCTCTCGCTCTCCTGGTTGGTCGTGACTCTCTCGGCGTGTGGATCGGCGCCCGAGCGGCCGGACGCCGCCCCGGACGGCCCGGACGACACGCCACTCCAGCAAAGCTACATCACCGGATCCAATAGCCACGACCCCGACCGTTTCGGCGATAGCATCGCGATGTCGGCGGACGGCTCGACGCTGGCGGT
>Ga0247790_10000402_pt1 | contig 13478 bp, 8 predicted proteins | sample UWRJS171409R4_FD_179913 | JGI IMG/M metagenome (GOLD analysis project Ga0247790, IMG submission 179913) | Soil microbial communities from Arlington Agricultural Research Station in Wisconsin, United States - UWRJ-S171-409R-4 | ecosystem: Environmental > Terrestrial > Soil > Agricultural land... | reverse complement strand
CACGCCGAGCGCCGCGGCCTTCTCGTGATCGACGTCGATCTTGTACTCCGGCCGGTCCTCGAGGCCGCCCGGCCGCACCTTCGCGACGGCAGGGTTCTTCGCCGCCAGGCCGAGCAGCTGGTTGCGCGCTGCGAGCAAGGCGTCGTGGCCGAGGCCGGCGCGATCCACGAGCTGCATCTGGAACCCCGTCGCGCTGCCCAGCTCGGCGATCGCCGGCGGCGCGAACGCGAAGACCTGCGCCTCCTTGATCTGCGAGAACGCGCCCGTCATCCGCTTGGCCACCGCGTCCGCCTTGCGCTCGGGAGCCGCGCGCTCGTCCCAGTGCCTGAGCTTGACGAACACGAGGCCCGAGTTCTGGCCACGGCCGACGAACGAGAAGCCGCTGATGACGAGCGCCGACTCGACGGATGCCTGCTCCTTCGTCATCAGGTACTCGTTCACCTTCTCCATCACCGCGCGCGTCTGCTCCTGCGTGCTGCCCGGCGGCAGCATCACCTGGACGGTGAGCTGCCCCTGGTCCTCCTGCGGCAAGAACCCGGACGGCACGCGCCCGAACAGGAGCGCGAGCGCCGCGGCGATCGCGCCGTAGGCGACCATCGCGAGGAGCTTGCGCCGGACCAGGAACCGGACCGTGTGCTGGTAGCCCCGGCTCGTCCGCTCGTAGCCGCGGTTGAACAGGCCGAAGAACCCGCGCGTCTTCGCGCCGTGGCCCGGCCGGAGGATCGTCGCGCACAACGCGGGCGTCAGGGTCAGCGCGACGACGACGGACAGCGCCATCGCCGACACCAGCGTGATCGCGAACTGGCGGTAGATGACGCCGACCGAGCCGCCGAAGAACGCCATCGGCACGAACACGGCGGCGAGCACCATCGCGATGCCGACGAGCGCGCCGGTGATCTGCTGCATCGATCGGCGCGTCGCCTCTTTCGGTGGCAGCCCCTCGTCGTGCATCACACGCTCGACGTTCTCGACGACGACGATCGCGTCGTCGACGAGGAGGCCGATCGCGAGCACGAGGCCGAACAGGGTCAGCGTGTTGATGCTGTACCCGGCCGCGGCGAGGACGCCGAACGTGCCGAGCAGGACGACCGGCACGGCGAGCGTCGGGATCAGCGTGGCGCGGAAGCTCTGCAGGAACAGGAGCATCACGAGGAACACGAGGCCGATCGCCTCGAGCAGCGTCTTCACGACCTCCTCGATCGAGATCCGCACGAACGGCACCGAGTCGACCGGGTACTTGACCGTGAGGCCCGGCGGGAACGTCAGCGACAGGTCGGTGATCCGCGCGCGCACCGCCTCGGCCGTCGCGAGCGCGTTGGCACCAGCCGCGAGCCGGATGCCCAGGCCCGAGGTCGGCTTGCCGTTGTAGAAGCTCTCGACGTCGAAGCTCTCGCCCGTCAGCTCGACGCGCGCGACGTCGCGCAGCCGGACCTGGCTGCCGTTCGGGTTGACCCGCAAAAGGATCGCGCCGAACTGCTCCGGCGTCTGGAGCCGCGTCTGCGCCGTGATCGTCGCGTTGAGCTGCTGGCCGGGGACGGCCGGCGTGCCGCCGAACTGGCCCGCGGACACCTGCGCGTTCTGCGCCTGGATCGCGGCGGAGACGTCGAGCGGGGTCAGCCGGAACGCCTCGAGCTTGTCGGGATTGAGCCAGATGCGCATCGCGTACTGCGCGCCGAACACCTGGACCTCGCCGACGCCGGGGACGCGGCTGATCGGATCCTGCAGCACCGAGAACACGTAGTCCGAGATGTCGTTGCGCGTCAGGCTGTTGTCCTCGGACACGAACACCGCGATCATGAGGAAGTTGCGGTTCGACTTCGCGACGCGCACGCCCTGGCGCTGCACCTCCTGCGGCAGCTGCGGCATCGCGAGCGCGAGCTTGTTCTGGACCTGGACCTGCGCGATATCGGGGTTCGTCCCCGGCTCGAACGTGAGCTCCAGGCTCGCCGTGCCGCTCGCGTCGCTCGACGACGTGATGTAGCGCAGGCCGTCGAGCCCCGTCATCCGCTGCTCGATCACCTGGGTGACCGTCTCCTCGGCCGTGCGCGCCGACGCGCCGGGGTACGTGGTGCCGATGCTGATCGCGGGCGGCGCGATCGCGGGGTACTGCGAGACGGGCAGCCGGAAGATCGACAGCCCGCCCGCGAGCATGATGATGATCGCGATGACCCACGCGAAGATGGGCCGGTCGATGAAGAAGCGAGCCATCAGCGCACCGCTTGCTGGGGCTGCGGCGCCGCCGGGGCGGGGCTCACCGGGACGCCCGGCCGCACCTTCTGCAGCCCCTCGACGATCACCTGATCGCCGACCGCGAGCCCGGAGGTGACGAGCCACGAGTCACCGATCGCGCGATCGGTGACGAGCTGGCGCAGCTCGGCCTTGCGGTCCTTGCCGACGACGAGCGCGGTCGGCCGGCCGGCCTGATCGCGCGACACCGCCTTCTGCACGAGCAGGATCGCCTTGGGGTCCGTGCCCTCCTCGATCTTCGCGCGCACGAACATGCCGGGGAGCAGCTCGCCGCGCGGGTTCGGGAAGATCGCGCGCAAGGCGATCGAGCCGGTCGTCGGATCGACGCTCACGTCGGCGAACTGCAGCGCGCCCGGCTCGGCGTACGCGCGGCCGTCCTCGAGCGCGAGCGCGACCTTGGCCTGCCCCTCCGTGGTCTGCAGCTGGCCGGTCTCGAGCGCGCGCCGCATCCGCGCGTGCTCGGCGCTCGACACGGTCACGTCGACGTAGATCCGGTCGAGCTGCTGCACGGTGGCCATCAGGGTCGCGGCCGCCTGCTGGACGTACGCGCCCTCGGTGACCTCGGCGCGGCCGATCCGCCCCGCGATCGGCGAGGTGACGTTCGTGTAGCCGAGGTTGATCTGCGCCGTCTTGACGGCCGCGCGCGCGCCCGCGACGTCGGCCTCCGCGATCTTCTGCCGCGAGGTGGCGTCCTCGTACTCCTGGCGGCTGATCGCGTTCGTCTGGATCAGCGTCGCGTAGCGATCGGCGAGCGACTTCGCCGCCCCCACGGACGCCTCCGCGCGGGCGAGCTGCGCCTGCGCGCTCTCGAGCGTGGCCTGGTACGGCGCCGGATCGATGACGAACAGGACCTGGCCCTGCTTGACGTCGGCGCCCTCGGTGAACTGCCGCTTCTGGACGATGCCGTTCACCCGCGCGCGGACCTCGGCGACGCGCAGCGCGGACGTCCGGCCGGGCAGCTCCTTGGTGAGCGTCACCGACTGGGCGGCGATCGTGACGACGCCGACCTGGACCGGACCCTGCGCGCCCGGCGGCGGCGCGGCCGGCTGGTCCTTGGCCTTGCCGCACGCGGCGAGCGCCGCGGCGAGCATGAGCATGCGTGTGAGCGTGGCGAGCGTGAGCTTCACGGGGTCCTCGGGTGCTTCCGCGGTCTGGTAGTAGGTTCGAAGCTGTCGAGCCGCTCCTCGATACGCGCGAAGACGTCGCGGCAGCGCGCGCGGTCGGCCGTGGAGATGCCCTGGAGCACGCGGCGCTCGAACGCCTCGATGCTCGCCGCCACCTCCTCGGCGAGCCGGCGGCCGCCGGGCGTCAGCGCGATCCGCTTGACCCGGCGATCGTCGCCGTCGTCGTGGCGGACGACCAGGCGCTTCTGCTCGAGGCTGTCGATCAGGCGGACCAGCTCGGGGTGGCCGATCTGGAGCAGGGCGGCGAGCTCGTGCTGGCGCAGCGGCTCGGCCGCGCCGGCGAGCTTGAGCAGCGGCCGCCAGGTCGCGTGCGAGAGCCCGTACGACTCGAGCTCGGTGTCGACCGCCTGCCGCCAGCGCCGCGCGACGCGCATGAGCTGGCACCCGATGCGGTCGGCGGCGGGGGCGGCCTGGCCGCGCGAGCGGCGTGCGGATCTGAGGACGGGCATCGTTGCCTCACCAAATCGTTCGTTTGTGAACGATTAGCTACCACCCCGCCGCAGCGTGGCAAGCGCGCCGGCGCCCGATCCCGCCCGCGGCACGCTGCGACGCCTGCGACTCCGGCGCGCGGCGTGCGCTCGCGCTCAAGCGCGCGCCGACACCAGCCACGTCGACGCAGGGAGCGCGACGCCGCCCGGCGCGGCGAACGGCGCGAGCGCCTCGATCAGCCGCTCGCCGATGCGGCGGCGCACGTCCTCGCTGACCTCGGCGATGCTCCGCGACAGGGGACCGATCATCAGCGAGGTGCGGGCCGCCTGCTCGACCGTCTCGCCGAGGAGCATGCTCGAGTCGTGGCGCTGGATCTGGATCTCGCGCCAGCCCGCGCGCGCGAGGATGCCGTGCAGCCGATCGCGATCGACGAACGCGAACGGGCCAGGCACGTGCGGCGGGGGCGGCGCGGCGCCCGGCACGAGCTCGCGCGCCGCCTGCATCGGCACGGTGACCCACGCGTTCTCGTCGGAGGTCCGCCAGCAGACGAACGCGAGGCGGCCGCCCGGCGCGGCGGCGCGCAGGAGGTTTCCGAACGCGGCCTCCGGCTCGGCGAAGAACATGACGCCGAACCGCGAGAACACGAGGTCATGCTCCGGCCGAAACGGGTGCGTGGCCGCGTCGGCCTCGATGAACGCGACGCCCGTCCCGGCGTCCCGCGCGCGCGCCCGCGCGACGGCGAGCATCGGCGCCGAGATGTCGACCCCGGTCGCCGCGCCGCCCGCGCCCACGCGCTCGCGCAGGGCGAGCGTCGTCGAGCCATTGCCGCACCCGACGTCGAGCACGCGCTCCCCGGCGGCCGGCGCGGCGAGCGCGAAGACCCCGGCGGTGATCGCCACCTCGGCGCGATCGATCAGCTCCCATATCGCCGCCCAGCGATCGCCGGTGGGCCCATTCCAGTACGCGACCTGCGCCGCGTTGGGATCGATCGACACGTAGCACTCGATCCCGGGCCGCGCCGCAGGCTCACCCTCCGGCGCGCCGCGGACCTCCCACGCGAAGCCCGCCGGGTACCCGCGCGCGCGGCACGCCGCGGCGAGCGCCTCGTGCGCGCCGCGGACATCCGCCTCCGCCGTCCCAGCTGCCGCCGCCGCCCCGCCGCCGCGGTGGATCGCGCGCGCCGCGCGGCCCGACGGCGCCCGCGCGATCCGGATCGGCGCCGGCGCGCCCGCGCGCGGCTCGGCGATCTGGACGCCGCACTCGATCTCGACGTCGCCCTCCGCCGGCTGGTGATACACGACGACCTCGCGGCCGACGGGCGCGCCCGCGCCGCCCTGCTCGAGCCACGCGCGCACCTCGGCGAGGAGCGCCGCCGCGGTCCGCGGCACGTCGACCCACGCGACGCGCCGGCGCACCGACGCGAGCCAGCCGGGTGCCACCTCGATCACCTCGATCGCGTCTACTGCGTCTGCCACGCGCGGAGCATAGCCCCGCCGTGCGCGGCGACAGCGCGTGGAAGCGGCCCGTCTTCGATCCTTGTTAGGATCGCGCCATGACGATGCCAGGCCCGCTGCGGATCGGCGTGATCGGCCACGTCGAGCACATCACGCTCGGGCGCGTCGCGGCGCTGCCGCGCGCCGGCGACATCGTGCACGTGCAGGAGCCGCGCGTGCTCGCGGGCGGCGGCGGCGGCATCGCGTTCTTCCAGCTCGCGCGCGGCCCCGTGGAGCTGCACCTGTTCACCGCGCTCGGCGACGATGATGCCGCGGGCTTCGTCGAGCGCGCGATCGCGGCGGCGCCGGCGCGCGTCCACGCGGTCCGCCGCGCGCAGCCGCACACGCGCGACGTCGTGATGATCGGCCCGGACGGCGAGCGCACGATCCTCGTCGTCGGCGAGCCGCTGCACCCGCGCGCGGACGACCCGCTGCCGTGGGAGATCATCGACGAGCTCGACGCGGTGTACTTCACCGCGCAGGATCCGGCGCTGCTCGCCCGGGCGCGGCACGCGCGCGTGCTCGTCGCCGCGGCGCGCCGCCGCGAGTGCATCGCCGCCGCCGGGATCGAGCTCGACGCGATCGTCGGCAGCCGCGCCGATCCGCGCGAGCGCGCCGCGCGCGCCGACTACGCGGTCCCGCCCGCAGCGCTCGTCATGACCGAGGGCCCGCTCGGCGGCGCGGTAGAGACGGCCGGCGGCGTCGCGCGCTTCGCGAGCCCGCGCGCCGACGTGACCGGCGGCACCTACGGCGCTGGCGACAGCTTCGCGGGCGCCCTGACGTATTACCTGGCCGCCGGGATGAGCGCGCTCGAGGCGGCCGTGCACGCCGCGCACCACGGCGCCGCGGTGGTGGGCAGCCTCGATCCGCTCGCGGCGCAGCTGCCGCTGTCCTTGCCGGCGCCCGCGCCGCCGCCCGCGCCGCCGTGATCGAGCGTCAGTTGCGCGCGAGCCACGCCATGACCTTCTCGCGCCGCGCGATCTGAGGCGCGAGGTGGCTGCCGCTCACGATCTCCGCGAGCTGGCTCGCGACCGCGATGTCCGCGATCGAGCGCGCGTCGCCGACGAGCCACGTGCGCCGGCCGAGCAGCGTCTCGAGCGTGTCGACGTGGCCGAGCAGCCGCTGCTCGACGCGCTCGGTGCCCAGGCGGCCGAGTCCCTGCGCCTTGAGCCGCTTGCCGTAGATGCGCTTGACCGCGCCCTTCATCAGCACGCGCTCGAAGGCGGGGCGCCCCTCGGTGAGCGCCGCTGCGGCCCTCTCGCGCGCCTCGGGATACATGAACCGCTGGTGAGCCTCGAACCAGAACAGCGACTCGTCGGCCCAGTCCTCCCAGATCTGCGCTTGCGCGCGCAGGTCCGGATCGGCGGGGAAGATCGGCCGCTCGGGGTGCTTGGCCTCGAGGAACGCGGCGATGTCGCTCGAGTCCTGGATCCGCTCGCCGTCGTAGTCGAGCACCGGCAGCTTGCCGGCCTTCGACAGCCCCGCCGCCTTGCGCGAGAGCAGGCCGTTGTAGTTGACGATCTCGTACGGCAGGCCCTTGTGCTCGAGGATCCGGCGGACCTTGCCGCAGAACGGCGAGATCGACCACTGGTGCAAGACGATGGCAGGCATGGGGCCGCAGTCTATCGATCTGCCCGCGCGCGATCGCGGATGGCGCGGCGCTCGCGCAAGATCTGCGGAGGGCGCACGCGGGAGGATGCGCGGGAGGAGGACGCCGCCGTGTGAGCTTCGACGTGCGTTGCCGGATCGTTGCGCAGTGTACGCGCAGCGTGCACGGGCTCGGCGGCGAAGTCCTCGACAACACGGTAACCGGCGCTGGTACGTCGGTCGCAGATGCTGCCTGGCAGGAGGGACCAGATGGCTTACCTGCGCCGTATCTCGATGCTTCTCGCGTTCTCGCTTCCGATCGCACTCGCGCCAGGGTGCACGGAGAACCTGTCGTCCAAGGGCCAGCTGATCGAATGCAGCGTCGGTGCGAACGGCGCGATCTCGAGCTGCCACCCGACGACCGAGACCGAGACGAACGATCCGAACAAGTGCATCGACCGCGACGAGAATGGGGACGACGATCCGGACGACGACGCCACCGAGGCCGACGACGATGACGGCACGAGCGGTCTCCTCGGCCGGCCCAGCGGCAACGACGACGACGACGATGACGACGGCGTCCCCGACGAGCTCGACGACGACGATGACGACGACGGCGTCGACGACGTCGACGACTGCGACGAGGAGGCGGGCGGCGAGCTCGACGAGCCGGACGACGACGACTCGATCGACGACGACGACCACGTGTGAGCGCCGCGCGCCCCCCGCGCGTGCCCGCGCAGGCGTACGCGGCGTGCGCGGACGTGATCTAGCCGCGCGGCCGCGTACGCGCGGCGAGCGACATCAGCTCGGCCTCCGGGATCTGCTCGATGCGCAGGAGCGAGGGCGTGCGCTGCAGGTCGGTGACGCTGTCCCCCTGCAAGATCACGAAGCGCCCCGCCTCCAGCGTGCCTAGCTTGCCACGGACGGCGGGGCGGCTCTCGAAGAGCTGCTTCATCTTGTCGAGCGATCGGCGGTCGGCGACCCGGCCGAGGAACCAGGTGTGGATCTGGTCCCGGCTGCGGTAGTCAAAGTCCGCGGGGCTCTGCGACGCGAGCACGACGCCGACGCCCGAGGCTGGGCCGCGCTTGAGCAGATCCTGCAGCGGCTCCTTCGATGGCGACTTCGCCGCGCCCGCGGGCATGAACAGGTCCGCGTCCTCGATCAAGAGGAGCGTGCGCGGCCCGGCGCCCGGCGCCTTCGCGGCGTGGCGGCCCAGGCACGCGATCAGGTGCGCGACCCACGCCTGGATCCGCTCGACCTCGCCCAGGAAGCGGGTGCTCGCGATCGCGAGCGGCAGCTTGCCACCGGGCGCGCGCCCGACGAGCGCCTCGGCGGTCAAGGTCTCCACGGCGGGATCGAACAGCACCTCGTCTCCGCGGAGGGACTCGAGGTCCTGCACGAGGCGCTTGAACATCCGCTCGTCATAGCGATGGACGCGCGCGACGAGCTCGTCGTCCCGATCCTCGAGCAGCGCGATCAGCTCGGCGAGCCCGCCGGTGGTCTTGCGCGCCGCGAGCACCGCGATCGCCTGCGTCAGGATCGTGCGCCGCGCGACGCCGGCGGTCGAGTCGCCGAGCCGCATCATCGCGGCGAGCGCGTGCGCTGCGTGCTGCACCATCCGCTCGTGCTCGGGCGCCGGCACCTGCGCGAGCGAGGGGACCACCGTCAGCGACAGCGGCCGACCGCGGTGCGCTCCCGGCGTGAACAGCCGGACGTCGATCCGCTCGGCGAGGCGGCGCGCGCGTTCGGGGTTCGCCGTGTGCTGCCACCAGTCGGGCTTTGCGTAGCCGGCGAGATCGCCCTTGCGGTCGACGAGGACAGCGGCCACGTCGCGCTCGAGGGCCTGCTCGATCAGGCCGAGCGCGAGCGTGGTCTTGCCGCTCTCCGGGCTGCCGAAGATGGCGGTGTGGCGAAACAGCGAGTCGAGCTCGATCGTGCGCGGCTCGGCCTGGAAGCTCGTGCTGGTCCCGATGTGCAAGCGCGACGGTGACGCGTCCGGTGCCGGCGAGGCGGCGGTGGTGGCAGCGGCGGCGGTGGCCTTCAGCTTCGGGGTGCCGGCTGGCGGAGTGCCCCGCCCGACGCCCCGAGACGGCGCGGGCTTCGCGCCGGGCGCGCCGGCGGGCGGCGCCTCGGCTGCCGGCGCGGTGGCCGCGGTGACCTGGACCGGGACGAGCCGATCGAGATCGAACATGTCCGCCATACCTGGAAGGCTGTAGACCGGCCGCTCACGGCGCCGCCATGCCATCACTCGGCTCGACGGAACCTCCGGCTGGAACCGCTGAAATGCGACGAGCGCCCTCAGCGTCGACGCATCGATGTACGCCTTCCGGCCGCCAGCCTTGAGCAGCTGCGACACTACCTTGTCCGAAGCTGGACCGCGCGGAAACTCCAGGGTTCGCACCGCGATCGGGGTAGCCTTGCCCGCGCCCCGGCGGAGCACCTCGATCTGCGTGGCGAAGCCGCCTCCGCGGTAGCTGTGGTTCGTGACCACGATCGCGAGCTCCGCGCGCTGCGTCGCGCCAGCGAACTGGAGGCGCAGCACGCTGTCCTTCCGCGGCGCCGTCGTCAGCGACAGGCCGGTCTCCTCGGCGCACGCCTTCGCGGCCGCGCCGACGACCGCGAGGATCTCGTCCTCGTCGTCCGGCACCTCGATGCCGGGCGCGTGCATCGCGTCGTTCCAGGCGGCCGCGATCTGGGCGAGATCCGCGTCGCTCGGCGTTGCTGGCTTCAGCGGGACAGCCGCCTCGGCCTCGCCCGTGTCGATGATCTTGCCGGCAGCAGCGCAGCGCGCCTGAAACTGATGGCACCACTCGAGCACGTCTCGCGTCCGACGATTGGCTAGGTTGCGCAGCAGCTGCTCGGGGATCGGATAGACCGGCTCCTCGATGCGGTGCACCGCGCCGGCCTCGGCGAAGAGCCAGGACAGCCGCCGCGCCACGATCGCTTCGATCTCGGCATAGGAGCGGTTGATCTGCAGCTCCACGACGGGCGGATCCTTCTCGAGCCGGTCGATCGCTGGCCTGTTGAGCTCGCCGCGGACGTGCCGGTAGAGATCGGACAGACATGCAACGACGGCGATGACCGACGGTACCTCGCTGACGATCTTCTGCAGGGCATCGATGGCGCGCCGGAACACGGTTCCCGACACGGCCCCGGCCTCGAATCCGGAGAGTTCGGCCTGATCGATCATGAGCACGAGCGCCGCGTGCTGCGTCACGAACGCCAGCCGTGCGAGATCGCGGATCATCCGGTGGGGCTCGTCCTTGCCGGTGCGAGGCACGACGTCGCCGATCCAGCGTCGATCATGAGTGTTCATGTCCTCGCAGCGCAGGTACTTGTAGACCCGCGAGGTCGTTCGCTGATCCGGGTGGAGCGCGTACAGCATGACCCGGAGCAGATCGGGATCGAACGCCGCCAGGTCGGCCTGCTTGAGGAGCTCGTCGACCAGGCTGTTGACATAGCCGGCAAGGCTCTCGGGGCTATCCCACGTGTCGTCGACGAGGCGCTCGATCCGTGAGCTCAGCGGCTCGCCGACGAGCCGCGGTAAGCCGCTCGCGAGCTCGTGCAGACCTGTCCGCTCGCCGGACGGTCCGGCGTACGGCCTGGCGAGCGAGTCGACCACGTGCTGGAGGAGGTACCGCGCGTAGTCGTCTGAGCTGGAGTGGAGCTGGGCGTACACGACGAACCCGCGGCCGTACTCGTGCACGTAGCGCCGGAAGCCGCGGAGGAGGTGCGTCTTGCCGGCGCCGGAGTCACCGAGCACGAGCATCATCCGGCCGAGGTCGGAGTGCTGCGCGGGCGTGGTGGCGCGCTCCACCAGCTGCTCGAAGGTCTCGCGCGCAGCAGCGTGAATCGTCTCGACGTCGAACGGATCGGCGTCGAACACCGACGAGGCCTGCTGGACGGCGGCGAACACGCGGCTCGGAGCGAGGAATGCCTGCGCGCGGAGGTCCACGTCGGACAGCGTGACCACGGCGTCGCCCGCGAGCGTCCGCCGCAGCTCAGTGAGCTCGTCGACGCGGCCCCGCCACCGCGGATCTGCCTCGGTCACCCCGCCGATCCGGCACGTCTCGTCGATCAGCCACATCATCATGCGCTCGTACCGCGCGAGCGCCTCGGGCTCGCCGAGCTCGGCCGCGTGGCGGCACAGCGCGAGCCCAGGCCAGCGCAGCGCGGCGCTGTTCCCGAACGGGCCGCGGTCGGCGGCGTACCGCTCGAGGAACGTGCGCGCCGACTCCTCGTCGACCGCGGCGAACTCGCCATAGGAAGTGGGCATCACGCTGGCGTAGTGCCGCGCCGCGGAGAACAGGAACTCGTACAGCGCCTCGATCTCGTGATCGCCGATCACGTCGTCGGCGGCCACGGCGCAGTGCGCCACGCGAAGACAGTCGGCGAACAGGGACTGCCACAAGAGCGCGGCGGTCGTGCCCCCGACGGTGCGCCGGAGCTCATCGACGAGGTCCTTCCCCCGCACGTTGGCAGCCACGACGCTCAGCGTCCGTTGGATGTGCGTGAGCTCGGCCCGCAGGCGCGTGTTATCGAGCATGGTTCCCCCGCTCCGTCGCGTGCGCTCCGGCCCGCTGGTCGAGCACGAAGTGGAAGGTCGCGCCCTGATCCTGGATCTCCGACTCCGCCACGAGCTTGGCGTCCATCGCGCCGACCAGATCGGCGCGGGCGAGGACAAGCCAGCCATCGCGATTCGCGCCGACGAGCCAGCGCTTGAACCGGTCGAGCGAGAGATCGTCGAGGCGGCGATCGCGCTCGATGCTGTGCCAGATGGCGGAGACGAACACCTTCTCGGCGCCGTAGCGCCCGTCGGTGCCAACCCGCGGGATGGCCTCGCGGACCACATCCAGGAGCGCCTCCGGGCTCGCGGGCTGCGCCGGCCGCTCGGCCGGTGCAGCGCCCTCCTGCACCCAGCGGCGGACGAGCGCCTGCACCAGCGAGCTTCGTCCGGCGTCCTTTGCGCCCACGGACTTCGCCGCGAAGCGCGCCGCCAGCTCTTTCGGCTTGCCCGCTGGCTCCACGCCGGCACGGCGCGCGAAGACATACGTCCGGAGGTCGCTCAGGTTCAGCGGACCGGCCGGCAGGCCCAGCGCCTCCGCGATCAGGGCGTCGCAGAGATCTTGCAGCGTCGGCGCCTCGCGGACCCCGAGCTCTCCCCGGAGCACGGCGGCGCAGAGCGCGTCCTTGGTGCGGACCGCCTTGGCGGCCTGGTCCGAGCCTGGCGCGAGCCCGAGCGCGCGGGCCGGAAAGTGTGCGGTGCGGGCCTCGGTCCACGTCGGCACGCGCGAGAGCCCGAGCGCGCCGCGGAGCACGCGCTTGCCTTCGTCGGTCAGGGTCCGCCCCTGCTCACTCACCAGGCCGCGCGCGCGCAGCGCCGCGAGCGTGTCGACCGCGACCGCCCGCGCGCGCGCCGCGGACGTGTCCGGCAGCGCGAGCTCGAGGACGGCGGCGCCGAGCACCTTCTCGCTCGGCGGCTTTGGGGCCGACAGCCGGGCGAGCACGACGAGCTCGAGTCGAGACAGCGAATGATCATCACGAGTGCTGGTCATAGGGATTCTCCATCGGGTGCTCTCGATCCACGCCGGCCGCGGAGGGCGACGGCGATCTCGTCGACGATGCGCGGGAGCCGCTCGCCGACGTCCTCGGCGAGGAACCGCAGGACGAAGTAGCCGGCGCGCTGGAGCCGCACGTCGGTGACGCGCGCGGCGCGATAGCCCTGCGGATCGCGGAAGTGGTACCAGCTGTCGATCTCGACCGCGAGGCGCGCCGACCTGGCCACCAGATCCACCTCGATCGACGGCCCGCCGACGCGGATCGGCACCTCCACATCCAGCGCGAACCGGCCCGCCGTGCGCGCGTCGCGCGCGAGCGCCTCATGGAGAACGCGCGCCGCGCGGCTCCGCGTGCGGACGGCGGAGCCCTGGGCGCGCGCCGCGATCGACACGACGCCTTGCCGGGCCATCGACAGCGCCGCGGACTGCCGATCGCTGCCGAGCACGCCCGTCACGAGGTCGGCCGGCGCGCCCACGGCGACGGCGTGCTCGGGCAAGTGTGTGACCAGCGCGGCCGCCGTGACGATCGCGCGCTCGAGCCAGGACGCCGTCGGCTCCGGATGATGGACGAGCACCGCGATCGGCGCGGCGAGCTTGCACAGGATCGCCAGGAGCTCGCCGCCCTGCACCGGCGCCGTCGTCAGATCCGGCACGCTCGCCCGCGGCTCGCGGAGCGTGGAGAGGAGCCAGCCGCTCACCTGCGCGTGACGATCAAGCGCGGCGACGTCGTGGATCCACGCAGCGCGCTCGCGGCCCGATCGCGCGTCGAGCGAAGCGTCGACGGCGTCGACATCGAGGCCAGCCGCCGTGGCCAGGCTCGCGCGCGCCGCGGCAACGCACCGCAGCCACGGGATCTGCGCGAGCAGGTCCGCGATCGTCTCGCCCGGGCCGGCGCCGTGCGTGGCGAGCGTCAGGTAGCCGTGGCGGGCCGCCCACTCCGCCCAGCCGGCGAGCGTCACCGTCGTCTCGCCGGCGAT
>Ga0247790_10000399_pt1 | contig 13542 bp, 14 predicted proteins | sample UWRJS171409R4_FD_179913 | JGI IMG/M metagenome (GOLD analysis project Ga0247790, IMG submission 179913) | Soil microbial communities from Arlington Agricultural Research Station in Wisconsin, United States - UWRJ-S171-409R-4 | ecosystem: Environmental > Terrestrial > Soil > Agricultural land... | reverse complement strand
CAAGCCGTTGCTGTCGCGCGCGCTCGCCTGCCATGCGGCCGAACCCTAGCAGGCCTACCAGGCGGCGCCGACACCCTGTCGGCCTGCTCTCGACGAGGCCATGCCACCCGTGAATAATCCGGGCTAGACGCGCCCGCTAGACGCGCAGCACGATCTTGCCGAAGCCCTCGTTGCTCGCCATGCGCGCGTGCGCGCCCGCGGCGTCGTCGAGCGGCAGCACGGCGTCGATCACGGGCTCGAGCTTGCCGCGCGCGAGGAGCGGCACGACCTGATCCTCGAACGCGCGCATCACCGCGAGCTTCTCCTCGAGCGGGCGCGAGCGCAGCACGGTCCCGAGGACGCGGGCGCGCCGCATGAGGAGCAGGCCGAGATCGAGCTCGTGGCGCGCGCCGGCCATGAGGCCCACGACCACGATCCGGCCGAGCGGCCGGATGCAGCGCAGATCCTCGGCGACGTAGCCGCCGCCGACCAGGTCGAGCACCACGGCGGGCTCGGCGATCTGCTTCACGGCGTCGGCGAACCGGCCGCCCTCGGCGACCACGCCGGCGTCGAGGCCGAGCGCGCGGGCGCGCTCGAGCTTGTCGGCGGTGCGCGCGGTCCCGATGACGAACGCGCCGAGCGCGCGCCCGAGCTGCACCGCCGCGGTCCCGACGCCGCTCCCCACCGCGTGCACGAGCAGGCACTCGCCGCCAGCGAGCCCTGCCTGGCTGACGATCGCGTCGTGCGCGGTGATGAACGCCTCGGGGATCGCGGCCGCCTGCTCGAACGACAGGCGCTCGGGGATGCGCGCGAGGGCGCGCTCGTGGGTGACGACGGCCTCGGCGTAGCCCCCGCCGCCGACGAGGCCGAACACGCGATCGCCGACCGCGAGCCGGTAGACGTCCGGCCCGACGGCGTCGACCTCGCCTGCGATCTCGAGGCCGGGGATGTCGGGCGGCGCGTCCGGCGGGGCCGGGTACGCACCCATGCGCTGGATCAGGTCGGCGCGGTTCACCGCCGTCGCGCGCACGCGCACGCGCACCTCGCCGCGCGAGGGCTCGGGCAGCGGACGCTCGACGACGGCGAGGACCTCGGGCCCGCCGGGCTTCTGGATGGCGATCGCTCTCACCCGCGGACTATCGCGCGGATGAGCGCGGCGCGCGCATCACCAGCGGCCGAAGCGCGGAGGCCCGACGTAGATGACGCTCGACGCCGACGGGCGGTTCTGCAGCGCGAGGGCGCAGAGCATGAACATCTCGGAGCTGCTGAGGCCGCTCGTCTTGGTCTTGATGTCCTTGATCGAGCCCGTGATGGAGTTGAGCTGGCTGAGGAGGCCGTCGATGCCGCTGCTGCTGCTGCCGCTGCTGCTGCTGCTGCCGCCGCTGCTGCTGCTGCCGCCGCTGCTGCTGCTGCTCTTGCCGCCGGTGACGGCGTCGAGGACGTCGGGGTCGATGGAATCGAGCTCTCGGGACATGGCTGGGGCTCCTTGTGGTGCTACGGGTCCCTAAAGCACAGCTCATGCCACGGGCAAGCCGTTGATCTGGCTGGGGTTCGATCCAAGTGATCTGTTTTCCTCGGTTTTCAACTCGAAGACTCGAGGCGCCACCCGGGGCGACGGCCGTTCACGCGGGAGGAAGACTCGGGCCAGCGAGCAGCCAGCGAGCAGCGGGCGAGCAGCGGGCGAGCAGCCGGCTAGTGGCCGACCAGGAAGCGCTGATCGATCGTGGCGCGGATCGCGCGGCCGGCGTCGTCGAGCGCGGGCGCGTAGCGGAAGCGCCAGACGAGCTGCGAGGCGAGCTCATCGCGCGGGCCGCCGACGCCGCGGACCAGGCGGGCGCCCACCACGTAGCCGTCGGTGTCGACGGTGAGGCGGGCCACGAAGGTCTCGGCCTCGTCGCCCTCGCGGTCGCGCTTCGGGTAGACCAGCCGCGGCGGGCGCGCCTTCGACGGCGGCGGCTCGGCGACCGGCGGCGGTGGCGGCGGTGGCGGCGGCGGCGGCGGTGGCGGTGGCGCGGGGAGCGCCGCGAGCGCGCCAAGCACGCCGCCGTTACTGTCCGCGCCGTCACCCGCACCGTTGCTGCCGCCGTCGCCATCGCCGTCGCCGCCGCCGTCGCCCGTGACAGCGCGATCGTAGCCGCTGATCGCGAGGCGGCCCGGCCCCGGCGCCGCGGACGCAGACGCTGCCGTTCGCGCAGCGGCGCGCAGCGGCGCCCGCCCAGTCGGCGCCGCCGGCCGCACAGCCGGGGCCGCGGCCGCGCCGCGCCCCGATGCCGCCTGTGCGCCAGCGCTCGCTGGCTCCGCGCCCGGCTCCGCGGGCACCGCCGGCGCCGCGCGCGCGGCCACCTCGATCGCGATCGGCGGCCGCGCCGACGGCGGCGCCGGCGCCGGCTCGCGCCGCGCGACGCCGTACAAGAGCGCCGCGAGCGCCACATGCACCGCGATCGATCCGACGAGGACGCCGCGCCTCACGCATCGATCTTCACCGATCCGCGCCGCGCGCGCCCCTCGCGCCGCTCACCGCGACTGATCGCGTGCGGCCTGCACGCGTCGCGTGGGGCTTCCCGCTATGATGCCCGGGCGATGGAGCCGTTCATCCAGGGCTGGGGGCTCACGATCGCGCTGTGTGCGTTCATCGTGCTGGTCGCCTTCGCCGGCTGGTGGCACGTCTACCGCGAGCTCTCCTGGGTCCGCGCGCTCACCGACCACCTGGGCTTCGAGCTGGTGGCCGGCGAGCCCGGCTCTGCCAAGCCGCCGACGTCACTCGACGTCCAGCAGATCCGCGACGAGTCGCACGCGATCCTCACGGCGAAAGACCCGGCGTGGGCGAACAAGCAGGTGCGGAGCTGGCAGATGCGCGCGCAGCGGCTCGAGGCGGCGCTGTCGTTCTGGACGGATCTCCTGCGCCAGCTCGGCCTGCTCGGCACCGTGCTCGGCATCGGCCTGTCCCTGATGTACACGGGCAACGACGTCACGAAGCTCCTCGGGCCGCTCGCGCTCAAGGTGTGGACCACCGTCGCGGGGCTGGCGTGCAGCATCCTGCTCTCGGCGAGCTTCGGCATGAAGCTCCCGTCCTGGGTCGACGCCTGCGAGAAGAACCTCGAGGCGTGGGACGCGCGCCGGCTCGCGGCGCGCGAGGCCGCCGACGCGGCAGCGGCGGTGCCCGCATGAGAGGGCGAGGCAAGCGCCACGTCCGCCGGCCGCCGGACCTGACGTCACTCTTCGACGTCCTGTTCATCGTCGTGTTCGTCGCGCTGATCCGCGCCGCCGCCGCGCAGCAGGAGGTCGCGCGGCTCACCGCGCCGCCGCCGCCGAAGCCCGCGCCGCCCGCGCCGCTCGCGCCACCGCCGAGCGTCGCTGCGCTGCGGGTCAAGGCGCTCGAGAGCCTCGAGCAGGACCTCGCCGAGCGGACGCCGCTCGTCGTGCGGATCGCGGTGCAGGCCGATGGCGATCGCACGAAGGCCACGATCGCCACGCTCGAGCACGCGGGCCAGACGCTGCCGCTCGACACGCCGCTCCTCACCGACAGCCGCGATCCAAGCATCGAGGTCGAGTACCTCGGGGACACCTCGGCCGAGCTGCGCGTGTGCCGCGTCGCCGCCGTCCACCTGCACCTGGCCGACCTCGCGCGCCACCTCGTGATCATCGTGCCAGATCGGCCGCTCGCCGAGCTGAAGCGCCTCGCCGGCAGCGTGGCGCTGTTCGAGGGGCTCGGGCACGACATCGTGCGGTGCCTCCGGGATCAGCGCGGCATGGCCACCCTCATCGATCCTGCCAAGCTGAGCCCACCATGAGCCCACAAACCCCCAAGCCTCCCGCTCAGCGGCCGGCCGCGCCCCGGCCAGCCGCGCCCCGGCCGGTCGACGACCGGCGCCTCGCCAAGGACGTCGCGAAGCACATCGATCGCCGTCGGGTGCGGCGGAAGCTCCTCTGGTGGGCGATCCTCGTCTCGGCGATCGCGATCGCCGCCTCGTACCTGACGTGCGGTCAGGGCCTGGGGCTCGGCGGGCTGGGGCTCGGCAAGGGCAAGGGCGAGGGCGAGGGGCCGGGCTCCGGCTCGGCCCAGGGGCTGCTATCGCCGGTCGACGCGGGCCCGCGCCGGTGCGAGGTCCGCGTCGCGGCGAGCGGGATCACCGTCGACGGCAAGGCGACCACCGTCGAGGAGGCGGTGGCCGCGTGCAAGACGGCCGCGGGGGCCGAGGTGCTCCTCACCGGCGGCGCGCGCGCGGGCGACTGGGACGATCTGAAGGCGGCGTTCGAGCGCGCCAAGATCGAGATCCTGAGCGTCGAGCGGCGGAGCGGCGGCGGCAGCACCGGCGGCAGCAGCGCCGCCCCCGAGCCCAGCCCCGCGCCGTAGCGGCGCCCGCGGCGGCGTCAGCGCCGGCAGGCGAACCGCAGGAGGGTGCCGCCGCCGGCGTCGTTCCACGTGCCGTCGCTCTTCATCTCGGCGACGTCCTCGGCGTTGCTGCTGTTGTTCGGCTCGTCGGGATCCCAGTTCGCGTAGCGGCTCATGAACGGCCCGCCGCCGCCCCCGATCGGGCCGCCCTGCCAGAACTGCACGCTGCCGTCCCACGCCCAGACGCCCTCGGTCGCGATGTCGTTGGCACCGATGTAGATGACGACGCCGACCGGGAACACCAGGTTCGCGGTGCTGCGCACGAACGCGTTCTCGGCCGCGTTCTCGATCTGCACCATCTTGTACATCGCGTTGCCGCACGTCGCGGCCGCGCTCGCCCACGTCGCCGTCGCGGTGCAGAACAGGTACGAGTGCGCCACGTCGTCGGGCGCCGGCCGGCGGATCGGCGTGCAGCCGGTCGGGCACGACGCCATCTCCATCGTCACGGCGTTGCAGTCGTTGTCGATGACGTCGCAGAGCTCCGCGTTACCGGGGAAGCGCTGCGGGTGGTTGTCGTCACAGTCGTCGTTGCTCGCCACGGTGCCGGCGGGCGCTGTGCACGCCTGCACCGCCATCACGGGGTTCCCGTGCCCGTCGCCGTCGGCATCCTTGTAGTACGTCTGGATCGCACAGGGAGTGGCGTCCTGCCCCGCGTCCACGACCACGTCGGGCTCGCCAGTGCCGGCGCGCGCGCACGCTCCGATCGCGAGCAATCCAAGGTAGGGGATCCGAGCCACGGGCGGAGATTATCGGAATCCGAGCCTCCGGGGTGTGCTTCTTCCGTGCGCATGCGCCCGGACCGGCCGCGAGCGAGCCGCCATGCCGCACCGGCTGCGTGACGCGCCGGGTCTCGGAGACCTGCGCGCGATCTTGCAATGGAGGCTGCCCGTGCCCGGACCGATCGCCGCCATCGAGCAACAAGCAGGCGCCACCGTGGTCCGGCTCCAGGGCGATCTCACGGTCCGGTCCGCCGGCGCGCTCCACCGCCAGCTCCGCGCGCTGGGCCGGCGCCGCGACCTCGGCCGGGTGGTCGTCGACTTCGCCGGCGCCGAGCGCATCGACTCGGCGGGCATGGCGGCCGTCTCGCTCGCCCGCCGCCGGCTCGAGCAGCGCCGCGTCCCGTTCGAGGTGACGGCCCTCGACGAGGCGCACCGCGCCGTGCTCGCGCAGATCGAGCGCGCGGCCGCGGCCGCGCCGCCCGGTGAGGTCGCGCCGCCCGGCGCGCTCGAGCGCATCGGCGAGCGCGTGCTCGACGCGGCCGCCGGGGTGCGCGCGTTCATCGGCCTCATGGGCGAGACGGTCCGCCAGACGTTGGCCGTCGCCACGCGGCGCGCCAAGCTCCCCGCGGGCTCGGTCGCCCGCCAGATCGCCGAGATGGGCGCCGACGGCGTTCCGATCATCGCGCTGCTCTCGTGCATGCTGGGCCTCACCGTCGGGTTCCAGGCGGTGCTGCAGCTGCAGCGGTTCGGCGCCGGCGTGTTCGTGGCCGACACGATCGGCCTGTCGATGGTGCGCGAGCTGGCGCCGCTCATGTCGGCGATCATCCTGACCGGCCGCACGGGCGCCGCGATCGCCGCCGAGCTCGGCACGATGCGCGTGCGCTCCGAGATCGATGCCCTGTCGGCGATGGGCATCTCGCCGGTCCGGTTCCTCGTCGTGCCGCGGCTGCTCGCGATCACCGTCGCCGGCCCCGCGCTCGCGCTGTTCTCGATGGCCGTCGGGATCGCCGGCGGCATGCTGATCGCGCAGGCCGTGCTCGATCTCGGGCCGGTCTCGTTCTTCGCGCGCGTCACCGAGCGCGTGACGATGGGCGACTTCCTGCACGGCATGTCCAAGAGCTTCGTGTTCTCGTGGATCGTCGGCTTCTCGGGCGCGCACCTGGGGATGCGGGCCGGCGACGACGCGAGCAGCGTCGGCGCCGCCGCGACGAAGACGGTGGTGACCGGCGTCTCGCTGATCATCGTCGTCGACGCGATCTTCGCGACCGTCAGCTCGCTGGGGAAGCACTACACATGAGCGAGCACACTCGTTCCACTCTCCTCGAGTGCCGCGACGTCTCGGTCGGCTACGAGGCGCCGGTCGTCACGGACGTGGAGCTGCGCGTCCAGCGCGGCGAGATCCTCGCCCTCCTCGGCGGCTCCGGCAGCGGCAAGTCCACGCTCCTGCGCGCGTTCACCGGGCTCCTGCCGCCGCTCTCCGGCGAGATCCGGCTGTTCGGGAAGTCGCTCTACGACCTGCCGCACGACGAGCGCATGCGGCTCCTCCACCGCACCGGCACCGCGTTCCAGCAGGACGCGCTGTTCTCCGGGATGACCGTCGCGGAGAACGTGGCGCTGCCGCTGCGCGAGCTGACGCGCCTGCCGCGCGCTGTGATCCGCGAGATGGTCGAGGTGCGGCTCAGCGCCGTCGGCCTCGCCGGCTATGGCAAGCGCGCGCCGGCGAGCCTGTCGGGCGGCCAGCGCAAGCGCGTCGCGCTCGCCCGCGCCTCGATCATGGATCCGGAGCTGCTCTTCATCGATGAGCCGTCGGCGGGCCTCGATCCGATCGTGGCCGCCACGATCGACGAGACCCTGATCGGGTTCCGCGAGGCGCTCGGGATCACGATGATCGTGGTGACCCACGAGCTCGAGAGCATCCGCGCGATCGCCGACCGCGCCGTGATGCTGGGGCGCGGCAAGGTGATCGCCGAGGGCACGATCGACGAGCTGTCGCAGAGCCGCGAAGACATCGTCTACCACTTCTTCCACCGGGTCGCGGAGGGCTCTCCTGCCGCGCCGAGCGTGAGGTGATTCATGGCTAGTCGTAGCCGCAAGATTCGCGCTGGGTTGTTCATCGTCGCCGCCGCCGCGCTCGCCGCGATCGGCCTGCTCGCCTTCGGCGGGATGCGCCTCGTCGAGCGCGGCGATGATTATCAGGTCGAGTACGAGGGCTCCGTGTACGGGCTCCAGGAGGGCGCGAGCGTCTACCTGAGCGGCGTGCGCGTCGGCAGCGTCGAGGGCCTCACCGTCTCGCCGATCGATCCGAGCCGGGTGCGCGTCCACATCCGCGTGAAGCGCGGCACGCCGGTGCGCACCGACACGCGCGCGGTGCTGCAGTTCGCGGGCATCACCGGGCTCAAGGTGATCGATCTGCGCGACGGCACGATCGCCGCGCCGCCGCTGCCACCGGGCAGCACGATCGCCGCGGGCGAGACGATCCTCGACAAGCTCGAGCGGCGCGCGGAGGACCTCGCCGCGCAGACGACCGCGCTCATGGAGCGATCGAACCGGATCCTGGCCAACGTCGAGACGCTGACCGATCCGCAGGGCGAGCTGGCGCAGGGCGCCCGGCGCGGCATCGCCGAGATCGCCACAGCGGGCTCCGAGATCGCCGCCGCGGGCGCCACGCTGCGAACGATCGTCGCCGAGAACCGCGCCGGTGTCCGGCGCTCGGTCGACGCCGTCGGCCGCGTGGCGACGAGCGCCGACGAGGTGGTGGGCCAGCTCCAGGGCCTGCTCCGCGAGAACGGCGGCGTGCTGCGCTCGACGATGTTCGACCTGCGGCAGGCCAGCCGCAGCCTCAAGGACCTCGCGCGGGAGGTGCGGCAGCGGCCATCGCGGCTGCTGTTCTCCGGCGCGCAACCCGATCGGAGGATGCCGTGAACCGCGCCATATCGACCGCCTGTGCATCTGCCGCTTCGTTCGCCGCCGCGTTCGCCGCCGCGTTCGCCATCGCGTTCGCGTTCGCGGTCGTGCTCGCGCTCTTCGCCGGCTGCGCCGGGAAGGTGCCCGAGACGCGCTACTACCAGCTCGCGACCGCGACCGCGACCAGCGGCGCCCGCGCTGCCGGCGGTGGTGTCGACACCAGCGACGCGCCGGTGCTCGCCCTCGAGCCCCTGGCCGCCGAGGAGGCGTACCAGGACGAGCGCATCGTGTACCGGGCGAGCCCGTACCGGCTCGACTACTACAACTATCACCGCTGGAGCGCGCCCCCGGGCATGATGATCACCGGCTACCTCGAGCAGGCGCTCGAGCGGAGCGGCAAGTTCCGCGCGGTCGTCCGCGAATCGGACAGCGCGCCGTTCGTGCTCGGCGGCCGGCTGATCGCGATCGAGGAGGTCGACGAGTCGCGCGCGCGCTGGCTCGGCCGCGTCGCCGTCGAGCTGACGCTCAAGGACGCGCAGAGCGGCGAGGTCCTGTGGGTCCGCGAGCTGGCGGAGACCGAGCCCCTGACCGAGCTGTCGCAGGAGGGCCTCGCCCGCGCGCTGTCGAAGGCGATGGCCCGCATCGCCACGCGCGCGATCCCCGAGATCGCCACGCACGCCCGGCGCGAGGCGGCTCCCGGAGCTCGCGATGACGGCGAGCGGGCGCGCGCCGCGAGCCGCGCCACGCCCCGCGGCACGCGCGGAACGCCGTAGCGAGGACAAGGGGATCCGGCGCGCATTGGAACGCGAAATCATGATCGATTTGATACGAGCCCTTGGATCTCGTGGCCGGGAGTGACAGTGAAAGTTTCCACTCTCCGGATCGAAAAGTGTTCGCGAGTTCAGCGCGACGCTTCTGGCGCGGTGTGAGCCAGCCTCCGAGGACGACGCCGGAGTTGACAACGAGCGCAGCGACGCGACGAAAGGCGACCGCGCTCTGAAATTACCGAGTATTACTGCGTCTCTTGCTCCGGTGTACCCATCATCTTCGGATCCGTTTCCTCGCCCTGCCGGTTCCGAGGCCGCTGGGCCGCCGCCCCGCGAGCGTGCGAACCGCTGTCGCGAAGTCCCGCGGGGCGCGCTGCGCACGAATCTGAGCGCTCCTCAGTCGGTAGGCTCTTCCGATTGACTCCGGACGCGATGGGCCGAGAATGTCGAACGATCAATGAGTGCGGTGCGCTCGCCCAAGTTTCTCGAAGATCTGGTTCGCGAGCTGTGCAAGCTCCCGAGGGAAACCGAATGGGTGGAGTTCAAAAGGAACAACGACAACCCACAGGATCTCGGGCAGTACATCTCGGCCCTCGCGAACGCCGCCGCGTTGACCAAGAAATCAGCCTCCTATCTGGTGTGGGGCGTCGATGATGCGACCCACGCGATCGTGGGGACCACTGTCTCTCCTCGTTCCACGAAGATAGGGAACCAGGAGCTGGAGAGCTGGCTCCTGCAACTTCTCACGCCCAAACTGGAGTTCTGGTTCCACGACGTCACGATCGACGGCAAGCAGGTCGTTGTGCTCGAGATAGAGCGCGCGGTGCGTCAGCCCGTGCAGTTTCAGGGCATCGAGTACATCCGCGTCGGATCCTACAAGAAGCCGTTGAAGGACTATCCGGAAAAGGAACGGGCTCTCTGGCGACTGTTCGATCAGACACCGTTCGAGGTAGGTCTGGCAGCGGAGCATGTCACGGACGAACAGGTCGTCCAGAGCATCGACTATTCGAGGTATTTTGAACTGGTCGATCGGCCGCTTCCGGCCGGTCGTTCCCAAGTCTTGGCAGCGCTCGTCGACGATCGGCTCATCGTTCCAGGCGATGCCGGTGGATGGAACATCACTAACCTGGGCGCGATTCTCTTCGCCAGGCATCTGTCGTCGTTTCCGGGCCTGCAACGCAAAGCGATCCGCGTAATCGTCTACAAGGGTATAGATCGGACGACGTCGGAGCGGGAGCAAGAAGGAACCAAGGGGTACGCGAGTGGTTTCGAGGGCCTGATCCAATACGTGAACGTGCTCATCCCGTCGAACGAGATCATCGAGCAGGCGCTACGTAAGACAGTCCCCATGTACCCGACGATCGCGGTGCGTGAACTCGTTGCCAACGCCCTCATCCACCAGGATTTTTTCGTTCGTGGTGCTGGGCCTACCGTGGAGATTTTTGCTGATCGCCTTGAAGTCACCAACCCCGGCGTGCCGTTGGTGGGAGCCGATCGCTTCCTCGATCTGCCGCCTCAGTCCCGCAACGAGAGCCTCGCATCCCTGATGCGCCGGATGGGGATCTGCGAGGAGCGCGGCAGCGGGATCGATAAGGTGGTCGCTGAGACTGAGAGCTTTCAGCTTCCCGCGCCGCTGTTCGAGGTCCGTGGCGACGCTACGCGAGCCGTGCTGTTCGCACACCGCGCTCTCGACAAGATGGACCGCGAGGATCGGATTCGTGCGTGCTACCTGCACGCGTGCCTGAAGTACGTGAGCAACGATCAGCTTACGAATGCTTCTGTGCGAGCAAGATTTCGCATCGACGAGAAGAACAGCGCGATCGCATCTCGCCTCATCAAGGAGGCCGTCGAGGGTGGCGTTATCGTGGCGGTTAACCCCGATGCCGGTCGGAAGTTCATGCGCTACGTGCCGAGCTGGGCAGCGCCTGCTCCGCCCGCTCCAGCTATTTGATCCCAGGTGACCGAACGATCTTCACTTGCATGAAATATCAAGCAATTACATGACTTTATCTTATTTGCTGCTCATTTGACGGGGCTGCTTCGCCACGCACGCCCGGCGCGAGCCGGCGCCCGGAGCTCGCGATGACGGCGAGCGGGCGCGCGCCGCGAGCCGCGCCACGCCCCGCGGCACGCGCGGAACGCCGTAGCGAGGCGCTGTCCTCCCGAGAGCTGATGGCTGCCCGAGTAGCCATGGTGTCCGATTGATCCACAGTCGCGGCGCGGCCGAATCCTTGTATTGATCTGTTTTGATTGTGCTTAGACTGGTTCGACCTGTGGTCTATCCGTTGCATTCTGGCCGCTCGCAATGCGTTCTGGAATACGGATTTTTCTTTCACCTATGGCATGCACCGCCGCGCTGGTGGGTTGGTAGGACGCCATGGCGACCCGACCTGGCAGCAACGTCAGCGTGAGCACCGCGGACGTCTTGATCGCGATGCTGAGCAGCGACCTGCGCGGCTCGTGGGCGGAGCGCGGCGCGCCCCGGCGCCGCGAACGCGGCACTCCCGTCGCGAGCGTGCCGTCCCCGCCACCGCCCGCCTTCGACGAGGAGCCCGCAGCCCCCGACGAGCCCGCAGCCTCGGCGGGCCCGACCGGCTAGCCCGCGGCCAGGGATGCGTCTAATCTCGGACGCCCCAAACGCCCTCAACGCCTTCAACGCACCACGCACCCGGAGCGCGCAGCCATGGCCAAGTACGAAAACATCCTCGGGACCGTCGGGAACACGCCGGTCGTGCGCATCAACAAGCTCGCGCCCGCGCACGTGAAGCTCTACGTGAAGATCGAGGCGTTCAACCCGATGGGCTCGGTCAAGGACCGCCTCGCGCTCGGCGTCATCGAGGACGCCGAGCGCACCGGTCAGCTGCGCCCCGGGCAGACGGTCATCGAGGCCACGAGCGGCAACACCGGCATCGGGCTCGCGATGGTGTGCGCCCAGAAGGGCTACCCGCTGGTCGTCACGATGTCGGAGAACTTCAGCGTCGAGCGGCGCAAGCTGATGCGCTTCCTCGGCGCCAAGGTCGTGCTGACGCCCGCGATCAAGCGCGGCACCGGCATGCTGGCCAAGGCCATCGAGCTCGCCGAGCAGCACGGCTGGTTCCTCGTGCGGCAGTTCGAGAACGAGGCCAACGCCGACATGCACTCGCGCACGACGGCGCGCGAGATCCTCGCCGACTTCGCCGGCGAGCGCCTCGACTACTTCGTCACCGGCTACGGCACCGGCGGCACGTTCAAGGGCGTGGGCCGCGTCCTGCGGAAGGAGCGCCCCGACACCAAGATCGTCGTGTGCGAGCCGACCAACGCGCCGCTCCTCTCGAGCGGCGTCCCGCAGGAGCGCACCGCGACCGGCGGCCCCGCCAGCAGCCACCCGCGGTTCCAGCCGCACCCGATGCAGGGCTGGACCCCGGACTTCGTGCCGAAGCTCACCGGGGACGCGATGGAGATGAAGCTCGCCGATCGGATCCTCGAGGTCGCCGGCACCGACGCGATCCGGCTGTCGCGCGAGCTGGCACAGAAGGAGGGCATCTTCGTCGGCATCTCGGCGGGTGCCACGCTCGCCGGCGCCCTCAAGGTCTGCGCGGACGCGCCGGAGGGCTCGACGGTCCTGTGCATGCTGCCGGACACCGGCGAGCGCTACCTGACCACGCAGCTGTTCACCGACTTCCCCGCCATCCCCTCGGACATGACCGAGGAGGAGCTCGCGATCTCGCGGTCCACGCCGGGCTACCGGTTCGACGCGGCGGCCCCGCCGCCCGCGCCCGCCGCCGCCGCGCCCGCGGCGCAGCCCGCCGCAGCGCCGCAGCTCTCCCCGGAGGCCGTCGCGTTCGTCGAAAAGACCGTCACCGATCCGGCGCAGCCGGTCGTGATCTTCGCGCTCGAGTGGTGCGAGTTCACCGCGGCGGTGCGCAAGCTGTTCGAGCGCGTCGGCATCCCGTACCACCGCATCCCGCTCGACTCGGCCGAGAACCAGCGGGACAACTGGGGCTGGAAGATCCGCGACGCGCTGACCGCGCGGACGCAGATGCCGACGATCCCGCAGATCTTCATCGGCGGCACGCTCGCCGGCGGCGCGAGCGACGTGCTGACCGGCTGGAAGCAGGGGCGCCTGCAGCCCATGATCGAGCAGGCCGGCGTGAGCTACGACAAGAGCGTCAACATCGATCCGCTCTCGCTCCTGCCCGGGTGGCTGCACCCGCGCTGAGCCCTCGCGCCCTCGCCGCCCTTGCGCCGCCGGACGGCGGCCGCGGCGCTACTTCACGAACGCGATCGCGATCGTCATCGCCGCGCCGCTCCGCACGAGCCCGAGCTCGATCTGCGTGGCGGTGCGCAGCGCGCTGTACGCCTCGAGCGCCTTGTCGGGCTCCGACAGCGAGTGGCCGCCGAGCGTCTGCAGCGTGTCGCCGTTGCGGACGCCGATCCGCTCGAGCAGCGAGCCCGCGCGGAGCGCGTAGACCTTGAAGCCGTCGAGCTGGCCGTTCTTCATCGCGGGCACGATCCGCGCCCCCTTCGCGAACGCCATCGGGTTGTCGAGGATCTGATCGCGCGCCGCGCGCGTCACCTCGTAGTGCGTGGCGTCGATCTTGCGGATCCCCGCATCGAGCACGGCGGCCACGTCGATCGCCGGATCGGGCGCGGGCGGGACCGGCGTCGGCGTCGGCGCCGGCACCACGGGCACCACCGGAGCCGGACCTGGCGCCAGCGCGGGCGGGCGCGCCGCCGCCTTGCAGTGGGCCCACCGCGGCCCGGGCTTCACGTCGAAGCCGGCGGCCGTCTCGGTGACGGT
>Ga0247790_10000397_pt1 | contig 13661 bp, 8 predicted proteins | sample UWRJS171409R4_FD_179913 | JGI IMG/M metagenome (GOLD analysis project Ga0247790, IMG submission 179913) | Soil microbial communities from Arlington Agricultural Research Station in Wisconsin, United States - UWRJ-S171-409R-4 | ecosystem: Environmental > Terrestrial > Soil > Agricultural land... | reverse complement strand
CACCGGCGCGGCGAGATCCGGCTCGCCTCGGTCACGATGCCGGACGTGGCAGGCTCCGAGCTGGCGCACCGTGACGAGCGGCCCACGCTCCTCGACGAATCCGCGATCGTCGACGGCAACGTGACGTATCACGCGATCCTCGTGTGACCGCGCACGCTCGTGCGGGATCGCGCCGAGGACTCGTCGAGGTGAAGCGAGCGGGCGTCCCGCGGGTCGCCACACACCCCGGAGCTGGCGCTCCCCAGGCGCGGACCGCCCGAGCCAGTACCCAAGTAGGGAGCTGTGGGCAGGAGCCGCGAGGCTCACGATGCGGCGCTCGACACCAGGAGCGCGGCGCGGGAGGCTGTGCGACCGGGCAACAACCGGCGGATCAGTCGTCTAAGTACGTGAGGGCAGTAGGACTCGAACCTACAACCAGCGGATTAAGAGTCCGATGCTCTACCATTGAGCTATGCCCCCGGCTGGTTTCCATCTGGGATTTCCAGATGATACGCGTCTTCTATTGTCAGTGAGTCCGGGGCGACTCGAACGCCCGACCTACGGGTTCGAAGCCCGGCGCTCTATCCATCTGAGCTACGGACCCAACGTGCCGGCGGTAGATAGCGGGTAGGTCCCGGGACTGTCAAGCCGGATCCCGGCGAGATTTCGGAGGGGGGCCGGCGGGGGTCAGGACGCAGTGAGTCAGAAAAGCCTATCGATTCGGGCGGGTAGCGTGACCTTTATCCTTCATCCGCGCAGGTAGTTCGGCTATAGCTCGTACCGATCGAAGGGGCTCCTCGTGCCGCCTCGTCGATCGGGAGGCTCTGTGTTCGTTCGCTCGACCCGCCTGAATCTCGTCCTCTCCGCGCTGTTCGTCGTCGTGATGGGTGCCTGCGGAAACGTCGGCGGATGTGGCGCCTGCGGATCTGTCGGGCCATTGCCGACGGGCGGGCTCCCGAAAGACCAGACGATCGAGGGCGGCGCGCAGATCCGCGTGACGCCCGCGGGCTTCACCAAGCTCCAGTCGCTGCTGCCGGCGCTGCTCAACGATCAGCTCTCCGAGGGGTTCTGCGTGCCGCAGGGGCAGGTCGGCAGCATGGGCACGCTCGGCACGGGCGCGCGCTACTGCACGAACAACAACGGCACGGGCTGTAACCCGGGCTGCAAGGTCAACGTCGCGCTCAACAGCCTCGTGCCGACGGTGACGAACCAGCAGGTGATGAACCTCAAGATCTCCACGAGCGTGAACACCTCGATGAAGATCAACGGGCAGATCGTCGGCATCGGGTTCTCGTGCACGCTCGGCATCGCGTCGAACAACCTGAACGGCGACGTCGACATCAAGTTCGGCACCGACCCGACGACGGGCGAGCTGACGATCAAACTCGACAAGATCAATCAGTTCCAGCTCAACATGGACTTCTCGGGCTGCAGCTTCCTGTCGGACATCGCCGACTTCGCGGCCTCGGTGATCGACTCGTTCCTCGGCCAGTTCATCATCCAGCTGCTCACCCCGTCCATCAACGACCTGATCCAGGGCTTCCTGCCGAGCCCGCTCGGCATCGCGGGCATGATGGACGTGGGCAACCTGCTCGAGCAGGTCTCGCCGGGCACCGACGGCTTCATGGAGGCGCGGATCGTGCCGGGCGGCTACGTGAACCTCGTGCGGAACGGCCTCAGCCTCGGCGTCATAACAGGCTTAAACGCCGACGAAGATCCGATGACACGCATGCCGGGCCTCACGAGCGAGCCGCACCTGTGCGTGCCGCCGATCGCGCCGCCGAGCTTCGGCTCGGCGCCGGCGAACCTGCCGCAGACCCCGCGCGCGACGTTCGCGCTGGGCGTCGCGGACGCGTTCAACGGCCTTCCGGAGCCGACGGGCGACCTCAGGATGGGCATCTCGGAGACGACGCTCGACCTGGCGGGCCACCACGCGGTGACGTCGGGCCTCATGTGCCTCGGCGTCGGGACGCGGTTCGTCCAGCAGCTGAACCTCGGCACGATCGGCATCCTGGTGCCGTCGCTCGCCGAGCTGGGCTCGAAGGCGAACAACGATCCGCTGCTGCTCGTGACGCGGCCGCAGCGCCCGCTCGACTTCACGATCGGCGACAACACGCCGGCGTCACCGGCGCTCTCGATCGGCATCTCGCACCTCGAGGTCGACTTCTACGCGTTCCTCTACGAGCGCTACGTGCGCGCGTTCACGATCGATCTGTCGATGAACGTGGGCATCAACCTCGAGTTCGAGCAGCAGGCGGGCATGCCGGCGAAGATCAAGCCGTCGCTCGTCGGGATCTCGTCGCAGAGCGTGACGGTGAAGGTGATCAACAGCGAGTTCGTCGCCGAGGCGCCGGCGCGGCTCGAGGGCGTCTTGCCGTCGGTGTTCGATCTGATCACGCCGCTGCTCGGCAACCTGCCGTCGATCGACGTCCCGTCGTTCGCCAATTTCTCGCTCGAGAACCTCTCGATCCAGCACGTCACGACGGCCCAGGACGACTTCCTCGCCCTCTCCGCCTCGCTGGGCGCGAGCACGCTGATGCGCCAGGCGAGCGCCACGAACCCGTTCATGGCCGAGGCGGTGGCGAAGCTCGACCAGGCGCTGCCGGCCAGCTTTGCGCAGCCGAGCACCGCGCGCGCGAGGCTCCTCCGCGTCACCACGCCGGAGCCGGCGCGGGTCCGCGCGGCGCTCGCCAAGGAGGCGCAAGGCGCGCTGCCCGAGGTGGCGTTCGAGGTGGAGCGCGTCGACGGAAGCGGCCGCGCGCTCGAGTGGAGCTACAACCTGAACGGCGGCATGTGGCGGCCGTACGTCGCGCCGGAGGGCCCGCTGGTCATCCGCGACCGCGCGTTCGCGTGGCAAGGCAAGTACGCCATCGGCCTCAAGTCGCGCGTCACGGGCGACTACCACACGGTGTCTGCGCCGATCGTCACGCAGGTCGCGATCGACTCGGTCGGGCCGCGCGTCCTCGTCGACGACGCGCGCTGGACGGGTGACACGTACACGGCCGAGCTCTGGGACATCGTCAGCGGCAAGCAGGTGCAGTGGGCGCTGGGCGTGCCGGGCGGCGCCGGGCCGGCGTCGGCGTGGCACGCGGGCGCGACGATCGAGGTCTCGCGCGAGGAGCTCGCGGGCTACGCGCAGGACGGCCAGGTGGCGGTGTACGCCAAGGACGAGGTGGGCAACGAGACGATCGCGCTGCTCGCGCCGTTCCACGGTACGCCGGCCCCGGGCGGCGGCTGCGGCGACTGCGCGGCGGGCCGCGGCCCGACGCCGGGCGGCCTCGTGCTCGTGCTCTTCGTCGGCGCGGCGCTCTTCGGCTTCGGCGGCTCCCGGGGCCCCCGCCGGCGGCGCGCGGGGCTCGCGCGGATCGCGCGGATCGCGCGGCGCTCGCGCGCGGGGAGCTATGTGGTGGGGCTCGCCGCGTGGCTGGGCCTCTCGGCGGTGCTGTCGCTCGCGCCGGGCTGCTCGTGCGGCAACGCGGAGGGCTCGTGCGAGGTGGTGGCCGACTGCGGCAAGTGCGGCGAGGGCCAGATCGCGTTCTGCATCGACGGCCTGTGCGATTGCGGCGATGACCTCCCGGTGGGCCGCGTGGGTCCGTACTCGGATGTTGCGTTCGGTGCCGACGGCTCGATCTGGGTCTCGGCGTACGCGCAGACGTACGGCGATCTGGTGGTTGCGCGCGCCGAGCCGGGCCGCGTCCCCGACGAGTCGTGGGAGTGGGTCGACGGCGTGCCGGACGGCCCGGTGGAGATCGAGGGCTCGCTGCACCGCGGCGGGATCTCGGCGAAGGGCCCGGACGTGGGCATGTACACGAGCATCGCGGTCGCGCCGGACGGCTCGCCGATGGTGACGTACTTCGAGCCGGAGACGGCGTCGCTCAAGTTCGCGGTGAAGATCGGCGACACCTGGGAGAAGCACGTGGTCGCGGCGGGCACGAAGAAGCTCATGGAGTTCTCGGGCGAGCTGGTCGGCATGTACTCGTCGATCACGCTGCGCGCCGACGACGGCCGCCCGGGCGTCGCGTACCTCGCGCACGTCGCGGATCAGACGGGCGTGCGCGCCGAGGTCCGCTTCGCGGCGTCGCAGGTGCCGGTGCCCAAGAGCGCCGCGGACTGGCAGTTCTGGGTGGTCGACTCCGCGCCGCTGCCGCCGATGGATCCGGACGCGCCGGACGTCTACCCGCTGCCGGAGGGCCTGGGCCTGTTCGTCGACGCCTCCCGGCTGCGCAGCAACCAGGCGCCGGTCGTCGTCTACTACGATCGCTCGAACGGCGATCTCAAGCTCGCGAAGTTCGATCCGTCGACGGGCCAGTTCGCGACGCCGCTCGTGCTCGACGGCGCGGGCAGCGTCGACGCGGGCTGGCAGCCGTCGGTGGCGGTCGGCGACGACGATCGCGTGCACGTCACGTACATCGGCGCGACGGGCGACGACCTCAAGTACACGACGGACGCGATGGGCGCCGCGCCGGCGATCATCGACGACGGCTACCGGCTGGTCGGCACGTCGGTCGACGGCATCCCGAAGCCGGAGTTCCACTTCGTCGGCGAGGACGCGAGCCTCGTCATGGCGAACAACGGCACGCTGCCGATGGTGGCCTACCAGGACGCGACGACGCAGGAGCTCCTGCTGGCGACGATGCAGCAGGACGGCACGTGGACGCGGACCTCGATCGCGGGCGCGACCCGGCCGTGGCCGGGCGCGTACGGCTTCTTCGCCGCGAACGCGGTCAGCGGGCAGGACATGGCGATCTCGAGCTGGGTGCTCAACCAGGCGGCGCGCGACAACTGGGTCGAGGTCTTCGTGCGCCCGACCGTCATCAAGTGACGTGGCGTGGCGTGGCGCGGCGTGAGCCGGCGCGGCGTGAGCCGGCGCACGGTCGCGACGCGAGCGTGCGCGCCGGCGGGTCGATCGCGCCCTGATCTGGCCCTGATCTGGCCCTGATCGGGCCCTGATCGGCCCTGATCCGAACCTGATCCGGCCCTGAAGGCGCCGAAATTTGGCGGTGATCGAGCGTCACGGTTACGATTTTTTTATCGTCACCGGGGCGGCGTGGGGCCCGCACGGGCTCGCGTCTGCTCGCAGCTCGCATTGAAGGAGATCCGAATGATCCGTTTGTCGAAGGCCCTGCTCATCGCCACCAGCTCGCTCGCGATGACCCAGATCGCATCCGCCCAGGACGCCCCGACCGAGGGCGAGGCCGCTCCCCCGCCGGACGGCGAGGCCAAGCCGGCGCCAGAGCCGGAGCCGGCCCGGGATCCGGGGGCGGTCCCGCTCACGCTCTACAAGGGCAAAATCTTGATCGCCGGCTCGACGGTCAACATCAACCTGTCGGCCGACGCGGTCGGCAAGCCGATCTCGCTCGCGCCGTCGGTGTGGTACGGCATCGACGACAAGCTGACGGTCGGCCTCACCCACGACGGCGGGTCGACGGTCTGGACGCCGCGCCCGGGGTTCCGCACCATCACCCTCGACATCCTGGGCATGACGGTCACGGGCCTGGGCGGCGCGGGCATCTGCCTCACCGGCGATGAAAACGGCTGCTCGGGGATCTACGACAACGTCGGCGTCGATGCGCTGTACTCGATCAAGAACGAGCGGTTCAGCCTCGCGGCGCACCCGGGGATCGATGTCTTCTCGTTCGATCCGTTCACGCTCTCCCTCCGGGTGGGCGTGCTGGGCCGCTACCTCGTGAACGACAAGATCGCGGTCGTGTTCGATCCGCGGATCAAGATCGGCATCACCGAGCGCGACTTCAACAAGGAGACCATCGATGTCCCGATCTGGGCCTGGTACGCGATCAACGACAAGATCAGCGCGTACCTCCACACGGGCTTCAACGCCGCGTTCGATGGGTTCGGGGACACGCTCACGATCCCGCTCCAGCTCGGCGCGAACTTCATGGTCAATCACAACCTGACGGTCGGCCTCGACTTCGGGTTCCCGGCCATCGACGAGAGCGCCGACGCCCGCGTGCTCGGCCTGCGCGCCGCCTACGCGCTGTAGACGCAAAAGTGGCGTGAGCGCCGCCTGGAATCAGGGGCGGCGCTCGCGCGTTATCCTCGGCGCATGAACCGGGCCGTCGCGTCGCTCGCCTTGCTGCTCGGCTGCGTCGGGGAGCCGGGCGGCGCGCGAGAGCAGAAGCAGCAGCAGCAGCAGCAGCAGCAGCCGGCGCAGCCGGCGGGCTCGGCCGTGACTGCGGCCGGCTCGAGCTCGGGCTCGGGCTCGGTCGTGACTGTCGCCGCCGGCTCGGGCGCGGGCTCGGGCTCGGCCGCGACTGTCGCCGCCGGCTCCGGCGCGGGCTCGGGCTCGGCCGCGGCCGCGGACGCCGGCACCGGCGCCGGCTCCGCCGCAGACGGCGCCGGCAGCCCGCACGACACGCTGACCCTGACCCGGGTCACGTTCGCCGAGCTGCCAGGCTGGGCCGACGACAAGCACGCCGAGGCGCTGGGCTCGTTCCTGCGCTCGTGCGAGCAGATCGGCAAGCTCGCGGACACAGCGCCGGTCGGCCACGACGGCCACGGCGGCGTCGCGAAGCAGTGGCGCGGCGCGTGCGCGGCCGCGGCGAAGGTCAAGCCGGGCGACCACGCGGCCGCCCGCGCGATGTTCGAGGCGCAGCTCACGCCGTTCTCCGCCGCGGGCGCCAAGGGCCCCGAAGGCCTGTTCACCGGCTACTGCGTCCAGGAGCTGCGCGCGTCGCGGAGGCGCGGCGGCAAGTACCAGCACCCGCTCTACGCGCGCCCCAAGGACCTCGTGATGGTCGACCTGTCGCAGTTCGTCAAGGACGCGCGCGGCCGGCGCATCTGGGGCCGCATCGACGGCAAGGGCGAGCTCGTGCCGTACCACACGCGGCAGGAGATCCGGCGCGGCGTGCTCGACGGCCGCGGCCTCGAGCTCGTCTACGCCGACAGCCCGATCGACGCCCTGTTCGCGCACATCGAGGGCACCGCGAAGGTCCGCCTCGACGACGGCAAGGAGATCTGGCTCGGGTTCGCCGGCAAGAACGGCCGCGCGTTCCGCGGCGTCGGCGGCGTGCTCAAGGCGATGGGCGCGTTCAAGCCGCCGGCCGTGGGCACGATGCAGGACATCCGCGCGTGGCTCGAGGCGAACCCCGAGCGGTTCGACGAGATCGCCGACCAGAGCCCCTCGTACGTGTTCTTCCAGGAGAACCCGCGCGCCGGGGCGATCGGCTCGCAGATGGTGGTGCTCACGCCGCGGCGCTCGCTCGCGATCGATCGCGCGTTCGTCGCGCTCGGCACGCCGATCTGGGTCGACACGAAGGCGCCGCTCCCCGATCGCCCGGGCGTGGCCCCGTGGCGGCGGCTCGTGATCGCGCAGGACACCGGCGGCGCGATCCTGGGCGCGGTGCGCGGCGACATCTACTGGGGCGACGACGCGCGCGCGGCCGACATCGGCGGGCGCACGGGCGGCAAGGGCCGCTACTGGCTGCTCCTGCCGAGCGGCGTGACGAAGTAGGAGAGCGGCAGGTCGGCGCCGCCGCGCCGCCAGCGCCGATCGCCGTCGGCGTCGACGAGGATCGGGCTCGCGATCGAAAACGGCGTCACGCCGGGCCGCTTCCACCGATCCTGCTGGTACGTGCCGGTCAGCTCGGGCGGCATCGGCGTGTCGCCGTCGGCGGTGATGCCGATCCACGTGTCGGCGGCGCCGACCTCGATCGCGCCGGCCCACGCGTGCTGGCGCGCGCCGGGCGGCACGTCGATCGTCTCGGCGAGGCGCGGGCCGGCGGGCCCGCCGACGGTGACGCGGATCCGCTCGGTCCGCACGAAGCGCGCCTGCCACACGGTGACGTCGACCCAGACCTTGCCATCTCTGGCGGCGAGCGCCTGCCCCGGGCCGACGGTGGGCGCGCCCTTCTGCGCGGCGACCTCGACGTCGAGCCACGGCCCGGTCGTGGCCACCACGCGGCGCCCGCGGATCGCCGCGATGAACGCGGCCTCGTCGAACGGCTGCGCGCGCGGATCGTCGACGAACACGTAGCTGCGCGCCGTGCCGTCGAGGACCCAGTTGAGGTCGTGCGTGTCGCTGTTGCCGAGCGGCGCGATCAGCCGGCCGTGATCGATGAACGTGTAGAAGTCGCGGACGCCGTCGTCGAACCGCCGATCGCCGGGCGCGTTGAACGCGGTGTACCCGGCGAGCACCTCGACGGCGTCGAAGTCGGTCGGGAACGGCGGCGGCCAGGACACGCCGTCCCACCGCGCGTCGTCGTAGAGCGCGGTGACGCGGAACCTGGGGTGGTTGATCTGCACGACGGGGCGGCCGGGCAGGCCGCGCGCGAGCGCGAGCAGCTCCTGCGGGGAGGCGCGGACGATCGACTCCGCTGGCGGGCCGCCGCCGCGCGGCGCCGCGCGATCGAGCTGCACGGGGTACACGCCGACGTGCAGCCGCTCCGACGTCAGCTCGTTCGACGCGATCGACGCGATCACGTCCTCGAGGCCGAGCGCGGCGATCTCGGCGTCGAGGTCGCCGCTCGTGTTGTGATCCGAGAGCGCGATCACCTGCACGCCGGCCGCGGCCTGGGCGATCACGCGCTGCGGGTTCGGCAGCGTCGAGTCGTTCGACGCGCGCGCGTGCACGTGCAGGTCGGCGGCGAGCGCGCCGTGCGGCGTCCACGCGCGCTCGAGCGGGATCGCGAGTCCGACCACGCCGCGCCCGGCCGAGAGATCGACGGTGCCCTCCCAGCGCTCGTACTCGACGCCGCGCCACGCCCACACGCGGTAGACGCCGTAGGGGATCGCCGGCGCGCGGCCGCAGGGGTCGCCGCCGACGGGGACGTCGCCGAGGCCGCGGGCGACGATGAGGCCGTCCCACGAGCCGACGACGCCGGGCGCGATCGCGCACGCGGCCCCGCCCTGCCGCATGCCGTAGAGATCGAGCGTGCCGATGCGCAGCGGCGCGCCGCCGGCCGAGAACAGGAGGACGCGCGCGCCGACGGGGGTGCCGCGATCGGTCACGCGGAGCGCGAGCGTCGTCGTCGAGCGCGCGGGCGCCGCGCGCCGGAGGCGCCAGATCGCGGCGGCGGTGGCGAGCGCCACGGCGGCGAGCGCGGCGGCGGCGACGAGCTGCTTCGAGCGCGGCGAGCGCGTCATGGGCAGGTCATGGGCGGGTCATGGGCGGGTCATGGGCGGGCCCGCGTCAGCGGAGCCGGACCTCGGCGCCCGCGGTGATCGCGAGGCCGAGCTGCGGCTCGCCGCCGACGCCACGGCCGAAGGCGGCGAGCCCGAGCGTCACGTCGGCGAGCGCGATGATGCCGATGCCCGGGGCGACCGCGGCGCGGAGCCCGGCGCCCGCGTGCAGCGGCAGCGCGAGGCCGGTCAGCCCGTCGCCGGAGAACCGCACCAGCGCGAGCCCGACGGCGGCGCGGGCGAACGGACGGAACCGGCCCTGCGGCGGGAACATGCGGCGGACCCCGGCGGCGATCTCGATCGCGCCGCCCGACGCGAGCCCGTGATCGCACACGACGGCGTCGCCGCGATCGCGGAAGCAGGCCGGATCGCCGCTGCCGAACGTGAAGCTGGCGATGCCGTCGAACCAGTCCTCGTCGGTGAGCTGGTACAGGAAGTGGCCGGTGACGCGCACCCCGCCGGCGGTGGTGCGCCCGCCAGCGGCGAGGCCGAGCGCGCCACCGAGCGCCTGGTCGCCGATCTCGCCGAGCGGCTCGGGCTCGGGCTCCGCCCCCGGCTCACCGGGCGCGGGGGCGCGCACGGCGGGCGCCGGCTCGGACGGCGCAGACGGCGGGGCCGGCTCGGCCGGCTCGGGAGCCGGGGCCGGCTCGGCCGGCGCGCCGTCGGGCGCCGGTGCGGGCGGCGTCTCCGACGGCGGCGCGGGCTGCCCCGCGTCGGGCGGGCCCGCGGGCCGCTCCGGGCCGCCCGGCTGGGCCACGGCCGCCGAGCCGCTGGCCGCGACGCACAGCGCGGCGGCGCACGCGGCGCGGGCGGCGCGGGCGGCGATCATCCGCCGAGGCATACCTTCTCCTGCCGCGCCGCGTCCTCGCGCAGCGGGACGTCCTGGCAGCGCCAGCCCGCGCCCAGGAACTCGCACTCGCGATCCTCGGTGCAGCCAAACAGGCAGACGCCGGCGTCGGCATCGACGCAGCGCGCGCCGTCCGGGCACTCGGCGCTCGCCTCGCAGCTCACGCTGCAGAAGCCGCCGGGGAAGGACGGGCCCGGTACCAGGCAGCGGTCGTCGCACTCGCTGCCGCGGTCGCAGCGCGCGCCGAGCGCCCGCGAGACCGCCGAGTCGGCGCTGCAGCCGCCCGCGAGCGCGAGGCCGCCCGCGAGCGCGAGGCCGCCCGCGAGCGCGAGGGCGACCCGTGCCCAACCGCGAGGGCGTCGGCCGGCCGAGGACGGCGCTCGGCCTCGCGGTACCTGCTCGTCGGCCAGCCGGTCCAAGCTGCTGCCGCGAGCGCCAAGCCGGCGCGCGATCGCCCGGGTCATCGACGCGAACGTACCGCGCACCCCCGATCGCCGCCAGATCTCGACGGCCCGCGGGAGCGAGGTCGCAGAAGACCTGCCCAGCGAGCGTTGAACGGATCTCGTTGTCGAACGCCCGGCGACCGCGCGGATCCCAGGCACTCGCTCGGGGCAGATCGTCAGGTCTTCTTCTTCACTTCTTCACCGGGCGCGCGGTGTCCACCCTGATGAGGCGGTGCACCGTGCGGTGGCAGATCGTCAGGTCTTCTTCTTCACCGGGCGCGCGGCCGCGGCCGCGGCCGGCTTCGCCGCCGCCGGCTTCGCCGCCGCCGCGGTCGCGGGCGCGGCGCGCGCGGCGCTCGAACGCGCCGGCTTGGTCGGCGCCGCGTCGCCCCGGGCCGGCGGCTCCGCCTTCTTCATCGTCTGCAGCCGCCGGATCGCGCGCAGCCGCAGCTGCCGATCGAGCTTGGGCTTGAACGGCGCCGCCTCGGGCAGCTCCGGCATCTGGCCGGCGCGCACCGCGGCGTCCTCCTTGAGCAGGAGCGCCCGCACCTGATCCGGCGACGACAGCGCGCGCAGCTTCGCGATCGTGGCGGGGTTCCGCAGCGCACGCGCGAGCCGGCCGAGGATCGGCAGGTGGAGCCGGTCGTACTTGAGGCCGAGCAGGAAGAACAGGTACGTGAGCCCCCCGTCGGGCGCGCTGAACGAGATGCCCTCCCACGAGCGCCCGACGACGATGAACGGCCGCCCGATCTTGCCCTTGTCCTTGGCGCGCGTGTGCAGGAACGCCACGCCGCCCTCCATGGCCGTCGAGGAGAGCGACTCGCGCTCGACGACCGCGCCGACGAACCACGGCTTGTCGACGAGCCAGCCGTTCGTGTACGCGCGCGCCGCGAGCTCCTCGATCACGCCGACCGGGGTGCGCGCGCGCAGGTTCGTGATCAGCGCCTGATCGGGCAGGAGGTCCTCGAGCGGCAGCTTCATGCCGTCGGGCACGTCGGCGAAGTTCTCCTCGTCGCCGACGAGCTGCTCCTCGATCCATGCGTCGATGGCGGTGCGCTTGAAGCGCCACTGCCGCTCGACCTGCAGCGCCGGGATCTTGCCGGCCGTGACGAGCTTGCTGACTGTCTGCTCGTCGAGGTGCAGATAGCCCGCCAGCTCTTGCAACGTCAGCAACTGCGCGTCGGTACCGCGATTTTTCCCCATGGCGCCAGGTCGAGGGATTCTAGAAGGGGCGGGACGCGCGCGCCATGCGTCGGAAGCGTAAGATTTTGGGGATGCAGCTGCAGCAGCGGTGGTCGATCCGTCGAGCCCGGCTGCTGATCGGCACGAAGTTCATGCTGATCGCGGGGCTGGTGGGCTTCGTGGTGGTGGCATGGCTCGTCCAGCTGGTCGCCGGGCTCGACCACGCGGTCCACCTAGGTCCGGTGTTCACGATCGCCATGTCCGCGATCCCCGCGGCGCTCTGGCTGGGCTTCTTCTATTTGATGGACCGGCACGAGCCGGAGCCCAAGGCGCTCGTCGTCGGGGTGTGCGTGCTCGGCGCGCTGGTCGCGGGGCCGCTCGCCGACCTCGTACAGTACCAGCTGGTGCCGCCGGTGGCACTCGAAGCGCACGGGCTATCGCCGTGGGCGGCGGACCGCATCATCTATGCGGTCCTGATCCAGGGCCTGGCGCAGGAGGTCTGCAAGTACGCCACCGTCCGCTACACGATCTACCTGTCGCGCGAGTTCGACGAGCCGATGGACGGCATCGTCTACATGATGGCGTGCGGCACGGGCTTCGCCGTGTGGGACAACTATCACGCGATCGCGCAGCAGGGCCACTCGCTGATCCTGGCGACGGCGGCGGCGCAGGCGGTGGTCACCACGCTCGCGCACGCGTCGTTCGCGGGCGCGCTCGGCTACGTGATGGGCCGCGCCAAGTTCTCGCGGCGCAGCTCGCTCGTGCGCGGCATCCTGCTCATGCTGGGCCTCCTCGGGGCCGCCGCGCTCAACGGGCAGTTCACCGTCGTGGAGGGCTGGGTGCGCCAGTCGCAGATGGCGCAGCACCCGTGGCGCGGCCTCGGCTACGCCGCCCTCTGCGCCTCCGGCGTCTTCGCCGTGATCTGGCTGGTGGCGCAGAGCCTGCTGCGCACCTCGCCGTTCCGGAGGGCGCCGTGACCGAGCGCGGGGACGACGAGGCCGCCTCCGGCGTGGCCGCGCCGGAGGCGGAGGCTGCGGCCGCCGAGGCTGCGGTCGCCGAGGCGGCGGCGGGCGAGGCTGCGGCGGCTGCCGCCGAGGCTGCGGCGGCTGCCGGCGAGGCTGCGCCGGCCGCCGCGCCCGCCGCTGAGGCTGCGACGGCGGCCGCCGAGGCTGCGGCGGCTGCGCCGGCTACCGCCGAGGCTGCGCCGGCTGCCAGCGAGGCTGCGCCGGCCGCCGCCGAGACTGCGACGGCTGCCGCGCCCGCCGCCGAGGCTGCGCCGGCTGCCGCGCCCACCGCCGAGGCTGCGCCGGCCCCCACCGCGGACGCCCCCGCGTGGACCGACCCTGACGCCGCCTCGCTGCCGATCCCCGAGGACATCTCGCTATCGGCGCCCGCCGCGGCCGCGGCTGCGGCCACGGGCACGCCCTCGCGCGCCTCGGCGACGCTCGCGGCCGCCGCCGAGCCGGCCGTCGCGCTGTCGTCCCCCGCGATCGATCCGACCGCCGCGGCGTTCGAGGCCGCCCGCATCGCCGAGAAGATCGTAGGCGACATCGAGTCCGCCTCCGGCGCCGCGATCGTCGCCGCCGCCGCTGCTGGCGCGGCGATCGAGGCCGTCCGCGCGCGCGGCCGCCTCCAGGGCGAGGGCGAGCCGCCGCCCCCGCCCCCGCCGACCGACGACGCGACCGCCAGCAACCCAGCGGCCACCGTCCGCATGCACCGCGATCGCATCCTCCGCGCGCTCGCCGAGGACGTCGCCGCCGGGGCTGTCGCCAGTGCCGCCGCCGAGGCCGCCGCCGGGGCCGCCGCCTCGGGCACGGACGCCGCGGCCGCGGAGGCGCGCGCCACGACCACGACCTCGCGCTCGCTGCGCGTCGTCGCGCCGGCGACCGGCCGCATGAGCGCGCAGCCCGGCGCCGAGGCCGCCGACGACGCCGAGGACGAGCGCGATCCCGTCCACATCGCCGCGGCGGCGATCCAGCGCCTGCGCGCGCGCGCGAGCACCGACTTCGCCGAGCTCCGCGTCCACTACCAGCGCCACGACATCGTGGTGCTCCTCCTCGCGCTCGTGATCA
>Ga0247790_10000396_pt1 | contig 13686 bp, 9 predicted proteins | sample UWRJS171409R4_FD_179913 | JGI IMG/M metagenome (GOLD analysis project Ga0247790, IMG submission 179913) | Soil microbial communities from Arlington Agricultural Research Station in Wisconsin, United States - UWRJ-S171-409R-4 | ecosystem: Environmental > Terrestrial > Soil > Agricultural land... | reverse complement strand
GGCTCGCGAGCGCGGCGATGTCGGCGCCGCCAGCGCGCGTCGCCTCCTCGGGATCGATCTCGACGCCGAGCTCGGCCCACGTGAGCTTCGTGGTGCCGGTCGCCGTCTTCACCGCGACCTCGCGCCCGAGCAGCGCCTGGAGGCTCGCGGGCACCGGGCCCGTGGCCGCCGGCGCGGGCACCTCCGCGGCCGTGGCCGGGGTCGTGGCGGCGTCCGCGACGCCGCGGTCACCGATCACGAAGTAGCCGGCGAACAGGCCGCCAGCGACCACGAGCATGCCGCCCGCGAGCCCGAGCAGCGCCGCGCCCTGCGGCGGGGTCGGCGCCCCGGTGCCTTGCGGCGTCTTCGCGCGGGACGCGGCGCGCGCCCCGGTGCCTCCATCGTTCGACATCGTCCTCGTTCTTATCACGTCGGGGTGCACAAGTACCTTTGGTTGCATGGGCGGGGCCAGGGACAAATCATTGGACGGATCGCCGGTTAGCCCGCGTGTGTCTGCACGCCCGCGCCGCATGTGGCCCTCGGACCACGGGTTTGACAGCCCGCATCCCATGGTGCAGCCTGCGTGGGTGGCTACCTCGCTCGTCCAACGCAACAAGGCGGTCGCCAAGCGGAAGGGCACGCTGGCCGCGCTGACCGTCGGCGGCGCTGTGGCTGCATTCGCCGTGCTCGGTAGCCCGGTGGTCGGCGTGCTGGGCCTGGCCGGCGCGGCCTACCTGGGCTGGGACTGGTTCTCGTTCCGCGTCAAGAACGGCATGCGCTTCTAAGCAACGCCGGCCGACCTGCGAGATTCGCCGAGCTGGCTTAGACTCCCGGGCCGTGGCTGAGAGCTTCGCTGCTGGTCTCGTCGGGGTCGTCCTCGACGATCGCTACCGGCTCGACGCGGTGCTCGGCGAGGGCGGCATGGGCGCGGTGTTTCGCGCCACCCACCTGTCGATGGATCGCCGGGTGGCGGTCAAGCTCCTGAAGCCGCACCTGACGAGCGACGAGACGCAGCTGCAGCGCTTCGCCCGCGAGGCGCGCAGCACGCTCAAGGTCGACTCGCCGCACGCCGTGAAGGTCCTCGACTTCGGCGTCACGCCGCAGCGCGACTACTACATGGTGCTCGAGTACCTCGACGGCCGCACGGTGCAGCGCGAGCTCGACATCGACGGGCCGTTCACGCCCGCGCGCGCCGTGCACGTCGCGCGGCAGGCGCTGCACGCGCTCGGCGCGGCGCACCGCTCGGGCCTCGTCCACCGCGACGTCAAGCCAGACAACCTGCTGCTGATGCGCGCCGGGAGCGACCCCGACTACACGAAGGTGCTCGACTTCGGCGTCGCGAAGCTCATGGAGGGCGCGGCGCGCTCGAGTCAGTCCGCGCTCGCGCTGACCCAGACGGGCATGGTGTTCGGCACGCCCGAGTTCATGTCGCCGGAGCAGTCGTGCGGCCTGCAGCTCGACGGGCGCAGCGATCTGTACTCGCTCGCCGCGACGGTGTTCGCGATGGTCACGGGCTGCGGGATGTTCGACGCCGGAAGCCCGATCGAGTGGCTGACGAACCACGCGCGCACGCCGGCGCCGCACCTCGCGGACGCCCGGCCCGAGCTGGCGGTGTACCGCGAGCTCGATGCCGTGCTGCAGCGCTGCCTCGCCAAGCAGCGCGATCAGCGGCCGCGCGACGCCGAGGAGCTGGATCAGCTGCTCGCCGCGATCGAGGCGACGCTGGCGCGCCCGCCGAGCGCGATCGCGTCGGCACCGACGGGGGCCGCGCCCGCGCTGCGAGCGACCATGGCCTCGGTGTCGTCCTCGGCATCGAGCTATCTGTCCGCGCTGTCCTCGGACCGCGTGGCCGCGGGCGAGACGCTCGTGCCGAGCGCGGCCCAGGCGACGTCGCCGGAGCGGCCGGGCGCGCTCGGCGCCGTGGCGACCACGGGCGCGGTGGCGGTGGCGGGCGCCTCGGGCGCGGTGGCGGCCGGCGCTGCCCGGCCGGGCGCGCTCGGGATGGCCCCGACGGGTGAGGTGCCGCCGGCCCGGCGCAGCCGGGGCCTCCTGCTCGCGGTCGGCGCGGTCGTCACCGTCTCGCTGCTCGGCGTGGCGGTCGGGATCGCGCTCACGCGCCAGCCGGCGCAGACGGCGCCCGCGCCCGCGCCCGCCGACGCCGCGCTCGCCGCACCCGCCGACGCCGCGCCCGCCGCGCCCGACGCCGCGCTCGCGCCGGTGCCTCCGCCCGACGCCGCGCTCGCCGCACGGGACGCCGGCGCGCCGGCGCCGCCCGACGCTGCGCCGGCCCCGACCGGCCCGACGCGCCCGGGGCCCCGCCCGCCCGATCCAGCCACGGCGAAGCGGGTCGAGGAGCTCCTGAAGGCAGCCGAGGAGGCGCGCCGCGCCGGCAACAACCTCCGCTACCTCGTCTTGAGCGATGAGGCCCACAAGGCCGATCCGCGCCATGTGAATGCAAAGATTAAATACGCCGACGCGCTCATCGTGACCGGCAACAAAGACCGTGGCTGCGCCGAGTTACGTACGCTCAAGCGCTCCGCCGCCGCGCGCGAGCAGGCCCGCAAGGCCGGGTGCCCCACCGATTGACCGTGATCCGTCGGCCCCCTATCCTAGCGGGCACGCCATGGGGTCTTCTCGTCGATGACGACGAACGTTGGCACGACCGAAACTTCCGCGGCACGGCTCCAAGCTGGCTTCCAGCTGGGTGACTACCGCATCTCGCAGCCGCTGTGGCCGCTCCGCATCGCGGACGCCTACCGCGCGGACGGGCCTGCCGGTCCGGCCACCGTGTACGTCGTTCACGCGGCGATCGCGGCGCACGCGGGAGTGCGCGAGCAGATCATCGCGGGGACACGCCATGCGGCCGCGCTGCCCGAGCACCGCCACCTGGTGCGCACGCTCGCGGCCGGCCTCACGGGCGACCTCCTGTGGATCGCCACCGAGGAGATCGACGGCTCGCTCGTGCGCGATCTGCTCGCGAAGAAGCGGGCCACGGGGACGAGCGGCCTGGGGATCCGCGCGGCCGGCAACCTCATCACGGGCATCACGAACGCGCTCGCCGAGGTGCACCACGGCGCGATCGCCGACGAGTCGGTCGTGGTCAACAAGATGGGCCGCGTGCGCGTGGTCGATCTGGCGCTCGGCGCCGGCACGCTCGCGGCGATGGCCGCCGGCCTCATCCCGTACACGACCACGACGCCGCCCGAGGCCAAGGAGAGCGCGCCGCCGAGCAGCACGGGCGACGTGTTCGCGATCGGCGCCCTGCTCTACGAGGTGCTGGTCGGCCGGCCGCTCGAGCGCGGCGGGCCGCGGCCGAGCGACGTCGTCCCCGACGTCAACAAGCAGATCGACGAGGTGATCGCGCGCGCGTGCCACCGCGAGCCGGAGAAGCGGTTCGGCCGCGTCGACGTGCTCGGCGAGGTCGTCTCCGAGGCGCTCAACCGCGGCGGCGCGCTGATGACGGCGGCGGTGCCGACCTTGGGCGCGCAGCCCGCGCTCGAGCAGCAGACCTCGCTCGCGACCGAGATCGGGAGCCCGCAGCCGCCGGCGGCATCGGCGGGGATGTCGATCGATCGCGTGCTCGCCGCCGCGCTCGCCGACACCACGGAGAAGTGGCTGGTCTCCAAGGGCCGGCTCGACTACGGCCCGTTCTCGCTCGCCGACATCGTCGCGCAGATCGAGAAGGGCGAGATCGTCGCCGGCAACATGATCATGGACAAGGACACCGGCGCGCGCAGCGACGTCGGTGAGCACCCGCTGCTGAGCCCCATGGTGGACGCGGCGAAGCAGCGGCTCGACGAGCTGCGCCGCGCGCAGGCCGAGGTCGCCGTCCAGAGCAAGGACAAGAAGCGCGGCGTCATGCTCTACGCGCTCATCGTGCTCGGCCTCGCCGGCGCCGCGGCGGCGGTGTACTTCGTCATCTCGTCGATGCGGGAGGCGAAGAAGGAGCAGATCGACGGCGTCGCCGCGATCGAGGGCGCCTCGCTCAAGGTCTCGGTCTCGATGCCGAAGAAGCCGCCGCCCAAGCCCGCCGGGCGCCGCCAGGGCGGCGGCGGCTTCCAGCAGGGCGGCGAGAACCTCGCGCTCGACATGAGCGACGAGGGCGAGGACGACGCCGGCGAGACCCTGTCGATGGACCGGGTGTACGGCGTGTACTCGAAGTACGGCGGGCAGCTCGGCGGGTGCCTGGCCTCCACCGGCGAGCACTCGGCCAACATCTACATCAACATCGACGGCAAGAGCGGCCAGGTCACGTTCGTGCGGATCAACGGCAAGACGAGCGGTCCCCTGTTCAACTGCCTGGGGCGCGTCCTGCGCAGCATGCGGTTCCCGTCGATCAACGGGCCGCGCACGCGCGCGGAGTTCGACATCGCGATGTGACCGTGGGCGAATCCGACGGGCATAGTCGATCCGGTGGCACCGGCCCGCTGCCGGGCGACAGCCAGGCCGGCGCGGCGCCCGGCGCGTCGGCCTCGATCCTGTACACGCGCGGCGACAAGATCCCGCGGCGGCTGCGCGTGACGTGGTGGATCGGCATCCTGCTCGCGTTCGGGTTCGCGATCATCGTGACGCCGGCGCTCACGGCGGAGCGCTGGCTGCCGGCGTTCGGCGCCGCGCCGGTGCGGGCCGGCGAGCCGGTGAGCATCACGGTGCGCGTGCCGCCGTTCGCGGGCGTGCAGGCGTACGGGCGCCAGGTGGCCGGCGGCGGCGTGATCGTCGCGCGCGGCGACGTGGCGACCGAGGCGCAGGCGACGGCCGCGCGCGTCATGGCGGCGGCGCGCCCGGGCGGCCAGTCCTCGTACGTGGCGTTCTTCATGGTCGCGTTCGTGTTCGCGACGCTGTTCGGGCACCACATGCGGCGCTCGACGCCGGGCCGGCTGCTCCGCGTCCAGATCGTCAGCCTCGTCTCGATCGCGGTGCTCGCGATCGCGGTGAAGGCGCTGATGCTGACCACGGCGACCTCGATCCTCGTCGTGCCCGTCGCGCTGCTCGCGCTCGTGCCGACGATGGCGCTCGATCGCGTCGTCGGGCTCGCGACCGGCGTCCTCGCGGCGCTCACCACGAGCCTCCTGGTCCCGTTCGACGTCACCGTCGCGATCCTCCTGCTCGTCCAGGCCGCGGCCGCGGGGCTCGTGATCCCCGAGGGGCCGCGGCAGCGCTGGCGGGTGGTGCTGGTCAGCGGGCTCGTCGCGACGCTGCTCACCGCGGCGACCCTGCTCGTGATCGGCTTTCTGACGCGGAACGCGTGGCCCTCCCTGCAGGATCCGCTCAGCTCGCCGTGGCTCGCGGCGGCGATCGGGCCGGCGATCGCGATGGCGCTCGCGGCCCTGCTCCTGCCGCTCTACCAGCTGCTCGTCGGCGAGGTCACGCACGGCCGGCTCGTCCAGCTCCAGGATCTCTCGAACCCGCTCCTGCAGCAGATCGCCGCTCGCTCGCCGGGCAGCTGGCAGCACTCGCTGGCGATGGCGAACATGGCCGAGATCGCGGCGAACGCGATCGGGGCGAACGGCCTCCTGGTGCGCGTCGGCGCGTACTACCACGACCTCGGCAAGTCGCTCACGCCGAAGTACTTCATCGAGAACCTCGAGCCGGGCGAGACCTCGCCGCACGATCAGCTGCCGCCGGAGGTCTCGTGCTCGGCGATCTTCGCGCACGTCACCGAGGGCGTCGCCGCCGCGCGCCGCGCCGGGCTGCACGAGCGGATCATCGACTTCATGCACATGCACCACGGCGACGGGGTGCTCGAGTACTTCTGGAGCAAGACGCAGGAGCAGGGCAACCCGCGCGGCCTCACGCTCGAGCACTTCCGCTACCCGGGGCACCCGCCGCAGAGCCGCGAGACGGCGATCCTCGCGATCGTCGACGCCGTCGAGGCCGCGTCGCGGACGCTCAAGCGCCCGGAGCCGGCGGCGATCGACGCGCTCGTGCAGCGCATCGTCTACGGCAAGCTGGATCTCGGCCAGCTCGACGAGAGCGGGCTGTCGATGGCGGACCTGCGCCGGATCAGCGCGTCCCTGCGCGCGACGATCCGGCACGCGAACCACGGCCGGATCGAGTACCCGTGGCAGCGGGCGCAGCGGGAGCAGCAGGCGGCCGAGGCGGCGGCGAGCGCGAGCGCGAGCGCGAGCACGGGCACGGGTGCCGCCGCGGCTGCGGGCGCGAGCGTGGGCGCAGACTCCGGCCCGAGCGCGGTCCCGCGGCCGAGCCCGCGGCGGACGACGACGAGCACCGGGATCAGCCTGCAGCTCGACTCGCTCGATCGGAAGCCGCGGCGCGAGACGGCGGTGCTCACCGCGGTGCGGCCGCCGGCCGAGATCCTGGACGAGTCCGCGCCGGTGGCCGCCACCAGCGCGCACGGCCGCGCGGCGCCGCGGCAGGTCGTCGTGACCGCGGCCGGCGCCGCCGAGGATCTGGCGATCGTCGAGACGGCGCCGCAGACGCCGCCGGCGCGCGAGCCGCGGGCGCAGGCCGCGCAAAAGGCGCAGGCGGACGCGATCGACCGGGCGCTCGACCTCGCGGAGGCCCCGGCGCGCGCGCCCGCGGCCGGCGAGGCGGCGCGCCGGCCCGTCGGCGAGAGCACGCAGCTCGGGCTCGCGCCCGCCCCGGCGCCGGCCGGCGCGCGCCCTGCCCCGGCCCCGGCCGGCGCGCGGCCGCTGTCCTCTCACGAGGACCTCGAGACGCCCGTGATGCCGGCGATGCTCGGCGAGCGCGTCCGCGCCGAGTCACGCGCCGAGTCGCGCGCCGCCGCCCGCGCCGCGCCGCGCCGCCCGCTCCCGTTCGAGGACATGAACTCGACCGAGCCGTCGATACCGACGTTCGAGCCGCCCGCCGCGGGCAGCGGCAGCGACGGCGACGGCGCGGAGCAGTGGGCCTCGGGCCTCGCCGCGCGGGTCGCCGCGGCGATGCACGACGAGTGGTCGACCGAGACGCCGATCGTGCCACCGACCAAGGCGGAGCTCCGCGCGCTGCTCGGCACGCCGGATCCGACGCGCCAGCAGTCGCTCGACGAGCTCGACGCGCTGCACCGGGCCTCCGACGAGCTGCCCTCGGAGCCAGACAGCCTCGCGGAGCCGCCGCCGCCGCGCGCGACGAACGAGGTCGATCCGGATCAGATCGAGGCCGCGATCGAGCTGGCGCCGCCGGCGCGCCGGCCGAACGTCGTCGCCGCCGCCAGCAAGCCGAAGAAGCCGGAGTAGCTGCGTGCGCGGAGCGAGCCGCCAGCCAGAGGGCCTCGCCGCCGCCCGGCGCGCGGCCGCCGCCTTGGCCGCCGCCGCCGCCCTGGCCGCCGCCGCCGCCCTGGCCGCGTGCGGCGGCGCGCGCGCACCGGCTCCGTCCGGCCCCAGCGTGCAGGTCCGCGCCGAGATCGAGCAGGCCGAGGCCGCCGAGCGGGCGCGCCAGCACGACGCCGCGCGCGCGCACTACGAGCGCGCCGTCGCGGGCGCGCGCGATCCGACCAGCCTCGCGTTCGCGCGCCGCGAGTACGCCGAGACGCTCATCAGCTGGGGCGAGCACCCCGCGGCGATCGCCCAGCTCGAGGGCTCGCTCGCGGCGCGGCCGAGCGCGGCCGCGTGGCACGACCTGGGCCTGCTCCGCAACAACCAAGGCGATGTCCGCGGCGCGCTCGCCGCCCTCGAGCAGGCGCGCGCGCTGGCGCCGCGCGATCCGCGGCCCCGCGTCGCGCTCGCGGCGCTGCGCTGGAAGTCCGGCGACCGCGCCGGCGCCACCGCGGAGTACCGCGCGCTGCTCGAGCTGCCGCTCCCCGAGCGGCTGCGCGCCAAGGTGCAGTGGGCGCTCGACGAGCTGGCGAAGCCCTGATCGGAGCGCCATACTCGCCCGGATGCCGAGCGGGTCCCGAGCCACAGCCTCCCCGAAGCGCCTGGCGTGGCTGCGCGCGCGCCTCGGCGCCATGCTCGACCTGCCGCGCGGGCTCCGCCTGGCGCTGCCGCTCGCGCTCGGCCTCACCGCGGCGGCGCCGCGGCCGGCGGCGGCGTGGACGTTCGAGTGGGCCGGCCACGTCGAGGTCGACGCCGAGGGGCTCGCGAGCGAGGACGCCGCCAAGCGCCTCGAGGCGGTGGCCGAGCTCACCCGCTACGACATCTCGCTCACGCAAGCGCACCTCATGCGGATGCTCGACGATCCCGAGGAGCGCGTGCGGCTCCAGGTGGCGCGCGCCCTCGGCCAGGGCGGCGCGCTCGCCGCCGTGCCGGTGATGATCGACTGGCTCGCGAACCTCCGGCCGGAGGTACGCAGCGTCGCGGTCACCGCGCTCGGCGACATCGGCGGCACCGAGGCCGCCGCCGCGCTGACGCGCTCGCTCAGCGATCCCGATCCCAACGTCCGCAAGGACACCGTGCGCGCGCTCGGCACGATCGGGCGCAAGGGCAACTCGACCGTCGTCGTCGCGCTGATCCCGCGGCTCGAGGACGACAAGGCCGAGGTCCGGCTCGCCACGATCGCGCAGCTCGAGGATCTGGGCGATCGCCGCGCCGTGATCCCGCTCGTCGCGCGGTTCGGCGACACCGGCGTCGCGGTGCGCTCGGCGGCGGTGCGCGCGATCGGCAAGCTCGGCGATCGGTCGGCGGTGCCCGCCCTGATCCGCCTCATGAACGATCCCGACGAGAGCGTGCGCCTGGCGGCGGTCGGCTCGCTCGGCAGCCTCGGCGCCGTCGACGCGATCGACGCGCTCATCGAGCAGCTCTCCTCCGGCGGCGACGCGTACCGCGCGAAGGTCGCCTACGCGCTCGGCCAGATCGCGGGCACGCCCGGCTCGGGGACCGCGGGCGAGGACGCGATGCGCACGCTCGTCGTGAACCTGGCGCAGTCGCCCTCCGCGCGCAACGCGGCCCGCGAGGCGCTGCGCGCCGCCGGCAAGGCCGCGGTGCCCGCGCTCGTCGCGCACCTGCAGGGCCGGCTCGCGGGCGATCCGACCACCGCCGTCGAGCTGCTCGCCGACACCGGCGATCCGCGCGCGACCGCCACGCTCGCCGCCGAGCTCGAGCGCGGCCGCGTCGCGATGCCCAAGGTGCTGCGCGCGCTCGGCGGCACGGCCGATCCGAACGCGCTCGTCCCGGTCCTGCGCGCGCTTGCGAGCAAGGATCCGGCGATCCGGCTCGCCGCGATGAACGCGCTGCGGCCGCTGATCGGCACGGACGCGCGCGCCGGCGACGTCCTGATCGAGCACCTGGCCGACGAGGACCTCGAGATCCGCGTGCTCGCGGTCGAGTACCTCGGCATCCTCGAGGTCGGCGCGGCGGCGGGCAAGCTCATCGCGCTCGCCGGGCCCGGCAACCCGATGCGGCTGCGGCGCGCCGCGATCGACGCGCTCGGCGAGATCGGTCGGCCCGAGGCGTCGAAGACGCTCGTCGGCCTCCTCCGCGAGGGGCCGGCCGAGCTGCACCGCTCCGCCGCGACGGCGCTGGCGTACATCGCCGATCCGGCGGCGGTCGCGTTCCTCGTCGAGCAGGCGCAGTCCGAGCGCGGGGCGACGCGGCACGAGGTCGTGCGCGCGCTCGGCGCCTCGCTGCGCGGCCGCAGCGACGCGAAGGGCAGCGAGCGCGCGCGGGAGATCTTGCGGAAGCTCGCCACCGACGCCCCGACGCTGGTCGGCCTCGCCGCGATCGGCGGCCTCGCCGCGGCCCGGGACAAGGCCGACGCGCCGCTCCTCCGCTCGCTCGTCGAGCAGGGCGGCGCGGACCGCCGCCGCGCGGCCGCGTGGGCGCTCGGCGAGATGCAGGACCCAGGCTCGCTCGACGCGCTCCTCGCCGTCCTGTCCGTGCGCGACGACCGCCTCGTCGGCGACGCCGCGTGGGCGCTCGGCGAGATCCTCGCCGCCGCGCCGAAGGACGCGCGCGCGGCCGCGGCCGCCGATCGCTGGCTGTACCTCGGCAAGCACGGCGGCTGGGCCGCCGCGATCGACAGCGCCGCCGGGCTCGGGCGCCTGCTCTGGGCCCTGCCCCGCGCCGAGCGCACCGCGCTGCTCGCGCCGCCGCGCCGGGCAAACCTCCAGGCGCTCGCGTTCCACAAGTCGCGGCTCGTGCGGATCAACGCCGCGCACGCGCTCGCGAGCCTCGCCGGCGACGACGACGCCACGAAGGCGCTCGCGCAGCTCCTGCGCGACGACGTCAGCGTGAAGGTCAAGATCGCCGCGGCGCGCGGGCTCGCGCGGCTCGGCGGCCCCAAGGCCGCCGCGGCGCTGAAGACGGCCGAGGCCAGCGACTCCGACGCGCAGGTGCGCGAGGCCGCGCGCGAGGCCGGCAAGTGGCTCGCCCCCGGCGGGGCCGTGCCGCCGCTGCCGGCGCGCACCGAGTGGCGCACGTTCTACGTGGTCGATCCCGGCACCGACGACGCGCCGGTGCGCCAGGAGCAGTACTTCGTGCACACCGCCGACGGCCTGATCTGGGCGAGCTACACCGACGGGCGCGGCGAGCTCTCGAGCGAGCACATGCCGCCCGGCGACGCCGTGATCTCGCCAGCGAGCCGCGAGTCCGAGTACTGACGCCAGCGCGCCGCCGAGCGCGCGGCGCGCGCATGGAGCGGAGCGCGCCGGCCGAAACGGCCGAGCGCGCCGCGGTTGCCGCCGCGGCGCGCTCTCTTCGGGGGTTCGGTCGATTCGCAGCGGTCGGGCGTCGTCCGGGCGTCGCCCGGGCGCCGGCTCAGGCCGCGCGCCGGATGCCGTAGTCGCGCTGCGCGAAGCTCGCCAGCTCGCCCTCGAGGGCGCGGCGCGCGCGGAACAGGCGCGACATCACGGTGCCGATCGGCACGCTCAGCGCGTCGGCGATGTCCTTGTACTTCTCGCCGCGGAGATCGGCGCGCTCGACGACGTCGCGGTACTCGGGCCCGAGGCGGCCGAGCGCCGTCTTCACCTCGTCGCACAGCTCCTCGCCGAGCATCTCGTCCTCGAGATCGTCGGTGTGGTCCTGGTCGCGGCCGTAGAGCGCGGCCAGCGCGTCGCCCGGGCGCTCCGTCGCGAAGCGCTGGTGGCGGCGGCGCTTGCGGTAGCCGTTGATGAACGCGTTCGTCAGGATGCGGAACAGCCACGCGCGCAGGTTCGAGCCAGGCTGGAAGCTGGCCCACGCCACCATCGCGCGGAGCAGCGTCTCCTGGACGAGGTCCTTCGCCGTGTCTGGGTCGCGGCAGATCCGCATCGCGACGCCGAACAGCTCCGCCTGATGCGGCAGGCACGCGAGCTCGAACGCCTGGTGCGGCTGCGGCTGCGCCGGCGCCGGCGTCTGCTCCTGCGCCTGCTCCTGCGCCTGCTCATCCTCACCGACGATACGGAGCGCGCGGCGCGGCGCCACCGTGGCCCGGCGGGTGATCCGGGTGCTCGAAGGGACGGACTTGCTCGAACCCTGAGTGCGCGACATGCCACGCTCAAAAGCAGCCGACATGCCATCTGCAACATCGCGGATCGAAAGTGTGTTTTCGAGTGCGAGGCTGGCGAGACACGAGGCGCGTCTCAAAGCAGACGCGAGATCGTCTCCGTCGAGGTCGAGGTTGGTCTCGGGTGAGATATTGGACGACATTGGAGCCTGGGGTGCATCGAGCTTCGTTCGCTGCATCGACGGTCCGGACGGGCGGCATTCGGCGGCAGTCGCACGGAATCGACGATGATTCCGCGCGCGCGCGGAGGGGCTCCCGCGGGAGGATGCGTCAGCGAGCGAGCTCGTGGATCGCCGCGGCGATCGCCGCCGGCAGGTCCGACGCGATCGCGCCGCGGCCCATCGCCGCCCCGAGCGCGTCGCCGGCCGCGCCGTGGACGTAGGCGCCGGCCCGCGCCGCGTCGCCGGCCGGCAGGCCCTGCGCGAGCAAGGCACCGATCGTGCCGGCCAGGACGTCGCCGCTGCCGGCGGTGGCGAGCGCGGGCCCGCCGGTCGGGTTGATCGCGCAGTGCTCGTCGCCGAGCGTGCCGTCGCACACGACGGCGCGGGCGCCCTTCAGCACGACGACGGCGCGCGTCTTCGCGGCGAGCGTGCGCGCCGCGGCCAGCCGATCGCGCTCGACGTCGGGCACGGTGCTGCCGAGCAGGCGTGCCGCCTCGCCGGGGTGCGGCGTGATCACGACGGGGCCGGCGGCGCCTGCGATGACGCCGGGGGCCGACGCGAGCAGGTTCAGCGCGTCGGCGTCGAGCACGGCCGGCACGCCGGACGCGAGCGCCTCGACGACGCGCGCCCGCGCGTCGCCGGCCGTGCCGAGCCCGGGCCCGATGACGACGGCCGCCTTGCCGTCGAGCAGCGGTCCGAGCGGGCCGTCGATCGCGCGGGTCATGACGGCGTCGGCGGCGCCGAGCGCGTCGGCGTCGGGCGCGCCGATGCACGCGAGCGTGACGAGGCCGGCCCCGGCGCGCAGCGCGGCCATCGCCGCGAGCCGGCCGGCGCCGCGCATGCCGGGCCCGCCGCCGGCGACGAGCACGTGGCCGCGCCGCCCCTTGTGATCGAGCGGCCGCGGGCGCGGCAGCCAGCGCGCCACGTCGGCGCGCTCGACGAGCCCGGCGCGCACGCCCGACGCGGCGATCAGCGCTGGCGGGATGCCGATGTCGGCGATCTCGAGCGCGCCGCACGCGGCGAACCCTGGCGCCGAGACGAGCGCGATCTTGAGCGCGCCCATCGTCACGGTGCGCTCGGCGAGGAGCACGGTGCCGAGGGTCCGGCCGGTGTCGGTGTCGAGGCCCGACGGGATGTCGACGGCGAGCCGGCGCGGCGCCTCGTTCATGGCGGCGATCACCGCCGCGAAATGGCCCTCGATCGGCCGCACCTGGCCGACGCCGAACAGGGCGTCGACGACGAGCGCCGCGCCGGTGATCGCGGCGCGCTGCTCGTCGAAGGCCCCCGGCCGGTCGATGGCGATCACCACGCCGCCCGCGCGCTCGAGGATCGCGAGGTGATCGCGCGCGTAGCCGCGGATGACGTCGCGCGCGGCCGCGAGGTACGCCGTCGCGTCGACGCCCTGCCCGCGCAGGACGCGCGCGATCACGAAGCCATCGCCGCCGTTGTTGCCGGGGCCGCACACCACGGCGACCCGGCCGCGGGCGCCCTCCAGCATCCGCAGCGCCGCGGCGGCGACCGCGCGGCCGGCCGTCTCCATGAGCGCGATGCCCGGGAGCCCGATCTCTTCCATGGTCGCGCGATCCAGCTCGCGCATCTCGGCGGCGGTGACGACCGGCTGCATGGGGCCGCAGTATCGCGCAGCGGCGCGCCGGCCCGTCCAGCCCGGGCGGTGCAAAGGCGCGGAAGCGGCGCAGAGGCGGCACGGCGGCGGCGCGTGCTCGCCCGGCGCGGCCGCACGAGCCCAGGGGGCGGCTCGAAGCGCGGCCCGAATGGCGCGGAAGGTCAGCCGTCTCGAAACACGTCGCCGATGGCGCCCGCGGTCACGGCTGCCTCGAGCCATGCCTCGAGGCGAGCGACGTCGGGCTCGCCGTCGATGCGAGCCTGCACGTCCGGCGTCACCGGGAACGAACGCGCCACGAGCACCTTGACGAGGAGCTTCCGCGCCTCCGTGGCCAGGCCCGTGGCCAAGCCCTTGGCCAGGCCCTTGTCTTCCCACTCGCGGATCAGCTCCTGAACGTTCGGATCCTCAATGATCGATTCCACGTGGAAGAGCCTCCTGGCCGTCTCAGCCGTCTCGAAACACGTCGCCGATGGCGCCCGCGGTCACGGCTGCCTCGAGCCATGCCTCGAGGCGAGCGACGTCGGGCTCGCCGTCGATGCGAGC
>Ga0247790_10000390_pt1 | contig 13771 bp, 11 predicted proteins | sample UWRJS171409R4_FD_179913 | JGI IMG/M metagenome (GOLD analysis project Ga0247790, IMG submission 179913) | Soil microbial communities from Arlington Agricultural Research Station in Wisconsin, United States - UWRJ-S171-409R-4 | ecosystem: Environmental > Terrestrial > Soil > Agricultural land... | reverse complement strand
CTGCAACCAGCACGCTCCGAGCGGGCGGCGCCGCGATGGGGCAGACGACGATCACCGAGAGCGTGCTGCGAGCCGACGCGGTGAACGCGAGGTAGAGGGCGAGGCCGAGCGTCGCGGTGCGCAACATCAGCGCTGAACGCGGGCCGGCGGCGGATTGTTCCGGCCGCCACGGCGGCCGGGCTCGCGTTCGCCTGTGGACATCGTGGTCCCAGCGCTCCAATCTACCCCCAGGACCATGCGGCTCGATGAGAAGGCAAGGGAGAACCTCGAGGCGGCCGAGCGCTTGCTCGATCGATCAGACGATGGCCGGGTGGAACCGTTGTCCAACGCGGCGACGGCGCGCGCGTATTACGCAGCCTACCAAGCCGTCGCAGACCGCGCTCAGCAAGAGGGCCTCTCGTTCGATTCTCGCGGGGCGCAGTATTATCGTCATGACACCCTTCCCAGCCGTGCCCAGGAGTGGGGAATCTTGGATGACGATTTGTGTGATGATCTCTCGAGACTTCGCGATCTTCGCGTCAAGGCAGACTACTACGAAGACATGATCGAGTACGACGAGGCTTCCGACGCCCAAGTGATGGCACAGCGGTTGGTCGCCGAGGTGCTCGAAAGGAAGGCGTCATGACGACGCCAGTGCGCGAAGAGCTCGCACGGCGCATCAGCGATGCGCTCAGCGGCCGTCCGGTTCGGTGGGCGCAGAACGTCTTGGGCGACTACGATGGCCGCGAGCGAACGTTGGAGATCTTCAACGCCGATGCCGCCGAGCAGCGCGAGCTGTTTCGCAGCTTGCGGCCGATCCGGAAGGAGATGGAGGCAGTGGCGGGCGGTCCCGTGATCGTCATCTTCCATACACGCGCCGAGTCTGCTCGCCTCTACTCTGATTTCGTCGAACGGGCGCTCCTGGCCGAGGTCACGCTCGATGTGGACACCGCCGCTCGTATACTCGATGTGGAAGTTCCTCCACTGGGGACCGACATCGCGTTGCATCCGCGAAGCGGGGCGCCAGGAACCGGTAGCAGTGAGCTGCCCCGGAAGGCGGCGTAGTGCTACTGACCGCGCAGCGTGTCGTGTCGCCGCGCGGAGCACGCGGCGTCAACGTCTATCAGTACGTCCATGGGTCGTCCGTCTGGACGCGCGTCCCGGACGAGCTGCTTCCAGACACGAACCCGGGGGAGCTCGTTCGCCAGTGGCTGGAGGTGCCGCCGGGGGAGAACCGGATCGTGAGTTATCTCGACATCGTGGCTCCCGACGAAGTCGCCGCTCCGGATGTCCATCAGCGCCTCGCGTCGTTGAAGCATTACCTGCAAGTGACCAGCACACGAACGGAAGTTTATTGGGATCCGCTTTGGGTGCGTTTCGGTAGTGCCATCGATTCCAGGATCCTTCAGACGGAGCTCGGAGCACTCGCAGGGCACATCCTCCTTTCCTTGACCGGGCATCGCGCCGAAGCCCCGGCGCCGGGAGCTCGAGGCGGTTGACGCGATCGCGCATTCGTCGTGGTTCTGCCGCGTCGCTGGCGGCGACATGCGATGCTTGCCGCGATGAGTCTGCCCCCGTTCCATCTCGCGTTCCCTGTCACCGATCTGGAGGCCACCCGGGCGTTCTACTGCGAGCTGCTCGGTTGCCGGGTCGGTCGAGAGAGTGAGTCGTGGATCGATCTCGACTTCTTCGGGCATCAGCTCACGGCGCATCACCTCGCGTCTCGGGGGCAGCCGCACGAACCGATCACCCCCGCTGGCGAGAACCCAGTTGACGGCAAGCAGGTGCCGGTGCCGCATTTCGGCGCCATCCTGCCGTGGGATACGTGGCACGACCTGGCGGGGCGGCTCGAGCGCGCGGGTGTGACGTTCGTGATCGCGCCCCACGTGCGGTTTCCGGGGCAGGTCGGCGAACAGGCGACGATGTTCCTGCGCGATCCCAGCGGCAATCACATCGAGCTCAAGTCGTTCAAGGATCCGGAGCGCCTGTTTGCGCGGTGAGCCGCGGCTACGCCCCGTTCGACGCGACTAGCTGATCGATCGGCGGCTTGTTCCCGCTGGGCTGGCGGAGTCGCGGGGCGCGGGGCGTCAGTCGCGCCAGCTGCGATCGGTGCGGTCGACGAGGCGCACCAGCGCGTCGAAGACGTCCTGGCCCCACGCCGCGCTGGCGCTGACCTTGTGCGCGTCGGCGGCGCAGCGGCGCTGGATCGGCTCGGGGACGAGGAGCGGCGGGCCGAGGGCCGCGCCGGCGACTTGCACGTCGCACGCGCGCTGCAGCGTCCAGAGCAGGTGGAACGTCTGCGGCAGGGTCTCGCCCCAGGCGAGCAGCCCGTGGTTGCGCAGGATCACGGCCTGCCGGTCGCCGATGTTCGCGAGCAACCGCGCGCCCTCGTCGGCGTGCACGGTGATCCCCTCGAAGTCGTGATAGGCGAGGCGCTCGCCGAGCTGCGCCGCGTAGAAGTTGCTGATCGACAGGCCCTGCGCCGAGCAGGCGACGGCCATGCCGGTCGTCGTGTGCGTGTGCATCACGCAGTGCGCCCGCTCGATCGCGCGGTGGATGGTCGCGTGCGGCGCGAAGCCGGCCGGGTTGATGCCCCACGCCGAGGTGCCGATGATCGCGCCGTCGAGATCGACCTTCACCAGGTTCGACGCGCGGACCTCGCTGTAGTGGAGCCCGAACGGGTTGATCAGGAAGTGCCGCTCGGGCCCGGGCACGCGCAGCGAGATGTGGTTGTAGATCAGCTCGGTCCAGCCGAGGTGATCGAACACGCGATAGCACGCCGCGAGCTCCTGACGCGCCTGCCACTCATCGCCGGGGCTGTCCATCCAGTTCTCCTCTCCACATCGTGCCTCAGAACCGGCGCGACAGCGCCGAGAACGCGTGCAGCGTGGCGCCGGAGAACACGCCGACGCGGTGGCCGAAGCGTCGCCGCAGCGCGTCCTTGCCGGCATCGGTCACGTGCGGCGCGTCGAGCTCGAGCCACGTGATCCGCGTGAGCCCGGGGGCCTCCGCGAGCGCGAACGCGCCCTGGTCGGTGAGCTGGGAGCTGAACATCACCACGTGCGAGAGGCACGGCGTGCCGCGCGACTGGGCGAGGATCGCGGCGGCGCGATCGTCGAAGTCGCCGATGACGAGCTGCCGCAGCTCGGGCAGGTCGGCCGCCGCGAGCAGGGCGGCCGCGTCGGGCTGGAGCCGCCCGAGGGTGAGGGCCCGGAGGCGCGCGGCGAGCGGCGAGCCGGCGAGCACGCGGGCGCCGGGCAGCTCCAGGTCCAGGCCGCCGAGGGTGAGGCGCTCGAGCCGATCGAGGCGACGCCCGGCGAGCAGCGCGCCGAGATCGCGATCGACGAGCTCATTGTAGCCGAGCTCCAGCGAGACCAGGCGCGCCCCGAGCTCGCTTTGGCCGAGCGCCTGGAGCCCGCCGCGGCCGCACTCGGTCCGCGCGAGATCGAGCACGCGGAGCGCCGGCAGGTGCGCGCTCCTCGCGAGCGCCGTCACCCCGGCGTCGCCGAGCGGGCACCCCGCCAGGAACAGCTGCTGCAGACCGTCGAGCGCGCGGCTCGCCGCGATCGCCGCGGTGGCGGCGGTGGACAGATCGTTCTTGCAGCACGCGAGCCGGCGCAGGCTGGCGTCCTCGAGCGCGCGCACCACGCCGGCGAGGCCCTGGTCCGAGAGCCCGGTGTCGGAGAGATCGAGGTGGCGCAGCTTCGCGCGCGCGGCCGCGCCGTGGAGGAGCGCCCGCGCGCCGGTGTCCTGGAGCCGGACGCCCTCGAGATCGGCGACCTCGAGGTCCGGGGCGCGGGCGGCGAGCGCGAGCACGTCGTCGGCGGCGAGTCCCTGATCGCAGCGCAGCTCGCGCAGGCGCGCGGCGGCCAGGTGCGCGAGCGCGAGCGCGCCGTTGCCGCCCACGCGCGAGCGCCGGAGATCGAGCGCCTCGAGCGCGGGCCACACCTCGGCGCGCCCGAGCGCGGCGAGCTCCGCGCCGTCGATCACGGCGTGGGCGAGCCGCAGCTTGCGCAGGGGCGCGAGGTGCGCCGCCGCGGCGAGCGCCGCGACCCCCCGGGCGTCGACGAAGCTCAGCGCGAGGCTCTCGAGCCCGGCCAGCGCCGGCGTCTCGGCCACCGCGTGCGCGATGGCGGTCCCGTCGTCGGCTTCGAGCGAGCGCAGCCGCCCGCGGTGCGGCCAGCGCGCGAACGCGCGCGCGCGGTCGCCGGCGGTCGTCGAGCCGTCCAGCGACAGGCCCTCCAGCTCCATCAGGCCAGGGACCTCGGCGAGCGCCTCGATGGAACCCTTGATGCGGAGCTGCAGCTCGCGCAGCGGGGTCTGCGCCGCGAGCAGCGGCAGCACCTCCGGCACGCGGCTGCCCGGCACCCGCGCGCGCTCGACGAAGCCGCGGCGGAAGCCGAGCTCGAACGGGTGATCGTGGAGCTGGCAGCTCGCGCGCAGCTCGCGCGTCCACGCCGGCTCGTGCTGCGCGAGCAGGTCAGCCGCGCGCGCCTCGCGCTCCTCGCGCGCCGGATCGTCGGCGCCCTGCTCCTCGAGCGCGCACTGGAGCTGGATGAGCTCGCCGCGCGGGTCGCCAGCCTCGAGCAGCGCGTCGGCGTAGACCAGCCGCGGCGCGATCGAGCGCGGCTCCGCGAGGATCTCGGCGAGGAGCTGCGCGTGCATGGACGGGCATGATCGCCGATCGCCGCGCCGCGCGCACGCGGGCGCGACGGCCGGTCACGGCGCGGGGCGCAAAAGGCGCGGCACGAGCACGCCGCTACTGAGCAGGTACGGGCTCCGCTCCGCGAGCTCGTCCCACTCCGCGAGGGAGCCGCTGGCGATCGGGAGCTCCCAGATCTGCGCGGTCTGGTCGTCGCTGGCGGTGACGACGCGCGTACCGTCGGGGCTGAACGCTGCGGTCCACACGAGCTCTCGGTGCTGGAACGGCGCGCCGAGCAGCTTGTGAGTGGCGAGGCTCCACACGGACGCGGTCCCGTCGTCGTTCGCGGTGACGATGCTCGCGCCGTCGGGGCTGAACGCGGCGCTGCTCACGTTGTCCCGGTGCTCGAAGGCCGGAGACGCCGGCATGCCGGTGGCGGCGTCCCAGACGCGCGCGGTCTTGTCGGCGCTGGCGGTGACGACGAGCGAGCCGTCGGGGCTGAACGACGCATCGTGCACGGCGCCCTGGTGCTCGAGGGGGCGGGCGCGCTGGGCGCCGGTGGCGGCGTCCCAGACGCGCGCGGTGTTGTCGGCGCTGGCGGTGACGACGCGGGTGCCGTCGGGGCTCCACGCGACGCTCCACACGGGGCCGCGGTGCTCGAGCGGCGGGGGCAGGGCGCGGCCGGTGGCGGCGTCCCAGACGCGCGCGGTGTTGTCGGCGCTGGCGGTGACGACGCGGGTGCCGTCGGGGCTCCACGCGGCGCTTCGCACCTCGCCCCGGTGCTGGAGGGTGACGAGCTCTTTGCCGGTGGCGGCGCTCCAGATCCGCGCGGTCTTGTCGAAGCTGGCGGTGACGACGCGGGTGCCGTCGGGGCTCCACGCGGCGCGCCACACCTTGTTCTGGTGCTGGAGGGTGGCGAGCTCTTTGCCGGTGGCGGCGCTCCAGATCCGCGCGGTGTCGTCGGCGCTGGCGGTGACGACGCGGGCGCCATCGGGGCTCCACGCGACCCAGTTCACCGAGCCCCGGTGCTCGAGGGGCGGGCCGAGCGACTTGCCAGTCGCGGCGGCGAAGATGTGCGCGGCATGATCGTCGCCTCCGGTGACGACGCGGGCGCCGTCGGGGCTCCACGCGGCGGTCTTCACGGCGTGCGTGTGCGCGAGGGACCGGGAGAGCGGCCCGCTGCTCGCGGCGTCCCAGACGCGCGCGGTCTTGTCTCTGCTCGCGGTGACGATGCGGGCACCGTCGGGGCTCCACGCGACGTGGAGGATCTCGTCCGTGTGCTCGAGGGGCGGCGAGAGCGGCCGGCCGGTCGCGGCGTCCCAGATCCGCGCGGTGCCATCGGTGCTGGCGGTGACGACGCGAGTTCCGTCGGGGCTCCACGCCGCACCTGTCACGGCGCGCTGGTGCTCGAGGGGCTGGAAGCGGCCCGCGCCGGTGTCCCAGACGCACGCGGTCTTGTCGTCGCTGGCGGTGACGACGAGCGCACCGTCGGGGCTGAACGAGGCGGCGCGGACGTTCTCGCGGTGCAAGAGCGGCGGGCCGATCGACTCGCCGGTCGCGGCGTCCCAGACGCGCGCGGTCTTGTCGGTGCTGGCGGTGATGACGCGGGCGCCGTCGGGGCTCCACGCGGCGCTGTTCACCACGCTGGCGTGCCGGAGCGGCGGCGCGAGCGGCTTGCCGGTCGCGGCGTCCCAGACCTGCGCGGTGTAGTCTCGGCTGGCGGTGACGACGCGGGCGCCGTCGGGGCTCCACGCGGCGTCGGTCACCGCGCCGGCGTGCTGGAAGCGCGGGCCGAGCGGCTTGCCGGTCGCGGCGTCCCAGAGCTGCGCGGTGTCGTTGTTGTTCGCGGTGAGCAGGCGGGCGCCGTCGGGGCTGAGCACGGCGACGCTCGGCGCGCTCCGGTCCTGGATCGTGACGAGGAGCGTGCCGGCCGCGGCGTCCCAGATCCGCACGCGGTGGTCGAGCGAGGCGGTGACGATCCGCTTGCCGTCGGAGCTCCACGTGACGCGCTTCAAGATGCCCCCGTGCTGGAGGGGCGGCAGGAGCGGCCTACCGGTCGCGGCGTCCCAGACGCGCGCGGTATGGTCGAAGCCCCCGGTCACGACGCGGGCGCCGTCGGGGCTGAACGCGGCGCTCGTCACGGCGCGCTGGTGATCGAGCGGCGGCGTTCTGGGCAGCGCGCGCGTCGCCGTCCAGAACAGCATTCGCAGCGGCGTGCCCGCCTCGCCCTCGCGCCGCGCCGCCACCAGGAACGGCAGCGCCTTGAAGCGGTGCCCATCGAGCAGGAACTGGTGGCCGGCCTCCTGATACATGCGCGCGAGCAGGCTCGTGGCCCGCTGGGCCTCGGACGACGCGCGCTGCTGCGCGAGCTTCTCGCGGGCGGCGTTCTCCTCTGCGCGCGCGGCGTTCTGCTGCGCCTGATCGCGCTGCGAGAGGGCGACGCCGGCGGCCACGGCCAGGACGACGATCACGGCCAAGAGTCCCCCGACCAGGCGCCTGCGCTGGGAGCGCCGCCGCCGCGCTGCGCGCGCGACGAAGCGCGCCTCGTCGGCGTTGAGCGCGAGCCGGCGGCTCCGCCCGAGCGCGCTCAGGAGCTCGACGCGCGCGTCGCTCCACAGGTACGAGTCGGCGCGGCCCTGGGTCCGCCACGGCCGCACCGCGTCTGCCAGCGCGCCGAGCAGCGCCCGCGTCCCGGCCGGCGCGTCGAGCTCGTCGAGCCAGCGGCGGACCTGGGCCCAGCCGCGCACCAGCTCGTCGTGCGTCGGCTCGGCGTACGCGCTCGCGCCGCCGTCGGGGGCCGGCTCGGTCCCGAGCGAGATCAGGCGCGCGTCGTGGAACCGCAGCAGGACGTCGTCGACGCGTCGGTCCTCGGCCGGATCTTCGTACGCAAGCTCGTGGCGCGGCACCCGCCGCCGCGCGAGCTCGCCGCCGACGAGCGCGACCATTCGGGTGAACACGTTGCGGATCGTGGTCGCGTACTGCGCGTCCTCGGCCACCAGCGCGTCGTGCACAGCCGTCGCGCGCTGGGTCAGCGCCCGCGCCACGCTGCCCATCTCGTCGTAGTCGGCCTCGCGCAGCCCGCGGTCGCGGTCGCCGGCCTGCCAGCGCGCCCACGAGCGGCGGTACAGCTCGGACAGCGCGAACGACAGGAGCGGCAGCGGCGCTGGGACCAGCGCGACGTCGTCGATCAGCCGATCGACCAGCCGCGACGGCTCGAAGTGCAGCACGGCCGCGGTCGCCGGCCGCTCGATGATCTGGCGGAGCTCGTCGCGGGTCATCGCGGGGACGGCGAACCGCCCGGCCGCCCACCACGGCGCGAGCGCGGTGTCGTGGAGCTGCGGCTCGGCGTCGGAGCGGACCGTCACGATCACGTGGAGCTGCGGCGCGGCCCGGAGCGCGTCCGCCAGCGCGCCGAGGAACGCGAGCCGATCGGCCTCGGCGGTCCGGTGGGTGAGCAGCTCCTCGAGCTGATCGACGATGACGAGCCACGGGCGGTCCGGGTGGGCGGCGGCCCGCGCCGCGACCGCGGTCGCCCACGACCGCACCGGCGCGCCGGGGATCGGCTCGGCGCCGAGCGCGCGCGTCCACGCGTCGAGGGCGTCGAGCGGCGCGCGCGCCGGGCGCTGCGATGGCAGCACGGTGAAGCCTCGCGCGCGCAGCGCCGGCACGAGCCCGGCGTGGACGAGGCTCGACTTGCCCGAGCCCGACGGGCCGGCGACCACGGTGAGCGGTCGCGCGGCGGCCGCCAGGGCGAGCCGCTCGACGACCGCGTCGCGGCCGAAGAACAGGCCGCGGTCTTCCTCGAGGAACGATCGCAGGCCGCGGTAGGGGTTTTGGGCCTCGTCGAGCGGCGGCGCGGCGGCGAGGGCGACCGCGCGGCCCGGCACCTGGAACACGAACTGGCCCGCGTCGTGGCGATCGAGCGGGAACAGCTGCGGGACCTGGCGGCGGCCCACCGACTCGGCGACCGACGCGACGCGCTCGCGCGCGTACATCGCCAGCTCGTCGGCGGTGATCACGTTGTCCCGCGTGTAGTCGGCGGCGCCCGCGAGGCCGTCGAGCAGCGCGAGCGCGAACGGCGAGTGCACGCCCTCGCCCTCGCCGCGGTCGTTCGCGAGCATGTCGAGCGCGAGCTGGTCGCTGCTCGCCGACGTCAGCACCTGCCACGCCGCGCTCTCGAGGTAGCGGTCGTAGCGCTCGCGGTAGATCGTCGACGACTCGGGCACGACGTCGCGCAGGCTCGACCACCGGAACGTGCCCGCGAAGCAGCAGTCGAGGATGATCAGCGCGTGGCGCACCGGGAGCCGCGCCAGCTCGCCGTGCACGACGTGCATCGGCAAGAAGCCATCCCGCTCGGCGCGCTGGGCGCCCGCCGGCAGCAGGTAGCCGGCCGGGCCGGCGTCCCCATCGAGCGCGATGCCGTGGCCGGCGAAGTAGAGCACGAGCCGATCGCCCTGCTCGAGCGCGGCGGGCAGCCGCTCGCGCAAGAGCGCGAGCAGGTGCGGGAGCTCCGCGTCGCCGTCGAGCAGGCGCCACGTCTCGAAGCCGTGATCGCGCTCCAGCGCCGCCGCGATCGCCTTCGCGTCGGCGACTGCCGAGCGGAGCGGCGCGATGCCCTCGCCGTAGACGTCGACCCCGATCACCACGGCGAGGCTCTTGCCGAACCGGGCGGACGGGCCCGGGACAACGCTGCGTGGCTCCTGCGCGAGGTCGAGGCGGTCCATCGCTCCTTCCGACATCTATATTGCCAGGGGTGCCGCCGTTTGCTGCACGATGCTGGCGCGCTCGAGGAGGCGCGGCTGTCCGGTTTTCTGTCCGGTTTTCGCGCGCGGCGGGCTGTCATCATGCGCGGCATGAGTGACCGCGAGCTACACGACGCGCTGACCGAGCTCGTCTGGGCGTTCGAGATGGTGTTCCACCACGACTGGGACTACGCACAAGTGATGCTGAATCCGTTCAACGGCATGATCGGGGAGGGCGGGACGTTCCTCGAGCCGCGCGTCGCGGACGAGCAGGAGGACTGGGGCAACCGCGCGATGCTGCTCGAGCGGTACCGCAGGCTCAAGGCCGTGATGGCGGAGCGCGGCCTCGCGCCCGCGGAGATCTCCGAAGCGGAGGCGGTCCGGGTGGCGCGCGAGATCCTCGTCGACAACGTGGAGCTGTCGCCGGGCGGCGGCGTCGAGGTGACGCGCCGCGGCCCCGTCTTCGTCGTGACGTTCACGCGGAGTGATCCGCCGGAGGCGGGCCCGGCCTACGACGCGCGCGTCGAGGTCGACGCGCACCTCGGCCGGGTGACGGAGCTGCTCGTCGACTCGTGAGCCGCGCGGGCGCGCTCACGTCCCTCTCGTCCCCAATTCCCATCCAGGGATGGCAGTCCGATCGCGGCATTGTCCGCATCGTCGCGCGCGGCCGCGCTACCGTCGGCGCATGACCGCTCGTCTCGCCGGGATCGTGCTCCTCCTCTTGGTTGCGTGTGGCGGCTCGTCGCCGAAGCAATCCGGCAAGGTCGTCACCTCCGAAACGAAGATCGAGATCCTCGATCCGATCCAGTTCACGGGCGAGACCGAGCTGACGCCGGGCTCGTACAAGACGCTCGACGCGATCGCGTCGACGTTCGTGAACAATCCATCGCTCCAGCTGGTCGAGGTGCAGGTCTACGTCCTCGATGGCGACGAGGCGACGCGCCAGGAGCGCGCCGACAAGCGCGCCCGGCTCATCGTCGATTACCTGATCGGCAAGGAGGTGGCGGCCGAGCGCCTCGATCCGAAGGGGTACATCACGCCCCCGAAGGAGGAGCCGACGAACCACGTGCGGTTCTTCATCGTGAGGCGCGGCTAGGCGCGTTCCCTCAGCCGAGGCCGAGGAGGAGCCGGCCGCAGCGATCGCCGATCATCATCGACGGCGCGTTGGTGTTGCCGGAGGTGATGAACGGCATGATGGCGGCGCTCGCCAGCCGCAGCCCCTTGAGCCCGCGGACGCGCAGCTGCGGATCCACGACCGCCATGGCATCTGTGCCCATCTTGCACGTGCCCACCGGGTGGAAGTCGGCCTCGGAGTACTGCCGGATCGCTCCGATGAGCTGCTCGTCGGTGACGACGCCCGGGCCTGGGACGGCCTCGTCGGCGATGAGCCAGCTGATCATGCCCGGCGCGCCGAGGAGCGCCCGGACGAGCTTGTAGCCCTCGAGGTGATTGGCCAGGTCCTCGCTCGTGCCGAGGAAGTTGGGCTGGATGATGGGCGCGACCTGCGGATCCGCCGAGCGCAGCTTCACGTAGCCGCGGCTGGTGGGGTGCAGGTTGATGACCCCGAAGGCGACCGCCTCGGAGGGGTACGCGCCCCAGCCATACCGCATGTAATACGACTGGACCTGGAACTTCGGCGAGCCGGCGCGCGGGCCATTACCGGCGAACACGTTGACGTCCATCGCGGTCACGTGCGTCATCGGGCCGGGCTGCTGGAGCTTCTTCGCCACGACCGAGACGAGGTGATCGTGCAGGTTCTTCCCGACCCCGGGCACGTTCGCCACGACGGAGATGCCGTGCGGCTCGATGTCCGCGGGGTCACCCACGCCGGACAGCTGCAGGAGGTGAGGCGTGTGGATGGTGCCGGTGCAGACGATGACCTCGCGCTCCGCCCGCACCGCGAGCTCGCCTGTGCCGGTATCGATGATGACCTGATCGATGGTCTTCGAGCCGTCGAAGGTCAGGCGCTTGACCGCGGCGTCGGTCATCAGCGTGAGCCGCGGATCTCCCAAATACGGCGTCAGGAACGCCGTGAAGGCGTCCTGGCGGATACCGTTCTCGACGTTGAGCTGGGTATACGCGACACCCATCTGATTATCGCCATTGTAGTCCATGTTGAATCGGTACCCGAGGTCGACCGCCGCCTGGACGATGCCCTGTGACAGCGCGTTGCGCGCGGTCATCTCGCTGGAGGGACGGATGGGTCCGCTCAGGGCCTGGAGCGAGGGGAGGACGCTCGCGAAATCCCAGCCGGTGCAGCCCTCCGCGGCCCACCCGTCATAGTCGGCCTGATTGCCCTGCACCCAGACCATCCCGTTGATGGAGCTGGAGCCGCCGAGGACCTTGCCGGACGAGTACGACTGCACCCGGTTCTGGAGCGTCTCCTGTGGCTCGGACTTGTAGCCCCAGTCGACCTGCGAGTCCGGCAGCGTCAGCCGGTAGGACTGGGTGAAGTCCCGGATCTCCTCGCGGTCATTCGAGCCGCCGGCCTCGATCAGGAGGACGCGGGCGTCCGAGTCGGCGAGGAGCCGCGCCGCCAGCGTGCACCCCGCCGACCCCGCGCCGATGATGATGAAGTCGTACGGCGAGGACTCCTCGGAGCAGCCGGTGGCGGCCGGGAGGCCGAACGCCGCGGCGGAGACGCCGAACAGCTTGAAGAGATCGCGGCGCGTGAGGGCTCCAGACTGGACCTTACGAGTGAGCTCTCGCGAATCGCGGATTCCGGCGGGCAGCTTCTTGGACATGGGCTCCTCCTCTCGCGGCAGCTGAGCACGCCCGGCAGGAGGAATCCAGGAACGGGGAGCGTCCGCGCGGGCTAGCGCGTGCGGACGAGCGATCCCTGCAACCAGCACCGTTCGTCACATCGGCGGCTGTGCGCGGCTCCGAGCGAGGTCCGCTGGTCATGGCTGTCTATCACTCGTCGTTCTGGACGCTAAGATGCAATCTCCACGCGGATCGCAATCGAGGTCGACGAGCACGCGTTCCTCCACCCGAAGTCGCGAGAGGAGATCGAACTTCATCGACGTTTTGCTATCCGCTCCGACCGTCGGCGAGGATGTGGATTTCGAGCGCATTCGTGACACCGGACGCCCGGGGATCGAATGGGATACCTGATCGACGCGAACGTTCTGTCTATCGCGTGTGCGGTGGGACGTGACGATCGAGCGCGTCGATTCGTGGCGAGCATGACCGTGACCGCACCAGAGCCGTCGTCGCGCTCGTTGAGCTGGCGTGCCACGCGGCGGCCGACGCGGAGCGATCGTGAAGGGCGGCGGCGATGCCGGCGCCGCGACGTCAAGCGTCGCCGACGGAGCCCAGTTTTGACGCGGCGCGTTCAACGCGCTGCGCCCTCCTTATATATGGTGGCCGAGCGCGGTCATCCGGAGTGAACGCTGATCGCGGGCAGCCGCTCGTCATGCGGCGCCGAGCTGGCTCGTCTCACCGTTCGTGCGCGAACGTTCGCGCAACGCGCGGCAGCCGCGCCGTCTTCACTCGAGCACCACGTGCGTGTTCACGCGCTCGCGCCGGACGCAACCTGGAGTCAGGGCAGGAGCGCGACCACGGCCAGCGTGCCGAGGTCCTGGCCGGCGATATGAAGCGGGATGGTCTCGTTCGCGCGAAAGAGCGCGCGGCGGGCGTACCCGGCTTCGCTCGCCGGATCCGGCTGCGCGTACGCCTCGACGCATCGATCGACGAGGTTGACGATCCAGTACTGGGCGATCCCCGCCGCGCCGTACGTCTTGCCCTTGATGCGATCGGTGTCGAGTGACGTGTCCGAGACCTCGACCACCAGCGCGACGTCGGACGCGGCCGGGTGGCGCCGTCGATAGGCTCCGCGATCGCCGCGCACGATCGCCAGGTCGGGCTCCGGCTCGCTGCTCGCCAGCGTGATGGGCGCCTGGTTGCGCACGTGCCATCCGGTAGGGACGCACGCTCGCAGAAGCTCCTCGCCTTGACCGACCGCGTACTCGTGACCGGGACCCTTCGCCAGCTGTTGCACCACCCAGCCTTCGATGAGCTCCAGGCGGTCGTCCTCGGTGAACGCGCCCGACTCGAGCATGCGGTGGTATTGCTCCACCGAGAAGCGGGCGATCGGAAGCGGCGGAATCGCCGTGAAAGGCGCGCCGGCCATTTCGGTCAAGTCTAGCTGCGCGCGGCTACTTGAGGTGCGATTCGAGGTACACCTTCGCCGCTCAGCGCTCAGCGCAGCGCCGAGGGCGCCGAGCGCGCAGCGCCGAAAACGCCGAAGGCGCCCTCGCGGGGCGCCTTCGGTTCTCTTGCTGTTGTCTATCTCTTGGGGGGGGAGTCTCGGACTAGTTCTGGAGCGGCTTGGGAGCGCAGCCACCCGCGGTGATGTTCGCCATCGTCTTGTCGTAGAAGCTCTTCTGCGCGGTCAGGCCGGCGTTGG
>Ga0247790_10000389_pt1 | contig 13834 bp, 14 predicted proteins | sample UWRJS171409R4_FD_179913 | JGI IMG/M metagenome (GOLD analysis project Ga0247790, IMG submission 179913) | Soil microbial communities from Arlington Agricultural Research Station in Wisconsin, United States - UWRJ-S171-409R-4 | ecosystem: Environmental > Terrestrial > Soil > Agricultural land... | reverse complement strand
CGCCGCCGCCGCGCTCCGCGAGACCGCGCGCAAGAAGCGCAAGCTCGTCGAGCGCGACGTCGTCACCCACGTCATCGAGGCCGACACCCGCGAGCGCGACTGACGACTGGCTTGAGCGACGGTGTCATTCTTCCCGCGCTCGCTGGCTCTCCCGGTGTGACGTCCTCACGGCAGGACTTCATTGCCCTCGCTGGCATGTCCGAGCACCGGCACTGCGCCGATGCCCATTGCTGGCATGCCGGAGCACCGGCACCGCGCCGATGCCCCTTGCTGGCATGCCGGAGCATCGGCACCGCGCCGATGCCCCTTGCTGGCATGCCCAAGCACCGGCACCGCGCCGATGCCCCTTGCTGGCATGCCGGAGCACCGGCACCAAAGCGATGCCCATCGCTCAGGCCGCTTCAAATCCCATCAACAGGGCCGCCTCGTAACACCTCGCCGTTCACTTCTCGGATGCGGATCGTCCACCCTTGTTCCAGCATGTACTTCGCAAATAGGTCGTATGCGAACTTACTATTGAGTACGATGGTGCTCCGTTCCTCTTTGTTCGCGTGTTCGGCCATGCATCACCTGACTTCCAATTAGTATCCACGCCAGGTACGATTCTCGACGGACAGAGTCGAGAACCGCCCGAGGCCCGCGGCCCTTGCTAATGGGTGATCACGTTGTTCTGGATGCGATCCGACAGCTCATGTCGGGTCTCTGCTCATGATCCCTGACGTTCAACCAGACGCAGGATCATCCCACGCACGGATTCCTAACACTCCACCTCGGTCCGGATTGCAGGATCCTTCGGTGATAGCCCTTGTAGCAGGGCGCCAGATGGTCGTAGATTCGCGGCATGGTGAGGGTAGGCGGTTATGGAGTACGGTTTGAGGTGCTGATCGCGGGGGTGGTGATGCTGGGGATTGCACCTTCGTGCGGGCACCCGGAGTTGCCGCGGTTGACGGGCGATAACGTCGCCACGGATGCGTCACCGGATCATGGGGCATCGTCCGATGGGGCATTGCCCAATGGGCCGCCGTCCGATGGGGTGCTGCCTGATGGACCACTGCCTGATGGGCCGCCGCCACAGTCCTTGAACTGCACTGGCGTAGCGGCGACGTGTGGCGCAGGCGCGAACGAAAGTTGCTGCAAGACGGAAGCCGTGCCGGGTGGAACATTCTACCGGAGCTACGACGGAGCAGGGTACAACGACATGGCGTATCCGGCGACGGTGAGCACGTTCGTGCTGGATGTGTATGAGGTAACAGTGGGGCGTTTTCGCACGTTCGTGAACGCAGGACGAGGAACGCAGGCAAGCCCGCCGGCCATGGGGGCAGGAGCGCACTCGCAGATCATGGGTAGCGGGTGGGATACCGCATGGACTACAAGCCTGGCGGCGAGCACGGCGGGATTGATAGCAGGGCTGAAATGCAGCACTACCTATCAGACGTGGACGGACAGCCCGGGAGGAAATGAGAATAAACCGATTAATTGTGTAAACTGGTTTGAGGCAATGGCATTCTGCGTCTGGGACGGAGGCTATCTACCGACAGAGGCAGAGTGGAATTATGCGGCGAGCGGCGGTGGAGAGCAACGTGTTTATCCGTGGTCGAATCCGGCAAATTCGACGACCATCGATTGCACATACGTGAACTATACTAATGATTATGGTAATCACTGTGTCATGGGCGGGATAAACTGGGCCGGCAGCAAATCGGTCAAGGGAAACGGACGGTGGAACCATTCAGATCTTGCCGGGAACGTAGCCGAATGGACTCTTGATTGGTATTCTGGATCCTATCAAATGCCCTGTAATAATTGCGCGAATTTGCCCGCGGCCACCGAACGCATTCATCGCGGTGGCAGCTTCTCCAACCAACAATACGGCGGCCTGAGGGCAGCCGACCGCTCGTACACTTACCCCACTGCTCGTTCCTATCTGACAGGGTTCCGTTGCGCAAGGAAACCTTAGGTGGTCGATATATCCGAGTGCCAAACATTGTCTGTATCACTCACCGTGCCTTGATCCTCGTCACCTCGCTCGTGCAGGGGTCTCGCTGAGTGGCTGCGGCCACCGTCGCAGCCACCCGCCAGCCGCGTGGAGCCGCTGAGACCCCAAGCAAGTTACTAGTTCAAAGGATCGAGCTCGACGAAGTGGACTGTCCATCAATCGCCCATAGGAGATAGCCTCATGCTCTCGGCCAGAGTGCTTGTCATTCCTCTCATCATTGCGACGACCGCACCAGCGGGTGCACAGCCGGCGCGGGCAGTGAGCCCGCAGGCAGACGCCCTGTTTCACCGGGGCCGCGAGCAGATGAAGCGAGGGAAGATCGCCGAGGCGTGCAAGGCGTTCGAGCAGAGCCAGAACCTCGAACCCAAGGTCACGACGCTCCTCAACCTCGCCGGGTGCTTCGAGAAGCTCGGTCGGCTCGCGACTGCGCAAGCGCTCTTCCTTCAAGCCGAACGACAGACCCAGGCGAAGAGCGACGACACGATGGCACAGCTCCACAAGGTCGCGCGCGATCGCGCCGCCAAGCTCCAGCCGCGGGTGTCGACATTGACGCTCCGTGTGCCAGACGAGCGCAACCTCGCACGACTCGAGATCCTACGCGACGACGCTCGCGTTTCTACAGAGCTGTGGAACCGAGCTATCCCGATCGACGGTGGCACATATACGATCGTTGCGCGGGCGATCGGCGCAGAGGCATGGTCGACGCAGGTCATAGTCGCGGCCGAGGCGGACGCCAAGATCGTGGAGGTGCCAGAGCTCCAGCCGCTCCCGCGGAAACCCGACGTTTCGCCCGCGATGCCAGTCCGACCTGCGATCGAAGGCGGACAGCGCGGCGGTCTTGGCCTGCCGATCTCGATGAGCGTCGGCGCGGCGGCGCTACTCGGCGGCGCGTTTGGCTTCTCGCTGTGGAGCGACCGGACGTACGGCGAGGCCAAGGCTGAGACGATGGACCAGGCGAGGCGCGATTCGCTCGAAGGTTCCTCCAATCGCAAGCGCTACGCTGCCGAAGGCCTGGTGGTCGCCGGAGCCGGCTGCGCCGTGGTCGCCGTCTGGCTCTTCATCCGCCAGCGCGGAGGACAGACCGAGACAGCTGCAGCCCGTACGGGGCTGAGGGTGGCGCCGACGGGATCGGGCATCGGTATCGCCGGACTGTTCTGAGGCTTCACCGTCCGTGGATGTCCGGATCCCAGCCGAAGACCATGATCATCGTCTCGCGGTCGAGGTTCCGCGCAGCCAGGCGCAGCTCGATCTCCCGCGGGGTCGCGTCGGGGTACTGGGTGCGCAGGTAGGACCTCACCAGCTCGTTGATCGACCGCCCGATGCTCAGCACTTTCTGGAGCTTCTGCTCGTACGTCGCCCGCTGCCAGAGCTCGATCATCATCCGCTCGATCTCCGGCGAGGTGTCGGATGCGCCCGGGGCCGTCCCGTCGAACATGCCGTCACCATACCGCTGGGGCCGAGACAATGTCAGCCCCGGGATCTACGGTCAGGGTCGGGTGGTTGTCGGTCAGGAGGACTCGCGCTCGGCGATCAGCTTTCGCAACAATTCGTCGAGGCCATTGTCGCGAGCCTGTATCTCAAGATATTCGCGATCGAGCACGTCCCACCGCACGCGCAAGATACCGAGCGCATCGCGCCACTGCCGCTCGGACGTGCCCAGCTCCTGAAGCCAGCGAAGCTTCTGGAGGATCGCGTCCTCGGGGGCGAGGACGGGCGTCGATTTACCTGCGACCTGATGGAAGACCCGCCGCTGCAGCTGAGCGCGCGACAATGGATCAGCCTTGCAGCAGAAAATATCGATCTTCGTGACCGTCGCCTGATGGATCACGTTGAACGACCGCCGCGTCGAAGTAGCCCATCGGGCGGTATCCTCGTCTACGTAGTAGTCGTCCGCGATCGAGCGACAGAATTCGCGAACATGAGCGCCCCGCAGATCGGCGACGAGGTCGAGATCAGCGGTCGCGCGAGGATCTCCGAGCAATGAACTCGCGACCGAGCCCACGACGACCCACGGGACCTCTAGCGCATCGAGCTTCGCACCGATGCCATGCGCTACCTCGAAGTCAGCGAGCACAGTCTATCGTCCGTGGACGTCTGGATCCCAGCCGAATGCCTTCATCATCAGATCGCGGTCATAGCTCCGCGCGGCGAGGCGCAATTGCAGCTCGCGCTCTGTCGCCTCCGGATACCGCTGGCGAAGGTCCGCCAGGACGAACTCGTTGAGCATCCTGCCGATGCTCAACACTTTCTGGAGCTTCTGCTCGGGGGTCGCCTTGCGCCAAAGTTCGATCATCATCCGCTCCACCTCGGGAGGCGTGTCCGATCCTGGCCGCGGAGGGGTCGTCGCCATCCCCGTCACCATACCCCTGGGGGCGAGACAATGTCAGCCCCGGGATCTACGGTCGGGGGCGTGGCGAAGCTCTACTTCCGGTACGGCACCATGGACTCGGCGAAGTCGATGAACCTGCTCGCGGTGGCGCACAATTATCGCAAGCAGGGCAAGCGGGTCCTCTTGATGAAGCCGCGGCTCGACAATCGGTTCGGCGCCGGCAAGATCTCGTCGCGGTCGGGCCTCGAGGCCGAGGCGGACGTCCTCCTCGACGAGGACACCGTGCTCGCCCCGGCGGACTTCGCGGGCCTCGACTGCGTGCTCGTCGACGAGGCGCAGTTCCTGCCGCCGGCCGCGATCGATGACCTGCGCCGCATCACGATCGATCCGGGCGTGCCGGTGATCTGCTACGGCCTTAGGACCGACTTCCGCACGCACCTGTTCCCGGGCTCGCAGCGGCTGATGGAGCTCGCCGACGCGATCGAGGAGGTCAAGGTCACCTGCCAGTACTGCCACCGCAAGGCGACCTGCAACCTGCGCTTCGTCAACGGCGCGCCGACGGTGCGCGGCCCGCAGATCCAGCTCGGCGCCGAGGAGCACTACGCGCCGGTGTGCTGGGCCCATTACGACGAGGCCACGCGCGGGCTCGCAGCCGAGATATCGGGCGCGACGCTCCGGCCGAGCTGAGTCAGTTCAAGTCGGCGCGCCGGGTGCGCCACTCGACGAACAGCGCCGAGAACCGCGGATCGGCGTGGAGCGGGCCCAGATCCGGATCCGTCTCCATCTTCTCGCTGTGCTCGTAGTCGTGCTCGATCGCCTGCCGCACCTGCTCGAGCGCGCGCGGGATGTCGCTGATCGCCGCGTAGGCGCACGCCGCCGAGTGATAGATGTACGGGTTCTCCGGCGCGTACGGCTGGCCGCCGTCGGCGAGCTCCACGGCGAGCGGGTAGTCGCCGAGCGCGTGCGCGTGGATGCAGGCGTTGTTCCACGCCATCACCAGCGCCGTGCGCGCCTCGCCCGCGTCCACGGCCGGCGTCGGCAGCGCCAGCACCCTGCGCAGGATCGCGAGCGCGGCCGGCCGCTCGACGGCGAAGCTCGCGTTGTACAGGTACGGGACGAGCGCCACGTCCGCGGGGAGGCGCCCGAGCATCGTCGCGAGGTACGCCGGCGCGTGGCGCGCGACCTCGCCCACGAGCTCCGCCAGCTCCTCCGGCGGGAGGCCCGCGACCGTCTCGGCGTCGAGCAGCTCGAGCGCCGGCCCGAGCTCGCCGGGCGCGCGCTCCGCGATCTCGCCGACCACGAGCATCCGCGCGTCGCGGCCCGGCGCCGTGCGGGCGAGCGCGACAGCGTCGGTCAGCCGCCGCTGCCGCACCAGCACGATGACGAGGTAGCCCGTCGCGTCGGAGGCCGCGTCGAACGACAGCGACCGCCGCAGCAGCCGCTCCGCGACGACCGCCGCCGCCGGATCGTCCGGATCGTGCTCGAGCGCGACCTCGACCAGCATCCCGGCCAGCTCGCGCCGGCTCCACGCGCTCTGCGACACCGCCCAGAGCAGCGCGCTCTCCTCGCCGTGGCGCCGGAAGCGCTCCGCGAACGGGTTGCCCGCGAGGATGAACGGCTCGCGCCCGTCGACGCCGTCGGCGCGCGCGCGGACCGAGTCGTCGACCGACTCGAAGCGCGCCCACGCCACGGGCAAGACGTCGTGGATCCGCGCCACGATCCAGAGCAGGAAGTGCACCTGCTCCGAGGCCGTGGCCGGCACCGAGAACCGCTCGACCCACATGAGGGCCGAGCGGTGCCGCCGATCGTGCACGACGTCCGCCCGCTGGAACGGCTCGAGGTCACCGATCCGCTCGTCCTGGTACGCCGAGAGCCACAGCGCGAAGAACGCGTTGATCACCGACTCCTCGCCGGGTAGCCCCGTGCCGGCGAGCTTGAGCGCCACGCCGAACCGCTCGCCGTCGTAGTCCTCGAGCACCTCCGGGTAGCGCTCGATCGGGAACGGCACCGCGTGCTCGAGCGGCGGCAGGCCGTTGCGCCAGTGGCTCTCCAGCAGCCCGCCGTCGTCGAGATCGTCGTCCTCGTCGTCCTCATCGTCCTCATCGTCCTCGTCGAGGTCATCGTCCTCGTCGTCCTCGTCGCCCGCGCCCGCCCCCGCCCCCGCGCCCGCCCCCGCCCCCACGGCGGCGACCGACGGCGGCGCGTCCGGGGCGGTGTACAGGACCTCCGCCTCGTCGAAGAGCCCGTCGACGACCTCCCCCTCGCCCGGCGCCGGGGCGCCCGCGTCCTCCTCCTCCTCGGCCACGCGCCCCCGCCCGCGCCCGTCGCCGCCGAGCTCGCGCCACGTCACCCCGTCGATGCCCGTCTCGATCTTGACGCACCAGATCGCCTCGAGGCCGTGCGCCGCCGCCGCCGCCTCGAGCGCGGCGCGCTGCCCGTCGAGCTCCGCCGGCAGGGGCGGCAGCCACGGCGCGGCCAGCCACTGCCGCGCCGGCTCCGGCTCCGCCGAGCTCGCCTCGGAGACGTCCGGCTCGCTCGACTCCCCCAGCTCGGTGACGCCCGCCTTCGCGAGGGCGTCCCAGAGCGCGCGCTGGGCGGCCTCGTCGAGCGGCCGCGCGCTGCGGGCGATCACGATTCCGCGCGCGAGGTCGCTGCGCCGCGGCTCGAGGCCGGAGAGATCCACTCCTGCCAGCCTATCTCAGATCGGATCGCGAAGCGGCGCTCAGCACTCGATGATGTTCACCGCGAGCCCGCCGCGCGCCGTCTCCTTGTACTTGCTGCTCATGTCCGCGCCCGTCCGCCACATCGTCTTGATGACCTTGTCGAGCGAGACCTTGTGCGTGCCGTCGCCCTGCAGCGCCAGCCGCGCCGCGTTGATGGCCTTCACGGCGCCCATCGCGTTGCGCTCGATGCACGGGACCTGCACGAGGCCGCCGATCGGATCGCACGTGAGGCCGAGGTTGTGCTCCATCCCGATCTCGGCGGCGTTCTCGACCTGCGCCGGCGTCCCGCCCATGACCTCGGCGAGCGCCCCCGCCGCCATCGAGCACGCCACGCCCACCTCGCCCTGGCAGCCGACCTCGGCGCCGCTGATCGACGCGTTCTTCTTGTACAGGGCGCCGATCGCGGCCGCCGTGAGCAAGAACCGCAACGTGCCCTCGTCGTCGGCGTTCGGCAGGAAGCGCCGGTAGTACATGAGCACGGCCGGGATGATCCCCGCCGCGCCGTTCGTGGGCGCCGTGACCACGCGGCCGCCCGCGGCGTTCTCCTCGTTGACCGCGAGGGCGAACAGGTTGACCCAGTCCATGATCACGAGCGGATCGCTCGCGCCTGCCGGATCGCTCTTGAGCCGCCGGTGCAGCCCTGCCGCGCGCCGCTTCACCTTGAGCCCGCCCGGCAGGATGCCCTCACGCTCGCAGCCGCGCCGGACGCAGCTGTCCATCGCCTGCCAGATCTCGAGGACGCGCCGCCGGACGGCATCGGCCGGCGCGAGCGCGTTCTCGTTCTCGAGCATCAAGGTCGAGATCGCCATGCCGTGCTCGCTCGCGAGCCGGAGCAGCTCGTCGGCCGAGTTGAACGGGTACGGCACGACCACCTGGTCGGCGGGCTTGCTGCCATCGGCCGGCGCGCCCGCGTGATCGACGACGAAGCCGCCGCCGACCGAGTAGTACACGCGCTCGGCGAGCACCGCGCGCGCCGCGCCCAGCGCGGTGAACCGCATGCCGTTCGAGTGCAGCGGCAGCTTCTCGCGGCGGTGGAACACGAGGTGCTCCGCCGGATCGAGATCCACCTCGTGCTCGTGCTCACCCAGCAGCATCACGCGCTTCTGCTCCGTCACGCGGGCGACGCGCGCGGGGATCCCGTCCACGTCGACCGTCGACGGATCCTCGCCCTCGAGCCCGAGGATCACGGCGCGGTCGCTGCCGTGCCCCTTGCCCGTGAAGCCGAGGCTGCCGAACAGCTCGACCTTGACGGCCGTGGTCTGCGCGAGCTGGCCGTCCGCGCGCAGCCGCTCCGCGAACCGCCGCGCCGCGCGCATCGGGCCGACCGTGTGCGAGCTCGACGGCCCGATCCCGATCTTGAAGATGTCGAAGACGGAGATGTGCATGCGGCGCCGGGGTTTGCCTCAGAACAGGATGCGCGTGCGGATGCTCGTCGGGAGCGCGGCGATCGCGCGCTTGACGTCGACCGAGACGTCCTGATCGAGGTCCACGATCAGGTACCCGATGTCCGGGTCCGTGGCCAGGACCTGCGCGCGGATGTTCGCGTTCCGGTCCGAGACGATCTTGTTGATGTCGCGCAGGACGCCCGGGACGTTGCGGTGGACGTTGAGGATCCGGTGGGCGTCCCGGGTGATCGGCACCTCGATCTGCGGGAAGTTGACCGCGCCCGTCGTGGCGCCCGTGTTGACGAGCTTGAGCAGCGACGCCGACACCTCGCGGCCGATCGCCTCCTGCGCCTCCTCCGTCGAGCCGCCGATGTGCGGCGTCAGGATCACGTTCGGCAGGCCGCAGAGCGGCGAGGCGAACCCGTCGCTGTTGCTCTCCGGCTCCTCGGGGTAGACGTCGACCGCCGCGCCGCCGATGTGCCCGCTCGCGATCGCCTCCGCCAGCGCCTCGATCACGACGACCGTGCCGCGGCTGGCGTTGAGCAGGCACGCGCCCGGCTTCATGCGCAGAAGCTCCGCCGCGCCGATCATGTTCTTCGTCTGCGGCGTCTCGGGGACGTGCAGCGTGACGAAGTCGGCGATCTCGAGCACGTCCTCGAGCCGCGGCATCGATCGGTTGTTGCCCATCGGCAGCTTCGCGGAGATGTCGTAGAACACGACGCGCATGCCGAACGACTCGGCGAGCACGCCGATCTGGCTGCCGATGTGGCCGTAGCCGACGATGCCGATCGTGCGGCCGCGGACCTCGTGCGAGCCCGTGGCCACCTTGCGCCACTTGCCCGCGTGCACCTCGCGCGACCGATCGCCCAGGTGGCGCGACAGCATCACGATCTCGGCGAGGATCAGCTCCGCCACCGAGCGGGTGTTCGAGAACGGCGCGTTGAACACCGGCACGCCGCAGACGTTCGCGTGCGCCGTGGCGATCTGGTTCGTGCCGATGCAGAACGCGCCCACCGCGAGCAGGCGGCGCCCCTCGTTCAGCACCGCGGGCGTGATCCGCGTCTTGCTGCGGATGCCGAGCAGGTGGATGTCGCGCACCCGCTGAGCGAGCTCCGCCTCGGGCAGCGCGCCCTTCACCGTCTCCACCTGGTAGCCCTCGGCGGCGAACGCCTCGGCCGCCACCGGGTGGATGTTCTCGAGCAGAAGGACCTTGATCTCGCTCTTGGGAAACGACGTTACCGCCATCGCTGCGCTCCGGCTCTCGTTAGGGTTCCGCTACGGTTCCTCGACGGAGAACGTATCGCACGCCTCGAGCTGCCCCGTCTCGAAGCCGCGCCGGAACCAGCGCACGCGCTGGGCGGACGTGCCGTGCGTGAACGTCTCCGGGTTCACCCGGCGGCCCGCCTGCTGCTGGAGCCGGTCGTCGCCGATCGCCGTCGCGGCCGCGAGCGCCGCCTCGAGATCGCCCACCTCGACGACCTTGCGCGCGTCCGCCGAGTGCCCCCACACGCCAGCGTAGCAGTCGGCCTGCAGCTCCTGGCGCACCGACGCGTCGTTCTTGCTCTTGCTCTTGCTCCGCCGATCGCCGCCCGCCCGCTTGCCGGCCGAGCCGCCCTCGAGCGTCTGCAGGTGGTGGCCCATCTCGTGGGCCAGGACGTACGCCTGCGCGAACAGCCCCGGCGCCTTGAACCGCTGCTTGAGGTCCCGGAAGAACGACAGATCGACGTACGCGTTCTCGTCGCCCGGGCAGTAGAACGGGCCGATCGCCGAGGACGAGCGGCCGCACCGCGTGTCGATCTCGTCGCGGAACACGTAGAGCTGCGCCCGGCGGTAGGGCTTGTTCGCCTGCTGGTAGAGCCCCGCGAACGTGTCCTGGATGTCCTTCATCACGAACTTGATGAAGTCGATCTGCTCCGCTTCCGGATCCGGCCCCGCGGGCGGCTGGGCCGTGGCCGGGGGCCCCGCCGGCGCGCCGCCGCCCGCAGCGCCGCCGCCGCCACCGCCGCCACCGCCCACGAGCCCGCTGATGTCCACGCCGAACACGCGCGCGACCAGGAAGACGACCACCACCGCGACCGCCGAGCCGCCCCCGATCCGCACCGCCGAGCTGCCGCGGCGGCCCCGAACGTCGACAACGTCATCGTTTGCCGTGCCTCGGGTCCACTTCACACAAGGACGGTACTACAGTCCCGCGCCTATGCCACCGAAGGCACCGAAGGCACCGAAGGCTCCAAAGGCTCCGAAGGCTCCGAAGGCCGCTGCTCCGAAGAAGCCAGCCGCCGCGCCGCGCAAGCGGAAGGTGAAGCCCGAGGCCGGCTCGGTCGGCCTCACCGCGGCGGAGGTCGCCAGCGGCTCGCCGAGCCCCGAGGTCGGCAAGGTGCGGGCGCAGATCGAGGCCGCTGGCGGCCACGTGCTCGCGACGTACCGCGAGCCGTACGGCGGCCACTGGGTCGCGCTCGGCGCGCTGCCGCTCGACAAGGTCAAGCCCACGCCGTACCAGCGCGAGCTGTCGAAGGCGCACGCCGAGAAGCTCGCAGGGGTGATCCCGAAGGTCGGCCGATTCCTCGATCCCGTGATCGCGGTGCCCGAGGGCGACGGCTTCATCTCGCCGAACGGCATGCACCGGCTCTCCGCGCTCGGCGCGCTCGGCGCCAAGAGCGTCGTCGCGCTCGTGATCCCCGAGCCGGAGATCGCGTTCCGCATCCTCGCGCTCAACACCGAGAAGGCGCACAACCTGAAGGACAAGGCGCTCGAGGTGATCCGCATGGTGCGCGCGCTCGACGACGGCGGCACGCGCAGCGAGGCCGACTACGCGTTCGAGCTCGAGCAGGCGTCGCTCGTCACGCTCGGCATCTGCTACGAGAAGAACGGCCGGTTCTCGGGCGGCGCGTACAACTCCGTGGTCTCGCGCTGCGAGGAGTTCTCGACCGAGCCGATCGCCAAGAGCCTCGCCTTGCGCGAGGCGCACGCCCAGAAGCTGCTCGAGCTCGACGAGGCCGTGGTCGAGGCCGTCGCGCGGCTCAAGGCGGCCGGCTTCACGAGCGGGTACCTGAAGCCGATCGTCGTCGCGCGGGTGAACCCGCTGCGCTTCGTGAAGCCCGGCAAGGACGACGCCCGGCCCGACTTCGAAAAGACGATCGATCGGATGATCGACGGCGCCCACAAGTTCGATCCGTCGAAGGTGCGGGCGCAGGACGTGGCGATCGCCGCGGCCGTCGGCGGCGGCGAGGAGTAGGCGAGGAGTAGGCGAGGAGCGACGCCGCCCGGCGGCGGCGCGGATCCGTTACTCGAAGAAGTAGTAGTGGATGCCGCCCTGCGCGACGAACTGGCCGCCGATCGATGCGCCGTCCGCGTCGACGAGGCCGAACGAGATGCCCGTCGAGAACGACAGCGCGACGTTGTTGGAGATGAACGCGCGGATCTGGACGCCCGGCTCGAAGAACAGGAGCGTCTGGCGCTCGGGCGCGGCGCCGCGGTCGTCCAGGCTGAAGAAGCCGATCATGCCGCCGACGCCGAAGTCGGACATCGTCGTCTCGTGCAGGTGGTAATAGAAGCGCGCGCCGAACGTGTAATCGGTGTCGTTGTTCCCGCCGCCGTCGCGGAAGCCGAGGAACCCGCCGACGTGGAACACGCTGGCGTCGTAGTTGACCGACGCGCCTCCGACGCCCGAGCCGGCGCCAGCGCCGAGATCGTTCACCAGCCCGAACTCGGCGCCGACGCCGATCGTCCCTTCCTTGCCGCCGGCGAGCGCCGGCGCGGTGGCCGCGAGCACGAAGATCGTTGCGAGCGTGAGAGTCTTCCGCATGCGCGAATGCTCCCCCGGGCGTCGGCGCGGCGCAAGTTGTCACTCGCCGTTGCGCGAATGGCGCTTGCGTGTACGCTGCCGTTGTGCTTTCAGCCGAGCTCGAGCTCACGGATCTCGACGCGCGACACTGGAAGAACTGGTGGCAGCTCCTCGTGCCGCCGCGCGTCCGCGCCCGCCCGCCGTGGGCGCTCGCCGTGCTCGATCGCACGCCGTCGCCGTCGCCGTCGCCGTCGTCATCGTCGTCGTCGTCGGGCGCGGCCAGCGACGCGGCAGGGGTCGAAGCGGAGAAGCCCGCGCCGCGCGTCGTGAAGCTGATCGTGACCGGGCGCGGATCGATCGATCCGGCGTCCGTGCCGCTTTTGGGGCTAGACGGCCGGTCGCTCGCCGCGTGGGCGTCGGCGCTCGACGTCGCGGCCGTGGTCGCCGTCGAGCGCGAGCTCGTCGGCAAGCTGTCCGCCGAGATCGAGGCCGCGCTGCGGCTCGAGCAAGACCTCGTGGCGCAGGCGCTGATCGCGCTGCGCGCGCTGCGCCGGTACGCCGGTAGCGGCGTGTGGACCGAGCCGCCACTCCTCGAGCTCTTGCCGGCGCCCGCGTTCGAGCCGGTGCAGCGGACATTCGATCTGCTCGTACCCGATCGCTCCGCGCTCGTCGCGTACGTGATCGAGGACGATCGCAGCCGCGTGCACGCCTCGCTCATCGCCGTGAAGGACGGCGGCGACATCGTGCGAGCCGCCACGCACCGCGCGATCGCGGACCTCGTCCCCGAGGCGGCGCTCGCGCGCGCGTGGGACGAGGGGGCCGGCGCCACCGGCGCGGCGGCCGGCAAAGACCGCGACCGCCCGCGCGGCTACCGCCGCGTGCTCGCCGCCGTCGAGGAGCGGTTCGCCCGGCCGAGCAGCGCGCTGTTCCTCGAGCGCGCGACGCTCTCGCGAGTCATGACCGGCCCGAGCGATCAGCTCGCGCGCGAGCTCAACGCCAAGCGCGTGGTGATCGATCCGGCGCCCGCCTGGCTGCTCGGGCTGCTCGGCGGCGCCGCGGTGGCGGCGATGGCCGGCCGCGCCGCCTCGGCGCTCGCCCAGATGCTGCCGCAGGGCGCGCGCGACCGCGCCTCGCAGCTCGCGTCGATGGCGCGCGGCGCGATGAAGGAGAGCGGCGCCCACCCGTTCGCGCTCCTCGGCTTCGACCCGCTCGAACTGTGGGCGCGGCTGCGGCACTTCTACCGCGAGTAGCGAGTCGCGCGTCGCGGCCGTGAGTCGCGAGTCCGAGTCGCGGCCGCGAGTCGCGAACGCGCGGCTGCAGGAGCTCGCTCGAGCGTCGTGAACGCGTACGGTGGTGCTTGAACGGGTACGCGCGGCTGGCACGCGCGCGGGGTACTCCGCGGCTTGCTCGCTCGGGATGGCACGTTCCTCTGCAGTGAGGTTCGTGCCCGCACGCCCGCCCACCGTCGGTGCTCGCACGACCGATCGGCACCACTGCCAAGAAACCCGCTACGTAACATCGCGAGGAGTAAGGGCAACGTTGAATCCGAGTGCTTCGAGGCGGCGCACGTGCTTGCGGGTGGCGTCGGTCTGTGAGCGGCGGGTCAGATACTGGTCC
>Ga0247790_10000388_pt1 | contig 13939 bp, 11 predicted proteins | sample UWRJS171409R4_FD_179913 | JGI IMG/M metagenome (GOLD analysis project Ga0247790, IMG submission 179913) | Soil microbial communities from Arlington Agricultural Research Station in Wisconsin, United States - UWRJ-S171-409R-4 | ecosystem: Environmental > Terrestrial > Soil > Agricultural land... | reverse complement strand
CGATCCACCGGATCGCGCGCGGCACCACGAGCAGGCCACCGACGAGCATCACCAAGAGGAAGCCCGCGAGCTTGGCGAACAGGATCGCCACGTCGGGCGCGGCGAGCCCGGCGCCCGAGGCGACCGCCGCGAGGATCGCGAACAGGAGGATCGCGATCAGGTCCTCGAACACGAGGATCGCGAACACCGCCTCGGTGAAGCCGCCCTTCCAGCCGCGCTCCTCGAACGCCTTGGCCACGAGCATCGTGCTCGAGATGCCGAGGCACGCGCCGGCGAACACCGCCGCGCCGGGCGGGAACCCGACGGCGCCGGCCACGAGCGAGCCGACCGCGATGACGAGCCCGACCTCGAACAGCGCGGTCCCCGCCGCCGGCAGGCCGACGCGCGCGATCGTCGACAGCCGCAGCTCGAGCCCGATCGTGAACATGAGCAGGATCACGCCGAGCTCGGACAGCACGCGGATCAGCTCGGCGTTCGCGACGAGCGGCACCGGCACGTTCGGGCCGATCACGAGCCCGGCCAGCACGTAGCCAAGCACCACCGGCAGGCGGAGCGCCTGGAACAGGACGGTGATCACCGCCGCGGTGCCGAGCACCAAGACGAGCTCGATCAGGACGCGCGTGTGGGTCACAGCCGGGCTCCCGGGCTCATCGCTTGCGGTGCAGCGGATCGGCGAACCGCTTGTGACACTGGGGGCAGATCCGGAACTGCTTCGGCGCGCGCGAGGCGAGCTTCTTCTTCTTGCAGTGCGGGCAGGTGATCTCGACCAGGCGCGAGAGCCCCACTGCGAGCGCGATCGGGCTGGCCATTCCTCATGATGGTGCGCGCGCGCGGTCGCCGCCAACGCGCCCGGGCGCAAATTTCCTGCCTTTACGCCGTCACGCCCGCCGCGGCGTCAGCTCGGCGGCGGTGAACGTCTCCTCGTAGAATCGCTCGCCGCCGGGCGAAAGGCCCCAGGCCGTCAGCCGATCACCGTCGATGTCGATGATCCCGGCGTTGTAGTCCAGCCGGCGGAACAGGACGCCGGGCGCGGCGGGCGGCGGCTGGAGGATCCCGCGCGCGAACGGGCCGACCTGGAATTCTCGGATGCCGTACGCGTGGCGGTGGGCGGCGAACCAGTGCTGATCGGCGCTGAGGAACAGGACGCCGGGGATCCCGACGAGCGCGTCGAACAGCACCTGGCGCTCGGCCGCGAACGCGCGCCAGTGATCGTCGCCGTTGCCGAAGTCGAGCGGCACGCTCGTCAGCACCAGCTTGAACGTCGCCGTGCTCGCCGCGATCGCGCCGGTGAGCCACGCGAGCTGCGCGGCGCCGAGCATCGTCTTGGCGGGGCCGTCCGGCGCGCCGTTCGCGCTGCGGAAGCGGCGGCAGTCGAGCAGGAAGCACTCGGCGTGGGCGCCCCACCGCCAGCGCCGGTAGCGGATCTCGCCGACGGGGTCGCGCAGCGGGAAGAGCTCGTCCCAGACGGCGAGCGCCGCCGCGTAGCGATCGGGCTGGGTCGCGGCGCGCGCGGCGTCCCAGTCGTTCGCGAATTCATGATCGTCATAGATCGCGCACAGCGGCATCGCCTGGAGGAGCGTGCGGATCTTGCTCAGCGTGCGCGTCGCCACGTGGCGCTCGCGGTACGTCGCGACGTCCGCGGCCGGCGGGCCGTTGTCGGTGTACGGGAAATCGCCGAGCGAGATCAGGAGATCTGGCGCTGCGGCCACGACGTGGCCGGCCAGATCGGTGTCGAACTCGGGGCTTGTGTCGACGTCCGCGATGATCGCGAAGCGGACCCGGCGGGCGTCGTCGTCGCGCGGCGCGGTGCTCGCGCGGTACGGGCCGGCCTCGGCGCCGTCGGCGCGGACGACGAGCTCGTACGCGGTGCCCGGCAGGAGCCCCCGCACGTCGAGCGCCCCGATCCCCGACGCCGCGAGCGGGACGGCGTGCGTCACCGCATCGCCGCCGCTATGGCGGAGCAGGACCGTCGCCTCGCGCGCGCGGCGCGCCCAGACCGAGACGAGGAGCGCGTCGCCCGCGGGCTCGAGCACCGCAGCTGCGAGCTCGTCTGTGCCGGGCTCGTCGCAGCCGACCGCGAGCGCGGCGCCGCCCGCGCCGACGATGCGCATCCACTCGCGCCGCGACAGCCCGGGCATCGCCCGAGCCTACCGCGCCTGGGCGCGTCTGAGCGCGCGCGGACGCGCGGTGCGGCGCCGCCGCGCTCGGGCGTTCCCCCTGCGCCGCGTCGGGGGCGCGCGGCACGCCGCGTGCTCGTTCTCCTGTCATGCGTGTCAAGCGTCTCACCACCTGGCTCGTCCTCGGGATTGCTCTGGCGTACGCGGCGCGCCGCCGCGGCCGCGCGGTCGCCACCCGGCGCCGCGCCGTCTCCGACGCCCCTCGCGTCCCCCTGACTCCCGCCCAGATCGACGGGACCACGCTCGGCCGCCCCGATCGGGAGGGCGAGCTGTTCGTCGAGGCGATCTCCGCGTGGGACCTCGCGCCGGATCCGGATCTCGACGTCGGCGTGGCCGATCCGCTGGCCAGCCGCGTCGACCTCGATCCGGATACGCTCTCCGATGATCTGGGCGAGCTCGCGGGCGCGGGCGCCTACGGCGCGCGCCAGGTGCACGACAGCGGCGACCTCTACGGCGTGCACGTCGTGCCGGGTATGGGCACCCAGCTCCCCGACGACGACCGGACGTACGACGTCGGCGAGAGCTGGCTCGAGCACCTGGAGCACGCGGCGGCCGAGCTCGGCCCCGAGCCCGAGCGGGTCCTCGACATGGCCGACGACTCGGACCACGCGCCGCGCGGCCGCCGCAAGAGCGCGACCGGCGACACGCCCGTGGCGGATCACGGATCCGGCGGGCCGCGCGGGCTGTAAGCTCCGCGGCGGATGACGCACTCCGCCGCCGCGCCCCCGCTCGATCTCGCCGGCCTCACGGCGCGCCTCGTCGGCCCGCCCGAGGCGGACCTCCACGTGGTGCTGCTCCACGGCTTCGGCGCGCCCGGCGACGATCTGGTCCCGCTCGCGGGCGAGCTTCTGCGCGCCACCGGGAGCGAGCCGCCGCCGCCGTCGGTCTGCTACGTCTTCCCCGAGGGGCCGCTCGAGCTCGGCGGCGCCTACGGCGACGCGCGCGCGTGGTGGCTCCTCGACCTTTCGCGGCTCGAGGACGAGCTCCGCCGCGGCGTCCCCCGCGACCGCCGCGACGAGGTGCCCGACGGCCTGCCCGAGGCGCGCACCCACGTGCTGCGCCTGCTCGAGCAGCTCGAGGCTCGGTTCGCCACGCCCACGACGCGCCTCGTGCTCGGCGGCTTCTCACAGGGGGCGATGCTCGCGCTCGACGTGGCGCTGCACCGCGAGCGGCCGCCCGCCGGCCTGGTCCTCATGTCGGGGACGCTGCTGAACCAGGCCGAGTGGACACCGCGCTTTGCGTCGCTGCGCGGCGTGCCCGTCCTCCTGTCTCACGGCCGCGCTGACGCGCTCCTGCCGTACGCCATCGCCGAGGTGCTGCGCGATCGGCTGAGCGCCGCCGGGGCCGACGTCCAGTGGCATCCGTTCGTCGGCGGCCACGAGATCCCGCGCGCCGTGGTGGCCGCGGGCGGCGCGTTCCTGCGCGCTAGAACTTCTGGCTGATCGTGTCGCAGGCGGGGCCGAGATCCGGGCAGCAGGCATCGAAACCGAGCCCCTGGAAGGTCGTGTGCACGCACACGTGCGAGCCCTTGGACGGGTAGTAGTACGCCCAGAAGAAGCACATCTCGTCGTTCGCCGACTCGCCGAACTCGACCGTCTGGTTCGACGTGTTGTGGTAGCTGCACTTGATGTCGAACCCGGCCTGCAGGTCAGCCGGCATCGTGAACCCCGGCGCGTGCACGGTGGTCTCCGGCTCGCTCCAGTCGAACCGGCTCGGTGCGTACACGCTGGTGCGCTCGCCGCCGGCGGTCTGCGCCGTCGAGACGGTGACGTTCGTGCCGTGCTTGTGCGTGTGCCCGGTGATCGCGAAGAACTGCGCGCCGGAGAGGTCGAGCTGAGCGCGGCTCGGGTTGAAGTACGCCTGCACGTCCTTGGTGGCGCCCGCCGGGATGCTGATGTCGGGCGTGCCGATGAACAGGATGTTCGCCTCGTGGTCGATGGCGGACTCGGGCACCGCGTAGAACTCCGAGGTCGCGCTCACCTCGAGCGGCGTGTCGGAGCTGTTGATGTAGTGCATCTCGATCCGGATCATCTGGCCTGGCGCGAACGTGTACGCGACCCGGTTCGGCAGGGTCAGCGCGTCGTCGGCCTTCTGGGTGATCATCACCGGCGCGACCCTGCCCGAGGGGTTCAGCGTGCCGGTGAACGGCTGGCAATTTTCGGGCGTGGCACGCTCGGCCGTGCTCATGTCGTCCTTGTAGACGATCAGGTGGTGCGAGCCGTCCGAGAGGAGGTTCCGCATCCCGTGGATCTTGATAGGGTCCGTGTTCGACAGCCGGAGGACCACGCATTGGGTGGCCTCGTCGCCCGGCGCGACCGTGATCGGGCCGAAGCTCAGCTTGTACGTGCCGATCACGGGCGGCGGTCCTTCATCGTCGTCGGCGACATCGTCGGCTTGCGTTCCGCACGCGGCGGCCGCGACGAGCAAGCAGGGCAGAACGAGGCACTTCATCGGGATCTCCTGGGGCTGCGAGTATCGCCGAGATCGGCCCCCGGTCACCGAAAATCTGTACCTCCGCGCGGCGGTACAGCCGTCAGGGGCAGGGACGCCAGCGTGGGTTTCCGTCGGGTTGACTATTATTTGTGACACGAACCGGGTTTGACCCGTCAATATTCGCCACATAGATCTCGTAGTTTCCATCCCGCTTGCTGGACCAGGCGATCTTGGTTCCGTCTGGAGACGGCTGGGGATCCACATCGATGGATCCGCCGATGAAGAGGCGCTGTCCCGCTCCATTGGCATTCATTACCCAGATCTCGCCGTCACCACTGGTTCCACGCACGAAATAGATCATCTTACCGTCGTGCGACCAGATCGGCTCTCGGTGGCTGAATGAGCTGCCCGTAAGATTCTTCGGATCCGAGCCATCAGCATTTGCAACCCACACTTGACCCAACCCTATGTAAAGGATCTTCGAGCCGTCTGGTGACCACCGAAGCCCGTCGCGGCCATCGCTGCCGCTTCGGTTGCTCAGGTTGATTGGCTCCGATCCATCGGTAAACATCCTGAATACCTCGTAGTCCCCGGTTCGGATCGAGGTGAATAGGATCTGCGTGCCATCTGGCGACCAATCCAGGGGAGCCTGCGCATCCTGGCCAGGCGTCAAGTTGGTGGGGATGCCTGTTCCGTCGGAGGCTGCGACCAGGATAGCGGTCGTTACGCCTCCGCCTCGCCAAGGCGTCGATGTATATGCGACCTTGCTTCCGTCCGGCGACCAGGCCGAGTAGAACAGGGCGTTGCCGGACTCGCTTGCTAAAGGGATCGGATTGGATCCATCGCGGTTCACGACCCAGATCGAGGTCAGATTTCGGGTCAGGGCGATCCGATTCCCATCTGGGGACCACGCTGCCTCCACATCCTCATCAATCTTGTTCGATACCGGAACCTCTTCGTAGCGCTCGAGATCCACGCGGAAGATCTTGGGGCCCTGGAAGAGCCCTCCTCGCTGGAAGATCAGCTCGGGCACGCAGGAACCGAATTGCGCGGCTACGTGGTGATCCTGGTCCATGACGAGCTCGCACGAGGCGAACCCGCTACAGGCATCCGACCATCCGAGGAACGACCCTGCAAGAGATGACGCTACGAGCTGAATGCGTGTGCCCGGCTGATAGAAATGCGTGCACGTCTCGTGGTCGCACTTGATCCCTGCGGCTTCGGAGGTCACGAGCCCCGGTACGCTCCCTCCGATCGAGATCGTCAGCCCGAAGTCCAGCACGCACTTGCTCTCCACGCCGTCGCCGACATCCAGATCGGAGTACCGGTAACCGCTGGGGCACCCGTCATCAGGGTAAGAGCACCAGTGATTGCCTGACGGAGCCACTTGGCACACACCACCGGGAGCCCGGTTGCAGTTGCCGTCCTCGGCGCACTGCACGTTGGCCGCACCTGAGCACGCTGACAGGAGCGGACTACAAAGAGCTACGAGTGCGACATGAAGCTGGTGCATGAGGTTCTCCGTGGAGATGCTCGCAACACGCAAAGCTAGAGAGCGGGTGAAGTACAGCTATGTGAACAGCGGTAAGGTCAGGCGCAGCGACGTGAACCAGTCATGCAGCGTCGATCTCGGGATCGCGGTCGCGGCGGCGCGCTCGCGCCAATCCAGAGTATCCCAATCCTGCACTCGAGAGATCGTGGCGAGCCGGTCGGCGGCTGTCCGGAGGCCGTTGAAGTTGTCGCGCCACTCCCACGTGGCCAGAGCCTCTTGATTCTTGAGCGTCAAGTCGGCGACGCGGAGCGCTGCCGCGCGTTCCACGAGCATGCGGTCGAGAAGGTCGAGGAGGTCTCCGGGACGCTCGGAGAGCGGACGGACCCAGATGCGCTGCATCCACTCGACGTTCTCGACAGGGAGCAGTTTCCGTGCGGTATTGGTCGTTGGCGCGAGCACGATCACACGGACGTGATACTCGCTGGAGAACACCATCGAGCAGAATGTCGGATCGAGCGACGCTGTAATCTGATGAAGGTCGATCACGAGCGTCGAGTGAGTCGCGCGTTTCACGATCGCGCGCTGCCTCGCTCGCTCGGTGGGCAGCTCCGCGAGCTCAACGAGCTGCCGGGACCTCCGCAGCGAGACCGCGTGAATCGCGCGGGCGAGCCGGTCGAGGTCGCATCCTGGCTCTCCCGTGATGAGGAGGTGGCTCGAGTGCTTGACGGCATCGACGAGCACCCGATCGGGTGATGGCGTGAACCCCGTCCCGACGATCTCGGCGATGGTCGGTCGATGCGTACGCATCTCGTGGTTCATGGCGAGGAACGTCACCGGAGCAGGCGTGAACGTGTCTCCGGGGTAGAGGTCGATCACGTCGACACGGCGGCCTCCGAAGAACATGCCGTTGGTGCTGTGCTGGTCGTAGACACGCAGCCGGTTCCCCTTGCGCTCCAGCAGGCAATGCAGCGCCGAGAGGTCGCTCCCCGGCACCGGGAGATCGCAGCTCCGGGAGGTGCCGAGCGTGAACATGGGCCTGCGTGGCAGCTCGTACTCCACGTCACCGTCGTACACGCGAAGCGCGGTGATGTCGTCTGGGCCTTCGAACCACGCATCACGCTGAGCGGCGGCGAGCGGCTTGGTCTGTGCCGGAGTCTTCCCTGATTCAAGATCTCCGCCCGGCGGCAGTGACTTCTGGTCGGTGGCGGGTTCATCGGAGGGCGGCATCGAGAAAGAGACGCATGATCGAGAGATATCGCGCAAGCCTTGTCCGGTGTGATCTCGTTCGGTCGAAAACGCCGGACAGACGAGAGAGCCATTGAGGACGAGCGATCGGCAGGTTAGCGGCCAGTGTTGTATGCGGCTATACGAACCCTCTCGTGCGATCCCGGTCAAGGATCCAGGCCGAGACTGACTTCGCCGGACAGCCCTTGACCGGCGCGCGGTTTCAGCAGAGTAGTAGGCCACAAGGTGATCGGGCAGACGGTCCACGAGTTCCGGATCGAGAAGAAGCTCGCTGAGGGCGGGATGGGGGCCGTTTATCTCGCACGGCACCGGCTGATGACGAGCACACTCAAGGTCATCAAGGTCCTGCTCCCCGAGTACGCGAGGAACGCGATCCTCCGCCAGCGCTTTCACCGAGAAGCGGAGGCGGCCTCCCGGCTCAAGCACGAGAAGATCCTCGGGATCGACAACTTCGGCACGCTCGACGACGGCCAGCTCTTCATCATGGTCCCGTATCTCGAGGGGCAGCCGCTCGACGCCTATCTCCACTCGCGGGGCGGCAGCTTATCCCCGTACCGCGCACTTCATCTCGTGGTGCAGCTCTGCGACGCGCTCGACTATGCCCACGCGCAGGGCATCATCCATCGCGACCTCAAGCCAGGAAATGTGTACGTCATCCCCACCAGCTCGAATCCGTATATGCTCAAGTTGCTCGACTTCGGGATCGCCAAGCTGATCGGGATCCCCGATGGCGAGCCCATGACGCAGCGGGGTATCGCGATCGGGACGCCAGGTTACATGGCGGTCGAGCAATACGAACGTGCCGACGAGGTGACACACCTCGCGGATGTCTACTCGCTGGCGGTCATGACCTGGACCATCGTGACCGGGCGACTGCCGTGGCAGCACGCGGAGCCCGCCGTGCTGTATCACTTGCAGCGTACACGGGTCCCAGGGCGTCCGCCCGTCGACATCATGCCGGCGGAGTGGGCCGAGGTTCTACTCGAGGCGATGAGCGTCGATCCGAGCGCCCGTCCGCAGTCCGCGCGCGAGCTCGCGACGAGGCTCGCATCGGCTCTCCCCGCAGTCGGCCGCTTGCCGAGCGGGGCGGAGATCCTCTCAGGCCTGGCGCCGCACTTCATCCGAAAGGCCGCCCCGGGCGACGAAACGGTCCGAAACGCGTCTGACGTGGATCGCATCGGTCCGCTGCTGTGGCCGCCGCGCGAGACAATACCCGGCGCACCGCGTAAGATAATGCCTGACGCGCAGTACGACGCACTGTTCTTGCACGTAGGCACGTCTCCAAAGGCGGAACGCGGTGCTGCAACGCGAGCGGTGTCGCCGATCACAGTCGAGCCAACGGGCGCCGCGCCGCCCGCTGGTCTGCCGACCACGCTCTCGGCGGGGACCGGAGTTACGAGCGTGGTCAGCGAGCGACGAGGCGCACGCTGGAAGCTTGCGCTCGGCGTCATCGGAACGGCCGCCGGCGGAACGCTGATAACGTTCATGATCGCAAGCCGCCTATCGACGAGCGCAGCATCGTCGCCGGATATGCCGACTCCCAGCAGCGCGGAGGTGCACGCGTATGGTGCGGGGGCAAGCAGCGCAGCAGCTCACAGCGCGCCTATAACGCCAGCACCAGCGGTGTCACCAGCGATGGCCACGCCTGAACCGGCCCCTGCTCCAGCTCACGAGCCAGCTCTGGTGATCGAGAGTGAACGCGCCCCAGTTCCTGGTTCCGTGCGTGAGCTGGCTCCAGGTCAGGGGAGCGGAGCGCGTGCGCAGGATGGACGTGCGCCTCGATCCAATGTGCGTGGAACACCCGCAGTGAGCGCTCGTCTACCGGTGCGGCCGATCGTGCGGGACTCAACCAAACCAGTTCAGAACATGCGGAGCACTCCCGATCAGCCTCGACGGCCCGCGGTGTTCGATCCGGATGACGTGTCCGGTCCAGAGGAGTGATATGAGACCGATGGGGGCATGGCGGATACTTATCATTGTGCTGCTGTTGAGTTTGTTTGCATCCTCGGCGTGGGCGAACGATCCGGCGCTGGCAGCCCCGAAGGGGCCTACGGCACGCCAGCGCTTCACGCAGGGCAATCGGCTCTATCGCATTCGCAAATTCGACGAAGCCATTATCGAGTATCAGGCTGGTGCGGTGATCGAGCTCGCGCCAGTCTTCGATTACAACCTCGGCCAGTGCTACCGCCAGCTCGGCCAGTACACGGATGCGATCTGGCACTATGAGCGATTTCTCAAGAACGGTCGCCCGGGGGCCGAGTTGCACGCGTTCGTGACGACGATCCTCCGCCAGATGCGCGTCGAGCTGGAACGAAAGGCGATGGCGCAACCGCCAACGGACGTTGGGGAGACCGGCTCACCACGCGCCCGGTTGGGCGGTTCGTCTTCGGCTTCGCGCACCGATCTGGCGTCCGCCATGGTCGTGCACAGCGATGCACAGTGGTATTCCGACAGAATTGGCTGGGCTCTCGTTGCTGGCGGTGGCCTCGGAGGCGGAGTCGCTACCTACTTGCTGATGAGCGCGTCCAGCCTCCGCGAAGATGCAGATCGGACGCTGGCCGAAGATCGCCGTGGCGATCTTCGGGACACATCCGGAACCCGCCACTTTGTCGGCATTGTTGTCGGTATCGGAAGCGCGGGGCTGATCGCGACCGGCATGGTCAAGTTGGCGTTTCATGCGAACGAGCGGCTGCATCCCAAATCGGTATCGTGGGGCGTCGCCGCGTCGCCTCACAGCGCGTATGTATTTGGTCGGTTCTGATCTGATGAGCGTCTGCATGCGGCTGCTGTGGACATGCCCAACGCACGCACGCGGGCAGTCTTGCGGACGCTCGGCCGGCCGAATTGCGCGTGAAGCGCGGACGAGTCGTGGATGACGTCCGAATCACAAGGAAGCAGGGCGCATGTTCGACAGGTTCAAGCGAACACCAGGGGCGGGATCGATCGGCGGGGGCGGGATCTCGATCGCACCGGGCAAGCGCACGCTGACGGCGTCCTTGTCTACCGCAGCTCCTCGGAGCGGCGCGGCCCATGCGACACCGCCCAAGCGCGTAGCGGATGGTAACGACCAGAATCCCGCCAAGCGCGCGGAGCCCAACGCCGTCATCAAGGTCGTCGCGTACTCCAAGGGCAAGCTCATCGGGCAACCCTTTGGGGCGAAGGCGCGCTGGGAGGGGCCGTTGCCGCAGCGGTACACCGGTACTCGCAGCGCGGCTGGCTGGACGTGGGACAGCCCGGACGCGAAGACCGTGCGCATCGGCAGCGACCTGCAGGGCCAAGGCGGCAAGACGCTCGAGGAGTGGGCCGGTGCGAACGCGGATCAAATCGTGGTGTACGCGGCCGCGCTGGACACGGTCACGAACGCCAAGGGGGCGGCGCCAGACGAACGCGCACCCGGCCAAGCGACCGATGCGCGGGATGCCAGCGACGCCTCGGCGACCTCGGCTTCACCGGCCGGCAGGAGCCCGGGCGACGCTGCGAGCACTAACGCGAGCGACACGCGAGGCCATGGCCACCGTGCCGTCGGCGCGCCGGAGGCCACTGGTGAGCTCCTCGCTGACAGCGACCGAGCCGCCGTCGGCGAGGATCTCGACGCCGGGATCGAGCAGCTCGTTGAGGCGGAGGCGGGGTCAGCGGACGATGGCGACGACGACATCGGCGGCGCGCACCACGGACGGACGGGCGACGACACGCGCATCGGCGGCACCGGTCCGGGCGGCGACCGAGCGCGTGGCGACGGCGATGGTGAGGGCTCGGACGACGGGGGTAGCGGCGGGACCGCCGAAGGCTCGCGCGACGGCGGCGAGCGCGGCGCCTCTGACGGCATGTACGGCGGCGAGGGCAAACCCGGAGATACCGGCATACCGAGCGGCAGCGGGGTCATCGGCATCATCGGGGTGCCGGCTGCGCTCCGAGGTGCGGTCGAGGTCGCGCTGATCGCCTCGGACGGCAACATCACCGGTGCCGGGTCGGGTCTGTTCAAGCAGGGCCTCGGCAAGATCACGTCGGCGGTCGCGGCGCGCAAGATGATCGCCTCCCAGGCGCGCGTCACCGCGTCCAAGGAGACCAAGGCCGCGCTCAAGCAAATCGCGACGAACCCCAAGACCGCGGCGGCGTGGAAGGCCGCGAGCAAGGAAGAGAGAGCCGCGGTCACCCGGCGCTTGTACTGGGGGATGCAGCGCCGCTACTTTGACGCCTACCTCGCGGCTGCGAAGCAAGCCAAGCGTGAGGCGACCACCGCGCTGAAGCGGTCGGCGAAGGATGTGGCCTCCCGGCAGAAGCTCGCGGCCGCGGAGATGGCAGAGGAAGCCGCGACGGTGAAGCCCGTCGCGGGGCGGCTGCCGCAGAACCACGAGCTCGCCGGCAAGCAGTTCCCCGCCGACCTCCTGTCCGCGCAGTACCGCTCAAAGGGCGTCAAGTTCACGCCCGAGGGCTACCCGGACTTCAGACCCCACGCCAAGCAGCTCCCTAATGGCAAGAGCCACGTCGAGATCGAGTACACCGGATCGCGCGACGCCGACGAGGCATTGGCAAATGCGAAGGCCGGGTTGTCGAGCACTCCGCTCGATTGTACATGGCATCACGTCGAGGACGGTAAGACGATGATCCTGGTTTCAAGGAAGCTACACAGAGTCGTGAAACACACCGGCGGCACCGCCACTTACAAACATGCAACAGGGATTGGCCGATATGGCAACTGAGTGGCCCCCCATGCAGCTTAAAGGCTCAACCATCGATGAGTCGGTCGTCACGGCGTTCGAACAACGCCTCGGCCACCGCTTACCAGATGACTACCGGCGATTCCTGATCGAGGTGAACGGTGGGCGCCCGGGCGACACGCACCGAAGGGCATCTTTCGGTGTCATGAACTGGTTCTTCAGTCTCGCCGACCCGGACGACGAAAGAAGCCTCGCAGGTGCCAACAGCGGCATCCCGGAACTACCGAGCCGCGATCTGCTGTGCGTTGGCTACGACGGCAGCGGAACAGATGTCTTCGTCGTGATCGCAGGCGAGCGCCGCGGTCAAGTCTGGATGCAGGACACCGAGGACCCACGGCCAGCGGACGCGAACCCGCGTGTCTTGTGGCACGACCGCCGCGACATGGAGAAGATCGCCGACAGCTTCTCCGAGTTCATGCGCCAGCTGGGGCCGCTCGAACGCTGAGCGCCACCTTCTACGCTGCACGACCTGCGCGCGCCAGGTCGTCTCGGTCGCGCTGCGCGCTGCAGCTTGTCGCGCAGCTCGGGACGGCGATCCGCGCCAAGAATCGCGCGCGCATCCTCGAGATCCTCGAGCGCAACGGAAGCCCCGTGCACATGCATGCGCTGATGAGCGTGTGGGGCGGTCCCGCGGCGCCTGAGCCAGAGCGCGACGGACAGCCCCGCGCTCGCCGAGGCGCTCACCGCGTTCGATGCGCTGTACACGACGAAGCGGCTCGGCGGGCTCGACCGAGCCGATCTGGCGCAGCTCGCCGAGCTGTATCACCGCGCGGTCCGCGTGCTCGACGAGACGAAGCGGGCCCACGCAGCGGAGAACGAAGCGCTCGCGCGGATCGGGGCGACGGTCGCCGCCACCGTCGCCGCGGTCGTCGTGACGATCGCCACCGGCGGGACGCTGGCGCCCGCCGCAGCTGCGGTCCTCTCGGCGTTCAGTGCCGGTGCTGCGTCCGCGATCACCGGCGCCGCCATCCGCGACGACGACACGTTCGGCTCGGTGGCGCGAGACTTCGGCGCGGGCGCCGTCGATGGCGCGATGTCCGTCGCTGGCGCCGGGCTCGCCGCGCGGGTCGTGCGCGGCGGCGCCATCGGCGTCTCCGCGGGTCAGGCCGCGACCGCCGCCGGTGGTCGCTCCGCCGCGCACGCGGTCGGCTCCCTCGGCGCCAAGCTCGCCGAAGGCGCGATCGACGGCGCCGTCGGCGGCGCCGCGGGCGAGCTGTTCATGACCGCCACCGACGAGGCGACCTGGGATCGCGGCGTGAGCGAGGCGTTCGCCGCGATGCTCGCCGCGGTCGCGCGCGGCGCGGTGACGGGCGGCGTGCTCGGCGGCGCCGTGGGCGACGCCATCGGCGGGCTCGGCAAGCTCGCGGCGCACGCTGGCGACGACGTCGCCGCGGACATCGGCCGTCTCGCCGACGCCGCGGGTGTCAGCCGCAAGCTCCTCGATGAGCTCCCGGAGTCTGCACACGCCGATCTCGCGGAGCTGTCTCGCCTCCTCGAAGCGCGCCAGTTCGCCGAGGCATCGGAGCTGATCGAGAGTCTCCAGGCGCTCCCGCGCCACGCACGCGACAAACTGCTCGAGGCGGTGCGCGCATCCCGCGCGCTGCCCGCTCCCGGCGAGCTCGGCGCGATCGAGATCGACGGCGCAGCGATCCTGCCGGAGATCGTCGCCGACCGAGAGTTTCGTCAGCTCGCCGGCGGCAAGCGCGGCGACGCCGTGGTGATCATCGAGGGCGGACGGCCGCGGATCGTCGCGCGCCGAGGCGCGCCCGCGGCGGCGATCCGCGAGGAGGTCAACCACCTCGCGCAGTGGCACGGCGACTTCTTCATGCGGCAGCGCATGGCGCTGCTCGCCGAGGAGCGCCGCGCCGACTGGA
>Ga0247790_10000387_pt1 | contig 13982 bp, 10 predicted proteins | sample UWRJS171409R4_FD_179913 | JGI IMG/M metagenome (GOLD analysis project Ga0247790, IMG submission 179913) | Soil microbial communities from Arlington Agricultural Research Station in Wisconsin, United States - UWRJ-S171-409R-4 | ecosystem: Environmental > Terrestrial > Soil > Agricultural land... | reverse complement strand
TACCTGCTGTCCTACGTTAAAAGCCTGCAGGTGGCGGCGATCTCGACCGCGCTTCTCTTCGCGCTCGGCTATCCGATCGCCTATGGAATGGCCCGCGCACCGAGGGCCTGGCAGCCCATGCTGGTCATGGCGGTCGTGCTGCCGTTCTGGACGTCGTTTCTGATCCGCATTTATGCGTGGATCAATATTCTGCAGCGTGATGGGTTGCTCAACGACGTCCTCATGCGGCTGCACATCATCGACGCGCCTGCTGCATGGCTGTCCTCCGACACCGCGATTTATATCGGCATGGTCTATTCCTACCTACCGTTCATGGTCCTGCCGCTCTACGCGAGTCTTGAAAAAATAGACGAGTCGCTGCTGGAAGCGGCGTCCGACCTTGGCTGTCCGTCGTGGAAAGCGTTCTGGCTGGTCACGTTCCCGCTGTCCCTTCCGGGCGTTGCGGCGGGTGCGCTGCTTTCGTTTATTCCGATCGTTGGCGAGTTCGTCATTCCGGATCTGCTCGGCGGTTCGGAATCGCAGATGATCGGGCAGACATTGTGGACCGAGTTCTTCTCAAATCGCGATTGGCCGGTCGCATCGGCGATAGCGATCGCTCTCCTCGGCTTATTGCTGGTGCCGCTCCTCTTCTACGAGCGTCTGCAGCAGCGATCGCTCGAAGGAGGGCGGACATGAAGCGCGGGCCGTCTCCATTCAACGTCGTGTCGGTCGCCTTGGGGCTCGCATTTCTTTATCTGCCGATCGTCATCCTCGTGATCTATTCGTTCAATGCCTCACGGCTTGTCACGGTCTGGGGTGGGTGGTCGCTCGTATGGTATCGCGAGCTGCTGAACGACGAGGCTATTCTCAGCGCTGCCTGGATCAGCTTCCGTCTCGCCTTCCTGTCGGCAACTGCCGCAATCGTGCTTGGCACGCTAGCGGCCGTTTCACTGACGCGCATGGGACGGTTTCGCGGCCGGCTGCTGTTTTCCGGCATGGTCTATGCTCCGCTGGTGATGCCGGAAGTGATCACTGGGCTATCGCTGCTGCTGCTGTTCGTCGCGCTCAATGTGGACCGTGGCTTCTGGACGGTCGTGATTGCTCATACGACGCTGACGACATGCTTCGTCACTGTGATCGTGCAATCGCGGCTGATCGGCTTCGATCGAAGCCTCGAGGAGGCGGCGATGGATCTCGGCTGTCCGCCGTTCAGGACGTTCATGACGATCACGCTACCGCTGATTGCCCCCGCGATCGCCGCCGGATGGATGCTCGCCTTCTCGCTGTCGCTCGATGATCTCGTGATCGCCAGCTTCACGACCGGGCCGGGGGCAACGACATTGCCCATTCGCATCTATTCAGAAGTACGGTTGGGGGTGAAGCCGGAAATCAACGCGATCTGCACCATCATGATCGCGGTTGTTGCGCTCGGCACGGTCATATCTTCGCTGATGACCAAAAAAGGCGCGAGTCAGCGCGAGCGGGCGGCGCTGGGAGCGCCGGTTTAGGCGCGCTAATCGCTGCTGCGTTTGCCTGGCGGGCGGAACAGGAAGACGACAAACCAGACCGGTATGATGATCATCGAGCCGAGCAGCAGGTTGGGCCATGCCCAGGCGATGCCTTGCCGCGCATAGTCCTCGATGCGCTCCGTCGACAGTCCAAGCTCACGGATGATCTGTTCGGCCGTGATCCCGAAATGGGCAAGGACGGTGCCGACAATCAGTGAGGCGACGACGACCTTGACCAGGGTCCGAAAGAGAGGGTTCAGCATCCACGGCCCATCATGCCCGCAGGGATCGGCGGGTGATTCGTCTCAGGTAGGATGATAGTCGAAGGCGGGGCTGACGGCACTCGCCGCCGAAGGGCGTTATTCGGACTTTTGTTGCGTTTCCGGCGCGGCCGTCTGGTCGGCCGCCGGTATCGTGCCCGAGGATGGCGTGCCGCCGGTCAGGCGCTCGATGGCTTTACGCACGGAGTCCCGCGCGTTGCGCTCCTGTAACGCCCTGGACAGCGGCGCGGCGGCTCCCGAACGCCGGATCAGCGCTTCCGGGTCAGGCAGCATGATCGGATCGTCCCATGATCCTTGCACGATAAAGGGCAGCTCGAATGGCGTCGCACCCGGCCGTGGCGGAGCCACAAGCGAGGCTGTGCCTTTGAGATCGAGCTCGCGCTCCGGGATCGACGCCGTTCCGGCAAGCGCCAACTTGACCGCGGCGCCGTCGATGGTCACGTCGTCGACGGTGACCATGCCCTTCGCGATCTTGAGTGCGACGGCGATTTTCTCGTAAGGCGTGCGTCCGGTGCGGAATTCGCCACCGCCCGAAAGCGGCCGCCGCTCGAGACGGCGCAGCAACTGCTCGACATTGAGACCCGCAAGCGCCCCGTTGGTCCCGGTCAAAGTAGCGGTTCCGCTCAGCGTCCGGGTCACAGCCAGCACGCTATTGCCTGTGCCTTCGACGTTGAGCGACATGCTGCCTTTGCCCTCAAGCCGCCGCAGGCCAAACAATTGTCCCAAGCATGTTTCAAGGTCCACGTCGGTGAATTGCAGCTGCGATTTTACTTCGACACCCTGATCAAATTCGGCGAATGCCAGCGAACCTTTGATGACGCCGCCATAGGCCTGCGCCTCGCCGATCGTGACGACAAGGTGTCCGCCGCGCAGATTGGCGGCTATCGCGGTGCGACCAATCTTGGCATTGGACACAACGACGTTCGCGGCCGACAGCCGCAAATCGACATCGAGACTCGCAAGGCCCTCGAGGGTGATGCGGCCGCTGCTCCACGAGCGATCATTGGTGGTCAGCAAACGGACGGTCGAAACATAAGGGGTCAGATCGAGCGTGTCGGCGGCGAGTGTGCCCTGCAGAGTCTGGCGCCCGTCGGCGGCAAATGTGAGCACGCCTTCGGCGGCGTTGCCGTCGAGCTCGACATTGACGCTCGACAGGCTGATGGTGCCGGCGACGACATTGGTCCGCGCCTTGATTGCGAAACGGCCGAAGCCGCCGCCGGGCGGCGGCCTTTGCCCGGCCCACACCAGCGCATTGCGCAATGAAACGGCGTCGGCGGCGAGCGTGCCTTCGATCTTGAGTGTCGGCTTGAGGCTGATTGCGCCTTCAAATGCGGCCTTCATCGGCGCACCGGAGACGCGCAGTTTCACACCGCTGCGGTTGCCGGCCAGCACTGAGGGGAAATCGGCGAGCGTCAGGCTGGCGTCCATCGGTGCGTCGCGCCAGATGAATCGTCCAGTGGCGCCAAAGCTTTTGGAAATCGAAGGCCACGCCAGAGAAAATTCGACACCCGAAAGGGTTTCGGTGATCTTGCGCGCCTTGTCGCGGATCGCGATGGTGCCGCCCTCGATGCGCATTTCGGAGAATGCCGAGAGCCGTTGTGCCGCCGACTGGCTGCGGGTGAGCGCCTCGATCAATCCTGACCAATTGGATTGGCCGTTCGGATTCAGTTCTACCGAGATATTCGGCCGGTCCAGTGTGACATCGGCGATTTCGACTCGACCGATCAGCAGCGGGAAAAATCGCAGGCGCGCGGTCAACCGCTCGGCAACAAGCGCAGGCTGCTTGGCATCGCCGAGGATCACATCGTCGAAGCTGACGCTTCCGGTCGGAAACAGCGAAACGCTCGCCTTCCCGCGTAAGACGGGTTCAAGTCCGGTCACGCCCCGGATCTCGCCCAGGACTTGCTGGCGAACGGTATCGGCGGAAATCAGGTATCCGGCTGTCGTAAGAACGAGCAGCCCTCCCGCCACCACGGCGAGCAGGATAATCCCCAGGCGTTTCAAGCCGGTTGCGGCTGTCAATTGGAGGTTTCCGGTTGCTTCGGCGTCCAGCGCCGGCGGACTATAGCATTGGGCCCGCTAGGACCAACCTTGGAGAGCCTCTGTGACCCTTTCAAGGCTGGGACCGGTTAAGATTACTGGGCTGCCGTTGCAGGGGTGCCGCGCGCATCGGCAATTTCAGCAATCATTTTTTTGATGATGGCCTGTCCGAACGAGCTGAAATCCTTGGCCTCGATCACGAAACTACCGGGACCGCCAATGACGTTGTCACGGTAGTACTTGGTGAGACCGCCGGCCGGGTTGGTGTGCTCGGGATTCCAGGGCAACGGCGTCTCGCTGAGAATCGCCAAACCGTTGATTGTAATGCCGAGGGCGAGCGCCTCGTCCCGAGCCTGGCCGATGTCACGGCCCGCATTGTTCGTTCCGTCGCCTGAAACGTCGATTGTGCGCCGGTCGGCGCTGAACGGCGCGCGCGCGAGTTCGCCGACAGCCGCATCGATGCCGCCACTGATTGAAGTCCGGTCAGCGAAAGACCGCGGCGACTCGAGCAGCCGGTCGCCGAAGGCCTGCGCCGCTTTTGGTCCATCGATGATCGTCCAGTCGATGACGACCTTCTGGCTGCCGAAACCAGACCATTCGAGAAACAAGACCCCAATGCGTCCATGACGGCCGGACCGGATGGCATCGACCACCCGGGGATTGGCCATTGCCGCGGCATAACCTTCGCGCTGCAGTTGAAATTTCTGGCTATCGACACTGCGCGACACATCGGCCGCAAGAACCAGCAGCAGGTCGACCGGCTCCGCCGCAATAGCGGGTGTGTTCGCGAGCACCAACGCGAATGCGATGCAGCGGAACAGGTGGCCCATGACGAGAGCCTAACCGATTTTGGATTTACTGCGCCAGCACGCGGGTGGCGGGAAAAATCACTTCGGCGAGCGTGCCGTCATCGACCCGGCTGGTTAATCGGAAGTACGCCTGATTTGCTTCTGCAAGTGCCTTGGTGATCGGCAGGCCGAGCCCGGTTCCGCCGGCGTCCCAATGCGTGACCGTCGGAACCTGCCGGAACGGTTCAAGCGCAATCTGCAGTTCCTTTTCAGTCATGCCGGAGCCGGTATCGCGGACGCGCAGCACAACTTCATGGTCGTCGGTCTGCGCGGTCGAAATGATCACCTGCCCGCCGGCACCGGTGAACTTGATTGAATTCGACAACAGGTTGAGCATGATCTGGCGCATCGCGCGCGCGTCGGCGACGATTTGCGGCAGGTTGCCATGCAGTGACGTGCGGATGATCACCCGTTCCCGATTCGCCTGCTGCTGCATGATCGCCACGCACTGCTGCACGAGATCATTGAGATTGACGCTCACGAAAGTGAGGTCGAGCTTTCCGGCCTCGATCTTCGACAGATCGAGCAAATCGCTGAGGAGCGAAATAAGATGCCCACCCGCGGCGTGGATGTCCTTGAGATATTGCCGGTAGCGTTCGCTGCCGATCGAGCCGAAACGTTCGTCCATCATCACTTCGGAAAAGCCGATGATGGCATTGAGCGGTGTACGGATTTCGTGGCTGATTTTGGCAAGAAATTCTGACTTCGCCGTTGATGCCTTCTCGGCCGCGCGTCTGGCTTTGATCAATTCTTCTTCGCTGCGCTTCCAGGCAGTGACGTCGCGCAATACCGCGCAAAGTTTCTCGCCATCCTCGATGCGTCCGATCGTGATATGCAGCGGGACAAGGCCGCCCTGGCGCACGCGGCCGATTGCTTCGTAGCCGGCATTGAGTGAATCGACGCCGTCGCGCCGGGAAAGCCGCTCGAGATGTTCGAGCACCAGGCGGTGGGATTCAGGAACCAGCAGGTCGCTGAGCGAAAGGGCTCCCAGCTCGCCCGCATCGTAACCGAAAAGCGCCTGCGCGCTGCGATTACCCGACAGCACGCGGGCGCTGCTGTCCAGAATCAGAACACCATCGGTCGCGGTGTCCAGAATTGCCCTGAGTTCGCGGATCTCCTCTTCGCCCTGCTGGGGCGTCTCGGCTTGCTTGCCGCCTGCACCGAGTTGCGTCTCGATCATCAAAGCAAGCGCGCTCTCGCCGCTCCACGTTACACTGAACAAGCGTCCATCGACGGGTTTCTGCTTGCCTTTGCTCGTCGCGATCGTCAGCGACTTGGCTGCGCTGGGGTCCTTTGTGGCGGCTCCGTTCTTGGGTTCGATGAACAGGCTGTCGAGGCCACCGGCTTCGGTCAGCTCATCCAAAGTGGAATAGCCGGCCCAGTCGAGGAAGGCGCGATTTGCGTAAATCAGGCTGTTGAGCCGATAGATCAAAATGCCGATCGGCAGGCGATCGAAAATTAAGCGGTCTTCCAGCGCGTCGCGTGCCGGCTTCGGCGTCGCTTGCGGCGCTTGGACCGGGGCCGCAACGGGCTCGGCGGGTTCGGACGGAACAGGGGCGCTGGATTTGCCTGCTGTCTTGCGCAGGCGTTCGCTCAGTTCGCGCGCAAGTTCCTGAAAAGCACTGTGTTCTTTGGGGCTGAGAGCCGGTCCCGTCGGTGCGGGCGGGGACGCCGGAAAAGCCAGCACTTTGGCCGGCTCGATAGTAGCGGACGGGTTCTGCGCGAGCTTTCGGTCCCGCAAGTCCTTGAGTCGTTTCAAGTCGCGGCACAAGCCGAAACCGCGAAATCCGCCAAACCGGCGCTCGCTGTCGAACATTGGCAGGCCCGACATCTCAACCGTGAGAGGTCGGTCGAGCCCGTCGATTGGCCAAGCCGTCTCGATGCCGCTGAAGGTCTCGTGCCTCGATAGCGCGGTCGCGATCTCCCCGGGTGGATCGAGCGTCAATGTCTTGGCGATCTCGGCCCAGGCGCGGCCGAGCACTGCGGCCGATTTCGAGCCCAGGAGGTCGACGAATTCCTGGCTTGCAAGCGTGAAGCGCGTTTCGGCGTCTGTCTGCCAGACGAAACGGAACGGACGCGATTGAAGCTCCGGCTTAACGGGATCCGATATTTTCGGAATATCCGCGACCGCATTCGTGCGCGCGCCGGAACGCGCGGGGTCTGCCGTTTTGGTGAAGACAACAAGCAATGCGAAGGTCGAGCCCGCGCCGAGCTTGATCATGGTGATATGACCGGCCTGGATCTCGCCTTCCGCCATGCCGTTCAGGTTGGCTTCTCGCGCGAACTTTTCGGCGCCGAGTGCAACGAGATCGCGTTGGTTCCCCATCCGCTCGATCGCTGCGGGCTGCGTGGCGATGATCTCGCCATCCCCGGTGAAGATCGCCGCGGCCGGCCGGAAATCGCGCAGCAATCGTGTTGCCCGATCCGGAAGCGCAAGAGTCCTCCCGGCGCGTTCGGCGGATGCGATCAGGATCGCGGCGCTGTTGTCGGCGAGCGTGACACGCGAGCACAGACAGACAATGGTTGCGCCGATGCTCGCTCCAAAGCCGCGCAGCCTCTCCAGTCGCGGAGCGCCGCCATGCGGGAGCGTGCCTGACAGACGCGCGACCTGAACGGACGCCGGGTGACGTGCGTCGAAACGCAACAGCGCCGCCTCGCCGGGCGAGACGGCGTCGAAGATCGCCGCGCCTGCAGGGTTGGCCCAAAGGATGCGATCGGCATCCGGGCTCCACAGCCATACCGGCGCCGGAGCGAGCGCATGCGCCGCCAGCTGCGGGTCACGGAGAATTGCAAGCTGCGGGGTCGGGTCCGTCATCGCGGTGTTGCAACAATTACGGCTAATGAAGACTTAATACGGCTGCTGGTGATGTGCGTCCACGCATCAGGGGACGCCATCCAACGCCAAGCGCCGGTAGCGTTAACGTAGGCGGTTCCGGGCCTTGGGGGCCGGGAACGGCTTCCTTATGGGTATTTGTGCAACGCAATATTTTTTATTGCAACGCACCAAAAATGAGAGTACAAGGGCCCCACGCTCCGTCAGGCAATTGTTCGTTCATGCGTCGGCCGGCGGATTTGCATCAGAAGGACCGATTTGCGGAGGGCGAACGGTCCGACCAATCGAGGCGCCCTCACTAGTCAAGGATGATTGCTATGGCCGAAACTACTTCCGCCACCACGTCGAAGGGCAAGCCGAAACCGGTCGCAATCGGTGCAACCGGCTCTGAATTGCCGAAGTTCGAAATGCCGCGCTTTGAAATGCCGAAATTCGAAATTCCGACCGCGTTCCGCGAATTTGCCGAAAAGGGCATCGCGCAGGCCAGAGAGAACTACGAGAAGGCCAAGACCGCGGCGGAAGAGGCGACCGACGTCTTTGAAGATACTTATTCGACGGCCACCAAGGGCTGTGCCAGCTACGGCCTCAAGCTGATCGAAACCACGCGCGCTAACAGCGATGCCGCCTTCGACCTGATGAGCGACGTGATGAACGCCAAGTCGTATTCGGAAGTCGTCGAGCTCTACAGCGCCTTTCTGCGCAAGCAATTTGATGCGCTCGTCACGCAAGCCAAGGACCTCTCCGAGCACGCTCAGAAAGTGGCGACCGAAACCGCCGAGCCGATCAAAGGCCACTTCACCAACGCCCTGAACAAGGCGGCTTGAGACTCGCGCCATTCCTGAACAACTACCCCAAGGCCCGGACCGAAATGTCCGGGCTTTTGTTTTGCCCATTGCCCGGGACGCTTGCCAAAAAGGCGGGCGGCACCTAGGTTCCGGCCGCTTGGATCGGCTTTGATAAAGGCCGGCCGCCTGTGCAGGCGTAGCTCAGTTGGTTAGAGCGCTGGTCTGTGGAACCAGAGGTCGGTGGTTCAAGTCCACCCGCCTGTACCATTTCCTTAAAGTGCCGCGAAAAGAAAACGCCGGCGGTTTCGCCGGCGTTCGTTATGAGACCCTGTTTGGAATTCAGCGCGAACTGAAGCGGCCGCGCTCGTTGCTGCGCGGAGAGGTCGGCACCGCGCGCGGCGGGTAGGGACGTCCCTGCGGTCCGGTGAACAGCCAGTCGAAGAAGTGGTTGCCGCCACCACCGCCGTAGCTGTAGCCGCCGCTCGGCCCGCCGTACGCTCCGACCGGCATGCGGACCGGCTTGGATGACGTGTTGGGTGCGCGCTCGACTCCGATGTCGGCGACCTTGCGCTCGCTGCTCTTGATGATTGCCAGCATCTTGGCGTCGCGTCCGTAGACGTCTTCGCGCAATTGCAGCTTGCCTGCGTCATCCACGAATGCCGTCTGGTAGGTCAGGTGCACCGGGATGACTTTCGGGAAGTTGATGTTGATTTCGCTGCTGCCGAACATGCTTTCAAGTTTGGCTTCGGTGTAGCGCTCCTTCGGGAGCACCAGCGACAGCAGCTTCTCGCCGTATGTCAGTGGATTTTGCACGCGCATGCAGCCGTGGCTGTAGGCGCGCTTCTCACGCGCGAACAGGTACTTGTCCGGCGTGTCGTGCTGATAGACGAGGAATTTATTCGGGAAGTTGAAACGAATGCGGCCGAGCGCATTGCCGGCGCCCGGCGGCTGTGAAATGCGGATCGTTCCGTCTGCTTCCTGTGTCAGCTTGAGACCGATGCGCTCGAGCGCCTGCGGATCCTGCTCGAGAGCGGGCAGATATTCTTTCTCGATGATCGAGGGCGGCACATTCCAAGTCGGATTGACCGTGATGAATTTCATCTCGGCGCTGACCATCGGCGTCGCCAGGTTCGGTTTACCCACCACGATCCTGGTATGCCAGTAGACCTTTCCGTCGTTGTACAGCGTCAGCGTGTAGTCCGGAACGTTGACGGTCACGTGGGGGTTGCCGAGATCGCGCGGCAGCCAGCGCCAGCGCTCCATGTTGACGAGAATGGTGTCGATTGGATTGTGGCTCGGGCGACGCACTTCCTTTTGCTCGCCATTGAGGGCGCGCGTTGTGTTCGGGCCGAGATTGCCGTCGACCTCCAGCTCGCTTTCCGTCTGGAACGTCTTCACCGCATCGCGAACCGCGTCATCGTAAAGGGGATTGTCTTTGTCACCGGCGATGTCGAGGCGCTTGCGCAGTGCCACGACGCGCGCGTCTTTCATGCCCGGGCGCAGAATTTTGCCGTCAGGCACATGCACGCGCGGCTTGTCCGGCTTTGCTTCCGTCTTCGGATTGGCGTCGAGCGTACCCTTGCGCAATTCCGCAAGCTTGTCCTTCAGCGCCTTGAATTCCGGTTGGGGCGGATTGTAGCTGTCGAGAACATTGCCGGCATCGCTGCTTTCCGCGAGCTGTGCCAGAACGCTCGCCGGCTCAGGCGGCACGAGGTCGTATTGGATGTCGGAACCGACACGGGTGTAATGGATGCGGCCGATCTCCGCGTGACGCGCAAATGTCAGCGCAGACAGCGTCAATTTGAGCTCGTCCTCGGCCAGCGCGTCCGGGCTGCTCCCAGAGTTGAATCTCGGAAGCGGATAGTCGTTCGGATCGAGACCGACCGTGTCGACTTGCGCAAGATAGGCCGAAGCCGACTTGGCGCGGTCGTTGATTGCGGTGTTGGTCACCCACAGCGGCGCATAATTGCGACCGCTGTAATAAGCCTCGATCCCTGCGCGGTCAGCCTTGCGAGGAACCAGCCGGTCGAACTGTTTGCCCGTGATCAATTCGCGCAGCTTGTCGCCGACTTCCCCGCCGGCAGTTGCCGTCGGCACAGCCTTGGCCGGTTCGGCCGCCGGTGTCGTCGCCGTTTGCTGCGGCTCGTCCTTCACAACCGGCGTTGGCTTCCCGAGGGGAGCCGGCTTTTCGATGTCCTTCAGCGTCAGCGGCGGGGGAAGAGTCGTGTCCGGCATCGGGATCGACGCCTCGGCCGGCTTGTCGGCTTGCTGCGCCAGGCCTGCATGGCTGGACACAGCCAAAGCGACCGCCACCGCGGTCGAGGCCAGCAGGCTGTTAAATCGACGACTTTTCACCACTTTATCTCCCAAAGCTGTCACGGGCAGCGGGCCCCTTATATTTCCCGGTCAGTTTAACTGATAGTCCATAGCGAGTTACGTTTTTCCCAATAATCCAAACCGAACAATTGGGTAGTGTGGCTAATTTGCACGGTCAGCCGATGTTCCCCCGATTTACGGCAGCTTTTGACGCCTAGAATCAACGTATGGCAAGCGTGCGCCCGGCGGGCGGGCCTGGTTGTCATTTCACCGGTTATACCCATGACTTTTACGTGAGGCGTGTTTATGGCCGAACCGTAGGGCCCACGCATGACAAAGACGTGATGCTATGCAGTTTCGGGGATACCTCTTGCCGCCCGCTCGGCCTGCGCTAAGCTTGAACCTCAGCCGCTAGTCATCGCGGCCGAAAGGAAACGCCATGGCGTGGACGACCCCGATCCTCATCGAAATTTGCGTAGGACTCGAGATAAACGGCTACCTGCCGGCCGAGTTCTAAGCGTTCGATTCCCTGGCACCCCGCTAGATGGGGCGTCTCACCGTTATCGTGCTCGGTTCGGCGGCAGGGGGTGCATTTCCGCAATGGAATTGTCGTTGCCCGGTCTGCGCGCTGGCGTGGGCCGGCGATAAGCGCGTTCGCCCGCGCACCCAGGCCGGCATTGCCGTTTCCGCGGGTGATGGACGCTGGACCCTGATCAATGCATCGCCCGATCTTGCCGCCCAGATCCGGGCGACGCCCGCTTTGCACCCGACGAACGGCTTGCGCGGCAGCCCGATCGACGCCGTGGTGTTGACCGGTGCGGAGATCGACCAGATTGCCGGTCTCCTGTCCCTGCGCGAGAACACGAGCTTCACGCTTTACGCGACGCCGGCGAGCCATGCGGCCGTTGCGTCGAACGCAATGTTTGGTTCGATGAATGCGATGAAGCGGCGCGCGATCAATCCCGGCGAGCGCTTCGTGCTCGCAGGCGACATCGAGGCGACCATGTTCATGGTGCCCGGCAAGCTGCCGCTTTACCTCGAAGGCGAAACGCCCGAGCTCGATGCCGAAAGCCCGGCCAATGTCGGCATTGAGTTGCAACGTGACGGCGCCACGGTGATGTTTGTACCAGGTGCCGCTTCGGTGACCGATGCAATGCGCGAACGCTTTGCGCGCGCCGATGTTGTTTTGTTCGACGGCACGCTGTTTGCCGATGACGAAATGGTTCGATCGGGTACGGGCAGTAAAACCGGACGGCGCATGGGCCACATGCCGATCGACGGCGAGGACGGCTCACTCAAACTGCTGAACGGACTGCGGAGGCGCCGGATCTATATTCACATCAACAACACCAATCCGGTTCTGATCGACGGCTCGAACGAAAGAAGCAAAGTCGAGGCCGCCGGGTGGAGTGTCGCCGAAGACGGCATGGAGATTGCGCTGTGAAGCTGCTGTCGGCGAAAGAGCTGGAAGCTGCACTGCGTGACATCGGCGCCAGGCGCTATCACCGCCTGCACCCTTTTCACGGTCTGCTGCACGGCGGAAAATGCACCAAGGGTCAGGTCCAGGCCTGGGCGCTCAATCGCTATTATTACCAGGCGATGATTCCGATCAAAGACGCGAGCCTGATCGCGCGCTGCGAGGACCCTGCGGTACGCCGGGAATGGCGCTCGCGCCTCGTCGATCACGACGGTGAGCGCGAGGGCGAGGGCGGTATCGCACGCTGGCTCAAGCTGACCGACGGCCTCGGGCTCGACCGTGATTATGTCACGTCGCTGCGCGGCCTGCTGCCGGGCACGCGGTTTGCGGTCGATGCATATGTGCGTTTCGTGCGCGAGAAGACCCTGCTGGAGGCCATTGCCTCGTCGCTGACCGAAATGTTCTCACCCGTCATCATCGGCGAGCGCATGGAAGGAATGCTCGCCCATTACAATTTCGTCACGCGCGAGACGCTAAGCTATTTCGACAAGCGTCCGCCGCAGGCCGAGCGGGACGTCGATTTCGCGCTCAACTACGTCAAGCGCAACGCCAATACGCCGGCGCAACAGCAGGCGGTGCTTGCGGCGCTTGAATTCAAATGCGGCGTGCTGTGGTCGATGCTCGATGCGCTCCATCACGCCTATGTCGATCCCAAGCAGGTACCACAGGGCGCTTTCGTGCCGGAGGACCATTGATGGACAGCTCGGCGGCAAGGCTTACCGGCGATGCGCGGCCGCGGCTGCCGCGCGGGGTGCGGCTTGCGCAGAGCGAAGCGCAGGGTGGCTGGGTTCTGCTCGCCCCGGAACGCGTGTTCAAGGCCGACACCATCACCGTCGAAATTCTCAAGCGATGCACGGGGGTGTCGACATTGGATGAAATCGTGGACGATCTTGCGAAAGCCTTCACGGCGCCCCGAGAGCGCATCCACGCCGACGTCGTGAATCTGCTTGGTGCGCTCGCGGACAAGAAATTGCTGGAGGTCTAGACGTGGCCACACCCGATGCAGTGCCAGCGCCCCTCGGTCTTCTTGCCGAGCTTACGCATCGCTGCCCGCTCGGCTGCCCCTACTGCTCGAATCCGCTGGCGCTCGACCGTGACCACGAGATCGATGCGGCGACCTGGGCGCGGGTTTTCCGGGAAGCGGCCGCGCTCGGCGTTTTGCAGGTCCATCTTTCCGGAGGGGAGCCTGCGGCGCGGCGCGACCTGCCCGACATCGTCAAGGCATCGCGCGACGCCGGTCTCTACAGCAATCTCATCACCTCGGCTGTCGGGCTGACTCCGCAAACGCTAGCTGCGCTCGCCGACGCCGGCCTCGATCATGTCCAGATCTCGATTCAGGACTGCGACGAGGCATCCGCCGATCACATCGCCGGCTATAGGGGTGCCTTGGCGCGCAAGCGGGCGATCGCCGGCGAGGTCGTGCAGCTTGGCCTGCCGCTGACCATCAATATGGTCGTGCATCGCGCCAATATTGGGCGCATCGAGCCGATGGTGGAGCTGGCTCTGTCGCTGAGCGCGAGCCGCGTCGAGATCGCGCACGTTCAATATTACGGCTGGGCGATGAAGAACCGCGCAATGCTGATGCCGTCGCGCGCGCAGGTCGACGAAGCCGTGCGCCAGGTAGAGCTGCTGCGCACGCGCCATCATGGCCGTATCGTCATCGATGCGGTCGTGCCCGACTATTTCGCCCGGTTTCCGAAGCCCTGTGTCGGCGGCTGGGGCCGCCGCTCGATCAACGTTACGCCGGCCGGCAAAGTGCTTCCGTGCCATGCTGCGGAAGTCATTCCCGGTCTTGAATTCTGGAACGTGGGTGAACATTCCCTCAGTGAGATCTGGCGCAACTCGCCGGCGTTCAACGCTTTCCGCGGCGAGGCCTGGATGCAGGAACCTTGCCGATCCTGTGCGCGCCGGGAGC
>Ga0247790_10000386_pt1 | contig 14074 bp, 10 predicted proteins | sample UWRJS171409R4_FD_179913 | JGI IMG/M metagenome (GOLD analysis project Ga0247790, IMG submission 179913) | Soil microbial communities from Arlington Agricultural Research Station in Wisconsin, United States - UWRJ-S171-409R-4 | ecosystem: Environmental > Terrestrial > Soil > Agricultural land... | reverse complement strand
CGAGGAGGCACCCGAGGCGGCACCCGAGGAGGAAGCGGCGGACGGCGCGCGGCCGATGACCGACTCGCCGCTGTTCGACATCCTGTTCGACGACCTGCCCGTCGCCGACGTGAGCGAGGGCGGCGCCCCGATCGAGTTCCCCGAGGTCGAGGAGATCCACGACGACGACTCCGGCGTGGTCGAGACCGAGGCGGTGGTGGCCGCGAGCGCCGAGCGCCGCGAGGTGCAGGCCGCGCACCAGGCGGTGATCGCCGAGCATCAGCGCGTCCAGGACACGGATCACTACGCGGTGCTGCTCGTCGGCCGGCGCGCGACCACGCAGGAGATCGACGCGGCGTTCACGATCCGCAGCGGCATGCTCGAACGCCACGCGCGCCGCCTGATCGAGAACACCGACCGGGTGCGCCTCGACGCGGTCCGCGCCGCGTACGCCGCGGCGCGGCGCATCCTCCACGACGACCGCCGGCGGGCCGCGTACGACCGCGATCTGACCGGCGGCGAGCACGATCAGTCGCTGCCGATCGCGCTCGACACCGAGGCCGGATTCCGCACCGCCGAGGAGATGATGGCGGTCGGCCGGTGGCCAGGCGCGATCGATCTGCTCCGGCAGCTCATCGAGCAGGCGCCGGCCTCGGCCGATTACCTGGCCGCGCTCGGGTGGGCGGAGTGGATGGCCGGCGGCGAGAGCCCGGAGGCCGCCGACAGCGCGCGCGTCCACTTGAACAGCGCGCTCGAGCTCGTGGCCGATCACGCGGCGGCGCACGACTACAAGGGCCGGATCGACGCCGCGCTCGGCGACGACTCCACCGAGGCGCTGTTCCACCTCGAGCGCGCGCTCGAGCTCGATCCCCGCCGCGTCGAGGCGCTGCTCGCGGTCGAGGATCTGCTCGCCACGCGCGGCGAGCTGCGGCGCTACGAGCGGCTGCTCAAGCGGCTGCTGTTCCGGCTGCGCGGGGACGGCTCGCCGGCCGAGGCGAGCGCATGGGCGCGCCTCGCGTGGCTCCTCCTCGGAGAGCTCGGCGATCCCCGGGCGGCGGCCGCCGCGGCCGCGAACGCGAAGAAGCTCGCGCCGGGCGATGCCGAGGTCGCCGAGCTCGCCGCGCGGGCGGCGGAGGAGGCGGCGCGGGTGGCGGATGCGCCGGGCCGCGCGGGCTGGCGCGAGGCGCTCGGCGATCCGCACTCCGGCGCGGAGCTCGTGAACACGACGCGCGCGAGCGGCCACATCGACGCGGCGTTCCTCGCTGCCTCGACGATGGTCGCGCTCGGCACCGCCGATCGGCAGATGACGGAGATGTACGAGTCGCGGCGCGTGCGCGGCGTGATGCTGCCGGGCAAGCCCCTGGGCCGCGAGCAGTGGGCGCTCCTGCGCCACAAGCACGACGCGATCGAGCTCGGCGGCCTGATCGAGCTGCTCGCGCCGGCGATCCACGCGCTCGCCCCGATGACGCTCGCCGACAGCGACCTCGATGCGAGCCAGCGCATCGAGGACGGCGACCTCCCGGCGGCGTTCCGCCGGCTGCGCGACGCGTGCGCGAGGCTCCTCGGCGTGGGCGTGCCCGCCGTCTACTCGCGCGTCGAGCTCGGCTCGCAGATCCTCGTGATCGCCGCCGATCCGGCGGTGCTGATCGCGGGCGACGACGCGCTCACCTCGCCGGAGCGGCCGGAGCTCGTGTTCTCGCTCGTGCGCGCGATGACGTTCCTCTGGCCCGGCCGCGCGGTCGGAGCCTCGCGCCAGGGCCGCGTGCTGCGCGCTGTCGTGATGGCGGTGTTCCGCGAGGCGTCGGGGACGGGCGTCGGGAAGGACGATCCGCTCGCGCCGCGGGCCGCGGAGGTCGTGGCGGCGCTGCCGGGGCCCGCCCGCGTCAACGCGCGCGGGGCGGCGCTCCGGCTCCTGTCGCGCGGCGACGGCCTGAACCTGTCCCTGTGGTCGCGCTCGCTGTCGCGCACGGCGGATCGCGCCGGCATGCTCCTGTGCGGCGACATCCCGGCGGCGATCGCCGGGGCGCGCGAGGTGGGGGAGCTCGACCGGGATCTCGTCGACTTCGCGTTCAGCGCGGCCCACGTGCAGCTCCGGGCGCAGCTCGGCCTGTCGCGCGGCTGACGGCCGGCCGGCCGGCCGGCGCTCCGGGGCGCGTTGCGTACTATAGTGGCGCACGTGGCGGATGGACCCCTCGAGCGACCGGCGCACCTCGTGCCCGCGGCGGCCGAGCCGTGGCACCGGGCGCGCAAGGCCGGCGCGCTCGCGCTCGGGCTCGGCGCCCTGTCGTTCGTGATCGCCGCCGTCGTGCACGGCGAGCTGTCGTCCATGCCGGACCTGTGGCTGACGGTCCCCGGCTTCGCGGCGACCGCGATCGCGTCGGCCGCGTCGGTGGCGCGCCGCGAGCCGCGGGCCGTCTTTTTGTGGGCGCTCGGGCTCGGGCTCGCGGGCGCCGCGATCGTGCTCGGCTGGTTCCTGATGCTCTCGATCGTGGTCGCCGCGACCGCGATCGTGATCCTGATCCTGCACGCGGTGATGTGAGGCAACGACCATGGAGCTGAACGACCACGACCTGATCTACGACTGGAACTCGGTGGAGAAGGTCGCGCCGCTGTCGCCGAGGCGCGTCCAGTTCCTCGACGAGACCTTGCGCGACGGCATCCAGTCGCCGTCGGTGGTCGATCCGTCGATCGACGACAAGCTCCGGCTCGTCGAGCTCGCGAACGACCTCGGCATCGACACGATGGACATCGGCCTGCCCGGCGCCGGCAAGCGCGCCGTCGAGGACGTCACCGTCATCGCCGAGCACATCAAGGCGCAGAAGCTCCGCGTCAAGGCGTCGTGCGCGGCGCGCACGCACATGGCCGACGTCCAGGCGGTCATCGACATCTCGCAGCAGGTCGGCATCGAGATCGAGATTTTGTGCTTCATCGGCAGCTCGCCGATCCGGCAGTACGCCGAGGACTGGGACCTCGCGCGCATGCTGAAGCTGTCGGCCGACGCGATCGATCTCGGGCGCAAGTACAACCTGCCGGTCGCGTACGTCACCGAGGACACGACGCGCTCGCGGCCGGACATGCTGACGAAGCTGTTCGCGAACGCCGTCGAGCACGGCGCGCAGCGGCTGATCGTGTGCGACACGGTCGGCCACGCCACGCCCGACGGGATCCGCAACCTCCTGCGGTTCACGCGCAACACGCTCGACGGGATGGGCCGGCCCGACGTCGGCATCGACTGGCACGGCCACAACGATCGCGGGCTCGGCGTCGTGAACTCGATCTTCGCGATCGAGTACGGCGCCGATCGCATCCACGGCACCGCGCTCGGCATCGGCGAGCGCGTCGGCAACGCGGCCCTCGATCAGATCCTGCTCAACCTGAAGCTCCTCGGGGAGCTGCCGGATCACGACCTGACGAAGCTCGTCCTCTGGTGCAAGACGGCGGCGCACGCCACGCGCATCCCGATCCACTCGCAGTACCCGCTCGCCGGCGACGACGCGTTCCGCACCGCGACCGGCGTGCACGCGGCCGCGATCATCAAGGCCGAGAAGAAGGGCGACGCGTGGCTGGCCGACCGGATCTACTCGGGCGTGCCGGCCGGGATGTTCGGCAAGGAGCAGCGGATCGAGATCGGCCACTACTCCGGCGCCTCGAACGTCGTGTACTGGCTGCAGAAGCGCGGGATCGAGCCGGCGGAGGCGCTGGTCGCCGAGGTGCTCGGCGCGGCCAAGCGCGGCAACCGCGTGCTGTCCGACGACGAGATCCACGCGATCGTCCGCGCGCACGCCGCGCGGCGGTAGCGGCGGCGGGGCGGCCCGGCGCCGGCTCAGGCGGCGTTGGCGATCGGCCAGCGCTGGCCGGCGGCCTCGAGGTAGAAGGCGGCGGTTGCTTCGGCGGTTGCTTCGGCGCCAGCGGCCGCTTGAACGACGCGCTCGGTGATCGCGTGGTACGCCGGGCCGGCGATGCGCCCGCGCAGCCGATCGCGCGCGCGGGCGTAGAGCGCGTGATCCGGCGCCTGGCGGAGGCTCCCGTAGTCGAGCTCGGCCTCGCGATCGTCGTCCCACAAGACGAAGCAGCGGTCGCCGTCCCAGCGCGCCGAGCGCGCGCGCAGGTGGGCGTCCTCGACCTCGACGTACGCGTAGCGCTTGTCGTCGAGGCGCACGATATCGCGCCCGGTGTCGAGGACGTCGAGCCAGCGCAAGAGCGCCTGGCGCAGCCGGGGGTGCGTGACCTCGGCGCCTGCGTGCCAGAACGTACCCGCGCGATCGAGCCGGAGCCCGATCGTGCGCATCTGCTCGAGGAGCTCGGGTGTCAGCGGCGGCGGCGGTTCCACGAGGAGACCTTGCCAGAGCCGCGCGCCGCAGACGAGGCGACCTGACGCTGGTCTCCTTTACGGGCTCACGACGCTCACGACAGGCGGGCGATCCGATCCTTGGTCAGGAGCTTCTGTTTCTTGAGCCGGCTCATCTCGGCTTGTTCAGCGGGGGTCAGCGCGCGCCGGCGCTCGAGGGCCTGCACGGCCTCATCGAGGCGGCGGTGTTCGGCGTGGAGCTGATCGAGGAGAGCCTGATTCGTGGTGCTCAAGGCACCTCTTACGATAAACCCCGACGCTGGCCGCGTCTACGATCGTCGCCGCGCCGCTCAGCGCCGCCGCGCCCGCTCAGCGCCGCCGCGCCGCTCAGCGCCGCCGCAGCGCTCCCGGGACGCCGTCCGGGTACATCACCTCGGCCTCGGACGGCCGGATGTACGAGGGCGCGCCGCTGGTGAGCACGTCCTGCCGCGGGCCCGCGAGCGCGAGCCACGCGACCGCCGCGCCCGACGGCGCCGCGGGCGTCAGCCACTGCTCGGTCAGCGGCGCGAGCGCGGGGTAGACGGCGAGCGCGTCGCCCGCGTAGCGCACCGGCGCGCCGGCCGCGAGCTCTTCGGTCCAGGCCGCGACCGCCTCGGGCGCGAGCACGCGCTCCTCGCCGAGCGGCGCGCCGCCGCGGAAGCAGCCGGCGAACACTTCGCCGCGCCGCGCGTCGATGACCGCGGCGATCACGGCGCCCGCGTGATCGGCGCCGATGACCGCGGCCGCGTCGAGGACCGCGGCGGCGTCGTGCCCGAGCGCCGCGAGCGACGACACCGCCCACAGTGGCCGGCGCGCGGCGAACGCGATGCCCTTGGCCGTCGCCATCCCGATCCGCAGCCCCGTGAACGAGCCCGGGCCGGCGCCGATCGCGACCGCGTCGAGCTGCGCCGGGGCCACGCCGGCGCGGCGGCAGAGGCCGTCGACCGCGACGAGCAGGTCCGCGTGGCGCGCGCTCGCGTCGTGGCGGCCGTCGGCGAGCAGCCGATCGCCGTCGACGATCGCGATCCCCGACGTCACCGTCGACGTGTCGAGCCCCAGGACGATCATGCGCGGCCTCCTCGTGGCAGCACCCGTGGCAGCACCAGCGGCGGCATCAGCGGCAGCGCCAGCGGCATCAGAAGAAGAACCTCATCACGTCGTTGCGCAGCGCGAGGATGGTGATGAGCCCGACGAGGATCAGCCCGGCGAGCTGCACGCGCTCGCGGGCGCGCGCGGACAGCGGCCTGCGCCGGGCGCCCTCGATCGCGAACACCAGGAGGTGGCCGCCGTCGAGCATCGGGATCGGCAGGAGGTTGATGAGCCCGAGGTTCACGCTGATCAGCGCGAGCATGAGCAGGAAGCTGTCCCAGCCCTGGTTTCCGGACACCGAGGCGACGCGGTACATCATGAGCGGCCCGCCGAGCGCCTCGCCCGGCGAGTCGCCCGCGAGGAGCTGCATGAAGCCGCCCGCCATCGTCGAGATCGTCTCGCCGGTGCGCTCGAACGCCTTCGACAGCGCGTAGCCGAAGCGGCCATCGATCTCGACGGTGGCGCCGCGCCCGCGATCGACGTCGTTGCGCGCGCCGAACACGAGCCGCGACACCGTGTGGTTGTAGTCGTCGAGCTGCTTGCGCCAGACCTGCGTGACCTCCGCGGAGCGGAGCTCGGTCTTGCCGCCCGCGGCGCGCCGCCAGGTCAGCTTGAACGCCTTGTTCGGCTCCGCCTGCAGGCGCTGATCGAGATCGAGCCAGTGCGGCACCGGCTGATCGTCGAGCGCCACGATCAGATCGCCCGGCACGAGGCCGGCCGTGTCGGCGGGCGAGCCCGGATCGACGTGCGCGACGAACATCTCGGCGTGCTCGAGCCCGGTGTACGACTGCCGCTTGAGCTTCTGATCGACCTGGATCTCGGGGACCAAGTCCGCGAAGCCGGCCGACAGGAGCTGGATCTGTGGCACGCCGGGGACCTCGGTGCCGCGGAGGTAGACGATGCCGGTGCGCCGCGCGATCTTGCCGAGGCTCCGCTGGACGTCGGTCCAGTTGCGCACCGGGTGACCGTCGATGCTGATGATGAGGTCGCCGGTGCGCAGGCCGGCGCGTGCCGCGGGCGACTGCGCGTCGATCACGCCGACGAGCGGCACGAACGGCGCGTGCGTGATGCCGACGCGGCCCTGCACGGAGAGGCCGCCGTCGCGGCTGCGGACGGTCTCCTCGATCGGCGTCAGGTAGCGCTCGAACACCTTGCTCGAGCGCGAGATGCGGAGGTGCAGCTCCTTGCCCGGCGACGAGCGCACCGCGTTCTCGATCTCCTCCCAGTAGCGCACGGCGCGGCCGTCGATCTCGAGCACGCGGTCGCCCGGCTCGAGGCCCGCGCGCGCGGCGGCGCCCCCGTCGAGCACGTCGCCGATCACGGCGGCCGGCAGCGTGGTGTGGCCCGCGAAGAACAGGAAGTAGATGATCACTGGCAGGACGAGGTTCGCGGTGGGGCCGGCGAACACGATCACGAGGCGCTGCCACAGCGGCCGGCTCGCGAAGCTGCGGCCGGCGTCCGGCGACGGTGGCCCGAGGTGGAGGGCGGCGCGCTCGTCGGTGCTCTCGATGCCGAGGATCCGCACGTAGCCGCCGATCGGGAACGCGCCGATCTGGTACTCGGTCTCGCGCAGGCGCACGCGGACGAGCGGCCGGCCGTAGCCGATCGAGAACCGCAGCACCTTCACGTCGAGGAGCTTCGCGGCCACGAAGTGGCCGAGCTCGTGGATGAGCACGAGCACGCCGACGAGCAGGAGGAAGTAGAGGACGGACACGGAGGGCCCCGGAGCCGCCCGCCGAGCCTACCGCAGAAGCTGCTATCTTCACGATCACGTGGCGTCGAAGTCGGCCCAGCACGAGCCGGAGAAGGCCGAGGTCATCGAGGAGGCCCTCGACACGCTCGACAAGGCGCTCGACCGGGTGAAGGTGCTCTACGAGCAGTACTTCCTGGGGATCCAGAAGCAGGCGCCGCAGTTCTTGCACTCCGACGTCGAGCGCAAGCTGCGCGACCTGGCGCAGCTCCAGATCCGCAACACCGCGCTGCGCTATCGCTTCGTGACGCTGCAGCAAAAGTACGGCTCGTATCACACGTACTGGCGGCGGACGCTGCGCGAGATCGATGCCGGCCGCTACCACCGCAGCCTGTCGCGCATCACGCGGCAGGCCGCGTCGACCGGTGCGGAGATCCCGCAGGAGATCCTCGCGTCGATGCCCAAGCGGATGCGCGAGCAGGTCCGCCGCGACCGCGAGGCCGCGCTGGCGATCCAGCACCGCCGCGAGCGTGACCGCGCGCACGGGCACGGGCCCGCGGTGGAGGCGGGCGTAGACGAGCCGGAGCTCGACACGCGGGCGACGCTCGTCGATGAGGAGGCGGACGCCTTCATCAGCGAGCCGGCGGACGTGCGCCAGGCGCTGCGCGGCCACGGCGGCGCGCACGTCCTCGACGAGGCGGACGCAGACGTCGATCTGGAGGCGCTGTACCGCGAGGCGGAGGCCGAGGAAGCGGCGGCGGCGGCGGTCGTGGCCGCAGCGGCAGCAGCGTCGGCCGCAGCGTCGGCCGCAGCGTCGGCCGCAGCGTCGGCAGCAGCGGCAGCGGCAGCGACGCCAGCGTCGGCGGCGCCGCCGTCACCGCCGCGGTTCCCGACGCCGCCGAGGCCGATCCCGACGGTGCCTGCGCTCCCGAAGGTGCCGGTGACCGCGCCGCCTGCGCACGCGAAGCCGGCCCCGATCGCGGCGCCGAAGCCGCCGATCGTGCCGCCTGCGGCCGCTGCTGCGCCGAAACCGCCCGCGGCCGCCGCGCCGGTGCGGCCACCGCCGCTGCCCGCCGCTGCGCCGAAGCCGCCGCCCGTGCCGCCGCCCGTGCCGCGCGCGGCCGCCGCACCGCCGCTGCCACCGCCGCTGCCGGCCACGCCGCCGAAGCCGCCGCCATCGCCCCCGGCGCCCGAGCTCCGGCCGCCGCCGGGGATGACCGACGCCGACGTCACTGCGCTCTATGCGCGGTACGTCCAGGCCAAGGAGACGATCGGCCAGCCGGCCAGCCCCGGCGCGTTCCGCCAGCTCATGCAGACGCTCCACGCGCAGGCGCCGAAGATCATGGAGCAGTACCAGGCCAAGGGCGTCGACTTCTCGGTCGTCGTCAAGGACAGCCAGGTCATCATCCGCGCCAAGCCCAAGCTGTAGTCGCGCGCGGCACGTTACAGTGGGCCATGACGTTCTCGGCGGAGTTTCGCTGCATCGCCGGTTGCGCTGGCGGGTACCCGCTCGACGAGGTGCTCTACCGCTGCCCCAAGTGCGGCGATCTGCTCGAGGTGGTGCACGACCTCGAGGCGCTGCGGCGGGCGCGCACCGCCGCCGAGTGGAAGCAGCTCTTCGCGGAGCGCTGGCGCTCCGTCGCTGAGCCGTGGGGCTCCGGCGTCTGGGGCAAGCACGAGTGGGTGGCGCCGCACGTCGAGCCCGCGAACGCGGTGTCGATGCTCGAGGGCGGCACGCACCTCACGCGCGTGCCGCGGTTCGCCGCGGCGCTCGGGCTCGGCGACGTGCGCGTGAAGCAGTGCGGCACCTCGCACAGCGGCTCGTTCAAGGACCTCGGGATGACCGTCCTGGTCTCGGTCGTCGCGCAGATGGTCGCGCGCGGCCGGCCGATCCGCGCGATCGCGTGCGCGTCCACGGGCGACACCTCGGCGGCGCTCGCCGCGTACGCCGCCGCCGCCGGCATCCGCGCCGTCGTGATCCTGCCGCGCGGCAAGATCTCGACGGCGCAGCTCGTGCAGCCGCTCGCGGCCGGCGCGCTCGTCCTGGCGATCGACACCGACTTCGACGGCTGCATGCGCATCGTGCAGGAGCTCGCCGAGCGCGAGGGCGTGTACCTCGCGAACTCGATGAACTCGCTGCGCCTCGAGGGCCAGAAGACCGTCGCGATCGAGATCGCGCAGCAGCTCGGGTGGGAGGTGCCCGACTGGGTCGTGATCCCCGGCGGCAACCTCGGCAACGTGTCCGCGCTCGGCGCCGGCTTCGAGATGCTGCTCGAGCTCGGGCTCGTCGACCGGCGGCCGCGCATCTGCGTCGCGCAGGCCGCGCACGCGAGCCCACTCTACGCGAGCTACCGGGCCGGCTGGTCCGCGCTCGAGCCCGTGAAGGCGCAGCCCACGCTCGCGTCCGCGATCCAGATCGGCAACCCCGTCAGCTTCAAGAAGGCCGTGCGCGCGCTGCGCGCCTTCGACGGCGCCGTCGAGGTCGCGACCGAGGCCGAGCTGGCCGACGCCTCGGCGCTCGCCGACCGCGACGGCCTGTTCACGTGCCCGCACACCGGCGTCGCGCTCGCCGCGCTGACCAAGCTCGCGGCGCGCGGCGAGATCACGCGCGCCCACCGCGTCGTGGTGATCTCGACCGCGAGCGGCCTCAAGTTCGTCGACGCCAAGGTCGGCTACCACGAGGGCCGGCTCGCCAGCGTCGACACCTTCCGCTACCGCAACCGCCCCGTCGAGCTGCCCGAGCGCTACGACGCCGTCCGCGACGCGCTGCATGCCGGCCTCGACGGCGCCGCGCCCTGAGCCCGCCGCCGCTGCTGAGGCTCGAGCTCGAGCGCCACGCCTTCGCGCGCGTGGCGTTTGCCATGCGGTGGCGACGGTGCTTGCTGTACTCAATGTGCGCCCAAGACGGAACAGGTGGTGGAGCTCCAGATAGGCCCGAGGGTGCGCGATCCGTCGGTCCGCTGGAGCCGCAGCAATAGGCGGCAGTGTCAGGTCACTTCACACCAAGTCGTGTTTGAAAGGGCACTGAATAAATTTTGGGTATTCGTTGACTCGATCTCACAAAAAGACGTAGATCGACGGTGCTCGGGCCTGATGCCGAGTTGTCGTGAAGGATGCAGTGTAGCCCTTAGGGGGAGGATCGAGACGTCATGAACACCCGGCACCTGTTTGTTCCTGCGCTCATTGCTCTGCTCGCTCATACAGGCTGCATACTCGAGGACGATACAGGTAGGGTATCGAGTCATGTGTATGCCAACGTCGTGACCTATACTGGTCAGGGGATCACGGCAGACGAGTCCGGCTACCACCTCAACACGGAGCTCTGCGGCGTCGAGAACGGAGCCGAGGTCGACGGCCCATATCTGCTCTGGGTCCTGACTGCCACCAAGGCCAGCAATGCCGATATCACCGGCCCGTGGGGGACGGCGGATATGACCCAGAAGGCAAAGGGTGCGTTCAAGTACGTCAGCGGCTGGTACGACCTCGGCACGCTCCCCGGCAACGTGACCGCCAGCTACGATGGTCCGCGCACGAACGCGCAGCTCGTGATCAGCCACGGCTGCCCGCCGGCCAACAACGGTGCATGGTGCTCGCCCGGCTTCTGGAGAAACGCGGAGGACGCGGCGTGGGCGCTGACCGGCCACAGCCGGAGCGATTCGTTCAACAGCAACGTGTACGCGTACTGGTACGGCGCGACGTTCGCGGCCAATCCGACGCTGGGGGACGTGCTCGCCAATCCGACCGTCTACTCGGGCCCGGCGAACCCCGGCACGAGCGGCTACCCGCTCAACGCCTTCAACGCGACGGGCGCGATGCTGACGAATGCGATCCCCGGCTATGAGTACGACTACGACGTGATGCAGTCTGGATCGGACGACGCGTGTCCGATCGATCACCACGGCAACTACAAGGAGTAGCGCCTCGGCCTCCTCGGGCGTATCGCGGCCGCTCCGGGGCGACGGTCGCGCACGACGAGATCGCGCCGGAGATCCTCATCCTCGCCTTCGAAGCCGCCGCCCATGTAGCTTGCGGTGCAGGTACCTCCGCCGGCCTCAGTAGTATTGTGATCGCGCCAAGTTGCGCGCCCGGCGTCCCTGCCTGGTGAGAGGCTGTCGTGCACCGGGACATGCTGTCGCCTCATGGTGGTCCCAGAGGGAGGACCATGGACAGCATCGACGACAGCATCGACCTGGCGCAGCAGTCCCGAGCCGATGATCTGGAGGTGCTCGCGGCGCAGCTTCGCGAGCAACGTGCACCTCGGTGCGGGCCTGCGAGCTCCGGGGCCGCCTCGGTCGATGGCCCCTCCGCGCGATTCGGCCGCAGCCTCGCCGTGGTCATCGGGATCGACGCGTATGGCGAGGGCATCTCACCGCTGCGCTCGGCCGTCGCCGATGCGCGCGCGGTCGCGGACGCGCTCCGGCGCGATCACGGCTTCGAGTCCTGGTGCTTGTTCGACGGCGACGCGCAGGCGAGCCAGAGTGCGGACAGAGCCCAAAAGGAGACCGCGCGGGCGAACCTGAGTGCGGACACAGCCCAGAAGGAGACCGCGCGGGCGAACCTGAGTGCGGACACAGCCCAGAAGGAGACCGCGCGGGCGAACCTGAACGCCGACAAGGCCGCTCAGGAGACTGCACGAGCGAACCAGAAGGCCGCGGAGGCGCTCCGGGAGGCCGCGCGGGCGAACCAGAATGCGGTCAGGGCCGAGACGGAGTTCGCGCGAGCAGCCCAGAACGCGGCCAAGGCCGAGCGGGAGGCTGTGCGGGCGAACCAGAATGCAGTCAGGGCCGAGACGGAGACCGCGCGAGCGAACCAGAATGCAGCGAGAGCCGAGAGTAAAGCTATCGAGGCGAAGCGGCAGCGAAATGAAAGCACACGCTTGCTCGCGCAGTCTCACAAGGAATCGGGGCGGCGGCTCTTGCTCGAGGGGCGTCCACAGGAGGCGATGGCATATCTCATGGCCGCTCGACAGAGCGAGGATCGAGCGGAGTCCCTCAGGATGCTGCTCTCCATGGCGGCCCGCTCTTTGCCCATCATTCCGCCGCTCCAACATCAGGCTCCGGTGGTGAGCGCCGCGTTCAGCGCCAATGGCGCTCGCGTCGTCACTGCGAGCCTCGATGGGACAGCGCGGGTCTGGGACGCCGCGACGGGAGAGCCCGTTGGCGCCGTGTTTCGGCATCGCGCCCCGGTGACAGGCGCCGCGCTCAGTCCAGACGGCTCCCGCGTCGTCACCGCGAGTGAAGACAAGACCGCGCGCGTATGGGACGTCACCACCGGCAGCCCTCTCCGCTCCGCTCCAGCATCAGGCGCGAGTGATAAGCGCCGCGTTCAGTCCAGATGGCTCCCGCGTCGTCACGGCGAGCGAGGACAAGACTGCGCGCATCTGGGACGCCGCCACGGGCAAGGCTCTCGGTGCGCCGCTCCAGCATCAGGACTACGTGCGGAGCGCTGCCTTCAGCCCAGACGGGTCTCGTATCGTCACCGCGAGCGACGACCGAACCGCGCGCGTCTGGGACGCTGTCACGGGCAGATTCGTTGCGCGTCTTCGGCATCAGGCCCCGGTGTGGAGTGCTGCGTTCAGCCCCGACGGCTCCCGGGTCGTCACCGCGAGCTGTGACGACACTGCGCGGATCTGGGACGCCGCCACGGGCAAGGCTCTCGGCGCGCCGCTCCAGCACCAAAATCACGTGCGGAGCGCAGTGTTTAGCCCCGACGGCACTCGCGTCGTCACCGCGAGCTATGACAAGACCGCGCGCGTCTGGGACGTCGCGACAGGCAGGTTGCGCGGCGCGCCGCTCCAGCATCAGGACTACGTGCGGAGCGCGGTGTTCAGCCCCGACGGCGCTCGCGTCGTCACCGCGAGCTACGACCACACCGCGCGCGTCTGGAGCGCCGCCACAGGCGAGCCCCTCGCCGCGCCGCTCCAGCATCAGGCGACGGTGTGGAGCGCAGCGTTCAGCCCCGACGGCGCTCGCGTCGTCACGGCGAGCGTCGACAAGAGCGCGCGGGTCTGGAGCGTCCGTCGCGGCAGGCCCCTCGCCGCTCCGCTTCGACATGAGGATGCGGTACGGAGCGCCGTGTTCAGTCCCGATGGCTCCCGAGTCGTCACGGCAGGCGTCGACGCGGTCGCACGCGTCTGGGACAGCGTCACGGGCAGGCCCCTCAGCGCTGCGCTCCAGCATCAGAGGAGGGTGATGAGCGCCGTGTTCAGCCCCGATGGTTCCCGTATCGTCACGGCAAGTGATGACCACACCGCACGCGTCTGGGACGTCGCCACCGGGAGGCCCCTCGGGGGACCGCTCCAACATCAGGGGACGGTGAGGAGCGCCGTGTTCAGTCCCGGCGGAGCCCGCGTGGTCACCGCGAGCGATGACTACACCGCACGCGTGTGGAATGCCGTGACGGGGAAGCCTCTCACCGCGCCGCTTAAGCATGATGACGCGGTGTGGAGTGCCGCGTTCAGCCTCGACGGCTCCCGCGTGGTCACGGCGAGCGAGGATAAGACCGCTCGCCTCTGGGACGTCGCCACAGGCGAGCCACTCGCCGCGTCACTCCAGCATCAGGCCAAAGTCGTGAGCGCCGTGTTCAGCCCCGACGGCTCCCGTGTGGTCACGGCGAGCGATGACTACACTGCACGCGTGTGGGAGGTCGCGACGGGCAGGCCCCTCACCGCGCCGCTCCAGCATCAGGCGCCCGTGTGGAGCGCCGTGTTCAGCCCGGACGGCTCCTACGTCGTCACCGCGAGCGTCGACAAGACCGCGCGCGTCTGGGACGCCGTCACGGCCAAACTCCTGGCTGCGCCACTCCTGCATCAGGACACGGTGATCAGTGCCGCGTTCAGCCCGGATGGCTCCCGCGTCATCACGGTGGCGAGCGACAATTAGATCTCCCCAGCGACGACAATTAGATCGCCCCATCGCGACGGCGTAGCTGGCCGGTCAGAGGCCCGTGGTCTCCCCGAGGCGGAGGCCCAGGTACCCGTGCGACCAGTG
>Ga0247790_10000385_pt1 | contig 14083 bp, 13 predicted proteins | sample UWRJS171409R4_FD_179913 | JGI IMG/M metagenome (GOLD analysis project Ga0247790, IMG submission 179913) | Soil microbial communities from Arlington Agricultural Research Station in Wisconsin, United States - UWRJ-S171-409R-4 | ecosystem: Environmental > Terrestrial > Soil > Agricultural land... | reverse complement strand
CACCCGCCACCCCCTCCCCCCGTCGCTCAAGCATCAGAAAGCGGTGAACAGCGCCGCGTTCAGCCCCGACGGCACACGCGTGGTCACCGCGAGCGACGACATGACCGCGCAGGTCTGGGACGCCGCCACCGGCAACCCCGTCGGCCCGAAGCTCACGCATCAGAAAGCGGTGAACAGCGCCGCGTTCAGCCCCGACGGCACACGCGTGGTCACCGCGAGCGACGACAACACCGCGCAGGTCTGGGACGTCGCCACCGGCAAGCCCCTCGCCCCGCTGATCGCGCATCAGAAAGCGGTGAACAGCGCCGCGTTCAGCCCCGACGGCACACGCGTGGTCACCGCGAGCGACGACAACACCGCGCAGGTCTGGGACGCCGCCACCGGCAAGCCCCTCGCACCGCCGCTCAAGCATGAGGAAGCGGTGAGGAGCGCCGCGTTCAGCCCCGACGGCACCCGCGTGGTCACCGTGAGCTTCCAGATCGCGGAGGTCTCCGGGAGCGTGGGCGAAGACCACACCGCGCAGTTCTGGGAGACTGAGCTCGACAACACGCCATGTGCCGCGTGGGCTGCGTTGGCTGCACGAAGTCCGTTCGTGCTCATCGGCAGCGTGCACGTTCTACGTGGATCCCTGGCGGACCGTGATCCGGAACCCCTCACGCCCATATGCCCGTGATGTTGGGCCGGACCGGGCATGGTTCGGGTCGACAAATCGTCGAACCGATATCCATCGAGAGGCGCGGGACCCCCTCGCGAAACAGGTTGAGCCCGGTGCCGCCCTTCAAGACAATGCGCGTCTTCAGGAACGGATGACTGCTCAATGCGTCGAGCAGGCCCATCAGGCGGAACATCTTCTCGAGCTACTCGCCGCTGAAGCCGGTCGCGGCGACCTCACGTGCCAGTACGTGCGGGGACAGCTTCATGTCACCTCGGCCCAGGCCCGGGTCAGCACGCGCTCGGGGACCACGAGGTTCCAGCGGCGGAGGAGCTTGCCCGGCTCGCGCTTGCTGCGCTCGAGATATGCGGGGTGCGAGGGCGCGTGCTCCTCGAGGCGCTGGAGGTGCCGGTCTTCGAGCATCAACGCCTCGCGGTGCTGCTCGAGGAAGAACCCTACCTTCGCCACCGTTACCGCCGAATCTAGCTTGAGCACGTAGTCTGTCACTGCATCGACATCGAAGAACTCGACGGACTCGAGCGAGCGCCAGATCTCCTCCCAGCCACCGCCGTGGCGCGGAGCATCGAGGACATCGACCAGGGTGCGCTCGAGCGTCGTCACGCACACCGGCAGGCCCGCGCGGGAGACCTCGACGCGACCCCCGCCCTGGTCTGGGAGCCGGCGCAGCGCAGGGGGCACTGGTACGGGCCAAAACTCGGTCCCGCGAAACTCGAACGGCTTGGCCCGCGTGCAGGTCAGGTACGTGATCCGCCGCGAGAGCGAGTGCGCGCGCCCGTGGAGCTGCAGCGCCGAGTGGTACGCGATCACAGCATCTGGCGCGAGCCGGCTCGCCAGCAGAAACGGATCGACCTGCAGGCTCTCGGGCGAGGTGCCGCGAGGCACGACCGCGTATAGCCCACGACGGACAGGGAGCAGATGCCCGGCTCGGACGTGCTGCTGCAGGGCAGCCTTGCTCGCTGTTGCCTTGCGTGGCTTCCCGTCTCGGCCGCCCTGGCCGTCTCGGTGCCGGCGCGCGAAGTCGTCGAACCGAAACACGGGGTTTTCAGCGAAGTAATCGAGGGGCCGCAAGTTGTCGTTTGTCTCCCAAGAGCATATATTTTATGTGCCTTGAGGGTAGGAACGACAAGTAGAACGAGCGCGACTGGTCGTTCATCTCCGTAAGGCTTATAAAATGCCCTCCTTGGAGGCTGAAATGTCAAGCGGCGGGCGGCCCGCGGCAAGGGAGATGGCGCCGCTTCGCGCCCCCGCTGCGAAGGCGTGGCCGGCGAGCGGCGATGCGCGGGCGCGGTTCGCAGCCGCTGCATGTGCATGAACGAGCGACCGCGATCGGCGATCGCGCGCGAGCGCACTGAGTCGGGGGCGGCCTCGGAATCTGGTATCAACGCTCGTCCATGCGCGTCCGCGCGCGTCGACGCGGATGAAAACGTCGACGAGGATCGTTGGATCGAACGCAGACCGAACGAAGGCGCCCATGTTCCGTAAGCAAGACACCAAGATTCACTTCGTCGGCATCGGGGGCATGGGGATGTGCGGCATCGCCGAGGTGCTCGCCAACATGGGGTATCGCGTCTCGGGCTCGGACATGAACGACACCGAGATCACGCGGCACCTCGCGAAGATCGGGTGCGCCGTGAAGCAGGGCCACCGCGCCGATCACCTGGGCGAGGCGGACGTCGTCGTCGTGTCGAGCGCGATCAAGGGCTACAACCCGGAGATCGAGGCGGCCCGCGCGCGCCAGATCCCGGTGATCCCGCGCGCCGAGATGCTCGGCGAGCTGATGCGGATGAAGTACGGCATCGCGGTCGCGGGCGCGCACGGCAAGACGACCTCGACGACGATGATCCATACGGTGCTGATGGCGGCGGGGCTCGATCCGACGGCGGTGATCGGCGGCCGCGTCAACTCGCTGGGCCTCGCGAACGCGCGCTGGGGCAAGAGCGATTACCTGGTCGCCGAGGCGGACGAGAGCGACGGCTCGTTCCTCACGCTGACGCCGACGCTCGCCGTCGTCACGAACATCGACGCCGAGCACCTCGATCACTACGGCACGTTCGACAACGTGAAGAAGGCGTTCACCGACTTCTGCAACCGCGTCCCGTTCTACGGCATGAGCGCGCTCTGCGCGGACAACGCGGGCGTGCAGGAGATCCTGCCGAACCTGACGAAGCGGTTCACGACGTTCGGGCTCTCGGGGGGCGCGACGTACCGCGCCCGCAACGTGCGCCACGAAGGCATGACCACGCGCTTCGTGGCGTGGCGGCGCGCCGACGAGCTGGGCGAGGTGACGCTGCCAATGCCGGGCGCGCACAACGTCCTGAACGCGCTCGGCGTGCTCGCGGTGGCCGACTTCCTCGGCGTCGCGTTCGAGGCGTACGGAAAGGCGATCGCGTCGTTCGAGGGCGTGGCGCGGCGCTTCACCGTGCGCGGCGAGGTCGGCGGCATCACCGTCGTCGACGACTTCGGGCACCACCCGGCCGAGGTCAAGGCGACGCTGTCGGGCGCGCGCGCCGCGTTCCAGGGCCGCCGCGTCGTCGCCGCGTTCCAGCCGCACCGCTACACGCGCACGCGCGATCAGCTGCCGGAGTTCGCGCGCGCGTTTCATAGCGCCGACAAGATCGTCATCTGCGACATCTTCCCGGCGGGCGAGCGCCCGATCGACGGCGTGTCGAGCGAGGTGCTCGCGGAGCTCGTGCGCGACGCGGGCCACCCGGACGTCACCTACGTGCCGCGGCGCGAGGACGTCGCGGCCGAGCTGGCGGCGCGCGCGCAGCCGGGCGACCTCGTGATCACGCTCGGCGCGGGCAACATCCAGCTCTCGTGCAACGAGGTGATCGAGCTGCTCGAGCAGCAGCACGGCGCGGCCTCGAAGAAGAATCTGGTCCGGATCTGACGATGGCGGCGCCGAGCATGCGTGAGGCTGCCGCGGAGGGGAGCGCTGCGGAGGGGAGCGCCGAACCGGACCGCGGGGTCCGAACGCTCGACGACGTCGAGCTCATCGGCGATCTGCCGGTCGGCGCGGGCGAGCCGGCGGGCGCGGCGCCAAACCCGCGCTCGATCCTCGGCGACGCCGACCGCGAGGCGCTGCGCGCGCTGCTCCCCGACGGCGTCCGCTTCGATGAGCCGATGCGCCGCCACACGACGCTCAAGATCGGCGGCCCGGCCGACGCGCTCGCCGAGCCCCGGTCCGTCACCGAGGTCGCGGCGCTCGCCCGCTGGTGCGCGGCGCGGCGCGTCCCGCTCACGGTCGTCGGCGGCGGCTCGAACCTGCTCGTCCGCGACGGCGGCGTGCGCGGCGTCGTGCTGGGCACGGGCCGGCTGCGCGGGATCGAGCTTGTGCCGCCGCACACGATCCGCGTCGAGGCGGGCGTCTCGACGGGCAAGGTGCTGTCGTTGGCGCTCAAGCACGACCTGGGCGGCATCGAGTTCCTGGGCGGCGTGCCGGGCTCCGTCGGCGGCGGCATGATCATGAACGCGGGCACCTACCTGGGCGAGTTCAAGGACGTGACAACGTGGGTCGAGTCGGTGCGGCTGGCCGACGGCGAGGTGGTGCGGCGCGACAACGCCGCGTGCGGCTTCCGCTACCGCTACAGCGATCTGCCGCCGACCGAGATCGTGGTCGCCGCGGAGCTGGTCCTGCGGCCGCGCCCGCGCGCCGAGATCGAGGCCGAGGTGAAGGCGCTGCGCAAGCGGCGCGCCGAGCGCGAGCCGAAGAAGGTCTCGAGCAACGGCTCGACGTTCAAGAACCCGCCGAACGACTTCGCGGGCCGGCTGATCGAGGCGGCGGGGTGCAAGGGCTGGCGCGAGGGCGACGCGGTGTGCTCGCCGGTCCACGCCAACTGGCTGGTCAACACGGGCCGCGCGACGGCGACCGAGCTGCTCGCGCTGATCGAGCGCGTGCGCGCCGAGGTGCGCCGCGTCCACGCGCTCGAGCTCGAGCTCGAGGTGAAGCTCCTCGGGGAAGATCCCAGCTAGCTGCAGCTCGCCGCGCGCCGCAGAGGGCTGACGGGTTGACCGGGCACTGCCCCGTCGAGCATGGAGCGGGTCTCCACCCGTCAAAACTGCGGCGGCTGGGTACCAGGAAACTTCTGCGGTGGGCGCGCGTTACGGTAGAACCGCGCCATGGGAACGCCGCATCGCTTCGCGGGCCGCCGCATCGCCGTCCTCATGGGCGGCCTGTCCGCCGAGCGCGAGGTGTCGCTCGGCACCGGCGCGGGAGTCCTGGCCGCGCTGCTCGAGCGAGGCTGGGACGCGGTGCCGATCGACTGGCGGCAGGGCGAGAGCCTCGCCCGGCTGATCGAGGCGTCCGGCGCCGCCGCGGTCTGGAACGCGCTCCACGGCACGTGGGGCGAGGACGGCGCGGTGCAGGGCCTGTGCGCGTGCCTGGGGCTTGCGTGCACGGGCTCGGGGATCCTCGCGAGCGCGCTCGCGATGGACAAGGTGATGTCCAAGCGGATCTTCGAGTCGAACGGGCTGCCGACGCCGCGCTGGCGCCTGCTCCCCCACGACGGCCCGGCCGACTGCTCCGACGCGAGCGCGGTGCTCGCCGACTGGCCGCTGCCGTGCGTGGTCAAGCCGGCGAACGAGGGCAGCTCCGTCGGCGTCAGCATCGTCGACGAGCGCGGCGCGCTGCCGGCGGCGGTCGCGGGCGCGCGCGGCTTCCATGGCCCGGTGATCGTCGAGGAGTACATCGCCGGGACCGAGGTGTTCGTCGGCATCCTGAACGATCGGGTGCTCGGCTCCGTCGAGGTCCGGCCCGCGACGCGGTTCTACGACTACGAGGCGAAGTACAAGCGCACCGACACGAAGTACCTCCTGCCGCCGGAGCTGCCGGCGAGCGTGATCGCGCGCTGCGAGGCGCTCGGGCTGGCCGCGTACCGCGCGCTCGGCTGCACCGGGCACGCGCGCCCCGACCTGCGCATCACGGCCGCGGGCGACCCGTTCGTCCTCGAGGTCAACACGCTCCCCGGGATGACGAAGACGAGCCTGCTCCCCAAGATCGCGAAGCAGGCCGGCATGGACTACGGCACGCTGTGCGAGGAGATCCTCGCGAGCGCTTAGCGCCGCTTAGCGCCCGCGTAGCGGGCGCGTCCGTGCGTAAAACAGCCGGCGCGTCCGTGCGTAAAACAGCGCGTGGCTACTTCTTGCAGGTCATCTCGTAGACCTTGCTCCAGGTCTTGCCCTTGTCCACGGACATCTCGCCCCAGGTCTTCATGCCGACCTTGGGATCGGTCAGATCCGTGTAGTCGCGCATGATGGCCGCGCCCACGGGGCTCATGACGTCCATGTTCCAGACCATCTTGTTGTCCTTCATGCCCTCGGACGTGCCGATCATGTGACCGCCGCCGTTCATGACGGCGAGCCGGCGCCACTTCCTCGCGGACGCGTCGTACGTCGTGTACGCGACCATCTTGAACGGCATCCGGCCCTTCGCCTCCATCGTCTCGACCATCCACCACTTGTCCAGATCGATCCGGATGGTGTTGGTCGCCGTCATCGCGCCCTTGGCGCCGGTGCTGTCGAAGTCGTCCCCCTTGCACCGCCACAGGCCGACGGTGTTCTTGGACATCGCCTCGAGCTCGGCGGGCGGACCGGGCACCACGGGCTTCGGCGGCTGCGGCGGCGGCACGGGCGCCTTCGCGGCGCCGGCCGGGCCGGCCGGGGTCGCGGGCGTCGCCGGGGTCGCGGGCGCGCCGGCCTTCGCCGGGGCCGCGGGCGTCGCGGGCGCGCCGGCCTTCGCCGGAGCCGCGGGCGTCGCCGGCGCGCCGGCCTTCGCCGGAGCCGCGGGCGTCGCGGGCGTCGCGGGCGCGCCGGCCTTCGCCGGAGCCGCGGGCGTCGTCGGCGTCGCGGGCGCGCCGGCCTTCGCCGGAGCCGCGGGCGCCGCGGGCGTCGCGGGCGTCGCGGGCTTCGCCGTGGGGGCGGGCGTCGGAGCTGGGGCTGGGCCGGGCGCGGGCGCGGGAGCCTTCTGCTGCGCGCTCGCCACACCGGCCACACCCACCATCGTCAAGGTTGCGATCGCGACTCGCGAGAATGTCTTCATGCTCGGTTCTCCTCTCTCTGCCTAACGCGCGCGCACTATACTCAGCCGGCCGAGCCGCGCATCTGCTCGGTCTGGCGTTTCTGTTGCCACGGAAGGTCTGCCGCCAAAGCAGCGTGGTCATTTCCCGGAAACCGCCGGGGGATCGACGGGTCTTACAGACGTGCTCACGAGATCTCGATTCATGGGAGCGGCGGCGCTCGCCGCGATTGCCTGGTTGTCAGGCTGTGGCGGAACGCCCCAGGCGCCAGCTCAGCCTCGGTCGCAGCCCGCCGCGTCAGACCGTGGCGCGACCGCACGGCCAGCGGAGCCCGATCCGGATCTGAACCGGCCGCCGCCGCGCAAGCTGCTCGCCATCAACTGGGAGGCCACGCAGCTCGCGAGCGAGGCCGACGCGCTGGCGGTGTGGGCGCAGATCGCGCCGACCGGCCAGGACTGGGAGGAGAAGCTCGACGAGGTCCCGGCTGCGGCGGCGCGGCCGCTCGCGGTGGCGCTGCTCCGCGGCGGCAACTTCGTGTGCGTGGCCCCGCCGCCGCCGATCGACTGCGCGCGGCCGGTCTTCGATCTGCCAGAGCCGGCGCACGCCGCCGGCTTCACGGATCCGTGCCTGCGCCGGCTGCTGGCGCTGTGGTCGGTCGCGCAGCTCGAGCCGGACGATCTCTCCTCGGTGAACGGCGCGGGCAACGGCGGGGTAAACGGTGGAGTAAGAGACGCGCTGCGCGCGATCGTCGCGATCCCGCCGCCGGAGTCGCAGCTCGTCGCCGCGGCGCTGCGCGCGGTCCCCGACCGGAGCCAGGACGAGCTGCTCGCGCTGATCGCGATCGCCACGCGCGCGGGCCAGCGCGACCTCGCGAGCGCCGCGATCGGCCGGCTCGACGAGGCGCACCTCATCGAGGCGACGAGCAAGCACCACCTCGACGTCGCGCTCGAGGTGCTCTCGGCGCAGGGCCACCGCGCCGCGTACCTGGCCGCGGTGACCGACGAGAGCATGGCGACGCGCGCGCGCACGCAGGCGATCGCCGACCTCCTGGCGGCCGACGCCGCGGATGACGCCGCCCCGCGCGGCAAGCTCGCGCCCGATCTCCAGGCGGCGCTCGTCAAGGCAGCCGCGGCGCGGGACTGCACGGTGGCGGCCACGGCGGCCCGCGCGCTCGCGCTGCGCGGCGATCGCCGGTTCGTGCCGAGCCGGCCCCGCACGCGCTCGTCGGAGGTGATGCTGCGCGCGCTGTGCGTGCTCGCGAGCTACGAGCAGCTGGTGGGCCTCCAGGGGGCGAGCGAGCCGTCGCTGCTCGCGGCGTTCGTGCCGCCCAAGGGGCTCGAGCGCACCGTCGTCGTGTACGACGCGCTGTCCGACGTCGACGACGACGGCGACGGCGATCCGCACACGCGGCGCACGATCGATCTGGTCCCCCGGGCCGAGGTCGCCCTGCCGGAGCAGGACGATCTCGTGCGCGCGATGCAGCGCTGCACGGGGACGAGCTGCAAGTCGGCCGATCGCGAGTTCCGCTTCGCGTGGAAGTCGATCGGCGGCGAGCTGTGGCTGTCGCGGATCGAGGTGATCGATCGCCCGCCCTGCCCGTGACGTGACGGTCATCCGAGAGGCGGAGGGACACGGAGATCGATCGGGTGGATCTGACGCCGCCCGGATGGCACCATGAGCACGTGCTCAGACCTCGTGCCTGGCTCGTGCTCCTGGCCTTCGTGCTCGCGCTGGGCGTCGATTTCTCGAACGTCCCGCACGCGGACGCGCAGGCGTTCAAGGCGCGCAGCAAGACGGGCCTCCCGAAGCGCGGGCCGATCACCGCGGTGGCCGCGGCGTCCGGACCTGCCACGCCCGTCGCGGCAGCGAAGGGGCCCGCGCCCGCGCCGCGCAAGGTGACGACGCCCGCCCGCCCCGTCGCCGCGAAGAAGGCGACCGGCAAGAAGGGCAAGGGCGGCGACGAAGATGACGTCGTGGTCGTCGATGACGACGACGACGACGAGTAGCGCCGGCTGAGCGCCGACGAGCGCCGGCTGAGCACCGACGAGCGCCGGCTGAGCACCGACGAGCACCGACGAGCGCCGGCTGAGCGCCGACGAGCGCCGATGGTCGCCGACGAGCACCGACGAGCGCCGACGAGCACCGACGAGCGCCGACGAGCGCCGGCTGAGCGCCGATGAGCACCGACGAGCGCCGACGAGCGCCGGCTGAGCATCGACGAGCGCACGCGCACACGAGCGGCGGCGATCAGAAATTGATCCGTGCGCCGAGGAGATCTCCTCGCCGGATTCCCTCGTCGGGAGGATGGCTCGATCAGCGTTCACGTAACGCCTGTTCAGCGAGCAACCTTCTGATCGCACGTAGAGATCCGGATCTCCGCCGAAAAATTGCTCCGCCTTTCGGTGCGTGCGTATTTGCGAACCATGGACCGATCCCGACGCACGACGGGCGCGAGGGGACGCCCAGCGACTGCCGAGAACGAGCCGGTGATTCCACCGTCGAGCTCGCGGCTGACGCTGCGCGCGCGCAAGAATCGCCGGCGCCCGACGTCGCTGTGGTCGCGCGTGCCCGAGCCGCGCGTGATCGCCGACGCGTGCGGCCGCTCGCTCCGCCGCGCGCTGCCGGCGCTGCTCGCGACGTGCGCCGCCCTCGGCGTCTGCGCGGTGGTGTGGCTCGGCTATCAGTTCCTGACGACGTCGGCGCGCTACGCGATCACGCGGATCGAGATCCGCGGCACGCACCACCTCACCGAGGCCGACGTCCGCGCCGCGCTGCCGGTCGCGCTCGGCGACAACGTCTTCGAGGCGAGCCCCGATGCCGTCGTCCGCGCGCTGCGCCGCCACCCGTGGATCGCCGCGGCGCAGGCGGAGCGCGTCCTGCCCGATATGCTCGTCGTCGAGATCCGCGAGCACGAGGCGCTCGCGATCGCCGTGCTCGGCGAACCCTACCTCGTCGGGGCCGACGGCCACCCGTTCAAGCGCGCGCAGCCGGGCGCAGGCGACGGCGCGGGCCTGCCGATCGTGACGGGCCTTGGGCGCGCGGCGTACGCGCGCGATCCGGACGGCACCGCGCGGACGATCACGCAGGCGCTGGGCGCGCTCGCGCGCTGGCGCCAGAACCCGGCGCGCCCGCCGGTCGGCGAGCTCCACGTGAGCACGGCAGGCGCGCTCACGCTCCGCACCTCTGACCACGGCGCTGACCACGGCGCTGACCACGGCGCCGCGATCGAGCTCGGCGCGCTCGACGCGCCCGCCTCCCAGATCGACGCCCGGCTGCGCACCTTCGACGCGGCCTGGGCGGAGCTCGACCCCGCCGAGAGCGCCCGCGCCCGCGCGCTCCACGTAGACGCCCGCGCCGACCACGTCACCGTCGCCTTCGCCAAGGACTAGAAGCAGCACATGGCCAAGCTCAAGAGCAGCGAGATCATCGTCGGCCTCGACATCGGCACCACCAAGATCGCCTGCATCGCGGGCGAGGTGACCGAGGACGGCGTCGACATCATCGGCATCGGGACCGCGCCGTCGAAGGGGCTGCGCCGCGGCTATGTCGTCAACATCGACGCGACGGTGGCCTCGATCCAGCAGGCGGTCGACGAGGCCGAGAACATGGCCGGCTGCGAGATCTCGACGGTGTATGCCGCGATCTCGGGCGCCCACGTGCGCGGGCTCAACTCGCACGGCATCGTCGCCGTCAAGGACAAGGAGGTCCGCGACGCCGACATCGCGCGCGTGATCGACGCGGCGAAGGCGGTCGCGATCCCGATGGATCGCGAGGTGCTGCACGTCCTGCCGCAGCAGTACGTCGTCGACGATCAGGACGGCATCCGCGATCCGCTCGGCATGGCGGGCGTGCGGCTCGAGGCGAAGGTCCACATCGTCACGACGGCGGTGGCCTCGGCCCAGAACGTCATCAAGTGCGCGAACCGCTGCAACCTCCAGGTCTCCGACATCGTGCTCGAGTCGCTCGCGTCGTCGCAGGCGGTCGTCGAGGACGACGAGAAGGAGCTCGGCGTCGCGGTGATCGACATCGGCGGCGGCACGTGCGACGTCATGGTCTACGCCGACGGCGCGATCGTGCACACCTCGGTCCTGCCGCTCGGCGGCGGCCACATCACGAACGACATCGCGACGGTGCTGCGCACGCCGCTCGACGCGGCCGAGAAGATCAAGCGCAAGTACGGCTGCGCCTGGCGCGCCCTCGTCGAGGACGGCGAGACGATGGAGGTGCCGTCGGTCGGCGGGCGCGGCCCGCGCGCGCTGCCGCGGATGAAGCTCGTCGAGGTGATCGAGCCGCGCGTCGAGGAGATCTTCGAGCACGTCCGCAAGGAGCTCATCCGCTCGGGCTACTTCGATGGCCTCGCGGCGGGCATGGTGCTGACGGGCGGCGCGACGGCGATGGAGGGCATCACCGAGGTCGCCGAGCACGTGCTGGGGCTGCCCACGCGCCGCGGCGTGCCGACGAAGATCGGCGGTCTCGTCGACGTCGTCCGCTCGCCGGGCTACGCGACGGGCGTCGGCCTCGTCATGTTCGGCGCCACGCAGGGCAAGAGCGTGCAGCTGCCGGCGCGCGGCGAGGATCGGCAGGGCATGTTCAAGCGCGCCTGGAGCCGCCTCGCAGAAATGTTTTGAGCTCTCCGACAAGCTCAACTTTCTTTCGTACAGCGCAGCACGAAAAGTTGCCCGACCAAAGCGCTGACTCTCATATGGCCGAAGGGGAGAACACCAGCACCATGGCACTCATCGAATTCGACGACGTCAGTCACGCGAAGATCCTCGTCATCGGCGTCGGCGGCGGCGGCGGGAACGCGGTCAACACCATGATCAGCGGCAACCTCGACGGCGTCGAGTTCGTCGTGGCCAACACGGACATGCAGGCGCTCGAGGCGAACATGGCGCCGCACAAGGTCCAGCTGGGTGACGCCCTCACCAAGGGCCTCGGCGCTGGCGCGAACCCCGACGTCGGGCGGCGCGCGGCCGAGGAGAGCATGCAGCAGATCGCCGACCTCATCTCCGGCGCGGACATGGTGTTCGTCACCGCGGGCATGGGCGGCGGCACGGGCACGGGCGCGGCGCCGGTGATCGCGCAGATCGCGCGCGACTGCGGCGCGCTCACCGTCGGCGTCGTGACCAAGCCGTTCGGCTTCGAGGGCAAGAAGCGCGCGCGCCAGGCGGTCGAGGGCATCGAGCGGCTCGAGAAGTCCGTCGACACGCTGATCGTCATCCCCAACAATCGGCTGCTCGCGCTGGTCGGCCAGAACACCGCGATGGTGGAGGCGTTCCGCAAGGCCGACTCGGTGCTCCTGAACGCGGTGCAGGGCATCAGCGATCTCATGACGGTGCCCGGCCTCATCAACGTCGACTTCGCCGACGTCCGCACGATCATGAGCGGCATGGGCCGCGCCCTCATGGGCACCGGCATCGGCACGGGCAAGCGCCGCGCGACCGAGGCGGCCGAGATGGCGATCAGCTCCCCGCTGCTCGAGGACGTCAACATCGAGGGCGCGACGGGCATCCTCATCAACATCACGGGCGGCCCCGACCTCACGCTGCACGAGGTCAACGAGGCGTCGACCCTGATCCAGAACGCGGCGCACGAGGACGCGAACATCATCTTCGGCTCGGTGATCGATCCGAACCTCGCCGAGGAGGTCCGCATCACCGTGATCGCGACGGGCTTCGGCCACGCCACCAAGATGGCGGGCATGGGCGCGAGCGGGCCGCAGCTCCAGCCGGTGTCCGTGCAGGTCCCGGCCGCGGTGCCGCCCTCCAGCCGCCGCTCGGGCTCGCAGATCGCGCTCCCCTACGACGTCTCGACGCAGATCACGAAGGAGTACCCGTCGGCGCCGCCGCGCCGCCTGCCGTCGTCCCCGCCGGCGCTGGCCCAGATCGTCGACGAGCCGGAGATCGACATCGACTGGGAGCGCCCGGACACCGTCGAGACGGCGACGATCGAGCGCGCGCTCGCGACCCTGTGCGATCCGGTCCCGCAGGGCGAGGCGCGCCTGGCGTCCGGCTCGGGCCCGGCGCCCGTCGAGGGCACGCCGCTCGTCGCGCCGGCGGAGCGCAAGCGCCCGCAGTCGCGCCCGAGCATGAACATGAAGGCGGTGCTCGCCAGCGAGCTCGACGCCGAGAGCGAGCTCGACGTGCCGACGTTCATCCGCCGCCACAACACGGCGCAGCCGACGTAAGTTTTGCCGGCGTCACCCGACGCCGAAGCCCCACCCGGGGCGAGCTCTCCCTGCGCCGGGTCGCGCGCGCCGCGTGCTACCGTCGGGCGTGCTGTCCGAGGCCGCCGCGCGCTGGCTCCTGGTGCTCCACACCATGCTGGGCGCGGCGGCCGTGGGTGCCGCGACGCACCTCGTGATCTGGGTGCGCCGCTACGTGCGCGGCCAGCACGGCCGCCGCCGCGCCGTGCGCCGGTTCGCCTGGCTCGCGCTCGCGCTGCACGCGGCGGCGTTCCTGGCCGGCAACGTCGTGTACCCGACGTACCGGGTGGAGGTCCGCGCCGCGTACCTCGAGAACGTCGGCGTGATCACGGCGGAGCGGGCGGCGCGCCAGCGCGAGCTCGACCGGATCGCGGCGCGCGAGGGCGCCCCGGCGCCGGAGCTCGCGTCCGCGAGCGAGCGGGTCGGCGGCGCCGCGCGCGCGGCGCGCTGGTTCGACGTCAAGGAGCACTGGGTCGCGCTCGGCCTTTTGGCGTCGCTCGGGCTCGTGCTCCTGCTCGCGTTCTGGGACCCGCGCACCGGCTCGCCAGCGATCGCGCCGGCCGTCGTCGGCCTCACCGTCGTGATCGCAGGCACGGTCTGGCTCGGCGCCGTCATCGGCGTGCTCACGTCGTCCTGGCGCGCGGTCTAGGCCGCGGCGCCCGGCGAGCCCTGCGCGCGGCGAGCCCTGCGCGCGGCGCGCGATCGTGTTACCACCGGCGCATGCGGATCCTGATCGCGTCGCTCGCCATGATGCTGTCCGCCGCGGCCTGCGGGCCTGCGCCGAAGCCCGAGGGGCCCGTCGTCAAGGAAGGCCCGCCGGTGGCGGACACCTGCTGCTGCAAGACCACGCCGATCACGTCGCCGGACGGCCTGCCGGTCTTCCAGGCCGCCACGAACCGGATGGAGTGCTCGACGAACCAGGGCACGTGCGTCGACGACGTCCAGTGCGTGAACAAGGACGCGCCGCCCTCGTCCGGGCCAGAGTGATCTCCTCGAAAGATTTCGACAAGGCGACGGGCCGGGCCAAGTCGTAGCCGCCGTCCAGCTGCCGCTCGTGGCGGCCAAGGGTATCCTCCTCTCGTCGTGCAGCCCACGTTCGCCGATCCCAAGACCGACTTCGTGTTCAAGCGGATCTTCGGCGCCGAGGCACGCAAGCCGCTGCTCATCGCACTGCTCAACCACCTGCTCGAG
>Ga0247790_10000382_pt1 | contig 14209 bp, 10 predicted proteins | sample UWRJS171409R4_FD_179913 | JGI IMG/M metagenome (GOLD analysis project Ga0247790, IMG submission 179913) | Soil microbial communities from Arlington Agricultural Research Station in Wisconsin, United States - UWRJ-S171-409R-4 | ecosystem: Environmental > Terrestrial > Soil > Agricultural land... | reverse complement strand
GACCGCTTCGCGCACCTCGGAAACGCAATCGTCGATCGTCTTGCCCGCCTCGCTTTGCAGCAGCGCGATCAAGCGGCCACGATTCTGCTCCATCAGATCGCCGGCGCGTTCGAGCGCGGCGGCGCGCTCCGCGACCGGAATCGAGCTCCACGCCGGGAAAGCAGCCTGTGCAGATGCCATCGCGGCGGCAACCAGAGCCTCATCGCCTTCCTGCACGGCGCCGATGACAGCACCGTCAACAGGAGAATTGACCGCACGTTCACGCCCGGTCGCCGCCGAACCGTCGATCAATGGTTTCGCGACGGCAACCTTCGGGGCCGAACGGACTTCGGCAACCAGCGCATCAAGCGCAGTGCTGTCGCCGAATTCTATACCGGATGAATTTCGCCGCGATGCGCCGAACAGATCGCGCGGCAATGGGATATGCGAATGCCGCGCATGCGACGCGTCACCGATCCAGCTTTGCGGCCGCCGCAGGATGGTTTCGACCGGCACTGAAGGATCGGCCGCGACGGATACAAACGAGGAATTGGCTCCGTTTTCCAGCAGTCGGCGCACCAGATAGGCGAGCAGATCGGCGTGTCCGCCCACGGGGGCATAGACGCGACAGCTCAAATCCGGCAATTCGGCGAGGAGCGCATCGTAGAGCGCTTCACCCATGCCATGCAGGCGCTGGAATTCGTAGCCGCCGGTGCCGCCAGCATCCTCGATCACGCACGCAACGGTCAACGCATTGTGGGTCGCAAATTGCGGATAAAGCCGTGGCCGTGCCACAAGCAACTTGCGCACGCAGTCGAGGTAGCAAAGGTCGGTCATCGCCTTGCGCGTAAACACCGGGTAATCGGGAAGGCCGCGCTCCTGCGCGCGCTTCACCTCGGTGTCCCAATAGGCGCCCTTGACGAGGCGAATCATCAGCCGCCTGTTCAAGCTTTCCGCGGCGGCGCCAATCCAGTCGATCAGAGGCCCGGCGCGCTTCTGGTAGGCCTGCACCGCAAGGCCAAAACCATCCCATCCGGCGAGCGAGGCGTCGCGCAAAGTCGCGGCGATCACATCAAGCGAGAGTTCCAGCCGGTCCGCCTCTTCTGCATCGATCGTGAAATTGAGCTCGTGGCGCTTTGCGATCTGCGCCAGCTCGATCAATTTCGGGACGAGTTCGACAAGTACGCGATCGCGCGACAACGCTTCGAAGCGTGGATGCAGTGCTGAAAGCTTAACCGAAATTCCGGGACGACGCGGGAGCGGGTCGTTGCCAGCGGTCTTACCAATGGCTTCGATGGCACGCGCATATGAATCGAGATAGTGCCTGGCGTCGGCGCTTGTGCGAGCCCCCTCACCCAGCATATCGAAAGAATAAAGAAACTCGTGATGCGAGCCGGCGCGCCCAAGCGCCTCTTCGATCGTCTGCCCAAGCACGAAATGCGAACCGAGCAGACGCATGGCCTGGCGGGTCGCCGCCCGCACCGCCGGCAATCCAAGTCGCTTGATCAGGGCATCGACGATGCCTTCAGGAGTCTCGCCGGGGTGAATGACCTTGACGGTGAGACCAAGCGTCCAAGCTGAAGCCGATACCAAGAGAGGCGCTGAACGTGAGCCATGACGCGCCCAGTCGCCCGCCTGTAACTTGTCCTCGATCAGGCGGTCGGCGGTTTCCGCGTCGGGCACACGCAGCAGCGCTTCGGCCAACACCATCAGCGCCAGGCCTTCCTTGGTGGACAGCGCATAGGCGTGGAGAAAGTCCTCGACCCCGCCGAGACCGCCGGTACGGGCTCGGATTGCCTTGACGAGACGCGTGGCGCGCGCGTCGATGCGCACTTCTGCGTCGCTCTCGCGGCCGGCCGACGCCAATAATTCGGCCGCAATAGCCTCATCGGGCGGGTCGTAAGGCGCCCGAAGCGGCGGAATGTCGCGCACAAGCTTCTTGGCGGCTGCTGGCGCCATTGCCCGAACCTCCGAAGCGTCTCGCAATTCTATCTCAAAGCCGCCTTTATCGTGCTCAAGATTTACATCTCCGGCGGACCGTGCCTGTCGGTGTTAGTCATAACGCAGCAAATTGGCTGCCAACCATGTTTATGCGTATTGCCCTTTATGGCGACGTGTCCTTTGCTGTGCGGCGGGAACAAGCGCGACGGGCGCCCGCCGTTGAAGAAGGATGCGCACGATGAAAGCTCACCACACCGGCTGGTGGGCATGGATGCCGCTACTGATTGCCGCGACGTTGACGACCAGCGCCGCAGCCGGGGAAACAATCGTCAAATTCTCGCTCGACTACGGTTTCGAAGGGCCGGCCGCGCTCTTTCTGCATCCGCTCGACAAGGGCTATTTCAAGTCGGAAGGCCTTAACGTCACAATAAATCCCGCGTCCAATTCGATCGAGCCGATCGAGCGCGTGGCATCGGGCGAATACGACATCGGCTTCGGCGACATTAACACCCTGATCAGGTACCGCGATGCCAAACCGGGCGCGCCGCTGAAGGCTGTGTTCATGCTCTATAACCGGCCTCCGTTCGCGGTGATCGGCAGGAAGAGCCGCGGCATCGTCGCGCCGAAAGATCTGGAAGGGAAAACGCTCGGCGCACCGGCATCCGACGGTTCTTTTGCGCAATGGCCGATTTTCGTGCAGGTAAACGGCATCGATGCATCAAAAGTAAAGATTGAGAATGTAAGTTTTCCGGTACGCGAGCCCATGCTGGCAGCGGGGCAGATCGATGCAATTACTGGCTACTCGTTTACGACCTTCGTCGATCTCAAGGACAAGGGTGTACCAGTCGGTGACATCTCGGTGCTGCTAATGGCGGATTACGGCGTTGAACTTTACGGCAACGCCATTATCGTGAATTCGAAATTCGCCGCTGAGCATCCGGACGCGGTGAGAGGCTTCCTTAATGCGTTCATGCGCGGCCTGAGGGAGACCGTAAGGAACCCGGCTACGGCCATCGATTCCGTTTTGCGGCGCAACCCTGACGCCAGGAAAAACGTCGAGCTCGAGCGCCTGACGATGGCTATTCGCGAAAATATCGTCACGCCCGAGGTCAAAGCGAATGGTTATGGCACCATCGACGAGCAGCGCTTCGCCCGCGCCATCGACCAGATTGCGATGGCTTACAAGTTCAAGGCCGCGAAACCAAAACTGGACGACGTTTTTGATTCGTCGTTTTTGCCGACGCTGAAAGAGCGCAAGTTCAACTAGGCGGCCGCGGGAAAGACGCTATTTGATCCGCTCAAGAACGCTCACGTAATTCGCGACTGATGTCCCGCCCATATTGAAAATGCCGCCGAGCCGCGCGTCCTTGACCTGCAGGTCGCCGGCGGTACCGGTGAGCTGCATTGCCGCAAGCGCGTGCATGGAAACACCTGTCGCTCCGATCGGATGGCCTTTCGCCTTCAGGCCGCCGGACGGATTCACCGGCAGCTTGCCGTCTTTTTGAGTCCAGCCTTCTCTGATCGCACGCGCGCCCTGCCCTTCGACAGTCAAACCCATCGCTTCATATTCGATCAGCTCAGCGATAGTGAAACAGTCATGGGTCTCGACGAACGACAAGTCGACCAGTTGAAGTCCGGACTGCGCAAGCGCGCGCTGCCAGGCTTGTGAACAACCTTCGAACTTTAGAATGTCGCGCTTCGAAATCGGTAGAAAATCCTGCACATGCTCGGCGGCACGGAACGCGACTGCCTTCTTGAGCTTGAGCGCAGTCTCCACATCGGCAAGCACGACCGCCGCGGCGCCATCCGAAACCAGCGAGCAGTCGGTACGCTTCAACGGGCCGGCCACGAACGGATTCTTCTCGCTTTCAGTGCGGCAGAAGTCATAGCCCAGATCCTTACGCATCTGCGCGTAGGGGTTGCCGACACCGTTCTTGTGATTCTTGGCCGCTATCATCGCCAGCGCATCAGACTGGTCGCCCCATTTCTGGAAATAAAGACCCGCGATCTTGCCGAAAATGCCGGCAAAGCCGCCATCGATATCGGCCTCCTCGCGCACATACGACGCTTTCAGCAGATTGCGTCCGATCTCCGGCGCAGGCGTGGCTGTCATCTGCTCGGCGCCGACGACAAGCACGATACGCGCGGCCCGCGCCTCGATTGTTTTGATTCCCTGATGCACGGCGGCCGAACCAGTCGCGCAGGCGTTCTCCACACGCGTTGCGCGTTTGAAGCGTAGGTCATTTGACGCCTGGAGAACCAAAGCGGCGGTAAAATCCTGTGCGGAGAAACCGGCGTTGAAATGCCCAAGCACGATCTCGTCGACGTCTCTTGCGGCGATCCCCGCGTCAGCCAGCGCTTCGCCGGCAACCTTCACAATCAGACTTTCGAGCGTTTCACCGGCAAGCTTGCCGAAGGGACTGTGCGCCCAACCGACGATACAGGCCGTCATTAACGCCTCCTCTGCCGAACTTTGGTCGTTTTCATCAGGCTCTGCTGGTACTCACCATATATATTCACGTGCGGTTCACGCGCTTTGCCTAGCATTCGAAGCTTAGATAGCCTAGCAGGGCTGTCTATGGAACTTCTCCGTTTCTGCGGCTTTAGGACCCTGAACCGCGAACAATGACCGCCCGCACAAGCCATCGCCGTCGCCTCGTGATCTTCGGCCTCGCCGCGGGGACGTTTGTGCTTGCCGCAACCGATCATGCGCGCGCGGAAGCGCAGCTACTGATCGAGGCATCGACGGGCAAGGTGCTTCACGCCGAGAACGCCACCTATCCCTGGTATCCCGCTTCGGTCACAAAGCTGATGACCGCCTACACCACGCTGCGCGCGATAAAGGAAGGTGGCCTATCGCTCAACACCCTGCTCCCGATATCGCGCAATGCCGCCGCACAACAGCCGACCAAGATGGGCTTCAAGGTCGGCACCAATGTCACCGTCGACAACGCACTGAAGATGCTGATGGTGAAATCCGCAAACGACATTGCGGTGGCGATCGCGGAAGGCGTCGGCGGTTCAATCGCAGGCTTTGCGGATCTGATGAATGCCAACGCACGCCGGCTCGGCATGTCGCAGAGCAATTTCGTCAACCCGAACGGCCTGCCGGCAGAGAACCACATCTCCTCGGCCCGCGACCTCGGCATTCTGGCGCGCGCGCTGATCCGCGAATTTCCCGAGTACGACAGCTATTGGCACATTTCATCGATCCGTTACGGCAGCCGCGTGATGCGGAACTACAATTCACTGATCGATCGTTATCCGGGCGCCGACGGCATGAAGACCGGATTCATCTGTGCGTCGGGCTACAACGTAGTTGCATCCGCGACGCGCAACGGTCGCCGGCTGATCGCTGTGATCCTCGGATCATGGTCCGGCGCAGTGCGTGCACAAAAAGCGGCGCAACTCCTCGAGCGCGGCTTCAACAGTGGTGGCCTGTCCTGGCTGACGCCCTCGCTCGGCACGGTCGATGCTTTGGCACCAATCGATGCGCAACCGCCCAACTTGCGCGAGGAAATGTGCGGCGGGCATCGGCGCAAACCGCCCTCCGAGGAGAACGAGGAGGAGCCGGAAGAGTCGACGACCGCCGCGAGCGGAGAATCCGAAAACGGACAGGCCTTCATGCTTTCCAGCCTGAAGCCGGCCAACGGCAAGTTTGTGCTCGGGCCGGCGGTCGAGACCACACCCCCGACGGTGGTGTTCACGGGTCCGGCCGATCATCCGGATCCGGTCATCGCGCAAACCGCCAGCGCCACGCCCAAGAAGAAAAAGAAGACCGCCGCCAAGGGCGAGGGCACGGAGAAGTCAAAGGGCGCCGAGAAGCCCGCCAGTGGTGCGGCGGCCGAAAAGCCCAAAAAGGCGGGTGACGCAAAGCCCGCCAAGGCCGCGAAGCCGGCAAAACAAAGCAAACCGAAAGTCACCTCGTCCACGCAATGAGCGAGCCCGCGCCGCGCGCTGAGCGAAAGACACCGCCCACGCCCATTCCGTTCACTGTCCTCACCGGCTTTCTGGGCGCCGGCAAAACGACGTTGCTCAACCGGTTACTTAAGGATCCGGCACTCGCGGACACCGCAGTCGTCATTAACGAATTTGGCGAGGTCGGGCTCGACCATCTGCTGGTGGAATATGTCAGCGACAACATGGTGCTGCTGCAATCGGGCTGCCTGTGCTGCACGATGCGCGGTGACCTCGTCGACGCGCTGGAGACGCTGCTGCGCGACCTCGACAACCGTCGCTGCACGTTCAAACGGTTGCTGCTCGAAACCACGGGCCTCGCCGATCCGGCGCCGGTGTTGCATACCGCAATGTCGCACCCCTATCTCGTCCTACGTTATCGTCTGGATGGCGTTATAACCGTCGCGGATGCCGCCGCCGGTCAGGCGACGCTCGACGCGCATCTCGAGGCGGTGAAGCAGGCCGCCGTTGCTGACCGCATCGTGCTGACCAAAACCGACATTGTGGACGACACACAGCGGCAACGAATTGTTGCCCGGCTTCGCGCGCTAAATCCTGCGGCACCGATCCTTGACGCCGCCAAGGGCGAGGCGACCGCTGAAAAGCTGCTCGGCAGCGGGCTTTACGACCCCGATCGGAAAATCCCTGACGTCAAGAAATGGCTTGCCGCCGAAGCCTATGCCGATGACCATCACCACCATCATCACGACGTCAATCGGCATGATGAGCACATCAGCTCTTTTGTTCTCACAGCCGACGATGCGATCCCGTCGGGAACTTTGGAGATGTTTCTCGAGCTATTGCGCGCCACGCACGGCGAAAAGCTTTTGCGTGTCAAAGGCATCGTGAAACTTGCGGAGATGCCGGACACGCCTATCGTGGTGCATGGCGTGCAGCACATATTTCACCCCACCGCGCGGCTCGAACGCTGGCCCGATGACGACCATCGCACGCGGCTGGTCTTCATCACCCGCGATTTGCCGCAACGCACCGTGCGCGAGCTTTTCGAGGCTTTTCTCGGGGTCACAGCGCCTGACCGGCCGGACCGCGCCGCGCTGGTCGACAATCCGCTTGTTCCGTTTGGAGGCCGCTAGCGATTGCCGGTCTTGCATGCGGGAGCGGTTGGACTCATGCTGACGCGGAATCGACCTTCGTCGCGCTGGCGATAAGACGGTCGCGGGGGAAATACCATGGATCGGCCTTGGCTTCGGCACTATCCGCCGGGCGTGCCCAGCGAGATTGACGTCGCGCGCTATCCGTCGCTGGTCGCAATGTTCGAAGAGGGCTTCAAGAAATACGCCGATCGCAAGGCTTGCGCCTGCATGGGCAAGTCCCTCACTTACGCCGAAGTCGATGAGGCGTCACGCGTGCTCGCTGGTTGGCTGCAAAGCCGGGGGCTGAAGCGCGGTACACGCGTCGCCATCATGATGCCGAACGTGCTGCAATACCCGATCGCGATCACCGCTATCCTGCGCGCCGGATGCACAGTCGTGAACGTAAATCCGCTCTACAAGCCGCGTGAGCTGGAATTCCAGCTCGCCGATGCCGGCGCCGAGGCCATCTTCGTGCTCGAGAATTTCGCTAGCGTCCTGCAGCAGGCATTACCGAACCTCCAGATCAAGCACGTGGTGATCGCCAGCCTCGGTGACATGCTCGGGGCGGTGAAAGGCACGATCGTTAACGCTGTCGTGCGTCACATCAAGAAAATGGTGCCAGCCTATTCGATCCCGGGCGCCATGAAGTTCAACGATGCCGTTGCCGCGGGACGCAAGACAACCTTGCTAAAATCAACGGCCGGACCCGATGATATTGCGTTCCTGCAATACACCGGCGGAACTACGGGGATTGCAAAAGGCGCAATGCTTCTGCATCGCAACTTGGTTGCCAACGTGTCTCAGGTGGAAGCCTGGAACCAGCCGATGGTCGATATTCCTCCGAAGATCGAGCGCATGATCATCGTCACCGCGCTGCCGCTCTATCACATCTTCGCATTGACGGCCTGCTTCTTGTTCAGCATGCGCGTCGGCGGCATGTGTATTTTGATTCCGAACCCACGCGACATACCCGGCCTTGTCAAGGAACTCTCGCGCTACAAGGTCAACATATTTCCGGCGGTGAACACGCTGTACAACGCCCTTCTCAACAATTCCAATTTCGGCAAGATCGACTGGAGCATGCTGAAGTGCACGATCGGCGGCGGAATGGCCGTGCAGAAGCCGGTTGCCGACGCCTGGGTGAAAGCCACCGGCAGGCCGATCATTGAAGGATACGGTCTGTCCGAAACGTCGCCTGTGCTCACGTGCAACCGTGGCGATATCAGCGAATGGACCGGCACCATCGGCCTTCCGCTGCCCTCGACCGAGATCTCAATCCGCGACGACACTGGGCGTGAGCTGCCAATCGGCGAGCAGGGCGAAATCTGCGCGCGTGGTCCGCAGGTCATGGCAGGCTACTGGAAACGGCCCGACGAGACCGCAAAAGCTATGACGGAAGATGGATTTTTCCGTACCGGCGACGTCGGAATGATGGACGAGCAAGGCCGCGTACGTATCGTCGACCGCAAGAAGGACATGATCTCAGTGTCGGGCTTCAAAGTATTCCCGAACGAGGTCGAGGAAGTAGCCATGAGCCACGGCGGCTTGCTCGAATGCGCCGTCGTCGGCGTGCCTGACAAACACTCCGGCGAGGTCGGCAAGTTGTATGCGGTCAGGAAAAAACCCGATGTCACCGCAGACGACCTGCGCGCTTTCCTCGCTGCACGCCTTGCCAGCTATAAAGTGCCGAAGCAGATCGAATTCCGGGACGAATTGCCGAAAACAAACGTCGGCAAGATCCTCCGACGCGCCCTGCGCGATGAGCCCTCGCAACCGGCAGCCAATTGATGCGGGGCGCAATGGTCGCAACCGCAGCCGACGTCGTGGCGTTTTGGCAGAAAGCGGGTCCGGACCGCTGGTTCAAAAAAGATACGGCATTCGACGACGAGATCCGCGAACGTTTTCTTGCGACCCACGAAGCCGCCGCCGCCGGACAGTTATCCGGCTGGGAGCAGAGCGCTGAAGGCGCGCTGGCGTTGCTCATTCTGCTGGATCAGTTTCCGCGCAACATGTTTCGCGGCGACGCGCGCGCTTTTGCGACTGACCCGCTGGCCCGCGCCATCACGGCCGGTGCGATCGTTCGCGGATTCGACAGCCAGGTGCCGAAAGAGTTGCGGAACTTCTTTTATCTCCCTTTCGAGCATTCCGAAGATCTTGTGGACCAGGAGCGCGGCATTGCCTTCAACAAGGCCGCCGGCGATGCGGAAAATCTGAAATGGGCGGAAATCCATGCCGACATCATCCGGCGTTTCGGACGGTTTCCCCATCGCAATGCCATGCTCGGCCGTACCACAACACCGGAAGAGCAAAGCTTTCTCGATGGCGGCGGTTTCGCCGGCTGAAAAATTCTTTCGCGCAAAGTTTGTGGGACGCTGCCCGCGGCTCTGTTAGGCTTGGCCAATAACAACCGGCGGCCACCCGGCTTTGTGCATGGGCGGCCGCTTTGATGTTCGGGAGGCGACCCTATGGCTTGCTCGGCTGAAGCGCTTCGGCGCGTTCTGACGACAATCTTTCTTTCGGTTCTGACAATCTGCATTGCTACAAGCCCGCGCGCTCAGCAGGTTGACGTCCGTACGAACGAAATCGGCGGCGTCGTGACCAGCACGAAAGGCGCCGAAGCCGGCGTCTGGGTGATCGCCGAAACAAACGATCTTCCGACCAAATTTGCCCGCATCGTCGTGACCGACGATCAGGGGCGCTATCTCATTCCCGATCTTCCGGTCGCAAATTACAGCGTGTGGGTGCGCGGCTATGGTCTGGTCGACTCTCCAAAGATGCGCGCCAAGCCGGGAACGACCCTCAATCATACGGCCATCATCGCGCCGAACGATGCCGCCGCGGCACATTACTATCCGGCAGCCTATTGGTACGCGATGATGAAAATTCCGCCGGCGAAAGATTTCGGCGGCTCAACCGACATCCCGAAAAACATAACGCAGGACAATTGGCTCCGACAGATGAACAACGTCGATTGCATCGGCTGCCATCAGCTCGGCCAAGAATCGACCCGCACGATCCCCGCATCGCTCGGCAAGTTCGATTCGGGCGCCGACGCGTGGCAGCGCCGCATCCTCTCCGGCCAGTCTGGTGAGTCGATGACGAACCGGATTGCCGGCCAGTTCGGTGGCGTGCCCTACAAATATTTCGGCGACTGGACGGACCGTATCGCGAAGGGCGAATTGCCGAAGAGCAAGCCGTCGCGTCCCGAAGGCGAGGAACGCAATGTCGTTGTCACTTCATGGGAATGGTCGACGCCGGACAAATATCTGCACGACCTGATTTCGTCCGACCGGCGCTATCCGACCGTGAACGCCTACGGTCCGTTGTTTGGCTCGCCGGAATATTCGACCGACAACATGCCCATCCTCGATCCGAAGACGTACAAGGTTTCGTTTTTCAAAATGCCGGTGCGCGATCCGGAAATGCCGGTATCGCTTGGTCCAGGTCACGCCGGCGCGGTGAAACCGACGGCCGATTCCCCGTATTGGGGCGGCGCGGTGTTGTGGGATACACGCGCTAACAACCACAACTCCATGTTCGATAAGCAGGGCCGCATCTGGCTGGCGGCCACGGTGCGCGGCATGGACAACCCGGCCTGGTGCAAGAAGGGCTCGGAGAACCCATACGCAAAGGCCTTTCCGCTGGAGAGGAGCCCGCGGCAGGTCGCGTTGCTTGATCCGAAGACGATGAAATATGAATTCATCGATACCTGCTTCGGAACGCATCATCCTCAATTCGGCTATGACGCCGACAACACGCTGTGGCTCTCCGGCACAGGCCCCGTAGCCGGTTGGGTCAACACGAAGGTATGGGACGAAACGCATGACGCACAAAAGGCGATCGGCTGGACGCCGTTCGTCCTCGATACCAACGGTAACGGCAAGCGTGATGAATACACCGAACCTGGTCAGCCCGCGGAGCCTACCAAGGATGTGCGTATAACCGGTGGCTCGGGACCTTATGCTGTGATGCCTAATCCGAAAGACGGCTCTGTCTGGTACACGGTCGGCGTGTTCGCCGGACAGGCCGGCTTCCTGCGCTTTGATCCGAAAACGCAGCTTTCGGAATTCTTTGCCATGCCGAAGCCCGGCGTCGGCGTCCGTGGCGGCGATATCGATGCGAACGGCGTTGCCTGGGGCTCGGAATCGAGCGGACATCTGGCCAGTTTCGACCGCAGCCTGTGCAAGGGGCCACTCAACGGTCCGCAAGCGACCGGCAATCACTGCCCGGAAGGCTGGAAATTCTACAAGTATCCCGGCCCGGGCTTTGAAGGCTTCGAAGACCGAAGCGTTGAGGCGAGCTACTACACCTGGGTCGACCAGCACAACACGGTCGGGCTTGGCGAGAACATTCCGATCTCAACGGCCAACCTCAATGACGGCTTTGTCGCCCTGAAAAACGGCAAGATGGTCATTGCGCATTCCCTACCCCATGGGCTTCTACGCCAAGGGTCTCGACGGACGCATTGATGATCCAAATGCGGGCTGGAAAGGCCGCGGTCTGTGGAGCACCAACGGCGACCGCACGCCTTGGCTGATGGAAGGCGGTAAGGGATCAAGCCCCCGCGCCGTGCACATCCAGGTACGGCCCGATCCACTGGCACACTGATCGCTCGCCCCGCTCGCGCGAACGACCTCCGCCCCTGCGGCGGAGGCTCTCGCTTTTGTAGCCCTAGGCGCGTGCCGAAGCCGTGGAGTAGCATCACTGTCAAGCGGCGGCCGCGGGGGCAGGCGCCGAAAAACGCCAAGGAGCTGCCATGCGTCACGTCATATCCGCCATTTTCACCGCAATTGTAATTGGCCTCAGCGGCGCCGCTCTGGCGCAAGCGCCACAAGGCTATCCGGCGGACTACGCCAAGATCGTCGATGCCGCCAAGAAGGAAGGCAAGGTCGTCATCTCTTCGACCACGGACGCGGTTGCCGCCAATCCATTGATCAAGGACTTTGAGGCACTCTACCCGGGCATCAAGGTCGAATACTCCGACCTCAATTCAACCGAGCTCTATAACCGCTTCATCGCCGAGGCCGCGGCCAACAACGGCACCGCGGATATCATTTGGTCGTCGGCAATGGATCTGCAGGTGAAGCTTGTCGCCGACGGCCATGCCGCCGCCTACGCCTCGCCAGAGATCAAGGCGCTGCCGAAATGGGCCGTGTGGAAGGATTCGGCTTACGGCACGACGTACGAGCCGATCACCTTCGTCTACAATAAGCGCCTCGTTCCCGAAGGTGACGTACCGAAGGATCACACCGATCTTTTGAAGCTGCTCAACGCCAAGACGGATTTCTACAAAGGCAAGATCACCGCTTACGACCCCGAGCGCTCCGGCGTCGGTTATCTGTTCTGCAACGCGGATATCAAGGATTTCCCGCAGGCATGGGACCTGTTCAAGGCGATGGGCAAGGCGCAGGCGAAGCTCTACACCAGCGCCGGCGCCATGATGGAGCGCGTGACGTCGGGTGAGCACCTGATTGCCTATGGGATCTTCGGTTCCTACGCACTCGGCCGTTCCAAGAAGGATCCAAACCTCGGCATCATTCTGCCGAAGGACTACACGATGGTGACTTCGCGCGTCGCTTTCATTTCCAAGCACGCCAAGAATCCGAACGCCGGCAAGCTCTTTCTCGATTACATCTTGTCGAAGCGCGGACAGGAAATCATCGCGAACAAGGCCGATCTTTATTCGCTTCGTTCAGACGTTGACGGCGAGGCGACGATCAAGGGCGTTACGCAGCTGATCGGTGACAAAGCGCGGCCCGTTCCGATCGACCAGACGCTTTTGGAGAATCTCGATCAGGCCAAGCGCCTTGCCTTCCTGTCGAAGTGGCAGCAGGCAAAAAGGGGGCAATAGGCATAGCGCGCCGCGCTTGGGCGCGCCGGATCAAGGGCAGCCATGCCCATTGTCGTGTACCGTTTGCTCGTGCTCGGCGTCACCACACTTGTCGTGGTGGCGCCACTTTCGCTTGTGGTCTACCAGAGCTTCCTCACCGCACCTTTTTTCGACCCTTCCGCGAAGGTCGGCCTGCTGGCCTATTCGTTCGTGCTTGCCGATCCTGATTTTTGGCAGGCGTTCTGGACCACTATCGCCATCGCGGGCGGCATGACCGCCATCGCGGTGCCCCTCGGCGCTCTGCTCGCGTTCCTGATGGTGCGCACCGACGTGCCAGGCCGGCGATATCTCGAGCCGCTGATCCTGATTCCGATTTTCGTTTCCGCAGTGGTGATTGCGTTCGGATATGTTGTTGCGATTGGGCCGGTCGGAATTTTCTCGACGCTTGCGAAGGATATTCTCGGTTTCGTGCCGTGGAATCTCTATTCTTTGCTAGCGCTGATCATCATCGCTGGGCTCACGCACGTCCCGCACGTCTACCTCTACAGCGCGGCTGCGCTTCGCGGCCTGAGCACCGATCTCGAGGAGGCCGCGCGGGTGTCCGGCGCCAATCCATTCCGTGTCGCCGTCAACGTCAGCCTGCCGATGATCCTGCCTGCAATCCTGTTCGCTGGCGTACTTGTGTTCTTCCTGGGCTTCGAGCTTTTCGGCCTGCCGCTGGTGCTGGGCGACCCGCAGGATCTGCTGGTGCTGTCGACCTATCTATTCAAGCTCACGAACAAGCTCGGCGTGCCGTCATATCAATTGATGGCTGTTGTCGTTGTGGCAATCATTGCGATCACTGCTCCACTGGTTTTCATGCAGCGCATGCTGCTTCGTCAGGCGCAACGTTATGTCTCTGTGCGTGGCAAAGGCCTAAAGACGCAGCCGCTTCCTCTGCATCGATGGCGCTGGATCGCCTTTGCCGGAATTATTTTGTGGCTCTGTTTGACCGTGATCGTGCCGCTCTTCGGCATCACGCTACGCTCTTTCGTGGTGACCTGGGGCGAAGGCGTGAACCTGCTCAATGTGTTGACGCTCGACCACTACCGCGAGCTCATTGAGTATCCGAACGTCGTCCGGGGTATATTCAACACGCTGGGCATTGGCGTTATCGGTGGCGCGTTGGCTGTCGCGTGCTACACCGCCATCGCGCTTGCGGTGCACCGGTGGAATTCCGGCTGGACGCGGCTGGTCGACTATCTTGTGATGGTACCTCGCGCCATGCCCGGCCTCGTTGCCGGTCTTGCGCTGCTGTGGGTGTTCCTGTTCGTGCCGTTCCTGTCGCCGCTCAAGTCGACGATGGTCTCGATCTGGCTCGCCTAATCCATCGTCTGGCTGGCCTACGGCATGCGTCTCGTCTCCGGCA
>Ga0247790_10000380_pt1 | contig 14291 bp, 12 predicted proteins | sample UWRJS171409R4_FD_179913 | JGI IMG/M metagenome (GOLD analysis project Ga0247790, IMG submission 179913) | Soil microbial communities from Arlington Agricultural Research Station in Wisconsin, United States - UWRJ-S171-409R-4 | ecosystem: Environmental > Terrestrial > Soil > Agricultural land... | reverse complement strand
TCGTCGGCGCGCGCCGCCTCCAAGGCGCTCAGAATGAACGTCTCACCCGACTGGCCCGCGTTCTCCACTGGTTTCATGACTGGTGATGGCCCGTTCCCCGGGCCTCTGGTCTCGCTGCGCCGCGGAGCACCCCTGGCGCGCGGGCGCGCCGTGCGATGGCGATGGGCGGAGCCCGCGCTCGTAACGATAGGAGCGAGCGAAGCGGCGCCTGGTACAGCACGAGCGAGGTCTGGATTCCGCACATCACGCTGACACGCGAGCCGAGAAGGCTATTCGATTGTCATTGAGCGGTATTCGTGATTCACGATTCGTGATTCACGGTGTCGTGAACAGTCAGGATCCGTTGCCCGCGAGAGACGATCACCGGAGCAGCAGAGACGCCGACTCGAGACGGACAGTGGAAAGTATGTGGCAGCGAGGATTCGAGCAGGGCGACTCGGCGGCTGTATGGCTCCCGGCCTGATGCGAGCGGTGCCGGCGCCCACGTGGGACGGCGTGTGCCCGGCCTGATGCGAGCGGTGCCGGCGCCCACGAGGGACGGGCGTGTGCCCGGCCCGATGCGGGCGGCGGCGGCGCCCACGTGGGACGAGCCGTGTGGGACGGCCATGGAGGCGTATGACGCCGAGCTTCGTGGGTGTGGCGGCAGCCTCACGAGCAGGATGGCTTCCGGCCCAATGCGGGCGGTGGCGGCGCCCACGTGGGACGGGTTGTGGGGGGGCGGGCCATGGAGGCGTATGACGCCGAGCTTCGTGGGTGTGGCGGCAGCCTCACGAGCAGGATGGCTCCCGGCCCAATGCAGGCAGTGGCGGCGCCCACGTGGGACGGGCGGTGTGGACGGCCATGGAGGCGTATGACAGGGACTTCGGCCAGCCCAGGAGTGTCCGGCCAGAGCAAGCGAACCATGTGGCCAACTGCCTGAAAAGATCCGTCATTCTGCCCATGTCTCGCTTGATATGAGCCTCCGGCCGCCTCTGGCCGAATTCCCTGTATGACGCCGCACCGGAACCGACCGAGGAAGCTGCCGATGAGGCCGACCTGCCGCCTCTGGCCGAATTCCCTGTATGACGCCGAGCTTCGTGGGTGTGGCGGCAGCCTCGCGAGCAGGATGGCTCTTCCCGCCCCGATGCGGGCGGTGGCGGCGCCCACGTGGGACGAGCCGTATGGACGGCCATGTGGTCGTATGGCGCGGCGCACCTCGGGCCTTGCGGCAGCCTCACGAGCAGGATGGCTCCCGGCCCAATGCAGGCAGTGGCGGCGCCCACGTGGGACGGGCTGTGGGAGGGGCAGGAGTCCGGAGAGATAGCGTCTCTGGCGAAGCAGCCGATCCAGCTGAGCGTGGAGTTTGCGCTGTAGCGGTCGCGAGCACAGGAGAAGGCGGGGCAGGGGAGTCACGCGAAGTAGGATCGGTGGGCTCGTCGTCGATGATATTGCGCTGGTCGCGCGGCTTGCGGAGCTCGAACGTCAGATGGTCGGGTGCGGCGCCGCCGATCACGAGCTTGCCGGCGTGGACCGCACGGTGGTGCAGATCGCAGATAGTCGTGAGATTGCGCAGCTCGTGGCCACCGCCGCGGCTCTGGTACTCGATGTGGTGCAGATCGAGCCCGATGTTGCGGCGGCATCCGGGTACGGTGCAGCCGTGGCCATCCCGTGCGAGCACCTGCTCGCGCTTGCGGGGCGTGACGGTCGTGGTCGCACGCTCTGGCGAGGTGGCATCGAGCGAGCCGAGGTGGACGGCATCGCAGGAGGCGCACTCGGCCACGGCTGGGTCGACCTCGATGTCCCTGCCGCCGCTGTACTGCCACGCGCGCTTGCAGTCCGGACATTGCTTGATCGCGATCTTGTAGGCCGGAGAGCTGGCTGCCTTGCGATTGCTATCGGCGGCGCAGCCATCGACGCCGCTGCTATTGGCGGCGCAGCCATCGGCGGCGCAGCCATCGACGCCGCTGCTATTGGCGGCGCAGCCATCGGCGGCGCAGCCATCGACGCCGCTGCTATTGGCGACGCAGCCATCGGCGGCGCAGCCATCGACGCCGCCGCTATTGGCGACGCAGCCATCGGCGGCGCAGCCATCGACGCCGCCGCCGCTATTGGCGCAACCGTTATTAGCGCAACGGCTATAGGCGCTGTGGCTGCCGCCGTCGCCGTAGGCTCGGCGGAACACCGAGAGAATCAGCTCCTCATCGGACAGCCGCTGGCCGTGCTCCTCGGCGGCGAGCGCATGCATCTTGCGCCAGATGTCGTAGGCCTCCGGCGAGATCTCGAGCGTGAGCATCTTGCGACGGAGGCGTGGCTCGGTCTCGTCGGTGGGCAGGTGCCCGGGCTTGTGGCCGGAGACCAGCGCCTCGATCTCGCGCAGGCTCTTGCCGCGCGCGGCCTCGAGCCAGGCTGCTTCGGTGTCTGGAACGGCGACTCGCGACAGCTCGCGCACGGCCGAGTGCGCCAGCTCGCCATGCTCCAGCGCCTCTGCGATCAGCGGCAGCTCGGCGATCGTGCGCGCGACGCGGAGACGCTCGGCGGCCGTGTGCGGCGCATAGCCCAGCGCGCGCGCCATGTACTCGAGCAAACTCCCGAACCCCCAGCCACGCCACAGCTTCAGCTCCTCGGCGTAGCGCAGCAGATTGGCCTCCTCCGCGTCGAGCGCAGCCCGCCGGGCCGCGATGCCACGGAGCTTTTCGTCCACTCTCACCCACTCCGCTTCGTGCTGGCGCTCCCACGCCTCGGCGGCTGCAGCATGATCTACCCACGAGCTGGCTCCCGCCTGCTCCGTGGAGGGGCTGTCCACTGCATTTCCGTGTAACTCATTGATCGCGTGTTGCATTGTCTGCACTTCCACGTGGGATCTTACGTCATGGCACGAAGCTGGATACTCGCCCGCTGATACCGCGACGAGCACAACGGGCCTCAGGTCACGCTCACGGCGCTCGGTGTCAACCTGTTCCAACGAGCGCACTCTACTTTGTAGATGAATAATATCGATCTGTCAAGCAGCAGCTCTCGACGAATCGTAATGCGGTCAGAGAGTCTGATGCGACCGTGTCCGCCGTGTCCGCCGTGTCCGCCGTGTCCGCCGTGTCTGAGCTTCGGTTCTCTCGGGGATATAAATTCAATACAGAAATCGAATCGCCAGCTTCTCGAGGTCCGGATACGCGCGACACGCGCACTTCGCGTGGGCACCACAGGGCGCTATCTCATGATGTGCCCTCATGCAGCACGAGGTCCCTGCAGGGCACCACACCTCCACTCCAATCTCCCAGGCTCCGGAGCCTCCTCGCGGCGGCGGGCCTCTCGCCCGTCCGCGCGCCACGCGCTCGGCCCGTGACGAGCGCACTGCACCACGCGTCCGCGTTCTTTCGAACGCTCATCTTGCGGCAGTGCTTCGTCGCTCCACCACCCTGCAAGCGCTCGGCGCGGCGACGAGCGCGGAGCGCGCGAGGGCGAGGCCCGCTGTCGCGAGGGCGGAGCCTCGGCTCCGTGGCTCTGCCCTCGCGACAGCGGCGCGGCGGGCGACGAGCGCGAGAACGCGCGAGGGCGAGGCCTGCTCGTCGCGAGGGCGGCGCCTCGGCTCCGCGAGCTCATCACGCCTACAGCGTCGCGCCAAGCGCAGCACGGGTACACGGCGCTCGCGTTGGCGGCGTGTTCCTCAACGCCGACGCGACCGTGCACGAGCCGGACGCGGAGCACGCGCGTATCTACCGTGAGTGGCGGCCGGCATGGCGCGCGCCGGCAGGCATCGAGGTGGCCGAAACCGAGGCGCTGTTCGCGAAGTGGGCGGGCGAGGAGCGCTGCTACCGCTGCTACCCGCTCGCCGTCGAGCGCGATCTGCTCGCACAGGCCGGGTTCGCGCGCCCCAAGTGCTTCTCGATAGACAACGCATGCAACCCGCCGAACCGGTTGTCATCTGTCATCTGTCATCTGCCATCTGCCGGGTCGCCGGCCGGCGATGGAGAGCTCAGAACCCGAAGACGACCCCGAGCGACAGATCGGCGGAGACGCCGTTATTGAGGTTCGACACGCTGCCGAGCGTCTCCGCGACTGCGATCCCGGCGAGTGCCGACAGATCCGCGAGGAGCGCGATGTTGCCGGAGATCCGCTTCGTGTAGCCGACGCCCACGCCCAGGAGTAGTGGCCCTTGCGCCACGATATCGGTGTCCATGCCGTCGACCGCGTTGTTGAGCCTAATCGTGTTGCGGAGGATACCGACGCCGAGTTGCCCGATTACTCGCACGCCTTCGCTGCTTCTCGACAGCGCGTAGCGGACGCGCACGACGCCCGCCAGCGCCATCGTCGAGCGCCCCTCGAGGTTGGCCCCGATCGGGAGGCCGAGCCGCGCCGCGACGCCGAGCGAGAGCTGCGAGGCCACATAGTAACCGAGCTCGGGCGTGAACACGAGGAGGCTGCGGCCCAGGCAGCAGTTCTCGACCTCGTTGTCGAACTCGGTCTTGCCGGTGACGTAGCCGAAGCTGGTGCCGCCGCCGAGGCCGAAGTACACCTTCGCTGACGTGCCGAGCGCGCTTGCGTCGCTCGAGACCGTGACGCCGCTGCCTCCGCTCGGCGGCTGCTTGTGGTGGGTGCTCGGTTCTTCGTCATCGATCGTGCCGGGTGAGCCCGTGGGGATATCCGTACCTGTTGAGCTTGCGAGGGCGGTGCTGGCAGCCTGGATCTCTGCGAGGGCTACGCGCGCGGCCTCGGCTTGCGGACCTTTGGGGGCGGTCGCCAGGTACCGCTGGTAGAAAGTCTCGGCCTGATCGAACCAGCCGGCGAGCTTGTACGCTAGGCCGATGTTGTAGAGCAGCGTTGGGTGCGGAACGAGCGTATACGCCTTCGAGTAAAGGTCGATCGCTTTATCGAAGTCCTTCGCGTTCATCGCCGCGATCCCGTCATCGACGAGCTTCTTGGCGGCCCGCTGGTTGGTAGCGGATGGGGCCGTCGGATTCGAGCTGGACTGCGCGTTGGCGATCACCGGACCGCGAAGCAGCACGATCGCCGCCAGACCTGCACCGAGCATTTCGCGAAGTAGATGCGAAGCCATCGGACCCTCCCAACCCAGCTGAGCCGAGTTTAGCTCAGCTGAGCCCTTTCTTCGAGGACCATGTGGGCGAGCATCCAAACTGGTTCTGACCGGCAGCGCGATGGGTTGCGCTCTTCCGAGTCCAGATTCCAATGCCCGTTCATGGCGTGGCGACCTCGAGGCGGCAACGTCCCCCGGACATCGCTGGTCGCCCGACGGCTACATCGTGGGCCCAGCGCGCTACAGAGGGCGAGACGGCACGCGCCGAGGCGATCGAGGCGATCGAGACGAGCGAGCTGCGCGTGGGCGTGCTGTTCGGCGACGAAGACAGCGACTGATCGAGGCTGCGTCTCATGCCGAGCATGCCGAGCATGCCGAGCATGCCTACCCAATCGCCCATCACGTCCGGCACTCGTTCACATCACAGCGCCACTGCTACGCGCCCCGAGCACGGCGCTGCGCGTCCCGGCGCGGCTCACATCCTGACGAGGACCCCCAGCGACAGATCGGCAGAGACGCCGCTGCTCAGGTTCCGTGCGCCAAGCTCCTGATCCGTCACCGCGAGCCCGGCGAGCGCCCATAGATCCGCGACGAGCGCGACCCGGGCGGAGATCCGCTTCGTGTAGCCGACGCCTGCGCCGAAGAGCAGCGGCCCCTGCGCCACGATGTCGGTATTCATGAAGTTGAATGCGAATTCGAGCTTGACCGCGTTGCGCAGGAGGCCGGCACCGAGCTGGCCGATCACGCGCACGCCGTCGCCGCTCCGCGATGGCGCGTACCCGACACGCACGAGGGCCGCCAGCGCCGCCCTCGCGCGCCCGTCGAGTTTCGCGCTGGTCGGGAAGCCGAACCGAGCCGCGAGGCCGATCGAGAGCTGCGGGCTCACGTGATAGTCGACCTCGGGCGTGATCACGACGAGGCTGTAGCCAAAGCAGCAGATCGTGTCGCCGAACTCAGTCGTGCCGTCGACGTAGCCGATGCTGGTGCCGCCGACGATGCGGAGGTGCACCTTCGGCGGCGTGCTGGCCACGCCGCCGCTGTCTGCGATCGGCTGCGGTCGCTTGCTGCCACGGAGCGGCTCTTCGTCATCCGCGTCATCCGCGTCATCCGCGTCATCCGCGTCATTCGCGTTATCCGCGTCATTGATCGTAACTTCGTCATCGATCGGGTCGGGCGAATCCGTGGAGCGCTCCATGCCGCCCCTTCCGGACGAGCCGCTCGCGCCAGCGGTGCTGGCCCCTGAGCTGGGCTGCGCTCCGGCGATCAGCGGACCGTGGAGCATCGCGGCAGCCGCAAAACCTGCGACGAGCGTGATGCGAAGCAGACGCAAGACCATTGGAGCTTCGGTCGAGCATAGCCGTTCTTCGAGAGCGGGCGCTCGATGAAAGAGCCTGGCCCTCGACGCCGCGCGCGGGCGCGCGCACACTCGGCGCGTGCAGCACCGGGGGACGCCGGCCGGGCCGTCGCCGCCCCGCCGTGGAACAGGAGGCCGTGGATGACTCATCGCTGGAAGGTCTATCGCTCGGGGGGTGTGGATCAGATCGCGCTGCGATCGCGCGGGGACCTCGAGCACCTCGAGGAGCTCGATCCGAAGCTCTGGCTGGCGCTGTCGATGCCGACGCGGGGCGTCCACCTCGACGCGCGCACGCTCGAGCTCTTCGACCGCGACTCGGATGGCTACGTCCGACGGCCGGAGGTGCTCGAGGCGGTCGCGTGGATCCGCAAGGTCTACAAAGACCCGGCGACGATCTTCGGCGGCGGCGACGCGGCCCAGCTCGACAAGCTCGCCGAGGGCCCGGTGCTGGTGGGCGCGCGGCGGCTGCTCGCGAACCTGGGCAAGGCAGACGCCAAGCAGGTGACGCTCGCCGACGCGACGAACGCGGCCGCGATGTTCGCCACCGCGAAGCACAACGGCGACGGCGTCGTGCACGCCGACGCGGTCGAGGGCGACGCGCGCGCCGCGATCGAGGACATCCTCGCGACACACGGCGGGGCGCCGGATCGCTCGGGCAAGCCAGGCGTCGACAAGGCGCGGATCGACGCGTTCTTCGCCGAGGCGAAGGCGCTCGTCGCGTGGGACGACGCGACCGAGCCAGCGGTGGCGAAGATCGCCGCGGCGGCCGCGGCGGTGGCGGCGGTGCACGCCAAGGTCGACGACTTCTTCGCGCGCTGCCGGCTCGCGCGGTTCGACGCGCGGTCGGCGGCCGCGCTGGCGCCGGCCGACGCGGAGCTCGCGGCGCTATCGAAGCAGACCCTGGCGCTCGAGAGCGAGGCGATCGCGGCGCTGCCGCTCGCGCGGATCGCCGCCGACGGCGCGCTGCCGCTCGACGAGGCGGTCAACCCGGCGTGGCACGCGCGGATCGCGAAGCTCTCCGCCGACGCGGTGACGCCGCTCCTCGGCCCGCGCGCGGCGCTCGCCGAAGCCGACTGGCGCAAGCTGCTCGAGCTGGTCGCCGCGCACCGGGCGTGGCAGGCGGGGAAGCCGGCGGGCGCCGCCCAGAAGCTGGGCGTCGAGCGGCTGCGCGGCGTGCTCGCGCAGCAGGCGGCGGTGGAGGCGGCGCTCGAGCAAGATCTCGCGGTCAAGCCCGAGATCGACGCGGTCGCCGACGTCGAGCGGCTCTGCCGCTACCAGCGCGATCTCGGAACGCTGCTCGCGAGCTACGTCAACTTCTCGAGCTTCTACAGCAGGCAGGGCGCGGTGTTCCAGGCGGGGACCTTGTACCTCGACGCGCGCGGCTGCACGCTCGTGCTCGAGGTCGTGGATCCGGGCAAGCACGCGACGCTCGCCCCGATGGCGGGCTTCTACCTCGCGTACTGCGACTGCACGCGCGCGGGCGGGCTGACGAAGACGATCGCGGCGGCGTTCACGGCGGGCGACGTCGACAACCTGTTTGTGGGCCGCAACGGCGTGTTCGTCGATCGCGACGGCGCGGACTGGCAGGCAACGATCACGAAGGTCGTCGACAACCCGATCAGCATCCGGCAGGCGTTCTGGGCGCCGTACCGGAAGCTGGCGCGCTGGATCGAGGAGCGCTTCGCCAAGCGCGGGGCGGCGGCCGAGGCGGAGTCGCAGGCCAAGCTCGATCAGGGCGCGACCTCCGTGGCCGAGGCGGGCAAGCCGCCGGCCGCGCCGGCCGAGAAGAAGCCTGGGATCGACGTCGGCACCGTCGCGGCGCTCGGCGTCGCGATCGGCGGGATCGCGGCCGTGGTCATCGCGATCCTGTCGGGCATCTTCGGCCTCGGGAAGTGGGCCCCGCTCGGGATCCTCGGGATCATGCTCGCGATCAGCGCGCCCTCGATGCTGCTCGCGTACCTGAAGCTGCGGCGCCGCAACCTGGGCCCGCTCCTCGACGCCAATGGCTGGGCGATCAACGCGCTGACGCGGATCAACGTCCCGTTCGGGACGGCGCTCACGGATCGCGCGGCGCTGCCGCCGGGCGCCGAGCGCAGCCTCGAGGATCCGTACGCCGAGAAGCGCCGGCCGTGGAAGCTGTACCTCGCGCTGCTCGCGATCATCGCGCTCGCCGCGGCGTGGTACTTCGGCAAGCTCGACGATTATCTGCCCGACAAGCTCACGCGGGCGGCGGTGCTCGGCGAGCGCGCGCCCGCGGCGAAGCCGTAGCCGATGGCGCGTTCGCGCTTCCGCGCCGCGGGGACACTCCGAAGTCCGGTGCTGCGCCGTGGCGCCGGCCGCGGTACCATCGCCGGCCGATGAGCGCTCGCCGTGTGCTGATGGGGCTGCCGATGACCGTGCTCGGGGTGCTCGCGATTTTTGCGGGGATGCCGATGTGCGCGACGTGCGGCGGCCACGGCGAGGTCGTGACCGAGGCGGTCCGGGCTTGCCCGCGCGCGGTGGAGCTGCTCGGCGACGATCCGAGCCCGGCGCGGCTCGGCGTGGCGTGCGGCTCCACCCAGACGTCGGGCGGCCTCGGCACTGCGAGCTGGCACTTGCCGTACAGCGGCTCGCGCGCCCGCGGGACCGTCTCGTTCGACGCCGAGAAGCGCGGTGGCGACTGGAGGCTGTTGACCGCGGAGCTCGAGGTGGGCGGCGAGACGATCGATCTGCTCACGTGCTCCGGCCGGCGCGCGTCCGGCCCCGAGGGCCGCCTCGCGCAGACGAACGCGGACGCGGCGACCGCGGACTTCGACGGGAAGGTGACCCGCTCGAGCCACCCGACGATCCCCGTGGGTGCGGTGTGCCGCGGCACGCTCCGCCGCGAGCGCGGCGCGACCACGGCCCGGCTCGTCGTGTCGTGCGGCACCGCGGAGGAGGGCAAGCTCTACGACGGGACGGGCTCGTTCGAGCTGCACGTCGGCGATGCGTCGCGCCGCGACGACGACCGCACCGAATACGAGGACAAGCGCGTGCGCGCCGAGGACGGGACGCCGGGCTGCCGGCTCAGCAGCGCGGGCGCGTCAGGGACGCTGACGCTCTGGGACGCCGCGCAGCCGCCGGAGCCGGCGTACGAGATCGTCGTCGAGCTGTGAGCGCGCGGGCTCAGCCAACGGGTGCTATCGTACGGACAAGATGCCAGGGCACAGAAAGGCAGACCCGTTGTTTCGTGGGGACGCGAACGATGCGGTTGCGGTCCCTAACCCTGCTGCCGATCCATCTCTCATCCGCCACATCCTTTACCTTGGTGGTTACGGTCGCGAGAGTCCGTACTTGTCTACAAGCGCTGAGCGTGCGTTGGCCGCCAGGTTTGGACGTGTCTGGACGACCTCGGGCGAAAAGGCAGAAGCGCTCGGCGCGAAGCACCTGAACCAGACCGAGCTCGAGTCGATCCTCAAATCTTCCACGACCGGCCGAGCTCACTGGCCCAACGCGCGCCAACGACTGCAGGCACGTGCCTTCGTGGAGCGTCATGCCGAGCATCTGATCGATTTCCGGTCGTTCCGGACCAAACCGGCGACCGTCGCCGACACCGTGCGCGAGATGTTCGAGAAAGCCTAAAGCTCGTGTTGCTCCTGTCTTGCACGAACTGCTGTTTCAATGGTCTGCAGGCCGATGGCTTCGGCGCCAGGGCCGGGTATTGCGTGGAGCACCGCGCGGTCCTTCATTCTGCCGAGTCGCTCACCTGTGGGCGCCAGCTCCGGCGGGATCTCCTCCTCCCCGAGGCCAACGACGAGAGCGCACTGCACCAGCAGGCGTTCTCCAGAGACGAGATCGTTCATATCCGCACCAAGGCAAGTGCCCGCTCGTCCGGCCATGCAGATGGTGACATCTCCGTCCTGATCCAGACCGCTCCAGGCAAAGAGGTGACCAACTACGGGCGCCTGGGAACGAAGATCGAATCCCTGGCGCGGCTGAGCATGATCGCTGGTGCTCGCGCAGAGCTGGCCCGCCTTAGCCTCGGCCGCACCTACGTTCGGCGCTGCGTTCAGCTAGGCGGCGAATGGACCAGCGGAATTCACCAGCTGTCGTGGACGATCGACCGGCTCCTCGAGCCCCCCGATGTTGGCTTCGACGACCTCTGGGACGAGATCCCGCTGCCGCAGTCCCGTCAACGAGAGCTCGCCCAATGGTCGATCGTGATGCTTCGGCTGACCTTCCTTTCAGATGTCGGTTACCTGGCACCTGACACCGATGACGTTGCCGCGCTGCGTGACCTCCCGGAGAAGGCGGCCTCTGCGCTCGACAACGTCGACGTGCGAGCGTTGATGGCATGGATCGTCAAGGCGGGCTGGGCTGCGGCCAACGAGGCATTCCCCCGCGCGCGCTACGAGGAGCTTGCCGACACCCTACACCGAGATCCTGATGCGCCGGCACTGGAAGCGGCCCCGAGCAACGCCCGAGTCAGCTCCGGCTCGAAACGCAGCCGTGCGGGTGCCAAAACTAGCTCCGTCCCGGGACGTAGTCGCTCGGGTGCGAAACCCAGAAGCCGGGCGCGCAAAGGCTAACGTGAGCGCGGCGCCGGCCGCTGCGGCTCGCGGCCGACCATGTCGCCGCCGAGGCCAAGCTCGCGGCGCTCAATGCCAACGCCACGCCGCAGGCCATCGCGGACGCAAACGCCGCCACGGCGACCCTGCGCAAGGACATCAAGGACGTCGAGGCCGCGTACTCGACGGCGCGGCCAGCTCGCGCTGATGTCCGAAGCTGATCCGAGCACTGCATCATGACGTCTCGACGGCGATTTTTATCCCCGTCTGCAGCTATGGCCAGGACTGCGCGCAGACCTTCACGCTCGCGCCCGGGAACCCCGCGATGGGACGGCACTGTTCACCTGAGCAGCCGCCTCATATTGATGCAGTCAGAATCTAAATCCTCGTGGAGCTAACGCGGACTTGACGTGCTCCAGCAAGCGAGACGCGTTGGACCGGGCCTGGCCGGTTCGTCGTCAGTGCGCAGGAACGGAAGTCTCCCTGCGTTGGCCTTCGCTCATCGACCCTACTGAGCACGAACTGGCCTATATGTAGCAGCCGCTGGCCCATGAGCTGGGCGTTCGTTCCAGGGAAGCGAGGGGAATCAGCATGTTGATATTCATTCGATGTCGTAGACGGGGCAGTTTCTCTCGGGGTTGTCAGTCCCCACGTGTCGAGAGGCCCCATCATGGAGAATGAACGGACCGTGAGAGAACGGCCGGTGGGACAGGACACGACCGAGCGAGACGGGCGGCCGGCCATTCTGCTCTCGCCGCACCTGCTGATCGTCGCTGCCGATGGTACGTGGACGTCGCGACCGTTGCCCATGAACGGCTCGCTGACCATCGGCCGCAGCCGCGAGGCCGACATCTGGCTCACCGAGCGAGCCGTGTCGCGCCAGCACGCGCGCCTGGAGACGACGAGGGCGGGTGAGCTCAGGTTGATCGACCTGGGCAGCGCAAACGGCACCCGGGTTGGGGAAACGGTCGTCCGTAACAGCGTCGTGACCGTGCGAAGCGGCGAGCCCATCGTGATCGGTCGCACGGTGCTCGTCGCGAATGTTCCTGCAGGGACGGAGCACGACGCTCCCTCCATCTCCCAGCCGGGTCTTGTCATGGGGGTCCTCAACAAGCTGATTGCAAAGACCGCGCCGACACTCGTGAATGTGCTCTTGCTCGGGGAGACGGGCGTCGGCAAGGGGGTCATCGCAGAGCAAATTCATCGGCTGTCACGGCGAGCGAATGCTCAGCTCATGCAGCTCAACTGCGCGGGCTTCTCGGCGACCCTCCTCGAGAGCGAGCTATTCGGCCACGAGAGGGGGGCGTTCACCAACGCGACCGAGGCCAAGCCGGGGCTCCTCGAGGCGGCCGCCGGCGGCACCGTCTTCCTCGATGAGGTCGGCGAGATGCCGCTGGAGGTGCAGGCCAAGCTCCTGCTCGCCATCGAGACTCGTGTGATCCGGCGCCTCGGCGCCACCCGTGCCCGGCCGATCGACGTGCGGTTCATCTGCGCAACTCACCGAGATCTCGAGACCGAGATCCGGCGAGGGGGATTTCGCGCGGACTTCTACTATCGCATCAACGGTGTCACCATCACCATTCCGCCCCTGCGCAAGCGCCGTGACGAGATCGATGGACTGATCACCCGGTTTGCCGACGACGCCGCGAGGAGCTGGGGCCTCGACCGGGTCCCCACCTTTACCGATGATGCGCTCCAGGTGCTCCGCCACTATCCGTGGCCGGGCAACATTCGAGAGCTCCGCCACGTCGTGGAGCGCGCCGTCTTGTTCTCGGAGCGTGGCCACGTGACCGCGCGAGTCCTCGCGGACGGCGGCCTCCAGGCCGAGGCGCTGGCCGCCGCGGAGGGGGCGGACACGGGCAGGGGCGCGGAGCGAGACCGCGTGGTGGCCGCACTCGAGGCGTGCGGCGGCAACCAGAGCCAGGCCGCTCGCAAGCTCGGGATCGCCCGTAACACGTTGATCGCACGAATGCGGAAGTACGGCCTTCAGCGCCCGCGCGCCCGGGGAGACTCGACCTGATCTCGGTCCTCGGCGTCGCCACCGGTACCGTTGTACTGCGCAGATTTGCGCAGCCTGCGCAGATCTGCGCAGCGCAGCTCGCCGGCCGTGAGCTCGCAAGCGTCCGTGCCGCAACACGCGCCATGCACCGCTAGCCTCCAAAGATTGCGGCCCGGTTGCTGCAATGTACGCCACTGCTCGAAGAGCAAAGGAGGTCCCTTGCTGCGCATCGCCTGCTTGCTTGCCGTCTGCACGGCGTGTTCTTCGGTGAAGACACCGGACGAAGGTCGGCCGCCTGCCAGCTTCATCAGCGGCGCCGGTCGACTCACCAGCTCGAGGTACATCTTCGATGTCGAGCTCGGCCACGCGTTCAGCCAGGAGCCCCTGGCCGGCGCCGCGCGGAAGGCCGAGAAGTCGCGGTCGTCAAGTTCTAGCCAAAGGAGCATGATTCCATGAAGCGCTCAGTACTAGTACTTGGATTTCTAGCCTGGCTCGGATCCACCGACGCGCACGCCACGCCCGACCTGCTGTCCTTCACAGGCCAGCTCAGCACCGCGTCGGGCCCGGTGGACGGCCCCGTCACCATCACCTTCACCGTCTTCGATGCGCCGGTCGGCGGGGCCGCGGTCTGGGCCGACACGGTGTCCATCACTGCCGACCTGGGCCGCGTGGCTGCTACGCTCGGCCGGTCCTCAAACCCGATCGGCGAGGCTGTGTTTACCGGCGCGGACAGGTTCCTCGAGATCAAGGTTCAAGACGAGACGCTCTCTCCACGACTGACGATCACCGCGGTTCCCTATGCCATTCGAAGTGCAACTGCGGCCGCTACGACCGATCCCAATGTCCAACGCCGAACGCCCCAGAACATGTCCTGCCCGCCAGGGCAATTCATGCGGCGGATCACTCCGGCAGGTGACGCCGAATGCCTGCCAGCGCTCCAGTGCGCGAGGTTTCGGGCTGACGCAGGATCGAGACAAGAAGTAACAGCATTCTGCCCTGCTGGTTCATTCGTGACTGGAGGCGGATGTGGTGCGAATGGCCCTATTCCGATCCAGGAGTCCTATGCAAAAACCAGCTCTAGCTGGTACTGCCAATTTTCACAGGCAGGTACCATTTTTGCTTTTGCCGTTTGCTGTTCCACGCCATGAGGGATTCCTCCTGAGCACCTCGATACACCGAGGATACAATACTTGATTTCAGCGATGGCATTGGCCTCTGTGGCTATCCTGCCTGAACTCGTGTCCGCCAACAGCTTGCCTTGAGATGCATGGAGGAGGCTCGTGTGACGATGGATTCCGACGGGGCCACGGGCCGGAAGGTCGGCAACTACGTCGTGCGGCACAGGCTCGGCGAGGGCGGGATGGGGACGGTGTACCTGGCCGAGCATCCGTCGATCGGGAAGCA
>Ga0247790_10000378_pt1 | contig 14417 bp, 10 predicted proteins | sample UWRJS171409R4_FD_179913 | JGI IMG/M metagenome (GOLD analysis project Ga0247790, IMG submission 179913) | Soil microbial communities from Arlington Agricultural Research Station in Wisconsin, United States - UWRJ-S171-409R-4 | ecosystem: Environmental > Terrestrial > Soil > Agricultural land... | reverse complement strand
CGGCGGCCTCGGACTCGGAGAACATCGCGCCGCACGCGGCGCACTCGGGACGGAAGAGCCACTCCAGCATGACCGAGGCTTTCGACCCGGCGCGCGCCGGGTTGCGTGCTAGCGTGCCCGCCGGGTGCGCGACGCCAAACCCGCGACGGACCGCTGCTACGTCTACGAGCCCGGGTTCGTGACCGACGCCGCGCGCACCGAGCTCCTCGCCTGGCTCGCGACCCTGCGCCCGCTGTGGGAGCAGCGGTACTCCACGCGCCGCCCGCCCCCGCCCGGCAAGCAGCAGCGCCCGCTGCTCCGGCCCGTGTACTGGCTCGGCAACTGGCAGTTCGCCTGCCTCGGCTACTACGAGCCGCCCAGGCGCACGCACGGCGTCGCCGTCGCCGCCGAGCCGTTCCCGCCCGTCCTGGCGCAGCTCGTCGCCGCCATCGAGCGCCGCGTCCGCGCCGGCTTCCCGCCCGCCGCCGTGCCGCGGCGGTGGCACCTGAACACGTGCCTCGTCAACTTCTACGGCGACCGCCTCACCGACGGCAAACCCGTCGACGCCGCGCGCGTCGGCGAGCACCGCGACTTCGAGCCCGGCCCCGTCGCCTCCGTCTCGCTCGGCGAGCGCGCGCGGTTCCAGTTCGTGCGGCGCGGCGCGCGCGAGCTGCCTCCCGTCCGCACGCAGTGGCTCGAGGACCGCTCGCTCCAGATCTTCGGCGGCCCGTGGTGGAAGGACGATCTCCTGCACCGCGTGCAGCGCGTCGACGACAAGCAGCACCTCGATCTGCCCCCCGCGATCGAGGGCTTCCGCACCCGGCGCATAAACTTCACGTTCCGCTACGTCCCTGACGAGCACGTCGTGCCGTTCGCGGAGCTCTCGCCGGTGGCGCGCGACGACGTGCGCGACTACGTCGCGACGCTCGCCCAGCGCTCGCCGTTCTTCGCGCAGGCGCTCGCTAGCGAGCGCGGAGCCCAAACAGCGGCGGCTCGGTAGCCGCCGGCGGCGCCGGGACGCCCAAGAGCGCCGCCACCGTCGGCGCGACCTGCAGGAGCGAGCCCGTGCCCGCCTGCGGCGAGAGCCCCGGCGCCAGCACCAGGATCGGCACGCGCCGGTTGTCGTCGAACGGCGCGTCGTGGTGCGAGCCGCTCGAGAAGGTCGAGATCAGCGAGCCCGCCGCCGGGACCACGAGCAGCTCGCCCGACTCGCCCGGGACGATCGACAGGCAGATCGCGTGCAAGAGCGCCTGGCGGCCGTCGCAGCGCCCCGCGAGCCGATCGCTGCGCGCGCTCGCCGCGACGCCCGGGATCCGGCCGATCGCGTCCGCCGCCGCCGTGAGCGCCTCATCGCGCGCGCCTTCCGGGGCCGCCCCGAACGCTGGCGCCAGGTACACGTTGCCCGACGCGATCTGCGCCACCCACGGCCCCTTGCCGATCCGCGGCTCGAGCGCCGCCTCGACCGCGCGCGCGATCTCGTCCGGCCGGATCCGGCGCGCCCCCGCCACCTTGCTGCGCTCGACCACCGGCGTGACGCCGTGATCGCTCGTCAGCACCGCCGCCCAGCCGCCGCGCCCCAGCCGCGCGTCGAGCGCGTCGAACAGCCGGCCCAGCGCGGCGTCGAGGCGCAGCCGCAGATCCAGCGCCTCCCACGACTCCGGCCCCCACAGGTGGCCCGCGTAGTCGTGCGCGCTGAAGCTCACCGCGAGCAGATCCGGCACGCCGTCCGCGCCCAGCCCGAGCGCCGGGATCGCCGCGAGCGCCGCGTCCAGGACCAGCTCGTCGGCGTATGGCGTGTGGAGGACGACGCGGCCCGGGTTGTCGCTCGCCGCGAGCGCGTGCGGGAACGTCGGCCCGAAGCCGTGCACGCCGCCCTCGCCCACCGCGTCGTCGGGGATCCCCGTCGCGCGGGCCAGGAGCGCCGCGTCGAGCGGCTCCCAGGTCTGGCCGAAGAAGCGCGTCGCCGGGTGCACCCGCGCGTGCTCGACGAGCCACGGCGGCACCTCGGCCGCGAACGCGCGGGAGGTCGTCATCCCGCCCGCCGCCGGCTCGTACCACACCACCGCGTCCGGGTGCTGGCCGCCGACGAACACCGCGGCGCGCGCCTTGAGCGAGATCGCCGCCGAGCGCGCGCGGCCCGCTGTGGCGCGCCGGAGGACGTCGGCCAGGCCCTCGACGCGCAGCGCGCGCGACGACGCCGAGTCCTCGGGCCCCAGCGCGCCGCCGTGCGACGGGCCCACCGTGAACGGCGGCGCGTCGGGATCGAACTCGGCCGACCGCTCGACGCCCTCGCCGCGGCGGTACCACGTGTTGCCGACCACGCCGTGGACGCTCGGCGTCGCCCCCGTCGCGATCGTCGCGTGGCCCGGGGCCGTGAACGTGTTCGCGTACGGCAGCTCGCCCGCGCGCACGTACGCGCCGTCGCGGAGGAGGCGCGCGAAGCCGCCGCGGTACAGCGCGCGATCGCGCTCGAACGCCCACGTCGAGAGCTGATCGACGACGATCAGCACCACGAGCCGCGGCGCGGGCGGCTGCGCCGTGGCGACCCGCTTGGGCGCGGGGCAGCCCGCGAGCATGGCGAGCGCGAGGAGACCAGCGATGCGGCGCAAGCGTGGAGATCCTACACAACTCGGCGGTATGTTCACCGCATGGCGCTCCCTGATCGGATCCTCCCGCTGTGCGACCTCCTGCTCGGTGCCGCGTATGCGGATCAGCAGTTTCAGGCGCGGGAGCGCAAGGTGGTCCGCGAGCTTCTCGCAGAGCTGACCGGGGCGGCGCTGACGCCCGAGCTCGAGGAGCGGATCCTCGAGTTCGCGCCCGCGCGGTTCGACCTCGCGGCGACCGCCGCCCAGTTCCGCGGCGATCCCGAGGAGGATCGCCGGCGCCTCGTGCACCTCGTCGCCGCCATCAACGACGCCGACGAGGAGCTCGATCTCGCGGAGAACGACTACCTGTGCGCGCTCGCGGCCGCGCTCGATCTGCCCAAGAGCGCGCTCGCCGGCCTGGCCGTCGAGGTGGAGGTCGAGGACCTGCGCGATCACCTCGACAAGGTCCGCAAGGGCCCGCCGCCCCCGCCCCCGGCGCGCAAGCCCGCCGACCACGCCGACGGCGACTGACCGCCGCCACTCCGAACCGTGGTGAGTGACACCACGGTTCCTGCACCGCCACTCTCAAGGCGAACGAGCCGCACATTCATCTCTGCTGCGCGAACAGAGGTCCGTCGAGATCTGGCGGCGACTGAGTGCGGAGGTTCTTGACAAATTTGGCAAGCTCCACGACGCCCAGATCGTAGGTGTAGAGTACATCCACATCTGTGAGCCGAGCCGCCGTGGCCACGATCAGCGCATCCTGCGTCTTTTGCTGATGGCTGACGAGCTGCTTGCAGACGGGGCACGGCGTCGCGCCCTTGATGTTGAGACAACGGATGCATGTCTCACTGTCGCCACGCGCCGCCTCGAGAATGCGAGCAGCCTCCCTCGCGACTCCTCCGTCCAATCCTTCCACCTGGAGCTGCTCGAGGATGCCGCTCGCCTGCACCTTGGCGACGACATTCGGCGGCGCCCGGAGCAACTCGAGAACAGTCAGCGCGCTCACGCGCACCTCGGCCAAGGTAGCGACCAGCGCCGCGCTGTCGCGCTGCAAGCGTCTCGTCTTCTCATCCTTTGCGGGTTCGGCAGCCAGTGCGTAGGACAGCACCTGCGTGTCGATCATCGCGGGTGTCACTCGCCGCTCCGCTGCCGATCGATAGCGGCCAGCACCTCGGGGAGCGCGTCGGCCGTGATGACGTTGTACTCCTTTGCCAGCGCCAGAATTCGCGCGCCGGAGCCCGGCGTTGCCTCCTCAATGCCGAGGATCGAAGCGTCCAACAAGCATGGCGACTGCCCCGGCGACTGCGTCCACTCTGCCTGCAGCTTGAGGCGAACGAGCACATCTCGCTTGGCGGCGTCGAAGAACGGAGCCACAGCGAGCCCGCCAATAGAGAGGTCTCGCGGGCGGCCGTCGACGACGACCCGAACCCGGTACTCGTGGCGCTCGTCGATCCGTCCAACGCGGAGGATCTTCGAGTAGACGTACGTGGTACCACGAGCCTTGTGGGACCCGACCTCGGGCGCGTTCGCCAGGGCCTCCATCAACGACGCAAACGTCTCGTCGAGGTTGCATAGCGGCTTGGCGTGCCGAGGGAGCCACAGCTGTGGATGGTACCGCCCCTCGTCGTGTGCGTATCGTGCCAGGGCCGCCGCGACCTCGGCGCGACCCGGCTGTGACGGCATGGTGATCGGGTTCTGTACGATCTGGATGATCGTACCGACCGCAGAGGCCCCGCTCTTGGAGCGTGTACGAAGCGTCGCGACCAGGTCTTTGTTCGCGACGATCAGCGTGGTCCCCACTTCATCGGATGCACCGAGAGCCTTGAGTGCATCGCTGAACAGGGTCGCCGCACGGGCAACGCGCGCCGGGGTGGCAGCGTGGCGAACGCGTAGCTGAAGCATGTCGCGAGCCCTCGCCATGTTCGCCATGGTGGCCATCATGATCCGGTCCCCCGATCTCCGCAACGAGGTGGCGGTGATCCCGGTGCGACAGGTTCGACATGCTCGAACGCAAGGGACCGTCTGAGGCACGAAAGCGAGGTTCGAGGCGCGGTACGGATCCGGGCTGTCGAGCGGCGCTCGCTCGCGGTGCCACCGGGTGGAGTCGCACCACCTCACCAGGTTTAGGAGACCCGGGTCGCATCTGTGCACGGAGGCGTGCGGAGTCTTCGTGCCACCGAGTGGAGTCGCACCACTTCACCAGGCTTCGGAGACCCGGGTCGCATCTGTGCGCGGAGGCAAGCTTGCTGGTACTGGTCGGGACCAAGGGAATCGCACCCTTCGCAGCCGATTTGTAAGAACGGCATCACCCCTAGGTGAACTGGTCCCGATTGTCTTGTTCTGGCTTGTTCTGGAGCGCTCGCCCGGAGTTGCACCGGGGAATGCGTGGTTTGCAATCACGTGCCTTCGCTGACTTGGCTACGAGCGCAGAAACGATGAGCGAGGAGATCGCGCTTCCGACGGGAATCGAACCCGCCTAAGGGTGATAGACAGTCACCCAACGTCACCAGACGTATCCGGAAGCATGAAGCAAGCGGTGGACCACACGGGGACTCGAACCCCGATCTCACGCGTTGCAAGCGCGGCGTCTTTCCATTAGACCATGAGCCCAGTTTCACAGCGACGAGAGCTTGGAAGGGGAGGTTGGACTCGAACCAACAACCTCGACCGTTCAGAGCGGTGTGTTCTACCTTTGAACTACTCCCCCAAGAGCAGGAGCGGGCCGGGGGAATCGAACCCCGATGAGCTGGTTTGGAAGACCAGTGTCCGAGAGCCATCGGACGGCGACCCGCAAGAGACTTCGCGAGCTAGCACGGGTGCTAGGAATCGAACCTAGACCGTCGGGGTCAAAGCCCGCCGTCCTACCATTAGACGGACACCCGCTCGCGAGAGCGATGACGATGTTGAAGACCTCGAGAGCTGGAAAAAGAGGCCACCTGGGAGAGCCGCGGCCGCCGCGCGCGTTTCGCCTGACGCGGGGCCGCGTGCTCCTCACACCACGCCCGTCCCGTCCTCGCTGTCGATCTCGCCGGTCCAGTACACGTAGTCACGCCACGCGTCCGGCACCGACCTCGTGCTGACCCTGATCTGCACCGACGGCACCCAGGTGGGCCGCGCCGGCGTGGAGAGCAGCCTCATGCGCGCCTCGGCCGGCGTGCGGTTCGCCTTCTCGGCGTTGCACGCGTAGCAGCACGACACGATGTTGTCCCACGTCGTCCGACCACCCCGCGAGCGCGGCGTCACGTGGTCGTACGTCAGCTCGTCGATCGAGCACCTCGCTGCGCAGTACTGGCAGCGGTACCCGTCGCGCGCGTAGATGTTCACGCGCGAGAACTTCACCGGCTTCGCGTGGCGGCGGAACGCCTTGCGGAGCCGGACGACCGCGGGCACGTTGATGACGAGCGACATCGCGCGGATCTCGGTGTCGTACTCCTCGACGACCTCGACCTTGTCGAGGGTGAGGAGCGTCATCGCTCGTTGCCAGGAGATGATCTTGATGGGCTCGTATCCCTGCGAGAGCAGGAGCGTACGCGTAGCATCGACGTGCAGCACGGCAGCACGCCTCCTTCTCTATCCGGTGATCGCCAGGCGCGCGCGCCGGATCGCGCGTGCCATCGGCCCGCACAATGCGGGCGAAGTGCCGCCGAGAGGATTCGAACCTCCACTACATGGCTTCTGAGACCACCGACTCTTCCATTGGTCTACGGCGGCAAGACGGAGAAAAAAGACGCGAGCGCGTGCCGCTGGAGGGACTCGAACCCTCACTACGTGGAGTTTGAAGCCACAGACTCTTCCGATTGGTCTACAGCGGCGGCTGGTCGCGGAGGCCGGAGTTGCACCGGCGTGGCCTGGCGTATGAGACCAGGCTGAGAAGCTCACACTCTCCCCGCAATGAAACGAATCGTGCCGCCGAGAGGATTCGAACCTCCACTACATGGTCTCTCAAACCATCGACTCTGCCGTTGGTCTACGGCGGCATCTCTCTACCAAAACTAGTGGGAGCGCTGAGACTTGCACTCAGTTGGCACGTAGGTGCGACGGGGTTACAGCCCGCCTAGGTCACTTTACCTTCAACGCTCCCGTGGGGTGGCCGATGGGACTCGCACCCACTTGGACGAGGTTCACGGCCTCGCTCCTCGACGACTTCGGACTCGGCCACCAAAAATCGCGGTCTGGGTGACTGGAATCGCACCAGCGGCCTCGTCGTCCCGAGCGACGCGCTCTCCTACTGAGCTACACCCAGATGGTCACAAACATGGACATGGTCTACGTGGTTGGAGTTGCACCAACGTTCTCTCGGACCCGAACCGAGCGCCCTGGCTGCTGGGCCACACGTAGATGAAGCACGCCGCCAGTGAATCGAACACTGCTCCCCGGTTTTGGAGACCAGGGTCGTCCCAGACGGCGACGTAAGAGCACCACCGAGAGGATTCGAACCTCAGCCAGCGACCTTCGCAGAATCGTGTCCCTCCATGGAACGGTGGTATCGGTGAAACGATCTATCGAGCCACCGAGAGGATTCGAACCTCAACCAACGAGATTCGTAGTCTCGTGTCCCGTCCTTGGGTCGGTGGCGGTCGTCTGAATGGCTGGAATCGCACCAGCGGCCTCGTGGTCCCCGACCACGCGCTCTCACTCCTGAGCTACATCCAGATAGGTAACAGGTACGGCTCGCACCGCGTCAGCGCGGGTGGCAACCGAGGTGGTATCGGTGACGGGGATCGAACCCGTGTTCTCCGCGTGAGAGACGGAGGTATTAACCACTATACGACACCGACATGTTCGAGCTCGCGGCGCGCGAGCCCGAGAGGCATCCGTGACGGGAGTCGAACCCGTGTTCCCCGTTGGAAAGACGGGTGTATTTGGCCCCTATACGACACGGACATAGGCGGGAACGGTTGGACTCGAACCAACTACCATCCGATTAACAATCGGCCGCTCATTCCAATTGAGCTTCGCTCCCAAATACCGGTGTGTCGCCACACCGGCAGCTGTCGAGGGCCGCGCCTTCGCTCAAGCTGCGCAGTGCACTACGCGCGAGCAAAGTCGGCGATGACCGGCGGCGTCGACGGGTCGAGACCGACCACGTCGAGCATACCGGCGTCGTCCGGGTCAGCGATGCTGAACCCGGTCGACGTCATTCCGACCACGACAAGCTTGGCCGGAATTCCCCGTGCGTCTCGATACGCCCGCAGAGCCTGCGCAGGAGGCACGTCGCCTGCCCAGGTCTCGTGGTCGGTGTAGACGACGAACGTGTCCACATCGACGCGGTGCTTGTGCGCCCACCTCACGGGGAGCGCGCAGTCAACTCCGCCCATCGGCAGCGCGCCGGCCCGCGCGACCACGTCGTCCAGCCGCTCGCGCGGCGAGATCGCCATGGCCGTGATGCCGGGCGCGCCACCGCCCCACCTGCCTCCATAGCCTCCTCCCGTTGCCGCGGTGAAGGCGACGCAGGCGTGACTTGCTTCCGTCGCCGCCGTCACGAGCGCCATCGCGGCGCCCGCGAGCCGAGGCGAGAGGCCCGAGACACCGGCGACCGCGCCGGAGCCCATCGAGCCCGAGATGTCGAGCGCGAGCAGCACGCGCCCGCCCATCGGCAGAACGCCGCCGAAGCTCGCGTAGAACGCGGCGTCGAGTGCGTCGGCGATCGTGGCCACCGGCTGCCACGTCCCCTGCCCGCGCGCGCCGCGCCCGGCACCGTAGCCGAGGTGCGCTGCCAGGAGCGCGAGCGGGTGGACACCCGCCGCGCCCGCCGCGCGGACCCAGGCCGCGTCCCCGAGCCGCGCGACGACCCACGCGGCCGCCCGGCTGCCCGGAGCGAGCAGGCCGGCGCGCGTCATCGCGGCGAGGTCGCCGAGGAGCTCCGCCAGCGGCATGCGCGGCAAGAGCGCCTCCCACACCTCGGGGTACGCCCGGAGCGCGGCCGGCACGCACGCGGCCGGCACGCCGTGCTCGAGCACGATGCGCGCGGCGCGCGCGGGCTCTGCGGTGCGGCGGAGCTCGTCCAGCGCGACGATCAGCCGGCAGGCTGGATCTTCGTGCGCGCCGTCCGGCAGCTCGCCGCGGACCGCCCATGAATACAAACGATCGTGCGAGGGCGACGCCGCGCGCGGGTGCGCGAGGCGGAGCAGATCGCGGTGCGCCCAGCCGCCCTGCGCCGGGTGGCGCGCGAGCTGGAGCGCGAGGTCGTCCGCGGGGCGGTCATTGAGCCACGCGCCGACCGCCTTGCGCATCCCGCGGCCCCAGCCGCCGAAGCGCTCGGCGAACGCCGTGAATCGCAGGAGCTCCGCGCCGGTCCGGCAGACTTGCGGCAAGGCCGCGTACGCGGCGCGCCGGGTCTGCTCGTCGCCGCGCTTGGCCGCCATCGCGAGGCAGAAGAGGGCGGGCTCGCCCGTGAACGCGGCGATCCGGGCGGTGGTGCGGAGGCCGTCCGCGGCGAGGCAGCGGGCGACGACCGCGGCGTCGGCGTCCGTCGGCTCGTGCGCAGCGCCGGCGTGGCCGGCGTGGCCGGCGTGGCCGGCGTGGCCGGCGTGATAAACGCCCCCGGTGGTGCCGAGGACGAGGAAGCGCTCCAGGCGCGCCCAGGGCAGAAGCTCGCCGGCGTGGCCGCCAGGCGACGGGCCGTGGAGCGGCTCGCGCCAGGGCGAGGACTTCGAAGTGGACGAGAGTTCGAGCATGGCACTTCCTTCGGCCCTCGCCGCGGCCGCGCGATGCGACCAGACGTGGACGGTTCGAGTGGGCCAGCGCTCCGGCGTGGAGCGCGGCGAGAGACGAGTCGAGCCCCCCGCCGGAATCGAACCGGCGACCGGCCGCTTACGAAGCGGCTGCTACTTCCAGCTGAGCTAGGGAGGCAAAGAAAAGTCGAGCAGATGGTGGGAGTTGAACCCTACGACTCCGGTGTGGCGCACCGGCATGTCACCGCAACACTTCACCTGCTTGGTGGTCTCCGTGGAGACCGAATTGCGAACCGACGGCGGCGCCCGGAGGGCACGTTCGACGGTCCTTCGTAGGTCGGGTGGGAATCGAACCCACGTGACGGCGGAGTAAGAGTCCGCTGCAACGCCAACTTTTGCTACCGACCTGCTCGGCGACGTGTGGTCCCACCCCCTGGGATCGAACCAGGACCTCTCGGGTTTCGGCCGAGCGCGCAGACCCACTGCGCCAGGGTGGGAAGAGGTGCCGTGCACCGGGGAAGAACCTCGGGGCACGGCACGTTGTCTTCGTTGGGTGCCTGCCAGGGCACCCTCATCATCATCGCTCTTCGGTTGTCAGAGACCTCCCGCGGCGCGCGCGGGGCGCACCTCGGGCCGTGGCGCAATCGCGGAGTCCGCAATGGCACCTTTCGCGTGCTCTCGACTCTGAATTACGAATTCAGATCGAGAGTCGCAAAATCAGATTGTGGGTCGCCGGGCGGCGGGGGGCCCCCCGGGTGGGGGCGCGGCCCGAAACGAAGAAGGGCCGCCTGGTTTCCCGGGCGGCCCTTTGCGGGGGTGAGGTGACGCTACGTCACTTCATCCGCAGAAGGGACCTCCGGGGAGGTTGCTACCGCCGTCGCGATCGATATTTGCCCGAAACTCCAGGGCTTCCAACGTGGGCGCGGCCGACGGGGCACAGGCATAGGACCGGCGCCACGCTGGGGTGGCGGCGGGCTCTTGCCCGGGCTGACGGGTATGTAGGCTGGTGCGCTTCACGGGGGTTTGCTTTCGCTCGTCCGCTTCGTGAAAGCGGCCGATGGTGGAAAGAGATAACAGCGCTCCCTCGAGCTGTCAAAGCCTTTCTCGCGCGAATTTAAAAAGATTGCTAATTGCGCATTGTCGCTCTGGTTCCCGATCGTTTTTTTTTTCGAGCGGCCTGCGCGGACCCCTCGTCGCGTCGCGCCGCGCCGATCGCTACGCGAGCCGCGCCACCGTCACGGGCGCGCCGAACTCGATCTCGAGGCTCCGGCGGCGGCCGAGCAGCTCTCCGCCGGCCGTGACCAGGGCCTCGCCATCGAGGTGGATCTGCACGCGATCACACAGGAAATCGCGAATCTGCGCGGAGGCGGAGGCCGAGGCCGAGGAATGCCCGCCCCGGAGCGCGGCGGGAGCGCCGCGCAGGAGGTCCAGCCAGCCGGCCTCGCCGCAGCGCAGGTGGAAGCGATCTCCGCGCGCGCCCGCGAACGCGAACGGCCGCGCGCCGAACCCGAAGCTCGGGATCGTCGAGCCAGCCACGAGCGTGCAGCGGCCGCTCCACAGGACCTCGCCAGCGGTGATCGATCGGCCGGCCGCGTCCCCGCGGCGCACCTCGATCACGGGCGAGCCAGCGTTCGAGATCACCGCGTGGAGCTGCGGTGGGGCGGCGAGCCGCGAGGCTGTCTGCAGCGCGATCGAGAGCGCCGAGCGCGCGGCGTCACCGACGAGCCGGCGCGCGCCGGGGACGCGATCGATGCCGCGATCGATGACGCGCGCGATGGCCTGCCGCTCCTCGAGCACCTGCGCGTCGGGCCCCAGGCCCACGACCGGCGCGCGGACGCCGAGGACGTGCAGCATTCGCATCGGCCGCCAGGCGCCGTCGCCGCGCGCGAGGCGCGCCAGATCGGCCGCCGGATCGGCGCTCGCGCCGGCGGCGTCGGCGATCGCGTTCGCCGAGCCGAGCCGCAGGACCCCGATCGCCGGCTCCGGCCGGCCGGCGCCGCGGCACGCCTCCCCGATCAGCGACAGCCCCATGACGAAGGTGCCATCGCCGCCGCCGAGCACGAGCAGGTCGACCCCGCGCGCGATCTCGGCGCGGATCGCGCCGCGCGCCTCCTCGAGCGAGTGCGTGAACACGACGCCGCCCGGCAGCGCGCGCGCGAGCCCGCGGCGCAGGTGATCTCCGAGCCGCCGCGCGGTCCCGTTGACGATCGCGATCGCCCGCACGGACGCACGATACCCCGCGCCCCGGGCACGCCCGCAGTTCGCGGCGGTCGCCGGCCTGGCCGCGCGGCGTTTTCGATTATCTTCGGACCGTGAGCCTCCCTGTCATCGCCGGGACCGTCCTCATCGTGCTGGCGCTCGGCTACCGCTTCTACGGGCGGCTCGTCGCGCGCCAGTACTCGCTCAAGACCACGCAGGACACGCCGGCGCACCAGCACAACGACGGCGTCGACTTCGTGCCGACGCGGCCGTTCTACCTGTTCGGCCAGCACTTCAGCGCGATCGCCGCCGCCGGGCCGATCGTCGGGCCGATCCTCGCCTGCCAGCAGTTCGGCTGGCTGCCGGCGCTGCTCTGGATCACGGTCGGCGTGATCTTCATCGGCGCGGTCCACGACTTCACGACGCTCGTCGCGTCGGTGCGCCACGGCGGCAAGTCGATCGCCGAGGTGGTGAAGGCGAACCTGGGGCCGCGCGCGTGGCTCGCGATCCTCGCGTTCATCTGGCTCGCGCTCATCTACGTGATCGTCGCGTTCGTCGACGTGACGGCGGGCTCGTTCACGACGAAGGCGCAGCCCGGCATCACCTCGACGTTCGATCAGGGCGGCGCGGTGGCGCTCGCGGGCGTGCTCTACCTCGGGCTCGCCGTCGTGATGGGGCTCGTCGAGCGCTGGTTCAAGCCGCCCCTGTGGCTCAGCACGCTCATCTTCGTGCCGCTGATCTTCGCCGCGGTGTGGTTTGGCACCACGCACTCGACGTGGCTCGCGTTCGGCTGGAAGACCTGGGTCATCGTCATCCTCGCGTACTGCGTCGTCGCGTCGATGTCGCCGATGTGGCTGCTCCTGCAGCCGCGCGGCTACCTCGGCGGCTTCGTCCTGTACGCCGCGCTCCTCATCGGCACGCTCGGCATCTTCATCGGCGGGTTCGAGATCGCGCGGCCGGCGTTCCGCGGGTTCGACACCGGCGGGCCGACGGGGCTCTTGTTCCCGTACCTGTTCGTGACGATCGCGTGCGGCGCGTGCTCGGGCTTCCACGGCCTCGTGTGCTCGGGGACCACGTCGAAGCAGATCGATCGCGAGCAGCACTGCCACCCGATCGGCTACGGCGCGATGCTGCTCGAGGCGTTCGTCGCGGTGATCGCGCTCGCGACGATCATGATCGTCGCCCCATCGGCCGATGGGAAGCTCGCGCCGCCCGACGCGGTCTACGCCAGCGGCATCGGCCGGTTCCTCCAGGCGCTGACCGGGATCGACCCGGTCGCGGCGACCACGTTCGGCGCGATGGTGCTGTCGACGTTCATCTTCGACACGCTCGACTCCGCCACGCGGCTCGGCCGCTACATCCTCCAGGAGCTGGCCGGCCGGCGCGATCGCACCTCCGGGCTCATCGCGACGCTCCTCACCGCCGGCGTGCCGCTCGTGTTCCTCCTGTCCGCGGGCAAGGGCAGCTTCCGGCTGTTCTGGACCCTGTTCGGCACGTCGAACCAGCTGCTCGCGGCGCTGTCTCTGCTCGCGATCACCGTCTGGCTGCGCAAGCTGCAGAAGCCCGTCTGGTACACGGTGGCGCCGATGGTGCTCGTGATGGCCGTGACGGTCATCGCGCTGGTCTTGCAGACGAAGACGCTCGTCGACGCGGCCGTCGGCTCGGCGCTGTGGATCAACGGCCTGGTCTCGGCGGTGCTGCTCGCGCTCGCCGGCACGCTCGTCGTCTTCGCGGTGCGCGCGTGGCGCGCGCCGACGCTGCCGCGCGCGGTGGCGCGGCTAGAGCGGTAGCAGGATCAGCGCGTTCGCCATGAACTGCGGGACGAGCAGCACCTTGCGCTTCGTGTCCCAGCCGATGTCCGCCGGCGCCTCGACGTCGGAGAGGACCTGCTTCCACTCGCCGCCGGGCTTGCCGGCGTAGACGGCCTTGCCCTCCCAGCTCGAGACCAGGAGCTCGCCATCGTCCTTGACCACGAGGCCGTCGAGCTGGCCCTTCGGCAGCTTCGCGCCGGCCTTCTTCTCGCCCTTGCCGCCCTTCGCCGTGACCTCGTAGAGCTCGCCGGATCCGAACGTGACGACCCACACCGAGCCGTTCGCGAACGCGAGGCCGTTCGGGCCGCCGAGGTCCTTCGCCTTGACGAGCGGCTTCACCTTGCCGTCCTTGCCGATGTGGTAGACGGCGTCGGCGCCGGCCGGCTCGAACTTCGCGTTGATGCCGGTGTCGCCGACGTAGATGCCGCCGCCCTCGGCGGCCGTGACGTCGTTCAGGAACGATGCGCCCGGGACCTTGACCTCGCCCTTGGGCGCGCCGGTCTTCGCGTCGAACTTGCGCACGACGGTGATGTCGGCGACCCACAGGATGTCGCCGGAGATGGCCATGCCCTTCGGCGCGTCGAGCTTGACGTCGGGCTTGCTGCCGTCGATCCACTTGAGCTCGCTGACCTTGCCGTCGGGCGACACCTTCGAGATGAAGCCGTTGTCGTCAGCCTTGGCCGGCTCACCGTTGATGTTGGCGACGAGGTACACGTCCGCGGCGGCGTCGTGGAGGATCGACTCGGGGGTCAAAAACCCCGCGTCCTTGACGACGACGCGCTTGTCGGCGGGCGCTGGTGCGGCGGCCGAGCCACCCGCGCCCGAGCCGGCCGCGGCCGTCGCGCTCGCGCCGGCCGAGCCCTCGCCAGCCGAGCCCGTCGCGGCGGCGCCAGCGCCGCTGCCGCCGCCGCCGCTCCCGGAGTTGCCCATCGAGGTGGCGCTGCCTCCGGTCTGGGGCTTCGCCTCCTCCTTCTTCTTGCAGCCTGCGAGCGAGGCGGCGAGGAGGCCCGAGCAGACGATCGCGATGGTCGGAGAGGTTCGCATTGGTAGAACCTAACTTTCCCCCACCTGCCGGTGGGTTTGAGCAAGGACCCCTTTCAAACCGTGCATGCGGATTTCCCGCACACGGCTTACGGGCGGTCGTAGATGGACGTGATGAGGCATTA
>Ga0247790_10000377_pt1 | contig 14456 bp, 8 predicted proteins | sample UWRJS171409R4_FD_179913 | JGI IMG/M metagenome (GOLD analysis project Ga0247790, IMG submission 179913) | Soil microbial communities from Arlington Agricultural Research Station in Wisconsin, United States - UWRJ-S171-409R-4 | ecosystem: Environmental > Terrestrial > Soil > Agricultural land... | reverse complement strand
GCCGCGTCCTGCCCCGCGGCCGGGACCACCGAGACCAGGCGCGGCTTGCCCTCGGTGAGCGTGCCCGTCTTGTCGACGACCAGCGTGTCGACGGTGCGCAGGACCTCGATCGCCTCGGCGTCGCGGAACAGGACGCCCAGGGTCGCGCCGCGGCCCGTCGCCACCATGATCGACATCGGCGTCGCGAGGCCGAGCGCGCACGGGCACGCGATGATGAGCACCGAGACCGCGTTCACGATCGCGTAGGCCGGATCCGGCCCGACGACAAACCACACGACGAGCGCGATCGCCGCGATCCCCACCACCGCCGGCACGAAGTATCCGGCGACCCGGTCTGCGAGCTTCTGGATCGGGGCGCGGCTGCGCTGCGCGTCGGCGACCATCGCGACGATGCGCGACAGGAGCGTCTCGGCGCCGACCTTCTCGGCCCGCATCACGAGCGCGCCCGTGCCGTTGATCGTCGCGCCGATCACGCGCTCGCCCGGCTGCTTCTCCACGGGGATCGGCTCGCCCGTGACCATCGACTCGTCGACGGACGACCGGCCCTCGAGCACCACGCCGTCGACCGGCACCTTCTCGCCCGGGCGCACGCGCAGCCGGTCGCCCGCCACCACCGCCTCGAGCGGGACGTCCGCCTCGCTGCCGTCGCCGGCGATGCGGCGCGCCGACGTGGCCGCCATGCCGAGGAGTTTCCGGATCGCGGCGCCCGTCGCGCTGCGCGCGCGCAGCTCCAGCACCTGGCCGAGCAGGATCAGCGTGACGATCACGCCCGCCGCCTCGAAGTAGGTGCCCACCGTGCCGTCGTGGCCGCGGAACGCTGGCGGGAACGCGCCCGGGGCGAGCGCGGCGGCGAGGCTATAGCCAAACGCCACCCCGACGCCGAGCCCGATCAGCGTGAACATGTTGAGGCTACGGTTTCGGAGCGACTGCGCGAACCGCACGTAGAACGGCCACGCGGCCCACGTGGCCACCGGCAGCGCGAGCAGGAGCTCGGCCCACACGCGCGCGCGGCCCGAGACGATCGTGAGGCCGACCATCTCGCCCATCGCGATCACGAAGAGCGGGATCGAGAACGCTGCCGCGATCCAGAGCCGGCGCGTCATGTCGCGCAGCTCCGGATCGGGGCCCTCGTCGAGCGCCGGCACGCGCGGCTCGAGCGCCATGCCGCAGAGCGGGCAGCTCCCCGGGGCGTCGCGCACGATCTCGGGGTGCATCGGGCACGTGTACTCGCCGCCGCCGCCCGTATGCGCAGCCGGTGCGCTCGCGTGCGCAGCCGGTGCGTCCGCCGCCGGTGCGCCCGCCGCCGGTGCGTGCGCCGCCGGTGCGTGCGCCGCCTCCGGCCGCAGATACCTGGCCGGATCGGCGACGAACTTCGTCTTGCACCCCGCGCTGCAGAACAGCACCTCGCGATCGTCATGCATCACGCGGTGCTGCGTGGTGGGCTTCACCGTCATGCCGCAGACCGGGTCTTTGGCAGTCGCCGCCGCGGCAGCAGGCTCGTGGGGCTCGTGCGCATCGCAAGCGTGAGCCCGCGATGCGCAGCAAGAATGTGCCGCCGCGGGCTCGTGGCCGTGGCCGTGGTGCTCGTGGCCGTGGTGCTCGTGGCCGTGATGCTCGTGGCCGTGGTGCTCGTGGCCGTGATGGCCGTGCGCGTGGTTCTGAGGAGATGGCGTCATGGGAATCCTCGTTGGGCTTCGATCGCTACGACGCGACGGTCTCGGGTCCATTACAGGTGCAAGAACACGGACAGGGGCCGGGGAGGGGGCGACTTCCCTGATTCCAGGTGCAAGAACACGGACAGGGGCGGGGAGGGGGGCGTATAAGCCCCTGGTGATACGAGGGATCCTGATCGGCATCCTCGCGATCCCCGCCGCGGGCTGCGATCGCTCGCCGTCATCACCGCCACCCTCGCCGCCGCCCTCGCCGTCGCCAGCACCTGCGCCTGCGCGCACGATCTCCATCGATCCGCCCGCCGCGCCTGGCGCCACCGCCCCGAACCTCACCGCCGCCGCCGACCGCGTGCTCGCGACGTGGCTCGAGCCGACCGACGCTGCTCGCAAGGCGCATCGCCTGCGCCTCGCGCAGCTCACCGCGGCCGGCTGGGGATCGGCCGTCACGATCGCCGAGGGCGCCGCGATCCTGGCCAACTGGGCCGATGTCCCGTCGATCGCGCGCCAGGACGACGGCGTGCTCGTGGCGCACTGGGCCGAGACCGCCGCGGGCGCGGGGCACGCCTACGGCGTCGTGCTCGCGCGCTCCACCGATGGCGGCGCCACCTGGCGGCGCCTCGGCGCGCCGCACCACGACAACACGCCGACCGAGCACGGCTTCGTCTCGCTCGTCCCCGACGGCGACGCGGTGCTCGCGCTGTGGCTCGACGGGCGCGCGACCGCCGATACCCCCGCCGGGGCGACCGCGCTCCGCGCCGCGCGCGTCGGCGCCGCGATCGGCGCGGAGGAGCTCGTCGACGCTCGCGTCTGCGACTGCTGCAGCACGTCCGCGGCGCGCACCGCGGACGGCCCCGCCGTGATCTACCGCGACCGTGGCGCCGACGAGCTCCGCGATCCGTCCATCGCGCGCCGTCTCGGCGGCGCCTGGTCCGCGCCGCGCGCGGTGCACGTCGATGGCTGGCAGATCGCCGGCTGTCCGGTGAACGGACCGGCGCTGGCGGCGTCCGGCCGCGAGGTCGTGGCCGCCTGGTACACACTCGCCGGCCAAGCGCCCCGGGTCCGCGTCGCGTTCTCGGCCGATGCCGGCGCCACCTTCGATCCGCCGATCGACGTCGACGCTCAGCTCGCCGCGTCGCCCGGCGCCCGCGCGCCCATCGGACGGATCGATGTCGCGCTCGATCGCCCCGGCGAGGCGCTCGTCACCTGGATCGCCTCCGCGCGCGAGGACGGCCGCCTGCTGATCCGCCGCGTCGCGCGCGATCGCCGCCGCGGCCCCGAGCTCGAGCTCGCCGCCGTCGCCGCCTCGCGCGAGGGCGGCTTCCCCCGGCTCGAGCTCCTCGGCCCCGATCTCGTCGTGGCGTGGGTGGACACGCGGGCCAAGCAGCTCCGCGCCGCGCGCCTCCCGCGCGCCGACGTGCCCGCCGTCGCCGTCGCCGCGCCGTAGCGCGAGGTCAGGCGGCGCGCCGACAGCTCGTCACTGCCCCGGCTCCCCCCACCCCGGCGGCGGCGCGGCCTTCCCCGACCGCGCCGCCGCTCCCGCCCATCCCTCCGTCCCACCCACCCCGCTCGTCCCGCCCATCCCAGCCGTTCCTCCTCCTCCTCCGCTCATGGCCCTCGGCAGCGGCGGCGACAGCGGCGCGATCGGCACCACGCCACCCGCAGCTCCTCGAGACCGTCGCGCCGCGCGCGGTTCTTGCGCTCACGCAGCCGAGGGCCAGGTTCAGGACGAGCACGGGCCCATTCGCTTACAAGCGCCGTGCCTGCCCTGGAGGCCGGTTTGCGCCTCGCATTCGCGCAAGGCTTGCGGGCCGCGCTCCGATCGTCCTCGGGCCGCGCAGCTTCTGCGCTCACCCAGAGCGCGCTACGCTGCCTCGAGCATGGCCACGAACGAAGCGGACGCAGATCCAGCGCCCGACGCAGACGCCGCCGCTCATCCTGCGCCCGACGTCGTCCAGGCGTTCGTGGACAACCACCGCGAGCTACTCGCGTTCGTCCAGCGCCGCGTCGGCGATCGCGCGCTCGCCGAGGACATCCTCCAGGACGCGCTCGTGCGCGGCCTCGACCGAGCCGGCGCCATCGAGGACAGCGCCATCGGCTGGCTCTACCGCGTGCTGCGCAACGCGATCATCGATCACCACCGCCGCCAGGCCGCCGCCGCTCGCCGGCTCGACGCGCTCGCGGCCGAGCCCCCGCCCGCCGCTGCCGCCACCGCCGCCGCCGCTCCCGACGATCCCGCGCTGCACGCCACCGTCTGCCGCTGCGTCACGCGCCTGGCCGACACGCTCAAGCCCGAGTACGCCGCGGCGCTCCGCCGGATCGACGTCGCCGGCGTCCCCGTCAAGGACTACGCCGCCGAGGCCGGCATCTCCGCGAGCAACGCCGGCGTCCGCGTGTTCCGCGCGCGCGAGGCGCTGCGCCGCCAGGTCGCGCGCTCGTGCGGCACCTGCGCCGAGCACGGCTGCCTCGACTGCACCTGCGGCCAGCCCGCGCCCCCCGCGCGGCCCGCTCCATAAACACATTCGATTCGCTGTGACGCAGATTGCAGGCCGCGACACCCATGTCGCGATCGTTGCCATTCCGCGACTCGAACATGCGATTTCTGCACTTGATTGTGCGATTCGCCGCTCCCCTCGCTCGCGCCGCAAGCCCATAGTCGGTGCATGGCCTCGCCCGTCCGCGCGCTCGCCCGCTGCGCCCTGCTGCTCGCCGCGTGCGGAGGTGGCCACTCCGCGCCCAACGCCGACGTCGACGCTCCTCCGCCGGATCCGCCCGATGCCGGGATCGATCCCCCCGTCTACGAGGCCACGGAGATCGACCTCGATCTCGGCCACGCGAGCAGGATCCGCTCGCTCCAGCGCGTCGGCGATCGCGCGCTCAGCACCGACACCACCGGCCGCTGGGTGCTCTGGGACATCACCTCGCACCGCGCGCTCGCCCGCGGTGACGTCTGCGCGAGCTGCCCGGCGCTGCTCGCCGGCGACACCGTGGCCCTGGCCGTCACCGGCGGCCTCGAGCTCCGCGCGGCCGCCACCGGGAGCTTCCGCGCCACCGTCGCCACCGACGCGAGCAACGCGGGCCTCGCGAGCGATGGCTCGTACGTGTGGGCCGCGACGGCGACGTCTCTCCGGGCGTGGTCGGCGCAGGGCGCGCGGCTCCTCGACGTCGACGGTAACTACGCAGCTGCGCGCGTGCACGCCGCGCCCGGCGAGCTCCGCGTCGCGCTCGGCCCCGCGGGCGCGACCACGATCGAGACGCTCCCGCTCGCTGGCGGCAGGTCCACGCTCACGTTCGCCGGCACGTTCCACTCGTGGTTCGACACCGGCGAGCGCTTCCTGACCGCCGTCGGGACCGCCGTCCGCGTCTACGGCAAGGACGGCGCGCAGCTCGCGTTCGCCGCGCTGCCCACCACCCAGAACCTCACCGGCCAGGGCAACTACGTCTGGACCTACGTCGCGTCCTCCGACCACGTCCTGCGGCTCTACGCCGCTGCCAGCCTCGACGCGCCCGTCCAGACGTACTCGCTCGTGCAGCTGCCGCCGCTCGCCTCCGGCGACCAGATCGCGCTCGCCCAGACCGGGGGCACCGACGAGGTCATCGAGCTCATCTCGCTCGGCCCCACCGTGACGACGAGCGGCCCCATCGCCGTCCCGGTCCATGGCCTGACGGCGTTCGCCAGCGATCCGAGCGGCTGGCTCCTCGGGAACGGGGCCGGCGTGGTGCTCGACAGCGCCGCGGTGCTCGGGACCTCCTCCGACCGGCGGTCGCTGTCGCTCGGGCGGGTGTGGAGCATCGCTGGCGCGAGCGACGGGACCGCGGTGATCGCCACCGCCTCGGGGCGCGCGCCCGTGCTCTCGCTCGGCCCGGGGACGGCGACCGTCTCGCACGAGCTCTCGCTCAGGAGCTCGCACGCCGAGCTGTCGGAGGACGCGACGCTGCTCGTCGCCGCGGACTACCTCGAAGGCGCGCAGTACCACGATGATCGCTCGCTGCGGGTGGTGCGCGTCGCGGACGGCGCGCTCCTCTACACCTGGCCCTATCGCTGGTCCGACTATCCCGATCTCTTCTTCGACTTCGCGTTCGCGCGCCAGGGCCTCGTCCTGTGCCACATGAAGGGGCAGTTCCAGGGGCCGTGGATCGGCCAGCGCATCTACACCACCGTCACGGGCACGACGTTGCCGACCTACGGCCCCGCGTTCTACGGCAGCTCCACGCCGGAGGGCCTCGTCGATCAGCTCCCTCGGCTCTCCCCGAGCGGCGCGCACGCCGCGTTCCGCACCACCGTCAGCCCGCTCGGAGCGACCACGCAGATCTACACAAGCGGAGTCCTCGCCGGCGCGGTGCCGGGGATCCCGCTGCTCTGGCTCGACGACGATCGCCTCCTCGTGGCCACCTACCGGCTGGAGAGCGGCCATTTTGGCCAGTGGGCCGTCCAGGACCAGGTGTTCGTCTACGATCCCACTGGCACGCAAGGCGTCGAGGTCACGCTCCCGCCGCTCACCGATTCGCTCGTGCTCCCGGCGACCATCGTGCCCGTGTCGCTCACGCCCGTCGGCGGGAGCCGGATCTACTCGCGGAAGCACAACGCCGTCTTCGATTACGCGACCGGCGCCACCGTCTGGCAGGGTGATCCGTCCGTGACCGACGGCGTGATCGCCGGTGACTCCGTGCTGTTCACGCGCGGCCGCCGGCTGCTCCGCTCAAAGCTCCGCTGACCCCGCCGCTCCGCGGCCCCGCCGCCAGCTCCGCGAGCACAGTGGACTTCGGCGTGACGCAGATTGCAGGCCACGACACCCATGTCGCGATCGTTGCCATTCTGCGGCTCGATCATGCATTTTCTGCGATCGATTACGCCATTCGCCGCTCCCCTCGCCCGCGCTGCAAGCCCATAGTCGGTGCATGGCCTCGCCCGTCCGCGCGCTCGCCCTCTGTATCCTGCTGCTCGCCGCGTGTGGAGGTGGCCACTCCGCGCCCGGCGACGCTGGCGATCCTCCGCCGGATCCGCCCGACGCCGGCGTCGATGCCCCGGTCTACGAGGCCACGGAGCTCGAGCTCGATCTCGGCCACGCGGCTGCGATCCGCTCGCTCCGGCGCGCCGGCGATCGCGCGCTCAGCGCCGACACCACCGGGCGCTGGGTGCTCTGGGATCTCCCCGGCCACCGCGCGATCGCGCGCGGCGAGATCTGCGCCGAGTGCCCGGCGCTCCTCGCCGGTGACACCGTGGCCCTGCGGGTCACCGGCGGCTTCGAGCTCCGCGCGGCCGCCACCGGGAGCGTCCGCGCCACCGTCGCGATGGACGCGACCAACGCGGGCCTCGCGAGCGACGGCTCGTACGTGTGGGCCGCGACGGCGACGTCCCTCCGGGCGTGGTCGGCGCAGGGCGCGCAGCTCCTCGATGTCTCCGGCAACTACGCAGCTGCGCGCGTGCACGCCGCGCCCGCCGAGCTCCGCGTCGCGCTCGGTCCCGCGGGCGCGAGCACGATCGAGACGCTCCAGCTCGCTGGCGGCGGCAGATCCACGCGCACGTTCGCCGGCGCGTTCCACTCGTGGTTCGACGACGGCGAGCGCTTCCTGACCGCCGTCGGGACCGCCGTCCGCGTCTACGGCAAGGACGGCGCGCAGCTCGCGTTCGCCTCGCTGTCCACCACCGCCAGCCTCACGGGGCAGGGCAGCCACGTCTGGACCTACGATCCCCCGTTCGACAACGACCTCCGGATCTACGCGGCCAGTGATCTCTCCGCCCCTGTCCAGACCTACGCACTACCGCAGGCGCACCTCCGGCCCATGGCCGGCCGGATCGCGATCTTCCGGACGACCGTCACGGAGCAGCTCTTCGAGCTCGTCTCGCTCGGCCCCGTGGTGACGCGCAGCGGCCCCATCCCCGTGTCCGTTCTGGACCTGACCGCGTTCGGCGGCGACGCGAGCGGGTGGCTGATCGGGAACGGGAACGGTGTGGTGCTCGACGACGCCGCGGTGCTCGGGACCTCGGCCGATCGGCGATCGCTGTCGCTCGGGCGGGTGTGGAGCACTGCCGGCGCCGCCGACGGGACCGCGGTGATCGCGACCGCCTCGGGCCGCGCGCCCGTGCTCTCGCTCGGCCCCGCCGCGACCATCGTCTCGCACGAGCTCTCGCTCAGGAGCACGCACGTCGAGCTATCGCACGACGCGGCGCTGCTCGTCGCCACGGACAACCTCCAGGGCGCGCAGTACCACGAGGATCGCTCGCTGCGCGTGGTGCGCGTCGCGGACGGCACTCCCATCTACACATGGCCGTACCGCTGGTCGGATTATCCAGATCTCTTCTTCGACTTCTCGTTCGCGCGCCGCGGCCTCGTCCTGTGCCACCTGAAGGAGCGCTACGAGCAGGTGGGCGGGTGGGCCGGCCAGCGCATCTACACCACCGTCACCGGCACGACGTTGCCGAGCTACGGCCCCGCGTTCTATGACGGCTCCAGTCCGGAGCTCGTCGATCAGCTCCCCCGGCTCTCCCCGAGCGGCGCGCACGCCGCGTTCCGGACCTCCGCCAGTCTGGTCGGATCGACCACGCAGATCTACACGAACGGTGTCCTCGCCGGCGCGGTCACGGGGAACCCGCTGCTCTGGCTCGACGACGATCGCCTCCTCGTTGTTACCTTCCGGCAGGAGAGCGGCAAAGTCGGCCATCAGGCCGTCCAGGACAAGGTGTTCGTCTACGATCCCTCCGGCACGCAAGGCGTCGAGGTCACACTCCCGCCGCTCACCGGGCCGATCCTGCTCCCGGCGAGCGGCGTGTCCGTGTCGCTCACGCCCGTCGGCGGGAGCAGGATCTACTCGCGGAGGCACAACGCCGTCCTCGACTACGCGACCGGCGCCACCGTCTGGCGGGGCGATCCGTCCGTCACCGACGGCGTCGTGGTCGGCGACTCCGTGCTATTCGCGCGCGGCCCGCGCCTGTTCCGCGCGAGCTTCCGTTAACCGGCGCCGCGCGTCGCCGCTGCAGCATCCATTCCTCAACGGGATCCGAGCAGCTGGGCCGACGCCAGCACGAAGACTCGAGCATTGTGGCTGGTTCGCTCCGTGCGCCAGCGCGTGTGAGCCCAGAACGCGTCACTGACTAGCCCGTTGGTCTGCACGCGAGTGAAGCGCATCGTGCCGTCGTAGTCAGCGCGATGGCGATGCTCCTGCAGGTTCACGAACGTATCGCAGACCTCCACGAGCTCGGCGGAGATCGGTACATCGAGGAGAGGCTGCATCCAGTGGTTGCTGCTGGGCCGACGGGCGACATCACCGATCGCCGCCGCTGCCTTGCGGATGACCTTGTGCTCGAAGGAACGCGCCACGACGGGGCGGAGGCGCGAGCTGCGGGCGAGGAACGAGGCCGCGTCGTCGACGATGAGATGGAACAGGGAGTAATAGGCAGCGGAGACCGCGCGGCGCAGCGAGGCCTGTCGCGGCCGTCCCGATTCTCTTGCTGCGAGGTGCTTCGCTTGGTCCAAGAGGTCTGCGGCGAGGCTCACGCGGTCTTGTGCCTCTGGCGTGGGAGCTCGGACTCGAGCACGAAATCGACGTACGCGAAGCCCGGGACCATACTGGCCGCCCGTCGGCGCAGCTCCGCGGCGATCCGTTGGAGCCGTTGACCTAACTTCTTGGAAGGTGTCGCGGTGCCCGGATCGTCCTTGAGCACCACTCGAAAGAACAGCGAGTCCACGCCCTCATGATCGGGAGCAATACCGACGAGGATCCGCGAGACGCCTTTGCCAACCTCTGGGGGCAAAGGCTGCTTCAGCTTTCCCGCTAGGTCCTTCGTCAAGACGTAGCTCATGCCCGCAGCTTATCAGACGGGGACGAACCTGCATCGTCGCCGTCCGACAGTTGGAGGACGGCGAGGAGGGCCGGCTCACTTCGCAGGCTTTTGCGGCGCGGCTGCCGGTGCCGGCTTCGGCTGCACCGGCGCGGTCGCCGGTGCAGCCGGCGAAGCCGGCGCTGGCGCAGCTGGCGCAGTCGGTGTCGTCGCCGCAGGCGTAGCAGCCGCAGGCGCCGCCGCGAGGCGCTTGTTGATCGCGGCGATCGCGGCGCGGCACGCCTTGGCGACGAAGCTGTCCTTCGTCGCCTGCGCCTGCTCCTCGAGAAACGGCACCTCGTCCTTGCCGCCCAGCTTGCCGAGCACCTCCGCCGCCTCCTGGCGCCAGACGCTCCAGCCCATCATCGCCGGGCGGTTCTTCTCGCTCTTCGCCGCGCGCGGGAGCGTCTCCTTCCACAGCTCGACGATCTTCGGCACGGCCCGGGCGTCGCCCATGCGGCCGAGCAAGAGGAGCCGGGTCGTCCCGATGTTGCCCGGGTGAACGAGCGGATCGTCGGCCATCGCGACCACGAACGCGTAGATGTCGTGATCGCCCAGCTTGGGGATGCCCGCGGCCGCGACCGCGATCGTGCACCGGCTCTGGATGCCATCGCGATCGAGGATCTTGCGGCACGCGCGCTCGATCCGCGACTTGAGCCGGAGCGCGTCGACCTCGACGCAGATCCAGCCGTAGCCCTCCTCGACCGCCTTGCCCTTCGACTTGTCCTTCGCGAACGCCTCGATCAGCTTCATGCCGTCGTCGGCCTCGGACTCGTCCACGCAGACGCCAGCAGACGCGGTTCGCGCAGGAGCGGCCGCGAGCGCGGCCCCCATCACGATCAGGATTACGACAGCTCGCATGGCTCAGAGATAACACGCGGCCGCCGATTGCTGGGCACTGTCTGCGCTGGCGTCCGCCTCGTCAGCGTCCGCCCGTGTACGGCTCGGAGCGTGTCTTCGATCTCGCGACCTCGGATCGCTGGGTGCTTGGCTTCTCGCCCGAGTGCTGCTGGCGTCACGGGCTTGGCGCCCGCTGGCGCAAGGTGTTCGGGTCGAGCGGAGTCCAATCCCCTGCGGCGATGAAGGCGGCCCAGTAGTACGGGTGCGCGAACTGCGGCTGGCGGAGCAGGGCCAGCTTGGCCTGGCGCAGCGCCTGGGCGCGGCCGATGCCGCGCGCGAGCATGCCGTAGAGCGCGCGCATCAGCGCGCGCGCCGACGAGTCGCTGACGTTCCACAGGCTCACCATCTGCGCTTGGGCGCCGGCCAGGACCAGCGCGCGGCGCAGGCTGTACACGCCTTCGCCGGAGGCGACCGCGCCCACGCCGGTCTCGCACGCCGACAGCACGACCAGCGCGGTCCCCCACCAGTCGTAGCCCGCGAGCTCGCGCGCGCTGGCGATACCGTCGGGCCGGCTGTTGGCGCCCGCGAGCGCGAGGCCGGCGCGATCGAGCGCGTCGGTCGGATCCTCGCCGGGCGGCGGTGGTGGCGGCGCATCGCCCTCGAGGTGCATGCCTCGCGTCGGCCCCGCCGACGGAGCAGGCGTCGTGGCGCCGCGTGCGTAGAACCCGTGGGTCGCGACATGGAGCACCGCCGGGCCGACCACGCTGGCGAGCGCGGCCTTGGTGGCTTGCGCGCCGGTGAGCAGCCGGGCGTTGGGCAGGTGTGCAGCGACCTCGACGGCTTCGCCCTGCATGCCGGGCAGTCGCGCAAACAGCGGGCCGGGACCGTAGTCAGGATCTGCCACGATGGTCGCCGGCGCGCGCGGCGCTGGTCGCGCCGTGAGCCGCAGTAGATCGCGGCCGCTGGTCACGTAGCTGATCAGCCACTGCTCCAGAGCGTAGCGGCCCTGCGGATCGATCAGGGCTTCGAACGGGACGAGGTTGAGCTTGCCGTCGGGCGACAGGATGACGTGGGAGACCCCGGCCAGCTGGTTGCGGATCGGGGCCCAGACCACGGCGTCGAGGCGGCGCAGCGCGTCCCGCGTCGCGTTCGCGCTGGCGCCCTTGTGCATCGTGGCGAGCACGGCGTCGATCTGGGCGTCGACCGTGGCCGCATCCCCGAGCGGAATCCACCGGGGTGGGCCTTGCCAGGGCAACAGGTAGGCCAGATAGCGCGCCTCCTGCCACCGCTTTGGCTGTCGGGGATCGAAGCGATTGTAGCGCACGAACTCGACCAGGGTGGCGCCGGGCGGCAGCGCCGTCTGGACCTTCGCCACCGTCACCGGCTCCGCTTGCACGCGATACTCGACGCTCGCCGTGTTGAGCTCCGCCTCGAGGCCGTCGATCCGGGACCGGAGCGCCGCCAGCGCCGTCGCCTGCCCCGGGGCGATCCGCGGATCGTACGGCGCGCGCAGTCGCGCCGAGAGTTCGCTCTTGGCGTCTGCCAGCTCGCCGAGCTTGGCGTGTAGCTGCGGCGTGAGGTGAGCCCGGAGCGCGGCCTGATTGTCGGTGAGCGAATCGAGAATGCGACCCTTGCGGCGCAAGACGATGGTCAGCGCCAGGTCGAGCGCCCGCGCGCTCGTGGGCATCGCGTGAGCGTGAAACGACACCAATTCCTGGGTCTCTCGGTACAGGAGCTTCATCAGGTCTCGCTTGCGCGATTCCGACAGCCGCGCGAGTTCGACTCGCAGGTTGGCTTCCCGGACCTCGGCGGTGCGAGCATAGAGCGGCTCGGCTTGCGCGTATGCGCCTTGTGCCCGGTAGAGCCGCGCCAGGTTGTTGAGGCTTCGCGCGACGTCAGGATGCATCGCCCGCAGCACCTTTTCGCGGATGGCGAGCGCACGGACATGGAGCGGCTCGGCCCGCGCGTACGCGCCTTGCGCCTGGTAGAGCGTGGCCAGGTTGTTGAGGCTTCGCGCGACGTCTGGATGCACCGCCCCCAGCGCCTTCTCCTGGATGGTGAGCGCACGGACATAGCGCGGCTCGGCCCGCGCATACGCGCCTTGAGCCTGGTAGAGCAACCCCAGGTTGTTGAGGCTGCTCGCGACGTCAGGATGCATCGCCCCCAGCGCCTTCTCCGAGATGGCGAGCGCGCGGACAAAGAGCGGTTCGGCCCGCGCGTACGCGCCTTGCGCCTGGTAGAGCGCGGCCAGGTTGTTGAGGCTGGTGGCGACGTCAGGATGCATCGCCCCCAGCGCTTTCTCGTGGATGGCGAGCGCACGGACATAAAGTGGCTCGGCCCGCGCGTACGCGCCTTGATTCTGGTAGAGCCCTGCCAGGTTACTAAGGCTGGTCGCGACGTCAGGATGCATCGCCCCCAGCGCCTTCTCCCAAATGGCGAGCGCACGGACATAAAGTGGCTCGGCCCGCGCGTACGCGCCTTGATCCTGGTAGAGGCTGGCCAGGTTGTTGAGGCTGGTCGCGACGTCAGGATGCATCGCCCCCAGCGCCTTCTCGCGGATGGCGAGTGCGCGGACCAAGAGCGGCTCGGCTCGCGCGTACGCGCCTTGATCCTGGTAGAGCAACCCCAGGTTGTTGAGGCTATCCGCGACGTCTGGATGCATCGGCCCCAGCGCCTTCTCGTAGATGGCGAGCGCACGGACCAAGGACGGCTCGGCCTGTGCGTACGCGCCTTGATTCCGGTAGAGCGCCGCCACGTTGTAGAGGCTCTCCGCGACGAGGGGATGCATCGCTCCCAGCGCGTTCTCCCGAAGCTGAAGCGCGCGGACCAAGAGCGGCTCGGCTCGCGCGTACGCGCCTTGCACTTGGTAGAGCATCGCCAGGTTGTTGAGGCTGTTCGCGACGTCAGGATGCATCGCTCCCAGCGCGTTCTCCAAGATGGCGAGCGTACGGACCAAGAGCGGCTCGGCTCGCGCGTACGCGCCTTGCGCCTGGTAGAGCAGCCCCAGGTTGTTAAGGCTCTCCGCGACAAGGGGATGCGTCGGCCTCAGCGCCTTCTCCCGAAGCTCGAGGCTTCGTTCCGCGAGCGGGACCGCCTCTTTAAGCTTGCCTCCCTCGTACAGACTATCTACCTCTTTGTCGAGGCGAGTGGCCTCATCGAGGTCCGCTTGCTGAGTCGGCGAGCTCGGCCCCGCAATGGCAGGCTGTGGGAGCCCGAGGCTCCCGACGAGCACGGCGAGGGCCAGCACTCGCAGCGCGCCGGCTCGTCGCGTCCGCTGTGGCGCTATCAATTCCTGTGTCATCGCTCCATCCCCTTCCTTGTCTGTGAGCTTCACCGCCAGAGTGCAGTCGCAACCAGAGATCACCCGTCGAACCCTGTCGACTCAGCGGCGCAGGCTGTTGCTGGTCCTGTGATGGTCACGGGCTCGGCGCCCGCTGGCGCAAGGTGTCCGGGTCGAGCGGAGTCCAGTCGCCAGCGGCGATGAACGCGGCCCAGTAGTACGGGTGCGCAAACTGCGGCTGGCGGAGCAGGGCCAGCTTGGCCTGGCGCAGCGCCTGGGCGCGGCCGATGCCGCGCGCGAGCATGCTGTAGAGCGCGCGCATCAGCGCGCGCGCGGACGCGTCGCTGACGTTCCACAGGCTGACCACCTGCGCTTGCGCGCCGGCCAGGACCAGCGCGCGGCGCAGGCTGTAGACGCCTTCTCCGGACGCGACCTCGCCCACGCCGGTCTGGCACGCCGACAGCACGACCAGCGCGGTCCCCCACCAGTCGTAGCCCGCGAGCTCGCGTGCGCTGGCGATGCCGTCGGGTCGGCTGTTGGCGCCCGCGAGCGCGAGGCCGGCGCGATCGAGCGCCTCCGTCGGATCCTCGGTGGTCGGCGGTGCCAGCGGCGCATCGTCCTCGAGGTTCATGCCCCGCACCGGCCCTGCCGGCGGCGCAGGCGTCGTGGCGCCGCGGGCGTAGAACCCGTGGGTCGCGACATGGAGCACCGCCGGGCCGACCACACCGGCGAGGGCCGCCTTGGTGGCTTGCGCGCCGGTGAGCAGCCGGGCATCGGGCAGGTGTGCGGCGACCTCGACGGCCTCGCCCTGCACGCCGGGTAGCCGCGCAAATAGCGGGCCGGGACCGTA
>Ga0247790_10000376_pt1 | contig 14461 bp, 5 predicted proteins | sample UWRJS171409R4_FD_179913 | JGI IMG/M metagenome (GOLD analysis project Ga0247790, IMG submission 179913) | Soil microbial communities from Arlington Agricultural Research Station in Wisconsin, United States - UWRJ-S171-409R-4 | ecosystem: Environmental > Terrestrial > Soil > Agricultural land... | reverse complement strand
TCCACCGCCGCCGTGTACGGCTTGCCGTTCACGCTGCCGTCGGCCAGGTGCACGCCCGCGGACGCTGGCGCGGTGCCGATCGTCTGCGTGATGCGCCACGCCGCGACGCCCGACGCGCGCAGCCCGTCCGACGCGCGCGGGTGGAGGCCCGACTTGAGCAGCGGCCCCTGCGCCGCCGTGCCGCCGAGGCTCGCCGCCGAGGCGTCGTCGATCACGGGCGCGTCGAACGTCGGCACGACGTAGTCGTCGTCGAACAGGTCGGCGTCGTCCTCGTTCGCGCCCTCGACGAGCAGCGCCTCCGCGTGCTCGTGCTCGTCCGCGGCGCCGTCGGGCAGGAGCGCCAGCTCCGCCCCCGTCAGCTCCGGCTCCTCGATCGGATCTTCGGTCTCGGGGGCATCGGTGCCGCAAGCGGAGAGCGGCAGGCACAGCGCGATCGCGACGACGACGTATCTCATGCAAGACATGGCGGACCTTCCTGGACGTGAGGAGCAACGAATGGGCGACGAATGGGCAAGCGCCCGTGGAATGTCCGCACCTATCGCAACGGTCGTGCCGCGCCCCAACTACGCGACATCACAGGCCCTCGCCCGCGCGGCTGTAGCGGCGCGCGTTACACGTGCCCACGGCAGGTCGTATCAGCCGCTCACGCCGCGCCGCGCGCGCGGAACGTGCCGTTGCTCCGGCACGGCACGCCCAGCTCGCCGCAGAGCTCGACGATGATCTCGGGCGTGTAGAAGTAGTTGCGGAGCCGGACGATCCGCTCGCCATCGCCGGAGAGCTCGAGGCGCGAGACCGCGCGGACGAAGTCGCCGTCGTGGTGGGCGTACCAGGACAGGAGCAGGTGCTCGCCGCGGTGGAAGCGCAGCTCGAGCCGCACCGGCTCGGGCAGCGCGCCCTGCACGAACCGCGGATCCATGCCGACGCAGCGGCTGCCCGCGGGCGGCGTCGCCATGTACTTGCTGCCGAACAGCATGCCCGTCAGCACGGTCCCCCGCGCGTGCTCCGCGCCGTAGATCGTCGAGGCGCCGACCACCTCGACCGTCGCGTGATCGAGCAGGAGAGCCGTCAGCCGATCGAGGTCGCGCGCGTTGAAGGCCGCGCAGAACGCGTCGAGCGCCCCCGGCGCCGGCGTGCGCGAGACGTCCGGATCCGGCTCGGCGAGCTTGCCGCGGCCGCGGTGCAGCGCCGCCTTGACCGCGCCGACCGACGTCGACAGGATCTCGGCGATCTCCTCGAGGCCGAGGTCGAAGGCGTCCTTCAGCACCACGGCCGCGCGCTCCTGCGGCGACAGCTGCACGAGCAGCGTGCCCGCCGCCTCGCGGGTCTCCCGGCCCAAGGCCGCGCTCGCCGCCGCCTCAGCGCCGCCCTGCGCCGGGCCGGCCGCCACGTCGCCGCTCGGCTGCGCGTCGCGCCGACGGACGTGGTCGATCCACAGGTTGGACGCGACGCGGAACAGCCACGCGCGCGGATCGCGCGGCGGCTCGATCAGCCCGCCCAGCGTCGCGAACGCCCGCGCCAGCGCGTCCTGGACCAGATCCTCGGCGTCCCAGGGGCTCCGGCTCAGGTACCGGCAGAACCGGTAGAGCGCCGGCCGCAGCGGCTCGTAGATCTCGAGGAAGCGGCGCCACGACTGGCTCACCGCCGCCGACAGCTCCGCCGCGCTCGGATCAGCGGCAGGCGCAGCAGCAGGCGCGGCAGCAGCCGCAGCAGCCGCGGCTGCGACCGCGGCCGCAGCTTCGGCCTCGTACGAATGAACCGCGGAAGCAGGGATAGGAGAGGTCGATGAAGCAGTCATACCGGAAAGACGGGCGAGGCCCGCCCCAGGATACGTCCGGTCCGCCATCAGGTCGGGTTTGTCCAGCCTTCAGACTCCCGCACGAATTCTCGTGCGTCCTCGTAGAGAAATGTGCAGCTACGGGCGCGCCTTGCAGGCGTCGATGAACGCCTTCCGCATGTCGCGCTTCTCCTGCTCGGTCAGGGAGCCGTTCTTGACGTTGCTCCCCGCCTGAAGAAGCTGACGGTCGAGATCAGGTGGAACGCTGCCACCTGCGTTTACGACACGCTCGACGTCCGGCTTCAGGAGACTCGTCGCATACGTCGCGGCGACGACTTCGAGTGTGACAGCCGGTGTCGAAGTCGACGAGGCTGCCGCTGTCGCAGGCGCGGCCGGAATTACCAGCACCGCGGGTGTCGGAGGGGTTCTCGCGAGGAAGGTGTCGAGCTCGTTCTTCGAGATCTCGTGCAGCGTGTCCGCCTCTTGCCGGAGAAGGTTGGACTGGTTCTGTTGCGCGTTTGCGATGCCGACCAAGTGGACCCGGACGCCAAGTTCCTGCGCTTGTTGAACGCCGACGCGGATGTCCTCGTCTCCCGTGAGGAGCAACGCGTCGGCCATCGCGCGGTTCCGGGAGAGGTTGATCAGATCGGTGACGATGAGGGAGTCGACTCCCTTCTGCTCACCAAATGCGTTCACGAGGCCGAGCCGAACCTTGACGTCGGGCCGGTAGGCCAGCGAGGTATGGGTGGCACTCGGACCGGCGTTGGTGCCATCGTACCAGTAGATCCGAAGTAGCGGCAGGTTGGTGATTGCCTGCGCCAGCCGCCTCAGAAAATCCAGGGCCGCCGTTTCGTCCAACCTGACTTCACCGCGGCGAAGTTTCTGACCGCCGCTGACGAGGATCGAACCCTGCGCAAACAAGTAGCCAGCATCGACAAATACGGCAACGCGGTCCATCCAACCCTCAGAAAGTAACAAGGGGCCGAAAGGCCCCATGTAAACGCCCCCCATCCAAATGTAGTTCGGGAGGCGCAAGAGGCACCGTAGGGGGTGCCTGCCCGATTGTCAAGGCACGACGTTTATCTCGCAAACATCGTCGGAGAACCTCGCCGCCGCTACGGTCGCGCCGCGCCGCGGGTGAAGACGAACGTCTGCTGCCCATCCGCGACCGTGAGGGTCGGGCTCGCGTCATCGCCGCCGACGATCACCGCGGCCCCGGCGAACGGCGGATCGAGGAAGACCAGCTGCTGCACGCCGCCCTCGATCCGCTGCCCCACGGCGCTCTTCCACTCGCCGGCATCGAAGATCACGCCGTCGGCCATGGCCTGGACCGTGACCGTCCCCAGGCTCGGGTTCGTGTACGTCCCGAACAGCTTCGCCACGCGGGCCGGATCCGGGGTCTGCTTGACGTGCTGGACGGCCCGGATCGCCGCCCGGGCCTTGCCCCGGGCGAAGTACTCGAGCTGCAGGGTCGACAGCGGCCGGGCGCCCTCGAAGATCGCTTCGATCAACCGCTGCTTCACGACCGCGTTGAACGGCAGGTGCTCGGTCGGAGCGCCGCTCCGCACGTTCGTGAGCACGATGATGCCGATGCCCTGCTCGGGCAGCATGAACATCGTGGTGCCGAAGCCGAAGGCGCCGCCGTCGTGGCTCAGCGTCTGCAGGCCCTGGAGCTGCCCGACGCCCAGCCCCAGACCGTACCCGCCGGTGGCGGCGTCGCCGATCCGGATCGTGCGCCGCGCCTGCATGTTCGCCGCGGAGACCACGCGCCTGCCGCTCGGCGCCACGCCGCCCGCCAGCTCGGTCATCACGTAGCGCTCCATGTCGCGCAGGCTCGACCAGACCCCGCCCGCCGGGCGGATCGGGATCACGCCGCGCTCCATCTCGATCGGGATCGGGCGGACCATGCCGTGGATCGTGGTGGCGTGCGGCAAGGCGTGGTTGCCGCGCTGCGCGGCGGCGAAGTCGAGCGTGGACGAGTCCATGCCGATCGGGCCGAAGACCTTGCGCCGCATCGCGGCGTCGTACGCCTCGCCCAGCGGGCGCTTCGGCGCGAACGCGTGCGCGGCGGCGTAGCCGCCCGCCATGACCATGAGGTTCGAGTACTGGAAGGTCTCGCCGAGCGCCGTCGTCGGCTTCATCGACTTCATCGACTCGAGCCGCTGCTCAGGCGAGACCTTCTCGAACTCGAAGATGCCCTCGACGTCGTTGCGCGGCATCCCCGTGCACGCGCACGACATGTGCCACATCTCGACCTTGCGCGTGAGCTCCGGGTCGCCGAGGCCAAAGCTCGGCAACACCGAGGTGACCGACGTATCCCACGAGAACAGGCCCGCGTCGACCAGGGACGCCTGCATCATCGTGGTCATCGGCTTGGTGACCGATCCGATCAGGAACCGCGTCCGCGGCGAGACCCGCGCCGTCTGGCCGAGCGCGCGGACCCCGAAGACCCGCTCGTAGATCACCGCGCCGCGCTGCACGACCGCGACCGCGCCCCCCGGCACCGAGAGCCGGATGCGCGCCTCGTGGATGAAGTCGTCGAGCTCCTTCGCGCGCGCCCGATCGATCCGCCGCGGCGCCCGCCCGACCAGCGACTCCTCGCGCATGCCATCGGGCCGGAGGCTCTCCTGGATCCGCTCGAGCTGCGGCCCCCGGCGCGACATCGCCGCGCGATCGCCGTCCACCAGCATCGAGTACGTGATCGGGCCGTAGCGCCGCGCCTGCGCCTCGACGACGCGGTTGCCGCTGCGGCCCGTGTCGTACCCGATCGTCGTGATCGACTCCCAGCCGCCGTGCGGCGGCGGCGCGTCTGGCGGGCCCACCTCCTTGAGCGAGAACCCCGGCACCACGCGCCGCCACGCCGCCGCGATCGCGCTCGCCCCGTTCGGCTCGCGGCTCTCGATGAACCACGCCTTGAGGGCGCGCTCTGGATCCTCGAGCAGGAGGACCTCGCCGGCCTCGGTCAGCGTCAGCCACCACCCCTTCGGCACCCGCAGCGCGGCGCCGGACCGCGTCATCAGCGTCGTCTCCTCGGCCAGCTGGCGCGCGGCCGGGGCCGGGGCCGCCGGACCGCCCGCCCCGGGCGTCTTCGTCGGACCACCCGCCGCCGGCCCCTTCGCGGAGCCTCCCGCCGTCGACTTCGCTGTCGTCGCTGGCTTGCGGCGCGAGCTATCTCCGCCGCTGCAGCCAAGAACGAACACGGCAACCGGCACGACACGTAAGACCCGCATGTGCGTAATGGTGGCACATGCTTGTTGCCGGGATCGAATTCGATGCAATCCGCGCCCGGCGGCGCGGCGTATCGCCTGGCGATTGCTACTGGATCGACCAGGCCACCGTGCCGCTGCAGCTGCCGCTGGCGTAGCAGCCCGCCCGGAGCCGGTACGAGACGTAGGCCGTGGACGTGTAGCTGACGTTCGAGGCGAGGGTGCCGCACGCGTCGTCATTGGCCGCGACCTGCGCGCCGTTGTTGTCGTAGATCCGCAGGTACGTATCGCCCGTGGCGCTGCTGCCCGCCATGCCGCACGTGCCCGCGGTGATCTTCCGGCCCGTCTGGATCCAGATGTACTGATCGACCGTGTTCTGCGTGGCGCTGGCCGTGTTGGTCGCGGTGAAGCTGAACGAGCCGAACACCGTGACGATCTCCCATTTGACGGTGCCGGAGCAGCTCGTGTCCGCGGCGCAGCCGCCGCGGATCTGGTAGGTGCCCGACGTGGTCACCCGGTAGACGACGCGCGAGCCGAGGCCGCACGCGTTGTCGTTGGACGCCACCTCGAGGCCGCTCGGCCCGTACAGGCGCACGTAGGTGTCGCCCGTGAAGCCCATCTCGCAGTTGCTCAGCGTGACCTCCCAGCCGGCATTGAGCACCAAGGTCTGGTTCACCGTGTTCTGCTGGGCGTTGTTCGTGTTGCTCGCGCTGTAATAATAGAAGTTGGGCGGCGGGATGAGCTCCTGCGCGGCCTCCGACTCCGCGGCCGACGGCTCCTCGGCGGGCAGATCGCCCGCTTCATCGAGCGCGCAGCCCATGGCGGCGAGACAACACAGCAGAGCGAGAGACCAGCAGATTCGCATGTGCATTCATTCCTTTGATTGAAGGCCGCCGCCGAGGCCCGGCGCGCGGGCGGACATGATGCATGAGCCGCTCCGGCGCACTCCACCGGATCCAGCGCACTCACTAACCAGCCGCTAGCCCGCTGCATCACGGGTCACAGCGCACATCGGCGCCGTCATCCGTCGAGCCGAAGGTGCCCGGAGATCGATCTCGCGCCCTGTGCACCCACTATCATCCGTGACGATGCTCGACGCTCCTGACCGCGATTCTCTGCTTCGTTCGCTCGTGGCCGGGCTGGAAGACCGCGAGTACGAGCGCGAGGTGCGATCCACCGAGACGGGCCGCGCGTCGGCGCTGCTGCGGCACCGCGCGGTCACGCTGGTGGCGAGGGGCCGGCAGGAGGCGGCCCACGAGCTCTTGCTCGAGGCGGTGCGGCTGCACCCCGAGACGGACCTGTCCGCCGCGGCCGGCTCGGCGCGGCACGACCTCGGACACTCGTTCTCGAACCGCCGGCTCGGAGTGCGCATCGAGAACTTGCTCGCCGCGGAGCGGTATTTTCGCGCCTCGCTGGCCTGTCCGTCGCGCGCCAGCCGCCCGCTCCGCGCCGTGCAAACCCAGAGCTCGCTCGGCCTCTGCTTGCGCGACCTCTCGGCCCAATGTACCGAGCCAGCGCGGCGCGCCCAGCTCCTGAACGAGGCCGAGGCGCTCCTCCGCAGGGCGTCCACGACGGCGGAGAAGATCGGGCCCGCCGGATGGGCGCTCGCCGCCGCGTGCCTCGTCAACCTGGGCAATCTCTTGCGGCACCATCGCGACGACGTGGACGCGGCCCTGACGGCCTACCGCCGCGCGCTCGATCTGCACTGCCGGCTCGAGCAGGAGTCAGATCATGGCAAGCGCTCCGAGCACGACCTTGTCGCGCTCGCCGCCGCGCGCGCGTACCTCGAGCGCGGGCGAAAGGGGGACACGCAGAAGGCGATCGACCTCGCGTCAGACGTCCTCGCGCATGGCGACGCGCAGAACTTCGATACGGCGCGGCTCGTCATGGCCGAGGCGCACCTGGCGACCAAGGAGCGCCAGCGCGAGGAGCACGCGCTGGCGCAGCTTCGGGCCATCAACTTCTCTTCGCTGCCCGCGGAGAAGACCCACCTCGCCGCTGATCTGTTCCGGCGCCTCAAGCAACCCAAGCGTGCCCTCGAGCTCCTGGAGTGGCTCATCGGTCAGGCGATCCAAGAGCGCAGCGAGGCCATGGCGGATCACGTCGCCGACGAAGCCGCGCGCCGCGCGCACCAGGCTGCCGCCGTGACGGCACGGCTGTACGTGGCGACCCAGCGCCCCCTCGACGCTTTCCTGGCGCTGGAGAACTGCAGCGCGCTCCGCTTCATCGAGACCGCCTCGGTGTACACGTGGCAGCCGAGCGATCCGGAGACGCGGGAGCTCCTGCGAGAGCTTCACTGGCGGGCAAACGAAGCCGCGACCCTCGAGCAGATGGCAGGCATGCTCGAGCGCGTGCCGCGGGAGGAGAGGCAGCAGCTGCTCTCGAATGTGGCCACGCACCCGCCCCCGGCGGGGCCGGCGGAGCCCGATCCGAGCGAGGCGTACCGGCTGCTCGGCGAGTGCGCGAAGGACGCCGAGCCCGTGGCGAGGCTCCGCCGCGAAGCAGCGGCGCGTGTGCCCGTGGTGAGCCGGCTCCGGCAGATCCTGACCCGGCGGCAACCCGAGACCTCGGCGGCCTTCGGCGCGATCGAGGATGTCCTCGAGCCCAGTAACCTCGGCGCGTTGCTCGATGAGCTGCCCGGACACGTGCTCATCCGGATCAGCCTGGTCAAGGATCTGCTGGTGGTCGCGGTCTGGAAGGACGGCGGGAAGCTCGCCGCGAACGCGCACCGCATGTCGATTCCTCCGGACCAGTGGCAGCTGCTCCGCGCTGCGCTCGAGCCTTCGGAAGCCCCGCCGCACCGCGCGCTCACCGCGATGCTCGAGCGGCTCGATCTGTCACCCGCGCTGCCCGAGGGCCGCCGCGAGCGCGCCGTCGTGCTCCCCTCCGGCGGCGCGGCGTTCTTGCCGCTCGGCGCGCTGGGGCCGCCTGGGCGGCGGCTCCTCGATCGCTTCGACTCGATCCTCTGGCTCCCGTCGCTGTTCCCGCTGCGGACGCGGCAGGACGCGCACCCGCCGCGCGAGCGGACCCTGATCGTCACGCCCCCCGGCACGAAGCGTAGCGATGTGGCGATCGGCCAAACGGCCGCTGGCGAGCTCCGGCTCGTCGGCGAGCGCGCCACGCGCGCGCAGGTCCTCGAGCATGCCGCGACCGCCGACGTCATCTGCTTCTACACGCACGGACGCCACGCCAAAACCCAAGGGCCCTCCATCGAGCTCGCCGACGGTAGTATCGGCCTACCCGAGCTCACGAGCCCATGGAGCGGCATCGAGCGCGTCGAGCTCTGGGCCTGCGAGACCGGGGTCAATATCCCCGCGGATCCGCTGATCCCGCCCGACGTGGACGAGCCCTTCGGCCTCGATTTCAGCTTCTTGCGCGTGGGCGTTCGCAGCGCCATCGGCACGCTGTGGAAGGTGCCGGAGCTCGTGACCGCCGCCATCATTCGCCGCTTCCGGGGCAACGTCGCGGCGGGCCGCGACCCAGCGCACGCCCTGGCCGATGCGCAGCGGTGGTGGCTCGCCGAGGGGCTACCGTCGCTGCTCGAGCTGCTCGCGAGCCACCCGCCCGCGGACGCCTTCGCGGCGTTCGCCGCCCGGCTCGGCGGTGAGGCGATCCCCGGTGACGAGCTGGGGACGCTCGGCCAGACCAGCGCGCCCGACGCGCCGCTGGATCCAAAGGAGCTCCAGCGCTGGCGCGAGTACCTGGCGTGCCCCGTCTCGTGGGCAGGGTTCCGCTTCGTGGGCGTGCCAGAGCGGCGGCCGCTCCAGCGCTGGACCGAGGAGCACGCACGCCCGATCGACGAGAGCGTGAAGCAAAAGGTCCGGCAGCTGATCGAGTCAGCCCCCGAGGAGCGCGAGTCCCTCGAGGAGTGGCGAGAGCGCGAGCTGGACGAGCTCGAGCGCGGCACGCCGGGCTCACCGACGCCCGAACAGGCGATCACCGCCGCGCGGCTCTATCGCGATCGCATCACCTCCAGTCACACGCACAACCTCCTGGCTGGGCTCGCGTGGCTCCACGAAGCGCTCGCATGTGAGCCGCTGGCCGCCGAGGCGCGAGCCAGCCTGCTCATCGAGGCCGCGCACCTGTGGCTCGACCTCGCCACCGGGGAGGCGCTCCACCCCGTGCTCGGCGGCCCGAGCGTCGGCGCGCGGGCGCGGGCGCGCGCGTTGCTCGAAGGGCAAGGCGGCGACGATCCCGACCTCGCGGCGGCGCGAGCCCGCCTCGCGTACCTGGACGCCGTCGCTGCACGCCCGGATCTCGACGAGGCGGCGCGCCGAGCCTGGCAGCTCCTCGGCTCCGAGCTCGGCCCTCCGAGCCCGACGCACGCGGCGATCCGGCGCGCGACCGCCGCGTGCGAATGGTTCGTCGCCGCGACGCGCGCCGTCGCGGGTGCCGCGGCACGGATCGTCGAGCACGCGGACGAGCTGCTGCGCCTGCTCCAGGAGAGCTCGCCGGACGGCGACCTCGTGGGCCCCGCGGCCCGGCTCCTGGAGGCTCGCAACACCGTGGGCCGCCAGCTCGATCCGCAGCGCGAGGTGAGCGATCACCTCGACGCGCTGACACCGCGCGAGCTGGCCCGCGCCACGTACCGGCAGGTGCGGATCCTCGCCAAGATGGGACCTTCGGCCACACAACCCGTGCTGGCGCTGCTCAGCGAAGCCCTCGGTCAGCTGGAGGGCGCGATCTGGGGATGGCCGAGCGATCGGATGCCGCTCGTCGCCTCCAGCGGCACCACGGGTCGCGCCTACCGCGACCTGCTTGGCCGCTATGTCGCTGGCAAGGCGCAGCAGACACCCGAAGCGGCGCACGTGATCGCCTGTCTCCAGTACGCGTGCGACCTGCGGCTGGCATTTCGACACAACGTGATGCGACTGGCATCGGCGCAGCCCCCCCTCAGTGAGCTGCTGTATCGAATGCTCTGGTGGCCGCTCCGCGATCGCGACGCGCTGTGGACCGCGCTCGCGGACATGGTCGATCTCGTCCGGCCCGAAGCCGGTGTCCCGAAGCCGCCCGTGCTCGATCCGTTCACGCGGCCGGCGCGCGCCCTGCAGCACGAGACGAGCGCGATCCTCGACGCGACTGGCTGGGTCCTGGGGAAGCTGTGCGAATCGCGCGCCGAGGACGACGCGGAGGCTCGCACGGCGGCCTATCAGGCCGTGCGAATGGCCGGGAACCGCACACGCGCGGTCCAAGAGATCTGGGACAAGATCCTCACTGCCGAGCAGACGTTCGCCAAGCAGCAGGGCAGCGAAGCGGGCCAGTTCGGCGAGCTGCTCGATCCCGAGATCATCCTCGAGCAAAATAAAGCGTTACTCCGTGGGATTCCGGACAACCAGGGCATTCTGGCGCTCTCCCTGGATGAGAGATATGGCCTGGTGGGCGCGTGCTTGTGGAGAGACAGGCGAGGGCCCGGACAGCGGCTCAGACACATCGAGGATCCCGCGCTCACCAAGCTCGTGCTCGATCTCGTGAGCCCGCGCGAGCAGGACAACGAGCCGACCCAGGGCCGGTGCGCCGAGCGTCAGGAAGCGTGGACGCGCTTGCGCCAGTGGCTCGCGCCGCACCTCCAGGCCCTGTGGGGCGACGCGCTCACCACCAAGCTCCACTGGAAGGTGCTGGCCCCTGGCGCGCTGCGCTCTCTGCCGCTCCTGGGGCTCTATGCCGGTAAGAAGCACATCGCGGCGCATGTCGAGAGCCTCGTCCACATCCCGTCGCTCGGCTTCTCGAAGCTCCCGCCCCCTCCGTCTCGTGCTGTGCGAGCGGCGTGCCTGCTCGCGCGCGCTCGCGAAGACGGTGACACGAGCTTCGGCGAGGCGGCGATCGAGACCTTGCGGCGCGCCTCCCCGTGCGAGGTCCTCGATCCGCAGACGCTACGCGGCCGGGACATCGTCGAGGCGGAGGCGCTGGAGGCGGTCGCCGAGGAGCTCGCCTCCCTGCGGCTGTACGGGGTCGGCGCCCCCGAGTCGTTGAATGCCACGACCGCGGGCCTCCAGCTCGAGGGGAGACGCACACTGGGCAGCCACAACCTCGCCAACCTCAGGCTCGGCCGCTGCGACTCGGTGGAGATCTGGGCCTGTGTCGCCGGTGGCTCGGAGGTGCTGCCGCTCCTGCGCAATGACACCGATCGGCTGCCCGGGCTCGTCGCAGACCTCCTGGGGGCCGGCGCGCGCGGCGTGCTCGATCTGGCGTGGCCGATCCCGGACCTCGTCAAGGCCGTCGTGTGCGAGCAGCTCGGCTTCACGCGGCTTGGGGCGGAGTGGGGGCCGGCCGCACTCCGCTATGCCACCTTCGCCACCGCCGGACTGCTCGGCGATTGGGCGGATCGAGCGCGGAGCATGGCCTCGGTGCCCGAGGCGCTGGCGCTGCTCGACGCAGCGCGACGGTGGGCGGCCGCCGAGATTCACCGTGCCGACGCCTCATGCATCGTCCCGTTCGCCGACCGCGCCGAAGCCCCGAGCCTCGCAGGCCTGACCGTACCGATGTTGCTCGAGGAGATGACGCATCCGTCGCACCTCGCAGCATTCCGCTGGTGGGGCCTGTAGCGTCGCCATCGCCGTCGACGCGGGCGCGCGGCGTGCCGTGATAGGCTGCCGCCGTGGTCCACTCGAGGGTGCCCGTGAGGGAGGCGCTCGCGTACTGGACGCGCCAGCGCGCGGGCGCGACGGCGGGCGAGCTCCCGCTGGCGTGGGGGTCGCGCGACGGCGCAGCACGGCCCGGGCATGTGAGCTGTGGCGTCGAGCCGGCGCTTGCCGCCGCGCTCCTGGCGCTCGGCGCGCGGCTCGGCGTGCCGCCGGCCGTCGTGCACCTCGCGGCGCTCCGGGTGCTCCTCGCGCGGCTCGACGCGACGCGCGAGCCGTGCATCGGGTGGGTGCCTGGAGGGCCCGACGATGGGGATGGGGATGGGGATGGGAATGGGCACGGTCGCGGGCTGGCGATCTTGCCGCTGCGCGCGAGCGTCCGGCGTGCGGACAGCTTCGCCCAGGCCGTGGAGCGCGAGCGCGATCTCGTGCGCGCGGCGGAGCAGCACCGCGACGTGCCGCACGAGCTCGTCGCCGAAGCGCTCGGGCTGCCGCGCGGCGCGGCGGGCTGGCCGTTCGCGCGGATCGCGTGCGCGGCCTCCGCCTCCGAGCTCCCGCCCGGGTGCGAGCTCGTGCTGGACCTGCGCGAGCTGGCGTTCGTGCACGGCGGCGATGGCGAAGCCGTGGCCGCGTTCGCCGCGCGCTACACGCGGCTCCTGCGAGATGCGGTCGCGCGGCCGGAGGCGCCGCTCCGCGAGCTGGCGCTGATCGATGCGGAGGAGCGCGAGCGGCTGCTCCTTCGGCCCGCGCGCGGCGTCGACTGGGCGCGGCGCGGCCCGTCGGCGATCGAGCAGATCGAGGCCCGCATGCGCGAGGTGCCCGACGCGCCCGCGATCGTCGGCGCCGACGGCGCAACGAGCTATCGCGAGCTCGACCTCGCCTCGGCCGCGCTCGCGGCGCGGCTCTGCGCGCACGGCGTCGGCCCTGAGCGCGCGGTCGCCGTGATCGCCCCGCGCGGCGCCGCGCAGATCGTCTCGCTCCTCGCCGTGTGGCGCGCGGGCGGCGTGTACGTGCCCATCACGCCGGAGCTGCCCGACGAGCGCGTCGCGTGGATGCTCGACGACACGCGGCCGGCGGTGATCCTCGGGACGCGGCCGCTGCCGCCAGCGCTCGCGCACCTCGCGCACCTCGCGATCCGGATCGACGAGCGCGGCCGCGCGACAGACGAGCCGACCGGAGCCGCGCCGCGGCCGCCGGGCGAGCGAGCCGGATCGCCCGAGGCCCTCGCCTACGTCATCTACACCTCGGGATCGACCGGGCGCCCCAAGGGTGTGATGGTGCCGCGCCGCGGCTTCGACGCGCAGCTGCGCTGGATGCAGGCGGAGTACCCGCTCGGCGCGCGCGATCGCGTGCTGCAGCTCTCGTCGCCACTGTTCGACTTCGCGTTGCTCGAGGTCGCGTGGCCGCTCGCTGCGGGCGGCGCGATCGTCGTCCCGCGGCCTGGCGGCGAGATTGATCCGTGGTACCTCGCGGAGCTCGCTTGGCGCGCCGGCGCCACCGCCGTGAGCTTCGTGCCCGCGCTCCTGCGGGTCGTGCTCGACATGAGCCGCCAGCGCCCATGGCAGACGATCGAGACCGTGCTCTGCGGCGGCGAGGCGATGACCGCCGATCTCGTCCGCGATCTGCCGGCCGTGTTCCCGCGCGCGCGGCTCCACAACCAGTACGGCCCGACGGAGGCCGCGATCAACGCCACCGCGTGGCCGTGCGATGCGGCCGATGCCGCCGACGCGGCGGTGCCGATCGGCCGGCCCGTCGCCGACACGACCGCCTACGTGCTCGACGAGGATCTATCGCCCGTGCCGCCCGGCGGCCTCGGCGAGCTGTGGCTCGGCGGCGTGCAGCTCGCCCGCGGCTACCTGCACCGGCCGGCGCTGACCGCCGAGCGCTTCCTGCCGGATCCGTTCGTGGCGCGGCCCGGCCAGCGCATGTACCGGACGGGCGACCGCGTGCGCCAGCGCGCCGACGGGACGCTCGAGCACCAGGGGCGGATCGACGAGCAGGTGAAGGTCCGCGGGTTCCGCATCGAGCTCGGCGAGCTCGAGGCCGTGCTCTGCGAGCACCCGCGCGTCCGCAGCGCGGCGGCGGCGATCAGCGGCGATCGGCTCGTCGCGTACGTCTGCCCGTCGGCTCCCGTCGACGCCGAGGAGCTGCGCGCGCACGTCGCCGCCCGCGTGCCGCCGTACATGCGCCCCGCCGCGTTCGTGCTGCGCGCGGAGCTGCCGCGCACGCCGAGCGGCAAGCTCGATCGCGGCGCGCTGGCGGCCCAGGCGCGCGCTGGCGCCGATGGCGCTGATGGCGCCGATGGCGCCGATGGCGCCGATGGCGCGCTGCTCCGCGCCGGGGGAGCGCCCGCCCTGCCGCGCACGCCGACGGAGCAGGCGCTCCACGCGATCTGGCTCGAGGTGCTCGGGCTCGCGAGCGCGCGCGTGATCGGCGTCCACGACAGCTTCTTCGCCGTCGGCGGCGACTCGCTGTCGGCCATCCGCGTCGTGTCGCGAGCCCGCGAGCGGCTCGGCGTCGAGCTGCCGGTGAGCGCGATCCACGCCGCGCCGACCCTCGCGGAGCTTGCCCGCGAGCTCGCCCGGTATCCGCACGCCGCCGAGCCCGGCGACGACGACGAGCCCGCCGAGCCCGCGCCGAGCGAGCGGCCGCTCTCGCCCGCAGAGCGCGGCATCTGGCTGCACGATCGCGAGCACCCCGGCCTCTATGCCTTGCTCGGCGCCGTGACGCTCGAGGGCCCCCTCGATCGCGGCCGGCTGCGCCGCGCCCTGCACGCCGTCATCGAGCGCCACGCGCCGCTGCGCAGCGTCTTCGTCGAGCGCGACGGCGAGCCGCGGGCACGCGCGATGGCCGCGCCCGACGACCCGCTCGCCACCGACGCCACCGACGCCACCGACGCCACC
>Ga0247790_10000374_pt1 | contig 14668 bp, 11 predicted proteins | sample UWRJS171409R4_FD_179913 | JGI IMG/M metagenome (GOLD analysis project Ga0247790, IMG submission 179913) | Soil microbial communities from Arlington Agricultural Research Station in Wisconsin, United States - UWRJ-S171-409R-4 | ecosystem: Environmental > Terrestrial > Soil > Agricultural land... | reverse complement strand
GTGGCTCGCGATCCAGTCGGCGGACCGCTGCGTCGCTGTCGCCTCGACGTACGTGTAGTTCGAGGCGCCCATCACAGCGACGAACAGCTCGACCTCGACGCGGTCGCCTGTGTTGGCGTCGACGATGCTCGGCTTCTTGCCCGAATAGTCGACGAAGCACTTCTCACCGGCCTTGTGGACCTGGCGCATCGTGACCATCAGCCGATCGGCCCACGCGTTGTACAGCTCGACGAACTTTGTGTAGCCGTACCCGTTCGGGTTCGCGAGCAGGTACTCCTCGTGGAGCAGGCGCAGCGTCACGCCGGTGCGCCGCAGCTCGATGTGGATCGCAGCCGGGTTCGGCTCGGGGCGCGGCGCGCCGTTCAAGACCGGCGGCGGGTACATCCGCGCTTCGAGCTCCTCGTCGCTCAGCGCCTCGACCTCGGCCCAGCACGTGATCTTCGCGCGCTTCGCGCGCGCCACGACCTGGGTCGGGGTGCCGACGCCAACGCCGATCGCGCCGGCAATCTCGCGATGGCTTCGGCCCTGCACCCACTTCAGTCGAAGGATCTCTCTCGTCTTCCGCATGGACAGTTGCTCCGTGGGCACACGCACTCCTCTCGGAGCGCCGGAAGCACCGTCCCCATCGCGGCGTCAGCCGACGCCCTTGTGGCGCCCAGCGTCGACCTGCCGTCTGACGGCGGCCGATTGGTCGGACCGCCGATCACGATGCCGCGGTTTCGGTGATCACGATGCCGCGGTTTCGGCGATCACGATGCCGCGGTTTCGGTGATCACGATGCCGCGAATTACGCACTTGGCCGGCGTGCGCTTATCGAAGAGTCATTGACACATCGCACTCGGAACGCGAAGCCTGATGAACTCGCGGTGCGGTGTTTCTCTTGGAAAGAGTCCACCACCCTGCCCGAGCTTCAAAACGACCGTGCCGGCGCAGCAACGATTGCGTTCGCGGCCATGTGCTACCAGCGAGGTCAGGTGTGTCGGCCGCTCCTTCGGAAGCGTTGATGCACACTCCTCGTTCAGTTGCGTGCAGATGACGCGAATATTCGCGTTGGACGCGCGGACCGCCTCCACGATCTGCTTCTTGGGGTTGCCGAATCGTCCGCGACCCACGGAGAACACCACAGCGTCGGGTTTCGTCGCGCGGAGGAGCTTCGTTGCAAAGGCCGCGGAGCGCGGGCCGCTAGCGCCACCGTGGTGGGGAAACACGAGCAACGACGTCGTGGCGGGGACATTTCGGCTGAGCAACTCGTCGAGCGCGATGCCGTCCATGTCGCCGGTGAGGAGAGTTACCGGCTGGCCGTCGTAGATCACGCGGATCACGACGCTGATCGTGTTTGACGTGATCCGACGACCCTCGCTGGTGAGCGAGCCCGCCCCCATAGCAGCGAGGCCTGGTGATGGAGACAAGATCTCTAGCGTCGCAGATCCGATTGTGATGGGAGAGTCCTGTGCAGTCAGGCCCACGTCGAATTGGAGTCCCTTGTTCTGCCAATGGACGCTGAGCTCGTGGACGAGCCCCGCCCAGACTTTGCTCTCTTTTTCGGAGTTTGTATTCAGCAGGACGCGTTTGATCGGAATGTTCCCGGCCACCAGCAATCCAATAAGCCCGCCGATATGATCCTGATCTGCGTGCGACAGGATCACGAGATCGATGCTTGGGAGCGAATTCTCCTGGATGTACTCGAGCAGGGTCGTGCCCGGCCCGGCATCGATCACGCAGACCTGATCGCCGATGTGTAGCACCGTGCCATTTCCATGACCGACGTCGAGCAACGCGATTCGATCACCCGTCATGACTCCGACCACTTCGAGAAGTAGAGGTCTTCTGGACGTTCGGCTCCGATGTTGACCACAGCATAGAAGTGCGCGTCCGCTACAAGCTTCGCGTGCATCCACTCAGGGAGCTCGGAGCGCTGCAGCTTCACCATCACGTTCCGGTTCCACGACGGGAGGCAAACGTCTACGGCGGCCTCTCTACCGGGGTCGGCATGGATGTCCTCAATGCGAATCAGCGTCTTCCACGGCTTCCGGGTCTGGACGAACTCATTCCTGAATTCAAGAGCACAGCTCTCGAAGGCGTGCGCGATCGTATCCACATCGAGCTCGTCCGGGCGAAGTAGGGCGGGGATCCGTTGTCGATAAGGGCGGATCTCGTCGAGATCCGCAAACTCAAAGCGCGTACACAGGATCGAAGGCAACTTCTTGTCATAGAGCGAGGCGACGAGCTCGGCACCGTTAAAGCTGGCGTACGTCTTCACCTTTAGCTTGAAGTCCGAAATCGCCGCATGTGCGGCTCCTAGAACCCTTTCAACACACGCTTCAACCGATGTGAAAGGGCCATTCTCGCGGAGTGCCTGCATTGAGAGCTCTTCGACGTAGAGGGAATAGAGCTCTCGGCTACCGGGATCATCGTCGATCACGGAGACACGCTCGATTGCGCTGCCATGTACCTGGACCATGCGTGTTCACGCTCCTAGGATTGGAAGTTCGATACGCAGCGTCGCGCCGCCAAGCTCGCCACGTTCTTCTACGGCAACCTCGCCTCCGAGGTCTCTCGTGGCGTCACGCACGATGGTGAGACCGAGGCCGGTGCCCCCGACCTTGGTCGTGTAACCCGGGAGCCAGATTTCACTCGGCTCAAGTCCCTCAATGCCAGGGCCATTGTCGAGTACTTCCAGTATGATCTTGCCAGGGTGTAACGCGGTTCTGATTTCGATCTTGCGCTCCTTGGTACCGCCTCGTTCGAGCGCCGACATGCTGTTCGTAAGGAGGTTTGACAGGATCGACTCGATCGCCGCTTCGGTACCATTCAGATACGGTGCTCCTTTCGCGAACTTCGTCTCGACAGTGATCTCGCGCCCGGCAATGAAGGGCTGAAGGAGCGCGAGCACAGATAGGAGGGCGTCATGAACATCGACACGACCAACACGTCGCTTGGCGCCTTCAAGCAAACGTAATGTCGCCGACCCGAGGACGGGCAGTGACTCAGTGTACCGTCGTGCGATCGAGACGGGTTGCTGAAGCGTGGTCTCGTAGCGGTCGGCGAGCTCGCGTTTGCCTTTCGACTCGATCAGCTTGAGCGCCATCGTGAGCGCCTTGATCTGATTGCCGGCTGACTCGTGCGCGAACGTCGCCGCCGTGATTCCGGCAGTGCTCAGAGAGCGATAAAGCTGGACCTCTCGTTTGAGCGTATCGACTTCCTTGTCGCGCGCCTTTTCGAAGGCCTCGATCGCTTCCTCCACCTGCGCCCGTGCTTTGGGTGGAACCTGCTTCAGTGCGTCGTCAAGTTTCTTCTTCGACTTCCGGGTTGTTTTGGGAGCAGCGCCGCGCTCCGTCCCACGATGTTTCTCCGCTTCTTGAAGCCGTATACGAGCGGTCCAGTCAAGCACGTCTTGCAGCAGTGCCTTGACCTCAGTGAACGCAGTGCTTTCGATGTATCCGGAACGGTCCGTCTTCTGAACCAGGCATTTGGGTTTACCTTCGAATCTGACGCGCCCAATGCTCGTGTTCGTGCTCGGTCGTTCCTCAGGAGACCGCGCACGAAGCACGTTTAGCTCCAACCAGTCGTTGCCGGGATTGCCGTAGGGCGGGACACGGAGATCGTTCTCATAGATGTGGACGCCGCCAAACTGCTTCAGCCACGCGCGGACGTCTGGAAGCTTGGCAGTCTTTGTCGAGAACGATTCGGCAGATAGAAGAAACACCCACAGGTCGAACTCGAAGTCTGGCGCTTCGTAGAGCGTTCCCTTCCGCTTTCGGGCGACCGTCTTGTGATCAGCCGAGTGGAGCTCCTTGCCGCGCCAATCCACGATGCCGACGCTCGCCTCTCCGGCGCTGGCCGTCGCGTGGACATGGTAGTCAGCCTGTTCGAAGTAGCGCTTCTCGACGAGCGCTGACAGATCCTTGAACTCTGGCGCATCCAAGACGGAGCGGAAGCCGTGCGTTTTGGTCCCGAACGGATCCGAAAGGAGAATCATCGCTCTTGCGAGACGCTCAACTTCCGGGCGTGTCACCGGGCGCTTCAGGTCATGTACTGCGATCCGCGTGCCTTGCGTCGCCTTGGGCGACCTCTTTTGGTGAGCGATCACCAGAGGGACCTGCTCGACAGTATCTGCCTGATCAAACTGCTTCCAGACGAGCTCCAGCCCGAACTGTTCCGTGGGCCTTTTGTTGGGCCGTGTAACCAGTTCGACGCGTTCGCCCATGCGAAGACACGCGAGACGACCCAGGCCCTTGCTCCCAGTCGGGATCCGCCCGAGCGCCGTCACCGTTTGCAATTCCTTCTCAGAAGCCCCAAGTACGAGCCATCCGTCCACGATGTCGTCAGGAACCATCCCAATTCCGTCGTCGACAATCTCAAGCGTCCCGCCAGCTTGATCAACGTTGCGCAGTGACACCATGCACGAGAGCGCATCGGCATCGTAAGAGTTCTTGACCAGCTCCAGCACGCCTTGGTCCATCGTCGGATTGAGCTCCTCGCCGAGACGCCGAAGGATCGCGGTCGCGAAACGAAGCGTCGTCTTCGTCTGCGTGCTCACGACGTCCACCATGGAACGGAGCGCAGCGCGGAGACGATCAGAGTCCTGCGTTTGTCGATGTAGCGCTGGAACGAGCCTACGGAGCTGCCCACGGGCGACGACTGAGTCGACGTGTCTGTTCCGCGGATCGCGTCAGCGCCTCGGTCCATCACCTGCAGAAGGGTCGTCTAGGTTTGAGGAGCGCTCAAGAGAACCGGGTCAAAAATCGAAACATCCTGTGCAATTCCAGCTCGTGCTCGTCGCGTCCGAGGAGCCCGGGATCGAACGCCGCGAGCCCACGGCTCGAGCCGAGGAGCGGCGGTGCGATCCTGCGATCGAGGTCGGGGCCGCGGCTCCGCAGCCGCTCGCCGTACTCGCCGCCGCTGCGCCACAGCCAGATCTTGGCGTTGCGCGGAACCGGGCCGGCCGGCTCGAGCACCGACACGTGCCCGCATGGATCGTACTTGGCCCATGCAGGCTGCGAGGTGGCCAGCACACCGGCGATCAGGAGCGGGCCGCGCATGCGGGCGTGAACCGCGAAGGCGCGCGCGAAATTCCGAGCTGTGCACGACGAGTATGGTGGCCGGGAGCTCGCGGCGTGTGCTCACCGGCGATCCCAGACGACGGGCCTCGCCTTGTAGATCGCGGCACGCGCGCGATAGCGGTTGCCGACGTACGAGCCATCCTGGCGATACAGCCAGATATTGCCGGTACCCCACGTGTCATCGGAGTTCTTGTCCTTGACCTGCGTGGTGATCACCAGGCCGCCCGGCTGGTTGCCGACGCTCTTGATCTTGTTGTTGTCGATGTAGCCGGGAGCTTCGCGGAGACGCCCGCTCTGAACCGAGTAGATGGAGATATGATCTCAGGTGCTGAGCCACATCTCAGCGGGATTGCCGTGGACCGGTGACAGATCGTGGCCGCCCGGAGGCGTGGATACGCAGCCGGCGCGCCTCAGCTTGGGCCGGGCCTCGGGGCCCTCGACCGAGTACCTGCACAGCTGGTTGCCGCCGAGCGCCCAGAGCTGGTTGAGCTTTGCGTCCCACAGCACGGCATGCGCGTCGGGTAGCTCGACGTGGCTGTCGCTGGTCTCGTGCCCCTTCCCGTAGACCGTGAGCCGGCCGGTTGCGGACGACGCCACCACTACCGCGCCCGACGGCAAGAGCTCGATCGAGTGCGGGTTGCCGCCGGGCGTCGCGGTCCAGGTCACCCGGCGCGTCGCGTAATCGACCGTCGCGGCCCTCCCGCTTGACGCTGTGACGAGGAGAGTGTTCCGCCCCCCGTAGGACCGGAACTTGACGTCTGACAGATTGCGCCAGCTGTCGCCGCGCGGCGACCACGACCACGATGGCTTGTCACGGTTCCAGTTCTGGGACGCCAGGTTGAAGATCATCACCCCATGCCGCTGGTCGACGATGGCGACCGGGCCGCTCGCTGCGGCGGCGCGCGGCGCGGGCGCCGCTGCGAGGATCGCCCCGGTGTCCGCATCGGCTGCAGGCTGGCTCGTGATGCTCAGCACTGCGAACACGAGGAGGGGTGTCGTCCAAAATTTCGAGTGTGTGGCGAACATGCGATCCCTCTGATTCTGAATCTGCGGCCTGGATCCCCCGGGGCAGCATTTACGTGATCGTGCAACTCCGGGACCACCGCGTCGTGGTCAGGTGGGGTGGGATCGCCTCTGCGATCGAGCGTTTCTCTTCAGAGTCCCAGCTCGGCGGCGTTCTGCATGGGGGTGACCGCCACGCCGTCACTCCATTGGCCCATGTGGCGCACCGGATCGCAGCGCGGGCCGGCGCTGCTGCAAAACGCCGAGTAGCCCGCGGGCAGCTCGCCTCTCCCGAAGACTTCGCTGAGCGCGCCGTCCGTCGGCCGCCAGTACCCCCACCAGTCGATGCCGTCGAGCGGATCGAAGTGCGTCACATTCTGGCCAGCCTGCACGCCGGTGTGATCGGACACGAGCGCCGGGCGGCCGTGCTCGTCAGAGATCACCCGTAGGAAGTTCTTCTGCGCGCGCGCGAGCTGCGGCGTGTTGTGCCAGGCATCGGGCGCGACGGAGTTGGGATCGGTGGCCGACGTCTCGGCCTGGATGAGGAGCAATCTCGTCGTGGGCGCGATCTCGATCAAGGTTTGCTCTGAAACATCCCAGTCGGGATTGCCCTCGATGAAGGGGGCCGTCTTTCCCGCAGGCTCGTGTAACACCAGGATCTCGGGGACCGGCAGCTCCGGCGTCGCCTGCGGCTTGGCGGCGAGGCGCAGCGCGATCATCGTGCCGAGCGAATGCCCGAGCAGGCCGAAGTGGCCATCGGAGTGAACATGTTCGGGGCTGTCGAGCTCGGCCAGCGCGGCGGCGATGGCGGCGCGCGCGTTGGGCTGATAGTTCTGCGGATCGAGGAGACCGCCGTACACGGGATAGATGACGATATGGCCTTTGCGCGCCAGGTGCGTCAGCAGCGCATCGTAGAGCGCCGGCTCGCGCGAGCTATATCCATGGAGGTACACGAGCACGGGAGCGGCGTCGGGGGCCGGCATCGCTGGCTCGTAGAGCCAGTATTGCTCTTCTCCCGAGCCATAGGTGCGCACCCGCGCGCCGCCGTGCGGATACTCCGCGCCGCCGGGGCCGGTCGCGGGCTGCGCCGGCGGCGCGGGTCCCTCCGCCGCGGGTGCCTCGTCCATCCCGTCGCATCCGGCGATGAGAAAGACAAAGGCGATGCTGCGTGTTGCGAACGCGACGAGAGATGAAGCCACGCGCCGAGCAGCGCGTGCGACGGGGGTGCGCATGGTGAGTCCCTGATCGCTGGCGTGGATGCCACGAACGCCTTTGGGCTACTGCAACTCTCGCTCCGGTGGGCGGTGGTAGCGGCGCCATCGCCGTGCGCCGGCATCCGGGAGGCCGCGTCACGGCTGCTGCGCCCGCATCCTCGGATGGGACGGACGCGGATGGACGAGCGGGCAGGGGCTGGGCGCGCTGGCGCGGTGAGGCGCCTTGCGCCCTTTTCGGAGCGCCCGCGCCGCGTGAGGGGACCTGAGCTTTGGGGGGGCTTGCGTTCTCGCGAGGTGGTGTCTACCAGGAGCCTTGCAGACGGTTCCCGGCGGTTCCGGGGCAATTTTCCGCAGTAATTCTAGCTAGTCACGAGGCGCATCCTGCGGCGCCTCTCTTCCCTATACAGGAGGATCTCTCATGTCGCTCGCTCGCACCAATGGCAATGGCAATGGCAACGGCTCTGGCTCGCAGGTGGCTCGCTATCGCGATCCGTTCGCGATGGCCCGCGATCTCCTCTCGTGGGACCCGTTCTACGGCGGCCGTCCGGCCAGCGCGTTCTCGCCGTCGTTCGAGGTCAAGGAGACCACCGACGCGTTCGTGCTGAAGGCGGACCTCCCCGGCGTCGCCGACACCGATCTGGACATCGCGATCCACAACAACGTCCTCACGGTCTCGGGCAGCCGCCAGGCGGAGGAGCGCAGGGAGGGCGAGAGCTACGCGCTCTACGAGCGCCAGTTCGGCTCGTTCTCGCGCAGCTTCGCGCTGCCGGATCAGGCGGACGCCGAGCGCATCGAGGCGAAGCTCGATCGCGGCGTGCTCACCCTGACGATCGGCAAGAAGGCGGAGGCCAAGCCCCGCAAGATCGCGGTCGGCAAGTAGCCAGCACAGCGGCCCGCGCCGCCGCGCGCGCTCACCACGCGTGGGTGTACGCGTCGAGGAACGCGAGCGCGATCTTCTGGAGGTCGTCGCGCGGGGCGAGGTTCACCAGCTCGTCTCGCGTGGCGACCGGCTGATCGGCGTACTGCGCGGTGACGCGGATCTGGTTGATACCGTCGTTGTGATAGACGGTGTATGCGTGGCTGTACGGGCCCTGCCGGTTCTGGTCCTCGCCGAGGACGTAGCCGTGGGCGAGCTGGTACGTGTAGATGAGCGGCGCGCCGGCGAGCTTCACCTCGCCGACCTCGAACACCGTGTCCTTGCGCTCTCGCAGCTCGGGCAGGAGGAGGTTCTTCAGCGCGTCCTCCTTGGCCTTCCACTTCGGTAGCTCCATCGGGATGCAGTCGAAGCAGGGGGAGGCGGCGATCGTGACGCTCAGGATCGGCGGCGTCGCCGACTTGTAGCGGACCTCGAGCGCCTTCGCGTCCAGGAGGCGGATGTCCTTCGTCCAGCCGGGATAGTCCGGGCCAGACATCTTCTCGTACGCGGCCTTGTCGAGCGGCTTCGTCGTCTTCTTCGGCGCGGAGCGGCTCGCGCGCGGCAGATCGAGCACGGTTGGCTCGGGCGCGCCCGCCGATCCGGTCGGGGGCAGCTGCTTGAACGCCGGGCTCGCCGGCTCCTGCGCCGAGCCGGCGGCCGGCGGAACAGGCGGCGGCTTCGACCGGTCCTTGCACCCGCAGGCGAGGGCCGCGCCGAGGATCGCGATGGCGATGCGCACGGGCCGAGCCTAGCGGAGTCGCGCCAAAGGGGCCATCGGTGGTGCCATCGGTGCGAGCCGGCCTGTCAGGACGCCTCTGTCGCGACACCGATGTCGCGGCCGTGATCGGACAGACATGAGGCGCTGCGCGGCGGCTCGGCACGTCCTCGCGGGCGGCCATAATCGGCCCATGCCCATGCATGAGGCAGCGCTTCGGGGAGTGCTTCGGGGAGTGCGTCGGGCGGCGAGAGCTGCGATCGGTGGCGGTGGCCTGGTCCTCTGCGGTGCGTTGCTCGCCGCGTGCGGCGGCGAAGAGGTGCCGCCGCCGCCTGAGGAGCCGCCGCCGCCAGGTGATGTCGAGCCGGTGCTCGACGCGACGGAGCTGCCCCTGGACCTGGGCCACGTGGACCCGATCCGCGCGCTCCAGCGCGCCGGTGACCGCGCGCTCAGCCTCGATGCGAGCGGGCACTGGGTGCTCTGGGACGTCGCCGCCCGCCGGGCGATCGCGCGGGGCGACGCTTGCGATGCGTGCCCGGTGTTCCTGCGCGGCGAAACGATGGCGGCGCGGAACGCCGGGAACCTCGAGGTCCGATCGGCGGCGACGGGCGACCTCCGCGCCGTCATTGTCACAGACGCGAAGGACGCGAAGAGCGTCGGGCTCTCGAGCGACGGCGCGTACGTGTGGGCGGCGACGGCGACGCACCTCCGCGCGTGGTCGACGCTGGGCGCGATGCTCGTCGATATCTCGGGCAACTACGCGGCGGGCGACGTGTTCGCGTCGCCCGCGGAGCTCCGCGTCGCCCGCGGGCCGGCGGGCGCGGCCACGATCGAGGCGATCCGGATCGCCGACGGCGACAGATCCACGGCGGGCTTCGCCGGCACGTTCCAGTCGTGGTTTTCCGACGGCGAGCGCTTCCTGACGCTGGCCGGGGACGTCGTCGGCGTCCACGCCAAGGACGGCGCGCAGCTCACGCAGGCGGAGTTTCTCTTCGGCACGCGCTTCGTCGGGCAGGGGAGCTACGCGTGGACGGCCTCCGGCGACAGCGTGAGGATCTTCGCGGCCGGCGATCTGAGCGCGCCTGTCCACGTCTACCCGCTGCCGCCAGGGGCGTCGGTGTTCTCGTCGGGCGACCAGATCGGCATCTATCACGCGGCGAGCGCAGGGCCGGTCCTCGAGCTGCTCACGCTCGGTTCGAGCGTGAGCCAGAGCGGTCCGATCCCGCTGCCGTTCGCAGGTCTGGCCGCGTTCGGCGGCGATCCGGGCGGCTGGCTGATCGGGAGCTATGAGGGTGTGGTGTTCGACAGCGCCGCGGTGCTCGGGCCGCCGGCCGCCCGGCGCTCGCTGACGCTCGGACGGGCGTGGGACATCCGCGGCGCCCCCGACGGCACGGCGGTGATCGCCACCGCCTCGGGGCGATCGGAGGTGCTCGTGCTGGGCCCTACGGAGGCGGTGGTCTCGCACGAGCTGCCGATCGCGGGCAGGCACATCGAGCTGTCCCCGGACGCGTCGCTCCTGGTCGTCGCCGAGGAGCCCTCGCGGGACCTGCGCGTCGTCCGGGTCGCGGACGGCGCGGAGCTCTACGCCTGGCCGAACCTGCGGCCCGATGGCACGCACTTCGTGAGCTTCTCCTGGGCGCGCGAGGCGCTCGTGCTGAGCCACCTGCTCGCGTGGTGGGAGACGCCGATGCCGTGGCGGCTCACGACCATCACGGGCACGGAGCTGCCGAGCTATGGCCCTGGGTCGCTCGGCACCGCGGACGTGCAGCCGTCGCGGCTGTCGCCGCGCGGCACGAACGCCGCGTTCATGCTGGGCATCGCGCTCTCCGGCTCTTCGCTGGAGATCGTCAACGCGAAGACCCAGATTTACGCGAACGGCGTGCTGACCGGCACGGTCATGGGGGCCCCGCTCGCGTGGATCGACGACGACCACCTGCTCGTGGCGACCTACCGGGAAGAGCGGATCTTAACCTCCGTGTTCGCTGTTCAGGATCAGGCCTTCCTCTACGACGCGGCCAGCGCGCAGGGCGTCCTCGTCCCGCTCCCCAAGGTGGGCTCGCCGCTCGGGCGACCGGAGCTGGTCACGCCGCTGGGCGGCACCCTGCTCTACGCGCAGACCGGCAACAGGGTCATCGACTACGCCACCGGGGCCACGACGTGGCGGGGCGATCCGCTGGTGATGGACGGCGTGGTCGTCGGAAGCGACATCTTGTTCACGCGGGGGCCCCGGCTGTTCCGCGCGGCGTTTCGCTGATCGCGCCGCGCCGCGCGTGGCCGATCACTGCTTGTTGGCGATCTCGGACACCGCGTTGGTCGCGAGCTCGTTATTCGACGCGCGCTCCACGGTCAGCGTGCGCGTGTACTCGCGGGCGAGGTCGATCTTCCACTCGGGCTTGTAGCCGGCGATGGAGGTGTCGACGGTCGCGCGCGTGATCTTGGTCTCCGCGGCGAAGCGCGAGCTGATCTCGAGGTGGTGGCGCTGGTGCTTGCTGCCGTCGGCCGAGGCGCCGCTCACGTCCACGGTGAACGACGCGGGCTCGGTGATGGCACCCCAGCTCACGGCGAGGTTGCCATTGGCCTGCTCCCACTTCATACCGGTGAGCGGGGCGGGGAGCGTGTACGCGGTGGTGCCGCCGACGCGGAACGAGCGGCTCAGCGTGCGGCGCTCGTTGCCGGCGGTCGCCGTCACGGCGGCGCGCTGCAGGTCGGACTCGACGAGCGCCGAGTCAGGCGCGATCTTCGCGGTGGCGATCGGCCCCTGGTAGACGTCGAACGCGAGCTTCTGGCCGGCCTTGCCGAGGCTGACGGCGGCGCTGAGCGTCTCGTTGGCGGCGGCGTTCGTCACGGTGAACGCGGCGGCGGCGAGGTCCTTGCCCTCCTGGGCGAGGTCGATCGGCGCGGTGATCTCGAGGTCGCCGGTGATCGCGATCGCGCGGCGCAGCGCGATCCGGTCGGCGGTGCTCGCCATGAGGTCGTAGGTGCCGCTCGGGACGTCGAGCGCGAAGTCCCAGTCGGCGGTCTGCGAGGTCTTGGAGGCGCCGCCGAGCTGGACGCGGCCGGCCTGCATCATGTGGCCGGTGATCGCGTGGGTGCTCGGGGCCGCGGGCTCGCACTCCAGCTTGACGTCGTGCTCGTCCTCGGGGGTCCGCGCGACCTGGCGGGTCGTGAACTCGCCGGTCGTCAGATTTTCGCAGGCGACGGAGATCACGTAGGGGCCGTGAACGACGGCCTCGAAGCTGGTGGGCGTCTTCATGGTCGCGGTCTGCCAGTCGCCGTCGAGGCCGTCACGGAACGCGACGAGGGCGGGCGCCTTGTCGGCCGCGATGGCGATGGTGACGGGCTCGGGCTGGGGCTCGGGCTCGTCGGTGCAGGCGGTGAGGGAGTTGGAGAGGAGGAGGGGAATGAAGATAGTTGTAGAACGCATCGCCCGCCGGAGACTGCAATCGTCAGACCGCATGTCATGGGCCGCGTTGATCGCGATGATTCCAGGCCGGCGGCGATCTTTGCCGCCTGAAAAACTGAGAGCGCCGCGTCATGCGCGGCGCTACCTGCGACGGACGTCACGCACCGCGATCGCGCGCGCGCGTGCGTACGCGGCTGCAGCCCCCGCCGCGGCGCCCGCCCGCACCGGACGCGTGCGGGGCGCGAGCGGGGCGGGGCGGGGCGGGGCGGACGGAACCTCGTCGGGACTTGAGCGATGTCGCACACCACCGGATCGAACAACTCCAGGCGCGATAGGATGGCGCGGTGGGCGGCCACCGCGTCCGGGTGTTTCACATCTCCGACCTGCACATGCGGAGCCCAGAGGGGCCGCAGGCGGACCGGGCGCGACTGGGGGCAGATTCCCGATGGCGCGTGCTGGGCGAGAAGTGGATGGCCAACCTTGCCGAGCTGCGCGCGGACGGCGTGCCGTTCGATCTGGTCGTGTTCACCGGCGACCTCGGCGACTGGGGACACCCTACCGACTATCCGCGGGCGATCGCATTCCTGAAGCAGACATGCGCGGCGCTCGACGTTCCGCTCGAGCGGCTGTTCGTGATCCCGGGGAATCACGACGTCGATCGGGGGATCCAGCACGCGGCGTGGGAGTCACTGCGGAGCGACCTCGCGACGGATCCGCGTGCGTACTCGAAGTGGATGGCGGGTGAGAGTCAACGCGCGCTGCGTGGTGACGTGCGCCGCGACCAGATCCTGGAGCGGCAGCAGGCGTTCTGGGGCGCAGTGACGGCAGAGCTCGGACGGTTCGAGCTAGGACCGTGGCATTCGCCGCACCGGCGGCTGGGCTACCGCAACGCGGTGACCTTGCCGGGCCTGTTGCAACCGATCCAGGTGATCGGGCTGGACAGCGCGTGGCTCGCTGGCGACGACCACGACGGCGGGCAGCTCTGGCTGACCGAGCACCAGATATCACTGCTGACGACGACGACGGAGGGCGCGCCGTTGCCGGGCTTCCGGCTGGCGCTCATGCACCACCGGCTCGCCGACCTCGCAGATGGCAGCGATGCGCGCAAGCGGCTGGCGGATCGCGTCGATCTGCTGCTGCACGGCCACCAGCACGAGCCGACGGCGGAGGTGTTCCAGGGGCCGGACAATCAGCTCCTGGTGCTGGCGGCGGGATGTTTGTACGAAGGGGACGAGGAGCATCGGTACCTGAACACGTGCCAGGTGATCGACCTGGAGCTCGACGAGCACGCGCGGCCGCAGCGCGGCGAGGTCCGGTTCCGTGGGTGGTCTGGCCGGAGCTTCTTCTGGGGCGAGGACGCGCTGCTGTACGAGAACGCGCCGGGCGGGCGCCTCCGGCTGGAGTACGGCGCGCGCGGCTGGCGCTTCGACGAAGGTACGCAGATCCCGCGTCCGCGCGCGCCGGAGCGGCACAAGGTGTTCATCGGTCGCGACGCCGAGCTGGCACGCCTCGGCGCTGCATTCGATCGTGGCGGCTCGGGCCGCGTAGCGCTCGTCGCGGTGCAGGGGATGGCGGGCGTCGGCAAGACGTACCTGGCTCACGAGTTCCACGCGCGGCACGCGGGGCGATTTGGCAGCTATCAGCATTTGGTGCTCGATCCCGAGCATCCAGGAACGGTGGCGATGTGGATGGCGGTGCTCGGCGAGCAGGCAGGGCTCGATCCGGCGCGAGTCGACGCGCGAACCGTCGCAGAGGCGATGCGGGCGCAGCGGGCGCTGGTTCACGTGGACAATATCGACGCTGCTGCGGCGGCAGAGCTGGTGGCAACGCTCGCGGACGCGCTCGATGGCGTGCCGATGCTGGTGACCGGACGCTACGCTGAGCTCGGGACCGCCGCGGAGTCCAACTGGACGCGCATCGAGCTGGCGCCTCTGGACCCAGGGACCGCGCTGGCGCTCCTGCAAGCCGAGCTCGCAGGGGCGCCCTTCGCAGTGCCGGAGGCAGAGCTGCGCGAGCTGGTGCGCCAGGTCGCTGGCTTGCCGCTCGCGCTGCATCTGGCGGCCGGGTATCTGCGCCGTGGCGTGACCGTGGGCCGATTCCTCGAGCGGTTGCGAGCGCAGGGGCTCGCGCTCGTCCCGCGTGACCCGGGCGATCACGTGCGCCGAGATCGCGCGCGGGGCGTGCTCGCGACGTCGTTTGCGATCTCTCGCGAGTTACTGCTCGCCGAGGCGGGGGAGCGGACATCCGCGTGGTCGGCAGCGCTCGTGGCTCTCGGGTGGGCGCCTCGGACGGGCTTCGGGCGCTCGCTCGGCGCGGCGATCACGGGTCTGGACGAGGCGAGCGGGGCGCTCGAGG
>Ga0247790_10000372_pt1 | contig 14719 bp, 9 predicted proteins | sample UWRJS171409R4_FD_179913 | JGI IMG/M metagenome (GOLD analysis project Ga0247790, IMG submission 179913) | Soil microbial communities from Arlington Agricultural Research Station in Wisconsin, United States - UWRJ-S171-409R-4 | ecosystem: Environmental > Terrestrial > Soil > Agricultural land... | reverse complement strand
GAACAGCGTGACCGGCTCTCGCGCGTCGCGCCGCTTCTCGTCCTCCGACATCTACGAGCGGTAATGTTCATACGGCGGTGCGCAAAGCGCAACGTCCCGAGCCGCCTGGAGGCTCAGTCATCCACCTACGGGCACGCTCACCGTGAAGGTCGTACCTCGCCCGACCACGCTATCGACGCGCAGATCCCCGCCGTGGTCGCGCACGATCTGCTGCGTCAGCGCGAGGCCCAGGCCGCTGCCGTCCTCCTTGGTCGAGAAGAACGGGTCAAACAGCTGCGGCAGGAGCTCCGGCGGGATGCCGATCCCGGTGTCCTCGACGGCGATCTCCACGCGGCCGGGGACGGTGCGCGTCCGCAGCGTCACGTGGCCGCTGCCCTTGGCGACCACGGCCTCGGCCGCGTTGCGGACCAGGTTCAGCAGGCACTGGCGGATCTGCGCGGCGTCGATCCGGGCGACGGGATCGCCGGGGGTCAGCTCGGTGGTGAGCGTCACTTGCTTGGCTGCGAGATCTTCGCGCACGAACGCAGCGAGCGCGCCGACCATGGCGTTGACGGGCTCGTGCGCGAGCTTGGGCTTGGGCAGGCGCGAGAACGAGAGGTACTCCTCGGTGATCTGCGTGAGGCGATCGACCTCACGGTGGATCGCGCGGCACAGCTCGCGGGACTCGTCCAGCTCGGGCGACCCGGCGAGCTCCTCCTCGAGCAGCTCGGTGTTGAGGCCGATCGACGACAGGGGGTTGCGCACCTCGTGCGCGATCATCGCGGCCATCTTGCCGACGGCGGCGAGCCGCTCGGAGCGGACCAGCTCGCGCTCGCGCTCCTCGACGGCGCGGCCCATCGAGTTGAACTCGCGCGCGAGATCGGCGACCTCGGCGGGCCCGCGCTCCGGGATCCGGCTCGCGTAGTCGCCGGCGGCGACGCGCCGCGCGCCGTCGCGCAGCCGGCGCAGCGGCCGGAGCTGGATCACGACCCACACCGTGAGGAGCAGGCCGAGCACGACGGCGATGAGGCCGAGGGTGATCGTGCGGAGCCGCAGCGCCCGCTCGTTGCGCTCGAGGTAGTCGGCGGTGTTGATGACCGTCGCCGTCAGGCGCCCGGCGAGCTCGAGCGCGAGCCGGTTCAGTCGGTCCTCCTCGGTCAGGATCCGGGTGCGCGCCTGCTTCGCCGTCGAGGCGGCCGCCGCGATCGCGGCCTCGCCTTCGGCCGTCGGCGGGCCCGCGAGGAGCTGATCGTAGTGCGGCGCGACCGCGGCGAGCCCGCGCTCGATCGCCTCGACGGTCGGGCGCGTGCCCCGGAACGCCTTCGGATCGACGTCGATCTTCTTGCCGAGCTCGTCGAGGACCTCGCGCACCTTGCCGACCGGCTGGTCGCGGCGGCGGCGCAGCCGCGCGAGCTCGCGCCGCGCGTCCTCGGAGAGCGGGTCCATCTTCTTCAGGAGCTCGAAGAGGTCCTCCTGGCTGCGCTGCAGGTCCTTGCTCGCGAGCGCGGCGGGCATGTAACCCTGGCCGATGAGGATCGACTGGTCCTCGACCAGCATCATGTTCACGACGAGCGTGGCGGTGATCACTCCGAACGCGAGCGTGAGCACGGCGAATCCGAGGAGGATCCGCGCCGACAGCGACCGCAGCGGGCGCAGCAGCCAGGCCAGCATAGGACCTGGGACGTTAGCCTGGGAAGCCCCGGACACAAAGCCGCCCGACCAGCGGGCCGGCAGGCCGTGTATACTCGCCGCTCGCGAGGGAGACACCGATGCGCGCACGATCCATGAGTCCGCTGGGTCTCGGGCTGCTGTTGCTCGCGATGATGACGTCCATCGCGTCCGCCAAGCCCAAGATCGGGATCCTGGGCATCGAGGTGATCGGCAGCCTCGATCCGGAGCAGGTGAAGCTCGCCCGCGCGCTCACGATCGGGCTCCGCGACCGCGCGAGCGCCGGGACCGGCCCGTTCGAGCTCGCGCCCAGCAGCGACAAGGAGCTGGTCGACGAGAAGCTGATGAACAACTGCGGGACCGAGGCGCTCGTCTGCATGGCGCCGATCGGCGCCGCGATGCGCGCCGACTACCTCATGTGGGGCAAGATCGAGAAGGTCGACAAGGGCTATCACGTCACGATCAAGCTGATGCGCGTCGCGACGAAGCTCCCGATGCCGACGTTCTCGGAGATCGTCTCGATCAGCGACATCAAGAACGATCCGAAGGGCGTCGCCAAGCGCGCGTACTCGATGATGACGGTGACCGACGAGGGCACCGTGACGGTCCGCGTGGCGAACGTCGAGCGCGCGACCGTGTACCTCGACGATCAGCCGAAGGGCACGACCGCGAGCGGCGTGCTCACGTTCCAGGTGCCGGAGGGCAAGCACCGCATCGCCGTCGTGGCGAGCGAGAAGGGCTGGCAGCGGCACGAGGAGGAGCTGGTGATGAACGCCGGCGATCAGCGCAACATCCCCGTCGAGCTGACCCGCGGCGGGGCGAGCAAGCCGCCCGAGCCCAAGCCGTCCGGAGGTGGGGCCGGCGGGGTCGTCGGGACCGGGGGCGGCGTCGGGACCGGGGGCGGCGTCGGGACCGGGACCGGGGGCGGGGGCGTCGGGACCGGCACGGGCATCGTCGCGAGCGGCGGCGGCGGCGGCGATGGCGGTGGCAGCGGGTGGCGCACCGTCGCGGTCGGGTCCACCGTCCTGGCGACCCTCGCCGTGGCCGGCTTCGGCGTGTCGTGGTGGCAGCTGTCCAAGGTCGGGAACGCGGACAACCGAACCTCGGGGTGGTTCCCGTACTCGTGCAAGGAGAGCGACGTCGACAAGTCGTGGCAGTGCAGGAACGGCTATCTCCTCCACGGGCTCACGATCGGCACGGCGGCCGGGGCGGCGGCGCTGACGGGCCTCGCCGTGATCTCCTTCTACAAGGGCTCGCGCGCGCAGGAGCGGCGGCACATGGCGCACGGGCGGAGCACGCGGCCGCGCCGCGAGCTGACGGTGACGCCGGTGATGTCGGCCTCCGGCGGCGGCGCCACGCTGCGCTTCGACTGGTGACGCGCGATCGTAAGCGCTGGCACCTCCGGCGGTTTGGGGTGGCGTGGCGTCCCGGAGGCGAGTGTATACTCCGACCCCTGGCCATGCCCCGCCTTCGTTTGTTCTCCAGGTTGTCACTGGCCGTGCTGCTCCTCGCGGCGCTCGGCTCGGTGGCGTGGGCCAAACCCAAAGTCGCGGTCCTCGGTCTCGAGGCCTCCAACTCGGGGGTGGTCGAGCCCAAGGACGCCGCGAACGCGGCGAAGCTGACGGAGGAGCTGCGCGCGCTCCCGCGAAGCAGCACCGGTAAGTACGATCTCGCGCCGAACAGCAACCGCGAGCTGCAGGACGAGAAGCTGATGGGCAACTGCGACACCGAGAAGCCCGCCTGCATGGCGCCGATCGGCGCGGGCCTCGGGGCCGACTTTCTCGTCTACGGCAACATCGTGAAGGCGGCCGAGAAGGGCAAGGATGGCTACAAGGTCAACCTCAAGCTCTTGAACGTCAAGACGAAGGTGCTCGAGGAGCAGGAGGAGGCGTTCGTGCCGCTCGCCGCGCTGACCGGCGGCAACGGGGCCAAGGACTGGGCGCAGAAGATCTACGGCAAGCTGACCGGCGAGAAGCCGGCGGCCCCGGATCGGCCCGCCGAGGCCGGTCCCGGCAAGCTGGTCATCAAGAGCAACGTGAAGAGCGGCGACGTGTTCATCGGCTCCGCGAAGAAGGGCACCCTCGAGGGCGGCACGGTCACGCTGACCCTGCCGGAGGGCTCGCACAAGCTCGCGATCGAGTCCCCGGGGCACCAGCGCTACGAGACGACGGTCACGGTCGCTGGCGGGCAGACGAAGAACGTCGAGGCCTCGCTCGAGGAGCTGCTGGGACCGTCGACGCAGCCGCCGCCGGCGACGGGGAAGTCGAACCGCACGGTGTTCAAGATCGCGGGGTACGGGCTCGGTGGCGTGGGCGTCGCGTCGGCCATCTGGGTGCTGTACGAGACGACGCTCGGGCCGATCGCGAAGTACGAGTCGCGGTCAGAGGGGGCCCCGGTCAACAGCGACGGGATGGAGGTCAACGCTTCCTCCGGCGACTGCGACAGTACCGTGGGCAAAGATCTGAGGACCTCCGCGAACCTCGCGAATTCGGCCAACCGGGCCTTCGACGACGCGTGCAGGGCCAACACGCGGCGCTTCGTCGTCGGCGCGGTGGGCGTCGCCAGCGGCGTGCTCGCGCTCGGCGCGCTGTACTTCGCGTACCGGAGCGACGGCAAGTCGACGGAGGCGCAGGCGATGGGCCGGCGCACGCGGCGCCAGCTCACGGTCACGCCGGTCATCAGCCCGACCGGCGGCGGCGCCACGGTCCGCTTCGACTGGTAGCCGGCGCGGGCCGGCGGGTCGATCCCGCTCCGCTTCGCCTGGTAGTCAGCGCGGGCGGATCCGGATCACGACCGACTTCGACGTCGGCGTGTTGGAGCGGTCGGCGACGCTGCCGAGCGGGATCAGCGGGTTCGCCTCGGGGAAGTACGTCGCCGCGTTGCCGCGCGGCAGGTCGTACGGCACGACGACGAACGCCTCGGCGACGCGCTCGCCGTCGGTCCACTCCGAGACGAGGTCGACGACCTGGTGCGCGGCGAGGCCGCGGTCGGCGATGTCGGCCGGGTGGAGGAACACGACGCGCCGGCCCGCGCGGATGCCGCGGTAGCGGTCGTCGAGCCCGTAGATCGTCGTGTTGTACTGATCGTGGCTGCGGATCGTCATCATCCGCAGGCGGCCGGGCGGCAGCGTCAGATCGGGCGGCGTGGCGACCGTGAACTTCGCGCGCCCGCCGATCGTCGCGAACGTGCGATCGCGGCCGACGTTCGGCAGCTGGAAGCCGTCCGGCGTCCGGACGCGCTCGTTGAACCGCTCGAAGCCGGGGACGACCCGCGCGATCAGCTCGCGGATCCGATCGTAGTCGGCGGCGAGGTCGTCCCACCGGATGCCCGCGACCTCGGGGCCCAGGAGCGCGCGGCCGAGCATCGCGACGATCGCCGGCTCGCTCCGCAGCTCGGGGCTCGCCGGGGGCAGGACGCCCTGCGAGCGGTGCACCATGCTCATCGAGTCCTCGACGGTGACGAACTGCCGGCCGCCCGCCTGGACGTCGAGCTCGCTGCGCCCCAGGCACGGCAGGATCAGCGCGCGCCGGCCGGGGTAGAGGTGCGTGCGGCAAAGCTTCGTGGAGATGCTCGCGGTCATCGCGCAGCGCTCGAGCCCGCGCGCCGTGCGCTCGGTGTCGGGCGTGGCAGACAGGAAGTTGCCGCCGAGCGCGACGAACGTGTGGACCGCGCCGCGCTCGAGGGCGGCGATCGCGCCGACGGTGTCGAGCCCGGGCGTGCGCGGCGGCGAGAACCCAAACACCTGGCCGAGCGCGTCGAGGAACGCCGGCCGCGGCAAGTGGTAGATGCCCATCGTGCGGTCGCCCTGCACGTTGGAGTGTCCGCGCACCGGACAGAGGCCCGCGCCCGGCCGGCCGATGTTGCCGCGCAGGAGCATGAGGTTCGCGATCTCCTGGATCGTGGCGACCGCGTGCTTGTGCTGCGTGAGGCCCATCGCCCAGCACGCGATGACCGCGCGCGACCTCATGTAGAGGTCGGCGATCCGGCGCATCGTCGCCTCGTCCGTGCCCGCGCGCTCGGTGAGCAGCGGCCACGGCTGCGCGAGCACGTGCTCGCGCCACGCGCGGAAGCCCTCGGTGTGCTTCGCGATGAACGTCAGATCGACGATGTCCGACGCGAGCGTGCGCACGGCGGTCGAGTCCTCGTCGGGCGCCGCGCGCAGGTGGGCGGTCGCGAGGTCGGCCTCGACGACGGCCTTCGCGACGCCGAGGAAGAACGCCTGATCGCCGCCGATCGGGAGCTGGACGAAGTGCTGCGCGAGCGGCACGCCGCCGAGCACGTCGAGCGGCTTCTGCGGGTGCGCGAAGCGCACGAGCCCGACCTCGCGCAGCGGGTTGACCGAGACGATCTGCGCGCCGCGCAGCGCCGCGTCGCGCAGCGACGACAGCATGCGCGGGTGGTTCGTGCCCGGGTTCTGCCCGATGACGAAGATGAGGTCCGCGTGGTCGAAGTCCGAGAGCGAGACGGTGCCCTTGTTGACGCCGACGACCTCGGACAGCGCGACGCCGCTCGAGTCGTGGCACATGTTCGAGCAGTCCGGGAAGTTGTTCGTCCCGAAGAGCCGCCCGACGAGCTGGTAGAGGAACGCGGCCTCGTTGCTCGTGCGCCCCGACGTGTAGAGCACGCTCCGGTCGGGCCCCGCGGCGCGCAGCTCCTCGGCGAGCATCGCGATCGCGCGCTCCCACGAGATCGGGCGGTAGTGGCGGCCCTCGAGCGCCATCGGGTGGGTGAGCCGGCCGAGCTGCCCCAGCTCGAAGTCGGAGAGCAGGCGCAGCTCGTCGATCGAGAGCGCCGCGAACACCTCGGGCGTGGCGCGGACAGACGTGGTCTCCTCCGCCATCGCCTTCGCGCCGTTCTCGCAGAACTCGAACCGGCTGCGGTGCTCCGCCGTCGGCTCCGGCCACGCGCACCCGGGGCAGTCGAAGCCCTCGGGCTGGTTCATCGCGAGCAGCGCCTTCGTGCCGCGGACGAGCGTGCCGTCGCGGAGCAGGTGGCGCGCCGAGGCCCACAGCGCGGAGATCCCGCCGGCCGCGCGCGGGACCTCGCCGAGCTCGATCTGATCGAGGGCAGGATCGTGCGGGGGCGTGCGATCGTCGGCCACGGCGTGTGTTAGCACGCGATCAGCGGGCGGTGCGCTCCACGAGGGCGCGGAGGAAGCGCGCGACGCGCAAGGTCTGTGCCCGCGACACTTTGTCCGGCGTATCTCCGGGCGAGTGATAGTCGTCGTGCGGTCCGGTGGAGAAGTGGACGGCGGGGACGCCGGCGTCGCGGAACACCCAGTCATCGCTGCGGTGGCCCTGGCGCGCGGCGCTGAGCAGGCCGGCCCGCACCGGGAGCAGCGTGAGCCCCGCCTGATCTGCCGCCTCGTACGCCACGCCGGAGAGGCCCGGCGCGCCGGGGAGCCCCACCGCGATGAGCGACGGCGCGCCGTCCTCGGCGAGCTCGCGGCCGACCATGTCGAGGTTGTAGACGGCGCGCACGTCGCCGAGCAGCAGCGGCAGCGACAGCGGCGGCGCCGCGGCGAACGCGCGCGCGCCGCGGAGTCCGAGCTCCTCCGCGCCGCTGAACAGCCAGATGACGCGGCCCGGCGGCGGCGCGTCTGGGGGCCCGGCGTGCCCAGGCTGTCCGGGAATCGGACGTTTTCGCAGATCGCGCGCGACCGCGAGCGCGACGGCGACTCCGGAGGCGTTGTCGTCCGCGCCCGGGTGGAGCGCGCCGTCGCGGACGCCGAGGTGATCGTAGTGCGCCACGACGATCACGGCGGGCGCGGGGCCGGCGGGCGCGAGCTCGGCGATGACGTTGACCTGCCCCGGCACGTCCGGGATCGGCTGCTCGATCGGCGCGTAGCCGGCGGCGCGGAGCTCGCCCGCGATCCAGCGGGCCGTCGCGCGCGCCTCGGCCGTCGTCGAGCCGCGGCCGGCACGCTCGGGCGCGGTGAGCCACGCCAGATCCGCTGCGAGGCTCGCCTCGGACAGGGGCTCGCGCGCGGGCGCGGTGGCGGCGTCGGCGGCGGGTGCGGTGGCCGGCGCGGGCGAGCGCGGCGCTGGCTCGCTCGCGCGGGCGCCGCACGCGGCGAGCGCGAGGAGGGCGAGGAGGGCGAGGGGCGGCACGCGCGGCACGGCACACGACGGTAGTCGATCGCGTGACCCGGTGCACACGTGTCGCGGTCGCTGCACCACCGCGTGTTCGGCGGCGGCGGCGGCGGCGGCGGCGGCGGCGGCGGGGCATGCACCCGCAAGTGGCCGCCGTCGTGGTGGCCCCGGCCTCGCTGCCGATGATCGTCTGCTCGAGTTTGTCCGGTGTCCGGCCATTGTCCGGCGCTGTCTGGCCGGGAACCGGACTCAGTCGGTCCCGGCCGTAGGAGATCTGCAAGGTTACGCGTGGCATGGGCCTTGTAGTACGTGGCGGGGTGCTATGCTCCAATTCATGTTCGTGCCTTCACCGACGAGAGGCATCTCTCGTCTCGAATACGATCGGCTCGTCGAGCGAGGCCACTTGGTCGGTGAGCCGATCGAGCTCCTGCGCGGTCGTCTGGTGACGGTCATGCCGCAGGGGACGCTTCATGGAAACCTCGTCGCGTGGCTCGGCCGCGAGCTGACGCTGGCGCTCGGCCGCGGCTACATGGTCCGCCAGCAGCTGCCGTTCGCGGCCACCGACGACTCCGAGCCGGAGCCCGACATCGCGGTCACGCGCGATGATCCCGACCGCCGGTCGCATCCGAGCACCGCGCTCCTCGTGATCGAGGTGGCGGACAGCTCGCTGGATCACGATCGCGAGGAGAAGTCCTCGATCTACGCGCAGGCCAATGTGCCCGAGTACTGGATCGTGGACGTGAAGGCAAGGGCGGTCGACGTGCTGACGCACCCCGCCCCCGACGGTTATCTGCGCGCCGCGCGGCTTGGGCGCGGCGACGTCCTGCGCCCGACGCTGCTCACCGGCATCGAGCTCGCCGTCGCCGATCTGCCGTGGGGGGAGTAACGAAGACGGGGCCGGCGGGCGCTTGACGTGGTTCGCCGCCCGTTGATACGGAACCGGGCCATGGAGTCCGAGGTGCGTCCGATGTTCAAGAAAGTGGCGTTCACGCTGTACCCGGTGAAGGACTGGAAGCGCGCGCGCGCGTTCTACGGCGAGACCCTGGGGCTCACCGCGGGGAGCAAGTCCGAGAACGGCATGTGGACGGAGTACGATCTGCCGGGCGGCGGCTGCCTCGCGCTGTTCGCGACGGAGGATCTCCAGCCGAGCGCGACCGCTGGCGGCAGCATCGCGCTCGAGGTCGAGGATCTCGACGCGCTGATCGCCCAGCTCAAGGAGCAGGGCGTCCAGTTCAAGGCCGAGATGATCCACTCGCCGGTGTGCCGGATGTCGATCTGCCTCGACTCCGAGGGGAACGCGATCATCCTGCACGAGCTCAAGAAGCGATAGGAAAGCTAGCCCGCCGGCTCGATCGGCCGCGTGCGCAGGAACGCCTGCGCGAACGCGGCGGCGGTCTCGCAGGCGTACGCGGTCCAGTCGGGGTCGCGCCGGAAGCCGACCACGTCGCTGATGCCGCGGATCGCGAGGAACGGCACGTCGCGCCCGTGCGTGGCCTTGTAGATGCCGGCCGACTCCATCTCGACCGCGACGACCTGGCGCGCGATCTTGAGCCAGACGGCGAGGGTCTCGTCATCCTTGATCAGCCGATCGCTCGACGCGATCGCGCCGGTGACCGCGAGCGGCGGCCGGGGCGGCTGGTCGGCGAAGTGCCGGCGGAGCTTGTCGCGCACGGACCGCTGCCAGTCGTCGCTGCCGTAGAAGCGGTCGTCGCCCAGGTCGACCGGCGGCCGGGGGCGCCCGACGGACTCGGGCGCGCTCCAGCCATCGAGCTCGCCGTCGGCGATCATGGCGCTCAGGTCTGCCGCGAGCTTCGCGGCGTCTGCGTGGAGCGGTCCTCCGCTGAGCGCGTACTCGCGCGCCTGGTCGCGAATCACCGCCTCGACCGAGAAGTCCACGATGCGGCTCGACACCACCACGTCGCCGAGCGAGAGCTCGTGCGACGGGACGCCCCCCGCGATCCCGACGACGAGCACGAACCTGGGCGCCAGATCCTCGAGCAGCGCGTGCGCGGCGGCCTGCGCGTCGGTGGTGCCCTGCTCGAGGCAGCGGAGCACCGCGAGCGTGTACGCGCCGCCGCCGGGGAGCGGCAGGCTGCGGATCCGGTACCGCCGCTGCCGCGCCTCCGTGGCGACCTTGCCGAACCGGCGCAGGACGGCGGTGTTCTCGTCCTCGCGGATCGTGAGGATGCCGAAGTCGATCTTGCCGCGGTACGGGCTCGCGCTCGGACGGGCGGGCAGGCGGGCAGGCGCAGGGGCGCCGTCGCCGAGATCGTGCGCGGTGTCCGCGGTGCCGTCGCGCTCGCCGTGGCGTCGTCGGCGCAGGAGCCCGTCGTCGCGCACGCCCTCGAGCAGCTCGCGCACCGTGTACTTGCGGTCGGCGTCCTCGGGCAAGAACGCGTAGTCCTGGCCCTCCTGCCGCTCGAGCCGCACCAGGTGATCGTAGCCGACGTCGACCTCGGGCTTGTCGGGCAGCGGGACGCGCTCTTTGGCCGCGAGCCTCGCGTAGTAGCGATGGACCGCGTCGAAGTAGTTGCGGACGATGCTGAGCGCGGCGCGCCGTCCGGTCGTGCCGGCCACCTGGATCTCGACGCGGTTCTTGGCGGTGTCGCCGCGCACGAGGATGCGGCAGCCCTCGGCGCCGAGCACGACGCCGGTGCGCCACCAGGTCGGCCGCTCGGTCAGGCTGCGGTGCGCCTCCACGATGAGCCGCGGGATGAACCCGGTGGGCAGGAGGCTGTACTGGAACCGGAACCGGAGCGAGTCGTCCGGCCACACGCCGTAGTCCGGTTCGCCGACCGGCAGCGCGTCCGGCAAGAGGTAGCGCGGTGGGTCGCCGTGGGCGATCGGCAAGCACAGGCCGAGCGCGGGCTCCTGCATCATGCTGACGATGAGCTCGTGCCACCGCGCCGGGTACCGGCTCGGGTCGAGGAGCGCGCTGAGCTGATCGTGGCGCAGCTCGCCGCCCTGGTCGCGCACCGTGGGGCTGTTGATCAGCGCGTAGATCGCGCCGGTCAGCCAGTTGGGATCGAGGACGGTGATCTCGCGCCAGGCGGCCGGCGCGTCGCGGCGCAGGCCGTGCGCCACCACGGCGCCGAGGTCGTGCAGGAGCGCCAGGAGCGCGCGCTGTTCGTCGGGGTCGGTGATGCGCTCGGCCGCGCGCGTGCCGTCGTCGCCTTCGCACAGGCGCTCGAAGTCGCGGGCCGCCAGGACCGAGCGCGCCCGCGCCAGCTCGGCGATCGCGTCCTTGACCCGCAGCCAGGACTGCGGGATCGGATCGCGCACGTGCTGGAGCCGCGCGGACTCGCTGAGCGTCGCCGCGATCTGCGCGCGCAGGGCGGCGATGGAGGCGGCGGCCGCGGCGCCGTCGTTGCAGCTCGTCCGCGCGATCGCCGCGATCACCGGGTAGGTCCGCCGCAGCCCGGCCTCGTCGAGCTGGCGCTGCGGGACGTCGCCATCGCACTTGTTGACGACGACGATCACCGGCGAGTCACCGCCGCGCTGCGCGATGAGCTCGAGCCACTCGTAGATCGAGCGATCGTCCTCGCGGCGGTCTTCGAGCACGAGCAGGTACAGGCTGCGCTCGGTCAGGAAGAACCGGTGCGTGCCCCGCATGATCTCCTGCCCGCCGAAGTCCCACACGTTCAGGCGCACCGGGGACTGGTGCACCGACCACGCGCTGACCTCGATCTTCTCGTGGATCGCCGCGCCCGGCGTCTTCTGCTCGTCGGGGTCGCGCGGCCTGCCGTGCACCAGGTAGCGGATGAGCGAGGTCTTGCCGACCGCCTCGTTGCCGACCACGACGAGCTTGGCCTCATCGAGCGGCCGCAGCGCATCTCGCTGCTTCGCCTCGCGATACCGCCGGTAGGCCGCGAGGATGGACTGTGCGTCCCTCGACTCGAGGATCTCCGGCGGCAACAGCTTCATGTCCTCGTTGTCGCAGAGGTCGAGCAGATCGAGCCGCACGGTCCCGGGGACATCGCACCAGGCGTCGAGCAGCGCGCGGGCCCCCTCGTCTCCGATCCGATTGCGGCCCAGGCCCAGATAGGTGAGCTCGGTGAGGGTGGCCAGCGCGCGCGCGCCCTCGTCTCCGATCTGGTTGGTGCCGAGCTCGAGGTAAGTCAGCCCGGCGAGCGCGGCGATGGCGCGTGCGCCCTCGTCACCGATCTGGTTGTTCCAGAGGTGCAGGCGGGTCAGCCCGGTGAGGGCGGCGATGACGCGGGCGCCCTGGGCTCCGATGCAGTTGCGGCCCAGGTCGAGGACGGTCAGCCCGGTGAGGGTGGCCAGGGCGCGTGCGCCCTCGCCGCCGATCTGGTTGTCCCAGAGATCGAGGACGGTCAGCCTGGTGAGGGTGGCCAGCGCGCGTGCGCCCTCGTCGCTGATCTGGTTGCGGCTCAGGTCGAGGTAGGTGAGCCCGGCGAGGCTGGCCAGCGCGCGCGCGCCCTCGTCTCCGATCTGGTTGTGGCTCAGGCTGAGGGAGGTCAGCGCGGTGAAGGTGGCCAGCGCGCGCGCGCCCTCGTCTCCGAACTGGTGGCCGTCCAGGTCGAGGGTGGTCAGCTTGGTCAGCGAGGAGAGCTCGGAGAGCCGTGTGTCGAGCGGCCGGCGCAGATAGAACGTGTTTGCATCGGCGACGCCCGCAGGTCGCGGCTGGGTTCCCCAGGGGCCCACGAGCGCCAGCTCGCGCCACCCCTCGACGCGGGCCTGCTCGAGCACGGCATCCACCTCGGACGGCGAGAGGCGCTTTGGTTCCGGATCTGCCCGCGTCGCCATGGTCGGTCGTCCTCGGCGCGGCCCGCGCGTCGCGGACCAGGATACGCCGCCGGCCGCGTCGTCCGGCTGTCCGGGCGCGTCCGAATTTCGGACGCGATCTCGACGACTTCGCGATGTCGGACCGACCTGCTAGCTTCGGCCCGTGCTGTCACCAGCCGAGAGCGAGAGCGAGCGCGACGGAGCCGGGGCGCCGGCCGAGCTCTTCGCGCGCGTGCTGGCGCGGTTCGGCCATGACAGCCTGCGGCCCGGCCAGTCCGATGTGATCGCGGACGTCTTCGCGGGGCGGCCGGTGATCGCGGTGATGCCGACGGGGGCGGGCAAGTCGCTGTGCTACCAGCTCCCGGCGGTGATCTACGGCGAGCGCGGCGGCGTGACGCTCGTCGTGTCGCCGCTGATCGCGCTCATGAAGGATCAGGTCGACGCGCTGACGGCGCGCGGCGTGCCGGCGGTGGCGCTGACGTCGCACGCGGGCGCTGGCGAGCAGGCCGAGATCCTCGACGGGATCCGCGCGGGCCAGTACACGCTCGTGTACGTCGCGCCCGAGCGGTTCCGCAGCCCGCGGTTCGTCGACGCGCTGCGCTCGATCGCGGGGCGGCTCGCGCTGATCGCGATCGACGAGGCGCACTGCATCTCGGAGTGGGGGCACGACTTCCGGCCGGACTACCGGCGCCTCGGCACGATCGTGAAGACGCTCGGCGCGCCGCGGCTCGCGGCGTTCACGGCCACGGCGACGCCCGAGGTGCGGCGCGACATCGCGCACCAGCTCGGCATGGACGGCGCGCGGCTCCACGTCCGCGGGTTCGATCGGCCGAACCTGCGCTACGAGGTGACGAAGGTCGGCGGCGCCGCCGACAAGGGGCACCAGATCGCCGAGGTGGTGCGGATGCGCGAGGGCGGTGTGGCGCTGGTCTACGCGGCCACGCGCAAGAACGCCGAGGCGTACGCGCTCGAGCTCAAGGCGGCCGGCATGAAGGTGCGCGTCTACCACGCTGGCCTCGAGAACAACGCGCGCGAGAAGGCGCAGGACCACTTCATGGCCGGCCAGCTCGACGCGATCGTGGCGACGAACGCGTTCGGCATGGGCGTCGACAAGCGCGACATCCGGCTCGTCGTGCACGCCGACATCCCGCGCAGCCCCGAGGCGTACTACCAGGAGGCGGGGCGCGGCGGCCGGGACGGCAAGCCGACGCGCTGCGTGCTCCTGTTCAACCACGGCGACATCCGGCTGCAGGAGTTCTTGATCGACGCGTCGTATCCGTCGGCGGAGGTCTTGCGCGGGCTGTGGAAGCTGCTCCGCGACCGGCCGAACCTGGGCGAGCTCACGCCGTACGACGACGAGCTCGAGGCGCGGCTCAAGCGCAGCCTCGGCGCCGAGGTCTCGAACGCGACGATCGGCGCGGCGATCCGGATCCTCGAGCGGCACGGCATGCTCCGCCGCGACGATCAGCGGCTCGCCGCGGTCCGCCCCGATCCGGGCGCCGACTTCCCGACGCTCGACGTGACGTCGCTCCAGCGCCGCGCCGAGGTCGAGCGCGGCAAGCTCCGCACGATGGTCGAGTACGCGTACTACCCGCGGTGCCGCCGCCAGTTCGTGCTCGAGTACTTCGGCGACCAGGACTGGGCGAGCCGCGATCGCAAGTGCGGCGCGTGCGACAACTGCGACGCGATCGCGCACGGCCGCACGACCGGCCTCTCGGACGCCGAGCAGCGCGCGATCCGCAGCCTCTTGCTGCTCGTCGGCGCGCTCGAGGGCCGCATCGGCCGCACGAAGGTGACGGACCTGGCCACCGGCGCCCTCAACGAGCCGCGCTACGAGGATCTGCCCGAGCGCGGCAGCCTGCGCGGCTGGAGCAAGGCCGCCGTCCTCGATCTGCTCCGCGCGCTCGAGGGGGCCGGCCTGGTCGAGGCGTCGCGCGGCGAGTACCCGACGATCAGCACCACGCGGCGCGGCGATCAGGTCGCGACCAGCACGCAGGATCTGTCCGATCTCGGCATCCAGATGCCGACGTCCCGCGGCAAGTCCCGCCGCGGCGGCAGCCGCGGCAGCAGCAGCAGCAGCGGCAGCGGCAGCGGCGGCAAGTCCCGCCGCCGCTAGCCCGGATTATTCATGCGTAGGCGCGCCGGCTACCGGAAGCGGGCTGGAGCAGGTCGATGGGCACCAACGACAGCTCCGAGGAGCCGCTGAAGCTGGATCATGTTCGTCGATCGAGCAT
>Ga0247790_10000370_pt1 | contig 14789 bp, 2 predicted proteins | sample UWRJS171409R4_FD_179913 | JGI IMG/M metagenome (GOLD analysis project Ga0247790, IMG submission 179913) | Soil microbial communities from Arlington Agricultural Research Station in Wisconsin, United States - UWRJ-S171-409R-4 | ecosystem: Environmental > Terrestrial > Soil > Agricultural land... | reverse complement strand
CCGGCCAGGCGTTCGCGGGCGCGGAGCAGGAGTGCGAGCGGCGGCTCGTCGCCAACTACGAGCAGAACGGCCGGTGGCTCGACGCCGACGGCTTCAACATGACCTGCGGCGTCCTCAGCTCCGGATTCATGATCCGCGGCTACGCGCGCGAGACCGTCGAGTGGCAAGAGCGGCTCGTCGCGCGGCTCAAGCAGTCCGATCGAACCAGCACGGGCGACCACTACCTGCTCACGTACGGCGCCGGCGCGCTCGCGATGCTGGGCCGCTTCCGCGAGTCCGCGGCGTGGCTCGAGCGCAGCCGGCGGGCGATCGATCCGGACGACGTCTACACGCTCGGGAACCTCTATGGCTGCGAGCTCGTGTATCACCTCGAGAACGGCGAGCTGGGCGCGCCGCTCGAGGAGACGATCCGCAAGCGCAAGGCGCTCGCCACGCCGCCGCCGGAGACGCAGGTCCACTACCTCCGCTTCTTCTACGCGATCCAGGCGTACGCCCGGCTCGCGCAGAGCTCGCGCCAGGCGGGCGGTGCCAATCGCACCCCGAGCTCCCCGCTCCTCTTCGAGGCGATCGACGAGCTGCGGCGCGCCGCGCACGTCCCCGTCCTGCAGTGCCACCTGCTCGCGATCGAGGGCGGCTTCGCCTGGCTCTCCGAGCGCTACAGCGAGGCGCTCGAGCTGCTCGCCCGCGCCGAGGCCCTCGCGCGCACGACCGATCACCCCTGGGCCCTGTTCGAGAGCCACCGCTTCCGCGCGCGCGTCGAGCGCGAGCTCGGCAACCGGCGGGCGAGCCTGCGCGAGGCGCACATCGCCCACGCGCTCGCCGCCGAGCAGAGCTGGGTCGCGCGCGCCCGCGCGCTGCGCTCGGAGTTCGACTTCGAGACCCTGAGCGTGGAGAGCTCGGGCCCCATGCCCGTCTCAACCCCGACCAGCACGCCCGACTCCCGCGCCAAGCTCCATGCCCGTTACATCAACGTGCTCTCCGAGCTCTCGCGCGCGACCGCGAAGATCTTCAACGCCCAGGAGATGGCGCGCACCTGCATGGATCGGCTCGCGCACCTGCTCGCCGCCGAGCGCGCCTATCTATTTCTGTGCCAGGACGGCACCGACGAGCTCGTCCTCGCCGCCGGCCGCGACCCCAACGGGCAGGATCTCGCCGAGCTCCGCGGCTACAGCACCACCGTGATCCAGAACGTGCGGGCCCAGCGGCGCCCCGTGATCGTGAGCGGCACCGCCGAGGGCGAGATCCTCGGCTCGCGCAGCGTGGTCGCCAACAGGCTGCTCAGCATCATCGCGGCGCCGATCATCCTCCAGGAGCGACTCGTCGGCGTCACGTACCTGGATAGCCGCGTCGCCAAGGGCATCTTCTCGAAGGAAGACCTCGAGATCCTCGACGGCATCGGCCAGCACATCGCGATCGCGCTCGAGTCGACGCGCGCCGCGCGCATCGAGATCGAACGGGCAGCGCTCGAGAAGGACCTCGCGGTCACCGCGGCCGTCCAGACCTTGATCCTGCCCAAGGAGAGCTCGATCAGCACCGATCAGTGGGAGCTCGCCAGCTTCCACCGGCCGGCCACGATCAGCGGCGGCGACTGGTGGTGGTACGAAGCCCAGAGCGACGGCGGCGTGATCGTCATGATCGGAGACGTGACGGGGCACGGTGCCGGCTCGGCCATGGTCACCGCGATCGTGGCAGGCTGCTACGAAGCCGTCCGCCTGTACGGCGGCGACCAGAACCTGCCGTTCCGCCTCACGGCGATCGACTCGATGCTCACGAAGCTGTGCGCCGGGCAGTACTGGATGACGATGGGAGCCGTCCAGTTCGAGCCGAAGACCGGCTCGCTGTCGTGGTGGAACGCGGCCGGGACGCCGATGGCGTGCATGCGCACCGACGGCTCCGTGGAGATCCTGCGCGCGGCGGGGATGCCGCTCGGCGGGGGGACCCCGTCATTCGGGAACAAGACCAGCGCGCTACAGGGAGGTGAGCGACTCCTCATGTTCACGGACGGCATCATCGAGATGCAGACGCCGTCCAAGCGCGTGCTCGGGATGCGCGGCCTGCTCAAGATGCTCGAGGCGACCCGCGGCCGGTCCATCGAGGAGGCCCGCGCCTACCTCGTGGAGACGCTCGATCAGGTCCGGGGATCGTCCGTGCAGGACGACGACATCACATTCGTCCTGGTCGATCTACCCCTACGCCCCGAGCCCAGCTGATTCACACCTTTAGATTGTAGAGCGCAGCCGCATTCTTCCCCAGGAGCTTTTCGAGCACCTCCTCGGAGAGCCCGCTGTGCTTGGTCCAACCGAGGGTTCCCGGGAGCTTGCAATCGAAATGCGGATAATCGGAAGCCCAGACGACGCGATCGTCACCCACGAACCGGAGGACACTCTCCATGTCGGCCTCCTCGCCCTCGGTCGCGACCCAGCACTGGTGCTTGAAATACTTGGAAGGCTCCATCTTCAGCTCGGGCAAGAAGGACGGGACCGCCTCGTAGTGCTCGTCCATGCGGTGCAGCCAGTAGGGGATCCAGCCGGCACCGGACTCGACAAAGGCGACCTTCAACTCGGGAAACTTCTCGAGCACGCCGCCGCAGATCAGCTGCATGGCGGCGATCTCCTGCTCGTGCGGGTGACTCACGATGTGCGTGAACGCCCACGCGAGGCCGTGAGGATCCGCGACGCCCACGTTGGTCTTGCAGCGGTCTGCGCCGGCGAACGGGATATTCCCGACGGCGGCGTCGTGGAACGCGACCGGGACACCGAGCCCCTGCAGCTCCCTCCAGAACGGCCCCTAAGCGGGATCGTGCAGCATCCGGCCTCGATAGGAATTCGGTCGGATCATGACGCCCTTGAGGCCGAGCTGCTCGACGGCGCGCCGCACCTCGGCGACAGACGCCTCGATGTCCATCAGCGGGACGATCGCCAGTGCCGACAACCGGCCGGGAGCCTGTTTGCAGAAGTCGGAGATCCAGTTGTTGTAGGCACGGCAGAGCGCGCCGGTCAGCAGCGGATCTCCATCGCCGCCCAGGAACAGGCCGACCGACGTGTAGATGACCGAGTGATCGATGCCCTCCTGATCCATGTCCTTGAGTCGAACTCCGATGTCCCAGCCGCCGGGGTGGGCCTTCTCCCAGGTCGTCGTTCTGGAGGCGACCGGATCGTGCATTCCACCCGGAACTCCAAATCCACCGAGCGCGAACGGCCCCGGGTTCATCACCTTGCCGCCGATCACCATCCGCTCGATCTTGTTATCGTCGAGCACGAGCTGCGGAGCGAGCTCCCGGTATTTGGGCTCGACATACTCCTGCCACATGCCCATCGGCTCGAGGACGTGCGAATCAGCATCAATGATTTTCCTTCAAAAACTCCCGAGTTGAGCCCTGCAATAGGTTACGGCGGGGGGTCGCAGCAGAGAGAACAAGCGCGCGGCCCAAGATTTTCTGATGATACTTCTGACGCTGATGAGCGGTTGATCGCGCTGGAGAGTCCACGGGCTAGTCTCGACTGTCTGCTGCTCCCCTCCCCGCCGTGCACGTTTGACCATCATCCAGTCAAACAAAGCTCGCCTCGCAAGTCAACACGTGAGAGGTCGCTGGTTGAGATTTCTCCGACGACGACGCGTGCTGTCAGGTGCGCCGTGAGCGTGCATGTACGACGAGCCAGCCAAGACGTTCTAAAAACTTGTCGTCAATTTATTGCGACCTCGACGAAGATCGATCGCACAGCTGAGATCGGCAGCCGCGATAAGAAATCATTAACCTGGATCCAGGCCAGTCTGCACACATCGGATCCAGGCACGCGTAGACCGCGTCCGGCACACGAGAACCGCGCGATCCGCGAGCGTCGCGCCGAGCGGGAGCGGGGCGTCTCGGGGCGGCGCCCCCGGTGCGTGAGACAGCGCTCGAGATCGGCTTTGCGACCGAGATGGTGTCCTTCAATCCTTTTTTGCGACAATGTTTCGCTCATGGTGGTTCTGGCATGACGAGTACTGGCCGCTCGAACGAAGTCACGTTGTCAAGCTCCGACGCTGTCGAGCGGTGGCTCGTCGAGTCGCTCGCGTCACTGCTCGAGCGCGATCCGCAGAGCATCGATCCGCACGAGCGATTCACACACTACGGCCTCGACTCCGCGGGCGCGCTGGGGCTGGTCTCCGAGCTCGGCAAGCTGCTCGGCCGCACGCTCCCGGCGACGCTCCTCTGGGATCGCCCCACGATCGCGAGCGTCGCGGTGCACCTCTTCGCGGCTCCCGCCACCGAAAGCCACGCTGACGTGCGCGCCGGGCAGCCGCGCGCAGACACCGCCGCCGCCGAGGAGCCAATCGCCATCGTCGGGATCGGGTGCCGCTTCCCGGGCGCGCGCGATCCCCAGGCGTTCTGGCGCCTGCTCCGCGACGGGATCGACGCGGTCACGGAGGTCCCCATCGACCGCTGGGACATCGACGCCTACTTCGATCCCGATCTGCGCGCGCCGGGCAAGATGACCACGCGCTGGGGCGGCTTCCTCGAGCGCATCGACAGCTTCGACGCCGCGTTCTTCGGGATCTCACCGCGCGAGGCGCTGGAGATGGACCCGCAACAGCGGATCATGCTCGAGGTGGCGTGGGAGGCACTCGAGGACGCGGGGCAGCCGCCGTTCGAGCTGAAGGATAGCCGGACCGGCGTGTTCTTCGGCGCGCTGTGGAACGACTACGCGGCGCTCAGACAGCGGGGCGACGCGCGGTACATCACGACCCACACGGCGACTGGCGCGCACTACAGCATCATCGCCAACCGGCTCTCGTACGTGCTCGGCCTCCAGGGCCCGAGCATGACGATCGATACGGCCTGCTCGTCCTCGCTCGTCGCGATTCACCTCGCCTGCCAGAGCCTGCGCACCGGGGAGTCACAGCTGGCGCTCGCCGGAGGCGTGACGCTGGTCGCGGCACCCGAGAGCACGATCGCGATGTCCAAGCTCGGTGCGATGTCGCCGGACGGCCGATCGCGGGCGTTCGACGCCAGCGGGAGCGGGTACGTCCGCGGCGAAGGCGCGGGCGTCGTCGTGCTGAAGCGTCTGTCGAGCGCGCTCGCGAGCGGCGATCGGATCTACGCGGTGATCCGCGGCAGCGCGGTGAACAACGACGGCTATAGCAACGGCTTGACCGCGCCGAACCCCGAGGCGCAGAAGCAGATGCTGCGCGACGCCTACCGGCGCGCCCACCTCGCACCGAAGGAGGTGCAGTACATCGAGGCGCACGGCACGGGCACGCCGCTCGGCGATCCGATCGAGGCCAAGGCGCTCGGCGCGGTGCTGGGGGTCGATCGGTCTCCCGAGCAGCCCTGCCTGATCGGATCGGTCAAGACCAACATCGGCCACCTCGAGGCGGCGGCCGGCGTCGCGGGGCTGATCAAGATCCTGCTCGCGATGGAGCACGAAGAGCTCCCGCCGAGCCTCCACTTCAATACGCCGAACCCGCACATTCCGTTCGACGAGCTGCGGCTCCGAGTCCTGCGCGAGCGGACCGCGTGGCGGCCACCGGGCGGCGGACCGCGCCTGGCGGGCGTGAGCTCGTTCGGCTTCGGCGGCACGAACTGCCACGTCGTGGTCGCGGACGTGCCCCAGGACCGCCCACACGTCATCCCGCTCGGCGCGCGGAGCGCCGAGGAGCTCGACGCGCTCGCGCGCCAGCTGGACGAGCTGCTCAGCGGGGACAGCGCCTCGCTCGAGGCCATCGCGCGCTCGGCCGCCGCGCACGCGAGCCGCGGCGAGCACCGCCTCGCCCTGACCGCGTCGTCGGTCGCCGACGCACGGCGCGCGCTCGCGCAGCACCTCAAAGGTCATCCGCACCCGGCGGTGTCGCGCGGGGCGGGCACCGCCGCGCCGCGCGTCGTCTTCGTCTGCTCGGGCCACGGCTCCCAGTGGGCGGGCATGGGGCGCGAGGCGCTCCAGCACGAGCCGGCGTTCCGCGCCAAGCTCGAGGAGTGCGACGAGGCCATCCGCCCGCTCACCGGCTGGTCGGTGCTCGAGGAGCTGGCGCGCGCAGAGCCCGCCCGGCTCGCCGAGGTGGACGTCGTGCAGCCGCTCCTGTTCGCCCTCCAGGTGGCGCAGGCCGAGCTCTGGCGCGCGTGGGGCGTCGAGCCCCGCGCGGTCATCGGGCACAGCATCGGTGAAGTGGCCGCGGCGCACCTCGCGGGCATCCTCGATCTGCCGGACGCGGCGCGCGTGATCTGCGCGCGCAGCCGCTTGATCCGCGAGCACGCGTCGGGCCGCGGCCGGCTGGCGGTCATCGAGCTCCCCGCGGAGGAGATTCCCCGGATCGCGGGCCCGCTCCTCGAGCGCCTCTCGATCGCGGCGTACAACGGCCCCACGACCACCGTCCTGGGCGGCGATCCGGACGCGGTCCACGAGCTCGTGGCGCAGCTCTCCAGGCAGGAGATCTTCTGCCAGCTCGTCAACATCGACTACGCGTCGCACACGGCGCACATGGAGTTCCTCCGCGCCCCGCTCACCGCCGAGCTGGCGGGACTCGAGACGCGTCGCGCCGTGCTCCCGATGGTATCCACGGTGGCGACGTCACTCCAGGGCGGCGCGCGCTTCGACGCAGCGTACTGGGCGTCCAACGAGCAGCAGCCCGTGCAGTTCTGGCAGGGCATCGCGGAGCTCGTGCGGAGCGGCCACGATACGTTCATCGAGCTCGGCGGCCATCCCGTCCTCGCGCGCTCGATCAACGCGGCGATCGCGCACGCGGGCGCGAACGGGCACGCGCTCCCTTCGTCTCGCCGTGACGACGAGCTGCGCACGATGCTCGAGGGCGTGGGCGCGCTCCACGCGCGCGGCGCGCGGCTCCGGTGGCCGGCGCTCTACCCCGCCCCGACCACGCGATTCTTCTCCGCGGCGCCCCCGGAGTCGGCCGCCGCGCCCGAGGCGGAGCCACCGCGGACACACATCTTCACGCTGTCCGCCCACGACGAGGCCGCGCTGCGCGCGGCCGCCGAGGCCACGCTCGCACACCTCGAGCGCACCACCGATCCACTCGCGGACCTCTGCTACACGAGCAACCTCCGGCGCAGCCACCACGACGCGCGCCTCGCCGTGCCCTGCCGGACCGTCGAGGACCTCCTCGCGCGGCTGCGCGCGTTCCTGCAGGAGCAGGAGCCAGGCGCGCGCCGGGCGACGCCCCACCGCCGCCCGAAGCTCGCGTTCGTGTTCCAGGGGCAGGGCGGTCAGTGGTGGAAGATGGGCCACCAGCTGCTGCAGGACGAGCCGGTGTTCCGCCGCGCGATCGATGCGTGCGACGCGGCGATGCACCCGTGGACCGGCTGGTCGCTGCGCGAGGAGCTCCAGCGTGACGAGGCGGCGTCGCGCATCGGCGAGATCGACGTCGCCCAGCCGGCGACGTTCGCGATCCAGGTCGCGCTCGCCGCGCTGTGGCGGTCGTGGGGCATCGTGCCCGACGCCGTCGTCGGACACAGCATGGGCGAGGTGGCGGCGGCGCACGTCGCCGGCGCGCTCTCGCTCGCGGACGCCGCCCGCGTCATCTGCCATCGCAGCCAGCTCATGAAGCGCGTCAGCGGGCAGGGCGCGATGGCCGTCGTCGAGCTGTCGCGCGACGAGGCGCTGCGCGTGATCGCCGACGAGCAGGAGCACCTCTCGGTCGCGGGGAGCAACAGCCCCAAGGCCTGCGTCCTCTCGGGAGATCCCGCCGCGCTGCGGCGGGTGCTCGAGCTGCTCGACGGCAAAGAGGTGTTCCACCGGATGCTGCGCGTCGATGTCGCGTCCCACAGCCCGCAGATGGAGCCGCTCAAGAACGAGCTCGTCGAGATCCTCCGGGATATCGCGCCCCGCGCGGGCGAGCTCGCCCTGTTCTCGAGCGTGACCACGCAGCCGCGCGAGGGGACCGCGCTCGACGCTGCCTACTGGGGGCGTAACCTGCGCGATCCGTTCCTGTTCGACGACACCATCCGGCAGATGGCCGCGAGCGGCTACTCGTTGTTCGTGGAGCTCGGCCCGCACCCGATCCTGAGCGGCGCGATCGGCGACCTGCAGCAGGAGCTGAAGCGCGAGCTCGTCACGCTCCCGTCCTTGAAGCGAGAGGAGGACGAGCGCAGCGTCATGCTCGGGACGCTCGCGGCGCTCTACGAGCGCAAGCTCACCCCGGCGTGGCGCAAGCTCCACCCGCGTGGCGGCCGGCTCGTGCCGCTGCCCACGTACCAGTGGCAGGAGGAGCGCTTCTGGCCCGCGAAGGAGGAGCTCATGCCGGCGAGCCGGGGCGTCGCCCCACACGCTGCCGGCGCGGCTCGCGAGGCCACCTCCGATCCGACGCGCGAGGTCGCGCGAGACGGCGCCGCGCCGCGCGGGCCGCGGCGGCTGGCGTTCGCGCCGCCGATCGCCGGCGCCGCAGCCGCGCTCTCCGACTTCTGGGAGCTCGATATCAGCCTCGGCTCACACCCGTACCTCGCCGACCACGTCGTCCAGGGCGAGGTGACGGTGCCCGGCACCGCGCAGCTCGAGCTGGCGTTCGATGCCGCGCGGAGCCTGCTCGGCGAAGGCGTCACGATCTCCGAGATCACGTTCGAGAAGGCGCTGTTTTTGCCCGCGGGGACCACGCGGACGATCCAGGTGGCGGTCGCACCGTCCGCCTCCGGCGGCCACGTCTTCCAGCTGTCGAGCCGGCCCGCCGACGCAACCGCCCAGCCCGCGTGGACCCGACACGCGAGCGGGCGGATCGCGGCCGCGCCCGCGGCGGAGCCCGCGCGCCCGCGGCCCGTCGACCTCGCGGCGATTCAAGGCCGCCTCACCCGCCTCGCAGCCACGACCCACTACGCCTCGCTCGAGCAGCTCGGCCTGCGCTACGGCCCCGCGTTCCGCGGGCTCCAGGAGCTGTGGCGGACCGACGGCGAGGTGCTCGGGCTCGTCCACCGACCCGCGGAGCTCGAGACCGAGCCGCGGACCTCCGCGTTTCACCCCGCGCTGCTCGACGCGGCACTCCTGCAGGCGATCTACGCCGCCGTGCCGGTGGCGCAGCTCGCCGGCGCGGCGGGCGACACGTTCGTCCCTACTGGCATCGGCCGGTTCCGCATGCTCGCGCCGCTCCGCGAGCGGGTGTGGTGCCACGCGCGCCTCCAGCCGGCGACGGAGAGCAACACCGACGTCTTCGTGGCCGATCTGCGGATCCTGGACGAGGCAGGCGAGACCTTGATCGAGGGCGATGGGATCCGCTTCCAGCGGCTGGGCGGCAGCCTCGCCGCGGGCGGCGACCACGATCCCGCACAGTGGCACTACGATGTCGCGTGGCAGCCGCTCGAGTCGAGGCTGGGCCGGTCGAGCACACCTCCGACGGCCACCGGGACGTGGATCATCTTCATCGATCGCAGCGGACGCGGACGCGAGCTCGTGGACGCCCTCGAGGCCGCCAGCGGCACGTGCCTCTGCATCGAGGCCGGTGACGAAGCGGACTGGCTGCGCGAGCTCGACGACGCCATCGACCACGCGGAGTTGCCGATCCGCGGCGTGGTCCACCTCTGGGGCTTCGACCTCCCCGAGCGAGGCGCCGCAGTCGCCGCCGAGGTCGAGCGGACGTGCACGGACCTGGTGCGCCTCGTCCAGTACCTGATCGCACGGAGGACCCGCCGGCCGAGGCTGTGGGTGGTGACGCGCGGCGCGCAACGGGTGTCGCCCGCCGGCAAAGACCTCGCACCTGGCCAGGCCTCGCTATGGGGGCTCGGCCGCGTGATCGACGCCGAGCACCCCGGCGTCTGGGGCGGCCTCATCGACATCGGCACCGACGGCGCGGACTTCCCCGCGCTGTGCCGCGAGCTGGCCGGCCCCGGCGAGGAGACGCAGGTCGGGTTCCGCGCGGGCAAGCGCTTCGTGCTGCGCTTCGTGCGGGCCGAGGTACCGACGGCGGGCCCGCTCCGCTGCCGTCCCGACGGCACGTACCTCGTCACGGGCGGCCTCGGCGGCGTCGGCCTCGAGGTCGCGCGCTGGCTCGTCGAGCGTGGCGCCCGCAGGCTCGTCCTGCTCGGGCGGACCGCGTTCCCGGACCGCATGCGGTGGGACGACATCCACCCGCAGCCGACGCGCGTCCAGATCGCGGCGGTGCGCGCGCTCGAGCGCGCGGGCGCCGCGGTGACGGTCGTCCAGGCGGACGTCGGCGATCGCGAGCAGATGCGCGAAGTCTTCGAGTCGCTGCGTGCGAGCGCGCCGCTGCTCCGCGGCGTCATGCACGCCGCCGGCGCGATCGCCCCGCAGCTGATCTCCGGGCTCACGCCGCAGACGATGTCGGCGATCTTTCGCTCGAAGGTGGACGGCACGCTCATCCTCGACGAGCTCCTGCGCGGCGTCGAGCTCGACTTCCTGGTCCTGTTCTCGTCGATCGAGTCCGTGATCGGTATGCGCGGCCAGGCGCCCTACGCGGCGGCGAATGCGTTCCTCGACATGTACGCGCACGCGCGGCGGCTCGCGGGGCTGTCGGCCGTCGCGATCCACTGGGGCATGTGGGGCAAGATCGGGCTCGCCGCGGCCGAGCGCGAGAAGCAATTCCTCCTGACGCACGGCCTCCTCGAGATGGCGCCGGAGAAGGCGCTCGATCACCTGGGGCCCATCATCGCATCGGGCATCCCCGAGCGGATCCTGGCGGCGATCGACTGGCGAGTGTTCCGCACCGCCTTCGTGTCCACGCCCGCCCGGGCGCTGTACCTCGAGCGGATCGCGGTGGCGCCCCGCAAGCCGGTGGCGGCTCCGGCCGCGACGCCCGAGAGCTTCATCGGCCAGCTCGCGCGAACGCCCAAGGCGGACCGCGTCCATCAGCTCGCGACGCACCTCCAGGGGATGATCGCCGCGGTGCTGCGCACGCCGGTCGAGAAGCTCGACCCGAACCGCGCGCTCAACACGGTCGGGCTCGACTCGATCCTCGCGGCCGAGGTGCGCAACCGCATCCAGCTCGATCTCGGAGTGCGCGTCCAGATGCTCGCGCTCCTCCGCGGCATCACCATCGTCGAGCTCGCCGAGCAGGTGCACGAGGAGATGTCCGCCGCCGTGGACACCACCGCGGAGACCATCGCGGATACCTCCGCGGGACAGACCGCGGACACCGCCGCAGCGTGGTACGCGGCCACCGTGCAGGCCGCGCCCGGCGGGCCGCGCGGCGCGGCTCCCCCGCCTCCGCCGACGATCCCCGGCCGTGCTATCACGCGCCTCGCCGCGCCGGCCCTCGTCCCCGCAGGGGATCGGCCGTACCACCTCCGGATCTCCTCACCGGGGATCCTCAATAACCTCACCTGGAGGCCGCTGCGGCGCCGGCGACCGGGCTACGGCGAAGTGGAGATCGAGGTCCAGGCGGCGGGCCTGAATTTCATCGACGTGCTGATGGCCATGGGGCTCGATCCGGTCCAGCAGTCCGGCGAGCCCGTGTTCGGGCTCGAGTGCGCTGGCGAGATCACCGCGGTCGGAGACGGGATCGAGGACCTCGCCGTCGGCGATCCGGTCATCGCGGCCGCGGTGGGCTCGCTCGGATCGCACGTCATGGCCCCGGCGGGGTTCGTCACGCACAGGCCCGAGTCCCTGAGCGAGGACGACGCGGCGTCGATCCCGATCGCCTTCATGACCGCGCACTACGCGCTCCACCACCTCGCGCGGATCCGCCCCGGCGAGCGCGTGCTGATCCACTCGGCGGCCGGCGGCACGGGACTCGCCTGTGTGCAGCTCGCGCAGCGCGCTGGCGCCGAGGTGTTCGCCACCGCGGGCAGCCCGGAGAAGCGCGCGTACCTGCAAGAGCTCGGTATCGCGCACGTGATGGACTCGCGGACGCTCGCGTTCGCCGACACCGTGCTCGAACACACCGGCGGGACGGGCATCGACGTCGTGATCAACTCGCTGACCGGCGACGCGATGAACAAGAGCTTCGCGACGCTCGGGCCCTACGGCCGCTTCGTCGAGATCGGCAAGCGTGACATCTACCAGGGCACCGCGATCGGCCTCGCGCCGTTCCGCAAGAGCCTGTCGTACTTCGCCGTCGACCTCCTCGGGATGACGCTCGATCGGCCAGACCTGTTTGGCTCGCTCCTGCAGGAGGTGATCGATCTCGTCGAGGAGGGCGCGATCCGCGCCGTGCCCACGACCGTATTCCCGATGTCGAAGGCGGTCGAAGCGTTCCACACGATGGCGCAGGCCCGGCACATCGGGAAGCTCGTCTTGCGCGGGCACGACCCCGACGTCAAGCTCGCCGCCGACGACAGCGCACCGGCGCTGCACCCGGTGGCGTTCGCGCCGCGACCACCTGCCACACCGCGGCCCGTGCGCGCGCGGCAGCGCCGCGCGCCGGCGCAGATGTCGATCACGCCAGTCCAGGGGAAGGCTCGGTTCGAGCCGTTCCCGTTCACCGATATCCAGTACTCGTACTGGGTCGGGCGACAGGGGATCCTGCCGTGGGGCAACATCGGGACGCACATCTACCTCGAGATCGACGGCGCGCTCGATCCCGAGCGGCTCGAGCGCGCGTGGCAGAAGATGCTGATGCAGCACGACATGCTCCGCGCGGTCATCCTGCCGCTCGGTGAGCAGCAGATCCCGGAGCAGCCGCCGCCGTACAAGATCCCGGTCGTCGACCTGCGCGGCATGCCCGTCATCGTCCAGCAGTCGGCGCTCGAGCGCGAGCGGCGCCGCATGTCGACGTCGGTCCCGGCGATCGAGGCGTGGCCCCACTACGAGCTGCTCCTCCACATCCTCGACGATGGCCGCACACGGCTCCACGCCAACCTGGACATGATCCTGGTCGACGCGTTCAGCGTCGACCTCCTGTTCAACGACTGGGGCAAGCTCTACGCGGATCCGGATCAGTCCCTGCCGCCGATCGGCGTGTCATTCCGCGACTACGTGCTGGCGGAGGCCGCGTTCATGCGCGGCTCGGAGCCCTCCAAGCGCGCGGAGGAGTACTGGGCCCAGCGGATGAACGCGCTGCCGCCGCCGCCACAGCTCCCCTCGCACCCCGCACCCAAGTCCGATCTGCTCGTCAGGCCGCACTTCAACCACTACATCGGCAGCCTCGAGCCGCGGCGCTGGCAGGCGCTCAAGACGCGCGCGACCGAAGCCGGGCTCACCCCGTCGAGCATCATGTGCGCGGCGTTCGCCGAGATCCTCTGTTACTGGAGCAAGGACGCGCGGTTCACGATCAACCTGACGCAGTTCCGCCGCTTCCCGCTGCACCCCGACGTCAACAAGATCATCGGCGACTTCACGTCGACGATCCTGCTCGAGATCGACTGGTCGTCCGATACGGCGTTCCTCGGCCGCGCGCGCAAGCTCACCGAGCAGCTGTGGACCGACATGGACCACTCGCACGTCAGCGGCGTGCGGGTGCTCCGCGATCTCGCGAAGTCGCGCCGGACCCCGCTGCTCATGCCCGTCGTCTTCACGAGCGCGCTCCGCGATCTGGGCCAGAGCATGTCGTGGGCCGGCACGATGGGGTACTTCGTGACCGAGACGTCGCAGGTCTACCTCGACAACCGGATCGCCGAGTCGAACGGCGCGCTCGTCTACGGCTGGGACGTCCTCGAGGAGTACTTCCCGCCCGGCGTGCTCGCGGCGATGTTCCAGAGCTACGAGGAGCTGATCCGGCGGCTCGCCGACGGCGATGCCCACGCGTGGGGCGAGCACCCGCGCGCCATGGCCGTCGACGAGCGGTGGCAGGCGATGGCCGCGATCAACACGACCGGCGCGCCGCTGACCGATGACCTCATGCACCGGCTCGGGCTCGGGCACCTCCGCGCGCGCCCGCAGCACCCGGCCGTCATCACGCCGACACGGACGCTCAGCTACGAGGAGCTGTTCCGGCGGGCGCGGCAGATCGGGCACCGGCTCCGCGAGCTCGGCGCGCGGCCGAACACGCTCGTCGCCGTCGTGACGCAGCCCGGCTGGGAGCGCATCGTCGCGGCGCTCGGCGTCCTCGAGTCCGGCGCCGCGTACCTGCCGATCGATCCGACGCTGCCGAACGAGCGCATCGCGTACCTGCTCGAGAACGGGGAGGTCACGCTGGCGCTCACGCCGAGCTGGCTCGACGACGGACTCGCGTGGCCGGCCGACGTCCAGCGGATCCGGATCGATGATCCGGCGCTCGAGGAGATCGATCCCACCCCGCTCCCCCCGGTACAGACGCCAGACGACCTTGCATACGTAATCTTTACGTCCGGATCGACCGGCCTGCCCAAGGGGGTCATGATCGACCACCGCGGGGCGGTCAACACGATCCGGGACATCAACGAGCGGTTCCGGGTCTCCCCGGCCGATCGCGTCCTCGCGCTGTCGAACCTCTCCTTCGACCTGTCGGTCTACGACATCTTCGGGATGCTCGCGGCCGGCGGGACGATCGTGATGCCGGATCCCACCGTCGAGCGCGAGCCGTCCCACTGGGCGAAGCTCGTCGCGGCCCACGAGGTGACGATCTGGAACACCGTGCCGCAGCTCCTGCAGATGCTCGCCGACTGCCCCGGCATCGGCACCGGCGAGCTCGACGTCTCGTCGCTGCGGCTGGCGATGCTGAGCGGTGACTGGATCCCGCTCGATCTCCCACCCCGCGCGCGCTCGCTCGTGGGGAACCTCGAGGTGGTGAGCCTCGGCGGCGCCACCGAGGCATCGATCTGGTCGATCATCTTTCCGATCGGCGAGATCGACCCGACCTGGCGCAGCATCCCGTACGGGCGCCCGATGGTGAACCAGCGGTTCTACGTGCTGAACGACCGCCTCGAGCCGTGCCCGCCGTGGGTCACCGGCAACCTTTATATAGGCGGCGTCGGCCTCGCGAAGGGCTACTGGCGCGACGAG
>Ga0247790_10000368_pt1 | contig 15071 bp, 13 predicted proteins | sample UWRJS171409R4_FD_179913 | JGI IMG/M metagenome (GOLD analysis project Ga0247790, IMG submission 179913) | Soil microbial communities from Arlington Agricultural Research Station in Wisconsin, United States - UWRJ-S171-409R-4 | ecosystem: Environmental > Terrestrial > Soil > Agricultural land... | reverse complement strand
GTTCTCGGCGGTCGTCCTGTCGCGCCTGGAGTCGCTCGGAGTGATCTCCAGCGAACGACGACTCGAGCGGTGGATGTGCGCACCCACGACGGCGCTCCGACCCACACTGGAGGAGGTTGTTTCGCAGCGCCGCACGCCGCTCTTGATACTCGCGGAATCGCTGATCGCCGAGGAGCGCGGCACGGCGTTCGATCGCCATGTGGTGGCGGCCCCGGCGCGGGAGCCCGCGATGGAGATCCAGGCCCGCCACGCTCGGATGGTGGTGCACGAGATTCGCAATGCGCTCGTTCCCGTGCGGATGGCGCTGACGGGGATCTACCGCGCCCTGGACGCAGGGAGCCCGGGGAGAGGATGGATGCAGCAGCAGGAACGGATCGATCGAGGGCTCGACCGGGTGTTCCGGTTTGCCAGCGAGCTCCAGAAGATCGCGCTCCTCACGACGACCCTTGCCGAGCCCTTCGACGTGATCGCGGCCATCCATGATGCCACCTCGGGGCTCAACGGTGGCATCGCGCTCGACTCCCGACTCCCCGCTGCGAGCATGCTGCCGCGCGTCCTCGGCCATCGCGAGCGCTTCACGCTGGCGGTCGTCAACATCCTGCGCAACGCAGTGCAGAACAGCGCAGGCCCCCGGGCGCTCATGCGTATCTCCGCTACCCCGACGCCGGATGGACGGGTGGTCGTGACGCTCGAGGATGATGGGCCCGGTGTGCCGCTCGAGCACCGCGAGAGGATCTTCGAGCAGGGGTTCACGTTGCGCCAGGGCGGGAGCGGCCAAGGGCTCGCCCTCGTGCGCGAGGTCGTCGAGGTGGAGATGAAAGGCCAAGTTCATTGTACGTCAGGCGATCTCGGCGGCGCTAAATTTGTCCTCGTCCTCCCGACATCTGCAAAGGAATCCTCATGAACACAGCGGGGCGAATCCTCATCGTCGACGACGATCCCGATTTCGTGGCGTCCTACAAGGAGTTCCTCACGGCGGAGGGCTATGCGGTCGAGGTCGCCTCCAACGGGCAGGAGGCCCGAACGAGGTTCGAGGAGCCGGGTTGGGGGCTAATCGTCATCGATCAGAAGCTCCGCGGCCCGGGCGGGCCCGACGAGGGGCTCGACCTCGCCGTCGTGGCCATGCGCAAAGCTCCGGAAGCGAAGGTGATCATCGCGACCGCCTACGCGGAGCCGGCGTCGATCGCGCGCGCGTTCGACCTCGGTGTCTACGATTACCTGCAGAAGGACCAGTTCTTCGAAGCGCTGCTCCGGGCCAAGGTACGTAACGCTATGGAGGTATGGCGCGAGCGCGCGCTTGCCGCGCTCTCCACGGAGAGGCGCGAGCAGGAGCTCGCGTCAGCCTGGGAGGATGCCCAGACGGTGCGCGATCCGCAACTCAAGGGCGACCTGCTGGAGTTCATCATGTTTCTGCTGTTCCGGACGATCCCGGGGTTCGAGCATGCACAGGTCAACCGGCAGAACCACCTCGAGGAGATCGATGTGCTCGTCCAGAACAGCTCGACGGATCCGTTCTGGCAACGGGAGGGGAGTTATCTGCTTATCGAGTGCAAGAACTGGTCATCCCCTGTCGGTGTGCCCGAGCTGAAGTTGTTTCGCCAGAAGATCGGGGATCGCTTCGGGCGCTCGACACTCGGGTTCATGATCGCGATGAACGGGTACACCGAAACCACGAAGATCGAGGAGTGGACGCGCCGTGGCGAACAGAGCCTGGTCGTGCTGCTGACCCGCGAGGACCTCGACGCACTTGTCGCGACCAGAGACCGCAGCGCGAAGCTCAAGGAATTCCATGCGCGCGCGGTCGTTGCGCGCAGGGATTGACAGACCGTGACGCGCTCGCCTCGTAACGCACGGCGAAACCGAGCCAGCTGCGCGACCAACGCGCCTGATCGGCCTTCGAGCTCGGCGAGGGTGTCAATCGCAGTTAGGGCGTCGCGTCGATGAAGTAGTAGTCGGCCGAGTACGGCGACTGGACCTCACGCCCGAGCGTGGCCGTGGTGCAGGTGGACGCCGCCGGCGCGAGGCCGCCGCGGGTGTTCCAGCGCAAGAGGTGGGTCGCCCCGGCGATGGCGCTCGGCGTGCCGGGATCGATGGAGCGGCCGCGGACCTCGAGGAGGAGCAGCGGGATGTTGGCCGCGTTGGTGGTGTCCTGGGCGAGCAGGCGGACGGCCACGACCTCGCGGCGCGGCGCCTGGCCGGACGGCTGGAACGTGAAGTCCCAGACGGGCGCGTTGACCGGCGGCAGGGTGAGCCCGAGCGCCTCGAGCTGCGCCGGCGCCAGGAGCGCGCCGAAGTCGCTGCGGTAGTGGTAGGCGCCGACGAGCGAGCTGAACCGGGCCTTGTTGAGCGAGACGTTCTGGACGTAGGTGGAGGGCTCGAGCCCGGCGAGCGGCGTCCGCAGCTTCCACTCCGTCGTGGTCGCGCCCTGCTCGCAGCGATAGATCTGGGAACCGGCGATCGTCTTCGCGACCGCGACCACGCTCGCGCCCGCGAGCACGCCGGACGCCGTCCGGATGTTCGCCGTGCTCGAGAAGCTCGGCAGCGGCGTGACGCTGGTGATGCCGTAGCCGGTCTCCTGCGCGGTCTCGCCGAGGGCCTCGGCCTCCTCCCCCGGAGCCGCATCCGGCTCGGTGACGCACGCGGCGCACAGCGACGCGACGAGAGCAGCAGAGAGGGCAGCGGAGACGGAGAGTGCCGAGGTGCGGAGCGAATTGATTTGCATGATAGGGGCAATACGAGGACTCCCTCGAAAGGTTCCGGAACAATCGATCTGATTTGAGATCTCGTACGTATCGCTGTGTTAGGAGGTGTCTCGCCGGGAGTCCTGGATCCGCCCTTACGAACGCCGCGCGCACTGTCGGAGCGACATCGCGTAGCCTTCCGAGATCGCTTCGATCCCGGGGCGGGCGCGGGGCCTCGCGGGCACAGGCGTACGACCAGGTCTGCGAGATCACTGTGAATCTGCGCTCGCTGGGAGCTCGCGATTTAGTCGGAGCTTTGGATACCCAGGCGGTGCAGGTAGCACCTTGGCGCTCGTCCCCGCGGCAAGCGCAGGCCATGCGCCTCGACGAGGCAGCTGCGACTCACACGGCAGGATCACAACCGGATCGCTCTGCTCGCACGGTCCTGATCAGGATCAAGACATCAGGCGCTCCGAAAAACCCTGACGGAAGTCGCCAAGCGATAGCGGTAGGCTGCGCGCATGCTCAAGGTCTACGGCTTTGCTCGAGTGAACAAGATGGCGCACGGGAAGACTCGTGACTTACGCGTCCTGTGGGCGCTCGAAGAGATCGGGCTGCCCTACGACATCGTCGGGATGGATCACCCGAGCCACGATCTGGATTCACCCGCGTACCGCGCACTGAACCCGTTTGGCCAGATTCCGATGATCGACGACGACGGCGTCGTGGTCACCGAGTCCGGCGCGATCTTGCTCTACCTCGCACGCAAGAGCGGCAAGCTGATGCCGCACGATCTCGCGGGTGAAGCGCAAGTGCTCCGCTGGTCCGTCGCCGCGCTAAACTCCATCGAGGTGCCGGTGCTGACGCTTTGGTTCGTCAACTGGAACGACGGTAAAGGCACCAAGCCGAGCGAGGCGCTACAGGCCTGGGCGAAGATGCGCCTGAAGCAGCTCGATGGCTGGCTCGCGAACCGCCAGTTCATCGCGACCGACGACTTCACCGTCGCCGACATTCTCATGACTCACGTCCTGGACGCCGCAACCGATCAGGAGTTGTTGAAGCCGCACTCGAACCTCCTCGCGTACCGAGCGCGCTGCACGGAGCGCCCGGCATGGAAGAAGACGCTCGCCGCGTACCACGAGCGAGTCGAAGCCGCCTAGGCGACGGCGCGGCCTACCGCCGCCGCCGCCGTTGCTGCTCCTCCTCCTGCTTCCTGTGTTCGGCCTGGAGCAGGATCGCCGCCATCCCGCCGGTGGCACCGCCCCCGGAGACCGTCGGCGTGGACGGATTGGCTTCGGCGGCCTTTCGGCACACGCAGCCGACGTTACTCGCCATCACCACGACCGAATCGAGCGTCAGACCGATCGACTCGCATATGGCCGAGCACCGGGCTGCCGAGTCCGCGGGGACCTCGATCGACCTTCCGACACCGACCCTGGCGGGCGCTGTGCAAGCTGCGACGAGCGCGACGAGCAGAAATACCGCGATTCGCGTCCTCTTCATTGGCAAGGGCATATCACAGCCGCGCGGTCTGAGGTCAGCACTCGCACACTCATCTGTCAACCTCTCGCTTCGCTACGGCATCCCCGCGCGCAACTAGGAGATTCCGATCCGGGCCCTCAGCGGCGCGCCTCGCGGGTGGACGGGCGATGGCGCGGCGGGATGTACATCGAGTACGTGAGCCCCGCGAAGATCTGCGTGCGCGGCTCGTCGCCGAGGTAGAACGCGGCGTCGAGCACGAGGAACTTGGTCAGCGCGTAGCCGACGCCGACGCCGACGAACGGGCTGGCGCTGCCGCCCCCGGCCACCGGCAGCTCGGCGAGGCCCTCGACGTAGGCAGCCAGATCGCCGACGACGTCGTGACCGATCGCGACGATCGGCGTGATCGTCGCGGCGGTGTCCTGCATGTCCGCGGTCGCGACGTCGACGACGGCGTTCGCGTCGATCTGGAAGCCGCGCGTGACGTACGTGCCGACGAGCCCGATGCCGGCGCCCCAGCTGTCGGGGCCATCGGGGACCGGGAACGAGAGGTAAGGCTCGAGCGCGATGCCGAGCACGTCCTCGTCGGGCGGGCGCAGCGTGAGCTTGAGCAGCAGGCTCGAGCCCGCGAGCGCGAGATCGCTCCCCCACACGGTGGTCTCGAGGTTGAGGCGCACGTCGAACCGATCGGTGACGCCGTACTTGAGCGTCCACTGGGCGCTGCCGGTGTCGCCCAGGTCGGCGGTGGCGACGCCAGCCTCGATCTCGAACGCGCCGGTCGCGGTGGTCGCTGCGTTGTCCGAGAAGCTCGGGCGCCCAGGGTTGGCCTCGGGCCAATCGGCAGCGGCGGTGGACGGGACCATCACGACAAGCAGCACGACGCCGCGCATGTCGCATCGTACGTCGTGCCCCACGGCGCGCGGTAGCTCGCCCCTGCGGAACCTGCTCTGCCGGGCGTGAATCAGCGGTTCCACTTCATTCGGACAGTCTCGATCACGGCGCGCAGCTCCGAGTCGGCGATCTGGCTGGTCTCCGTGCGAATCACCTCACGGTCGGCGTCCGAACCGGGAGGCGGAGTCGCGTCGACGCGCGGCCGCATCCTCCGCATGTGGCGCTGCCGCAAGCGGTCCGCGTGCTCGCGATCGACCAACGGCTCTCGTTGCCGCATCGTGAGAACGCAGCGGATGTCCGTGACGAGCGGCGGCGGGCCGAGCCAGACGCGGTTGGCATCGACCCAGCGATTGATCTGCTCGATCAGCTGGGCCTTGAAATACCGCATCTCCTGGACCCACGAGGAGCTTACTGCCGAGAGCTGCAGTACGCCGTCCGCGAGGGCGACAGGAAACGTCCGGGACGCGAATCGCTCCCCGGCGATCTCGGGCCAGTAGAGACAGACGCACCGCTGGCGGACCTCGTCTGTGAGGCCGTGGCGCTCGATCAACGGCCCGATCAACTCTGCGAGAGGGAGTTGTCTGCGCAGTCGTTTGAATCGGTCACGGTCCCGGTGACGGCCCGTCGCTCGACTGAGCACGCGGTAACGGCGGTGGTCGCCCCGTCCCAGGCGCGAGACCGCGGGCGGCGCTTCGCGGCCATCGCCTCCGCCGGTGTCGTGATCGTCGTGATCGTCGCGATCGTCGGCCATGGCCTGCCTACGAGTACGCGGGGCTGCCGTGGTCGCCGCGGTGAGGCGGAGCGTCGTCGTGGTGTTCGGCGCAGCACGGACACGGGCGGTTCAGGGCCCAGTTGATCAACAGGTCATAGACGGTCTCGTACGCCTCGGTGCTCTGCAGCTCGTGGGGCCCGCGCGGGCGATACGAGCCGACGAGGAGCGACAGCGGCGACTTCACGCGGTGCAGGAAGTAGTCCTCCGCGCACCAGCCATCGTCGGGCTTGCCGGCGGCGAGGTCATCGGCCTCGAACGGATCGGCGTCGTAGACGTCGTCGACGAGCCCCGCCTTCGGCGCCGGAGGCGCCGCGCCTCGGCACAGGTCCCAGAGCAGCCGGAGCCGCGGCTCGAGGCGCGCGTACGCATCGAACGCCTGCCAGGCTTCGTCGATGGAACGATACACACGCCGCATCGCCCGCGAGTATCGGGACCCCGTCTGACGCCCACCCGCTCCCGCGTCGCTCGCGTGTCCGATACGCGATGGATTTCGATCAGATAGGCATCGAGCCCGACGCGACGAGCGCGCGGAGCTAGAGCGCGCGGAGCGCGGGCGCAGGCATGGGCGATGCGTGGACCGGCCACGGCGTGGACCGCGGGCCCGCCTCCCAGTTGTTGTGGCGGCCGTCCCAGTAGGTCACCGCGACCGTGGCGGGATCCACGTCCTCGAGGGCGTTGACGTTCACCGAGACGTACGCGCCGCCCAGCTCCGGGAGATCGCCGCGCGCGAAGCAGTGGATGCCGCACGTCTTGCAGAAGTAGCGGCGCGAGATCTTGCCGCCCCACTCGTAGACGCCGAGCGCCGCGTCGTCCGACAGGAGCGTGAACGCGTCCGGCTTCGCGAACGACGCCGTCGCGGCGATCTTCGTGCAGATGCTGCAGTTGCAGCGCGACGCGCCCCGATCCAGATCGAGGGCGACGGCGAACCGGACCGCGCCGCAGTGGCAGGCGCCGAGGTGCTTCGTGATGGCCATGGTGTCCTCCGGTGAAATCTCTGTGATTGACCAGAGGTTGCCACCCCGAAGTGACAGCCTCCTGTCAGGATTCATCGCCCCCGGGCGAACGCGCCTGCTCTACCCGTGGTCGTCGCCCGACGTGCCGCCCGGCTGGACCACCCGGCGCGCTCGTCCGCGTGCGCTCGCGCAGCTGGTTGAGCTTGCCGACGTCGATGCCGGGGAGAAACCCGCCGGCGTGCGGGTGGACCGGGTGGACAGGTCCGGCTCCAGCGTCAGCGTCGTGCGCATCATGGGGACTGCGATCGCGTAAGCTCGGCGCGTGACCGATCTGCGGGCCGACTTCGAGCGCGACGGCCTCCTCGTCCTCGAGCGCTTCCTCGACGACGCCGCGTGCGACGCGCTGATCGAGCGCGCCGGTGAGATCGTCCGCGCGTTCCGCCCCGAGACGGTCTCGATCTTCACGACGCACGAGCAGACGCGCCGCTCGGACGACTACTTCCTCGGCTCCGGCGATCAGATCTGCTGCTTCTTCGAGGAGGACGCGTTCGATCCAAGCGGCGCGCTCGTGCGCCCCGCCTGGCAGGCCATCAACAAGATCGGCCACGCGCTGCACGACCTCGATCCGGTGTTCGCGCGCGTCTCGCGCGATCCGCGCTTCGCGGCGCTCGCGGCGTCGCTCGGGCTCACCCACCCGCTGCTCCTGCAGTCGATGTACATCTTCAAGCAGCCGTTCATCGGCGGCGAGGTCAACGCGCACCAGGACCACACGTTCCTGTGGACCGATCCGCCGTCCGCCGTCGGGTTCTGGATCGCGCTCGAGGACGCGACGCTCGAGAACGGCTGCCTGTGGGCGCTCCCCGGCGGGCACAAGGAGCCCCCGCGGCGGCGCTTCCACCGCGCGCCCGGCGGCGGCACCGCGTTCGAGATCCTCGACGAGCGCCCGCTGCCCGAGGCCGGCATGATCCCGCTCCCCGCGCCGAAGGGCACGTGCATCGTGCTCCACGGCCTCCTGCCCCACCGGAGCGGCCCGAACCGCTCGCCGCGCTCGCGCCAGGCGTACACGCTGCACGTCATCGACGCGCGCGCGGCGTACCGCCCCGACAACTGGCTGCAGCGCCGCGCCGAGCTGCCCCCGCGCGGCTTCTGACGCCGCGGCTCCTGCCGCCGCGCGCCCGCCGATTTGGTACCGTCGCGGAGCCATGGGCGGTGTGCGTCGTGCGTTCGTGCTGTCGGATCTGCACCTGGGGCCCGGCGGGCCGCTGACCACGTTCCACGAGGCGGAGCGCCTCGCCGCGCTCCTCGATCACTGGCGCGCGCGCGAGCCGGCGCTGGAGCTCGTCCTCGCCGGCGACATCTTCGACTTCCTGCAGGTCCCCGGCTACGACGGCTTCTCGGCGACGCAGGCTCCCGCGCGCTTCGCCCAGATCGCCGAGAGCCCCGGCACCGCGCGCGTGCTCGGCGCGCTGCGGCAGCTCGCCGCGCGCCCCGGCGTGGAGCTCACCGTGCTCGCCGGCAACCACGACCCCGAGCTGCTCGTGGATGGCGTGCGCGACGCGTTCGCGCAGACGATCGGCCGCGCGCCCGGGACGATCCGGTGGGCCGACGACGAGCCGCTCGTCCCGCGCGACGGCGAGCACCCGCCCGTGTGGGGCCGCGCGCTCGCCGCGCCGGGCGCTGGCGACGATCCCGCCAAGGCCGCCTGGGTCGTCCACGGCGATCGCTGGGATCCGGCGAACTTCATCGATCGCGACCTCCTGCGCGCCGCCGCCGCGGCCGGCACCGCCGACGGCTTCGCGCTGCCCGTCGGCTCGCACCTCGTGTTCGAGGTCCTGAGCCAGCTCAAGCGCAAGCACCGCTGGGTGGACGAGCTGAAGCCGGAGCTCGGCGCCGTGCTGCCGCTGCTCCTCGCCGTCATGCCCCTCGAGACGATGCGGTACCTCGGCAAGCACCGCGGCATCGCCGCGTCGCTGATCGTCTCGCAGATCCGGGCCCGGTACGAGCTCGGGCCGCTCTTCACCGCCGAGGCTTCGGTGACCCAGCTGAGCCCGAAGCCCGACGAGCTGGACGCGGTGATCGGCGCGCTGGCCGACGCCCTGCGCACCGAGCCCGACGCCGCGCGGCTCCTGGCCGCGCTCGAGGCCCACCTCGAGAACGGTCCGCCCCTGGAGAGCAGCGGCGTGCTGGCCGGCCCGCGGGGCGTGTTCGGCTTCCTGGTGCGCACGTGGCTGCGCGTCGTCCAGAAGAGCGATCGCTTCGGTCGCCTCGACGGCGATGACGCGACCATCTCGGCCTCGGAGCGGTACGTCCCCGAGGTGCTCGGCGCGCTGATCGCCGGGCACACCCACGGCGCGCGCGTCCGCGCCGACCTGCGGCCCCCGTACTTCAACTCCGGGACCTGGGTCCCCGTGCGGACCGTGCCGGCCGGCGATCTCACCGCGTGGCTCGACGAGGTCACCGACGAAGCTGCGCCGCGCCCGCCGAGTCCCGGGACGTTCGTGCGCGTTGAGCTCCGCGACGGACCGCCGCTCGTGGCGGTCGAAGAGTGGCCCGCCAAGGCACCACCATGAGCCAGATCGTCGATCTCCTCCTGCAGATCGAGACCGTCGTCCGCGGCGGGCAGCCGGCGTGGCGCGTCCAGGTCGGCTCCGCGCGAGAGTTCATCCCTCCTCTCACCGACGCCGATCTCGTCAAGGCGGCCGAAAGTGCGACGCCAGCCGGGCAGCCGCCCGCGCTGTCGCCGCGCGCGTCCACGTGGGACGGGCTGCTCGCGCACCTCGCGCCGAACGGGAGCTGGCGCCCGAACGCGCGCGACCTCGAGCTGGTTGGAAGGCTCCTCCACGGCCACCTGATCCGCGGCAAGATCGCCGAGCACGTCACCAAGCTCGAGGGCAACGCGAGCGCCCGGGGCGTTCCACTGCGCTACGTGGTCCACGTCTTCGAGGGGGAAGAGGACAGCCTCCTGCGGAGGCTACCGTTCGAGCTCCTGCACCACGAGAGCTTCTGGTTCCGGAGAGCGGTGGGCGTCCGGCTGCCGCCGATGAGCGAGGCGTGCGACGTCCGGCTCGAGCCCGGCGCCCGCGTGCTGATCGCCGCGGCCCACGCCGACGACCGGGATCCCTCGGCCGACCAGCTCGCGGCGCACGTAGCGACCGTCGCGAAGCTCGTCGAGGCGGCGGGGTTCACTGCGATCCCGCTCCTCGAATGCACGCCCGCAGCACTCGCGTCCGCGTTAGAGGACGGCTGCGACGTGCTCTACGTCGTGTGCCACGGCGAGGAGGATCTCGATCTCCACGGCCGGCTCGCGCTTCGCGGCGGCGACGTCACGGGACGCGAGCTCGGCGAATGGCTCGAGGCTGCCGATGCGGCCGGCCGCCGCTTGCAGGCCGCGATCCTCTGTGCGTGCTCGTCGTCGGTCCCCGGCCGGCGGCCGGGCACCATGGGGATGGCGGAGCACCTCGCAACCACGAGTCGACGAGCCGCAGCCGCGCTTGGGTTTCGCGCACCGGTCAAGGTCGCGTGGGCGCTGGACTTCACGACCGAAGTGTTTGCCCAGCTCGCCAAACGACAGTCGCTCGAGTCCGCGGTCGCTTCCGCTCGACGCAAGCAGCCCGTCGGCGACTCGCAGTGGTCGCTGCCGCTGATGTTCGCCCACGAGCGTGATCCGTTCGCGGCCAAGCCGGCGGTCGCGCGCCGCGGCCCCGCCGCCCCGTGGCTGGAGTCGCTGTCGACCAAGTCGCTGTCGACCACCCGCGACTCCGACGAGCTGCGCTCGCTGCTCCCGGCGGCGCCTCGGCCCTACTTCACCGGACGGCGGGACCAACTCGAGGCCCTGCTCGCGTGGCGGAATTCGTCCGCGACCGACCCCCGCGCCGTACTCGTCGGTGGGGGAGGCGTCGGCAAGAGCGAGATCGCGCGCAAGCTCGCGCACGACGTTCACCGCCACGGCTGGCCCGTGATCTGGCTCGAGCGGCCAGATCGCGATCTCGCCGGCTGCCTCGTGACGATGCTCCAGCTGCATGACCCGAGGTACCGGCCGCCGGACGGCGCGACGCTCGACGATCTCCGGGCGGCGATGACGCGAGCGCTCGGGCCGCAGCCCGTCGGGCTCCTCGTGCTCGACGACGTCGAGGACGCCGCGGCTGTCGACGCGCTGACGCCCGGCAATCACTGGAAGGTGCTCGTGACCACCCGCCCGCGCGCGCTCGTCCCCGGCGCGACGGAGATCGAGGTCGAGCCGCTGGCGCCCGACGACGCGATCGCGCTCCTCGCGGCGCTCACTCGCGACAGGGAGCCGTTCCCGCCCGAAGAGGCCGCAGCCGCTCACGCCCTCGTCCTGGCGCTCGCCTGCCTGCCGCTCGCGATCGAGGTGGCCGCCGGGCTGATCCGCCGCGGCGCCAGCCTCGACGAGGCGCGACTCGCGGCGTTATCCGCCACCGACGACGCCAGCGTCTTCGGCCGGGTGAGCCGCGTCATGGAGCGCTCGCTCGCCGGCCTCGATCCCGGCGACGAGGCGGCGTGGACACTCATCGCCGCCCTCGGCACGGCCGGCGTCACCGAAGATCACGTCGCCTCGGGGCTCGAGGAGCCCACGGGCCGTGCCGCCCGGCGGCTGTTCCGGTTGCGACAGGTAAGCCTCGTCCGCTTCGAACCCGAGTCCGCCCGCTACACGATGCACCCGCTCGCGCGCCAGGTCGCCCGCGCCCGCGCAGAGGCCAGCGGCACCTGGGATGCGACGCTCGCCCGCGCCGCCCGCGTCGTGCTCCAGATCATGGAGTGGTGCCGCGAGACCGCCGGCCATGACATGAAGGAGGCGCATCGTCGCTGGACAACGCAGCGCGATCTCATCGAGTCCCTTGATATCGATCAATGGACTACTGAGAGTCCCCACGCAGATACAATCGCGAAGGCACTCCTCCTGGCAGACAATTTTCGACTGACCCGTCCGGTTGCCGAACACCTCCAGCTCCTGGACAAGATATTCGCTCGCGCGAAGCGTCGCGAGACGCTGGCAGATGCACACTTCGCGCGCGGCATCTTGCGAACACGGCTCGGTGAGTATGAAAGTGCCGCGTCTGCTCTCGACACTGCGATCGAACATTACATCCGCGTTGGGAGCGACCTCGTCGGATTGGCCAATGCCTATCATCAGCGCGGCCAGCTGCGACAGAGAATCTCCGATCTCGATGGTGCCGAAGCGGACTACGAGCGCTCCCTCAAATACAGCACCAATGCACGCAGCGATCTTTGCCTGGGCAACGTATACGTGGTTCGCGGCGCGTTGCGGGCGCGGCGCGATAACCAATCTGGTGCGATAGCCGACTTCGATCACGCCTTTGAGCATTATCGCATCATTCAGAATGACATTGGTCTTGCCATTGTCCATGTAGAACTAGGAGATCTTCACGCGAGACTTGATGACCTCGCTAGGGCCGGCGACCACTACGCCCACGCATTGAAGCTCTACGAGAGCTTGGACTTGCGGCATGGTATTGCGAATGTGCTCCGCTCGCGAGGACACCTGAGAAACCGACAGGCTGACTTCGTTGGAGCTGAGGCCGATTTCGGCGCTGCGATCGAGCTTCTTTCCGCAGAGCAGGATCCACTCGGCCTCGCCAACGCATACTCCTCGCGCGGCAGCGTCCGGATCGACCAAGGAAATTTCGAGGGAGCCCGCTCCGACCTCACTCGTGCCATCGAGCTCTACACCCCGATCGACTACAAGGACGGTCTCGGCTATGCGCACGCAGAGCTCGGTCGGCTCCAGCTGGCCTGGGACGCTCCTGAGCACGCTGAGCCCGAGTACACATGGGCCATAGGCTTCTACGTCGCCGCACATGACGGCGGCAGCGCAGCGCGACAGCACCTCGCTCGTGGGGCACTTCGGCAACGGCGTGGTGATCTCACTGGCGCCCAGGCTGATTTCTCCCGGGCTTCCGCACTGTTCGAAGCTGCAGATGACTCGAATGGCCAAGCCAAGGCAGAAGAGTCGCTGGCCGAGCTCCGCGCTGCCGCCAAGCCGGCCGAGTGAGCGACCGGGGCAGATTGCCCCGATTCGCTCGATACACTCCTTTTACAGATCACGCCCGGACCTCGCGCGTTGGGCTCCCGCATGCTGCGTCAGCTCGCCGCCTTCCTCGCCTCCGCCGCCCTGATCGCGCCCCTCGGGTGCGGCTCGGGCACCAAGACCGCCCGCCCCGCCGACCCGGCCGCCCAGCGCGCCCCCGCGGCGGGCGACCCGCAGCGGGTCACCTCGATCCCGGCCGTCGCCGTCGATCCCGGCACCGAGCCCGGCACTGGGCCCCAGCAGGCCGGCACCGCCAAGCCGCTCAGCGACACCGTCAAGCGCGGGCTCACCTGGCTCGCCGGGAGCCAGCTCCAGAGCGGCGGCTGGGGCCAGGGCGACGAGGCGCCGCAGCTGCGCCCCAACGAGCCCGCCGTCGGCATCGCGAACGTCGCCGACACCTCCATGGCGCTGCTCGCGTTCGTCCGCGCCGGGCACACGCCGCGCGTCGGCGGCGAGCACGCCAGGACCGTCGATCGCGGCCTCGGCTTCGTGCTCTCGCAGATCGAGGAGAGCGACTCCGATTCGCTCTACGTCTCGCCCGTCCGCGGCACGCGCGTGCAGGCCAAGATCGGCCAGTACGTCGACACGTTCGCGGCGCTGATGCTGCTCACCGAGGCCAAGGGCCAGATGCGCGATCCGGCCGCCAACGCGCGCCTCGACGCGGCGCTCAAGAAGACGATCCGCAAGGTCGAGCGCAACCAGCGCGACAACGGCTCGTGGGACGACAATGGCTGGGCGCCCGTGCTGAGCCAGGCGCTCGCCGCCAAGGGCCTGAACCGCGCGGCGCAGAGCGGCGCCACCGTCTCCAAGCAGGCTCTCGAGCGCGTCGAGGCGCAGGCCAAGTCCGGCGACATGAAGGTGCGCGCCAGCGCCGGCATCGGCCTCTACGGCGACGCGGCGTCGACCGCGAACATCCGCGACGACGCCGAGACCAAGAAGGCCAAGGCGAGCGCGCTCAAGGCCAAGGCGAAGCAGGCGCCCGCGCCGGTGGCGCAGTCGCCCGACGTGCCGACGAAGGCGCAGATCGACGCCGCCGACGCCGAGGCCGCCGCCGCGACGAAGGCCGCGCTCGACTCCGAGCGCGCGCTCACGGCGCGGCTGTCCGATCAGGGCTTCGTCGCCGGCTTCGGCAACAACGGCGGCGAGGAGTTCCTGTCGTACCTGCTCATCAGCGAGACGCTCGTCCAGAACGGCGGCACCGAGTGGCAGCGCTGGGATTCGGCCATCACGCAGCTCGTCGGCAAGGTCCAGAACGAGGACGGCAGCTGGGTCGGCCACCACTGCATCACCGGCCGCACGTTCGTCACCGCCTCCGCGCTGCTCGTGCTCCTCGGCGACCGCGCCCCCAAGACGCACAACCTGATGGCCAAGTAGCGCCCGCACAGTAGTATCGTCGGCCAATGCAGCCGGCGCTCGCGCTCGCGGTGGCGCTCGCCTGCCTCGGCGCGTGCGGCCGCGAGGCGAAGCTCGCGGTGCCCGCGCAGGCCGCCGTGATCGACACCGCGCTCGGCCGCGCCGCGCGCTTCCTGATCGGGCGCCAGCGCGCCGACGGCGCGATCCCGTCGCGCACCTACGCCGCCCTCAAGGACGGCTGGTCGCTCACGCCGCTCGCCGTGCTCGCGCTGCGGATGGTCCCGCCCGACGCCGACGCCCAGGCCGCGTACCGCCGCGGCGTCGACTACATCGCGACGATCGCCGGCCCCGGCGGCGCGATCCGCGAGGCGCCCGAGGTCAGCTACCCGCTGTACGCCTACGCGATCGGCGCGCTCGTCCTCGGCGCGCCCGACAACCGGCGGCACCGCCCCGTCCACGCCAAGCTCCTCGAGGCGCTGCGCGCGCTGCAGCTGTCCGAGCGCACCGGCTGGCGGTCCACCGACGCCTCGTTCGGCGGCTGGGGCTACGCGACGCGCCCACCGCTCCGCACCGACCTGCGCCTCGACGAGAGCGACCGCGCGGCGAACCTCTCCGCCACGCTGCTCGCCGCCGGCGCGCTCGTCCTCGGCGGCATCCCGATCGCAGATCCCGCGCTCGCCGCCGCGCGCGGCTTCGTCGAGCGCTGCCAGAATCTACAGACCGACGGCGGCTTCTTCTTCTCGCCCGCGCTCCCCGACAGCAACAAGGCCGGCGCGTCAGACAGGGACTTCGGCCCTGGGGAAATAAAGAATTTATCGTCGGGTAGATGATGGGCGATGAAACGATCCGATGCGAAGTCGGTTGACACGCAGATC
>Ga0247790_10000367_pt1 | contig 15144 bp, 14 predicted proteins | sample UWRJS171409R4_FD_179913 | JGI IMG/M metagenome (GOLD analysis project Ga0247790, IMG submission 179913) | Soil microbial communities from Arlington Agricultural Research Station in Wisconsin, United States - UWRJ-S171-409R-4 | ecosystem: Environmental > Terrestrial > Soil > Agricultural land... | reverse complement strand
GGCGTGGCCGGTGAGCGTCACGAGCTCGGCCTGCTTCGACTCGCGCGCCTGCGCGAGCATGAAGCCCAGCGCGGGCGAGCGGTCGCCCAGCGCGTGCGCCTCGCCGAGGTACTTCTGCGCCTCCTCCACGTTCCCGCCGAACAGGGCCTGCTGGCCGCGCCCGCGGAGGTTCTGCACGAGCTGCTGCTCTTTCTCGCGCGCCCGCGCATCAGCGAGCCGGCGCTGCTCGGCAGCCTCGCGCCGCAGCCAGAACATGACAGCGAGCGCGATGCCGAGCGCCGCCAAGACGCTCAGCACACCGGTCGCGCGCCACAGCGAGGCACGTCGCCGCCGCAGCTCCTTCTCGTGCGCGGCCCTGCTGGCTGCAACAAGAGCCGATACCCCCGGACTCTCGCCGAGGTCACGCGCCGGCTCCGTCTCGCACCAGGCCTCGACCTCGGCAAGCTCGACCGGATCGAGCAACCCGCCATCGCCACGCCCACGCTCGGTCCAGAGCGCGGCGGCCGCTTCGAGCTGACGCCGACGTTGCTCGTCGGCGCGGCGGGCATCGATCCAGCCGGCCAACACAGGCCACGCCGTGATCATGACCTCGTGCGCGAGATCGACGCGCGCACCGTCATGATCTCCATCGACGTCGATGGTGAGCAGTCGATCGCCGACCAGACGCTGCACGACCGTATCGACGTCACCGGCTGCATCGCCAACGGCGCCCAGCGCGGCCAGCGGCTGCTGGCGGCGCGTGTCCGAGCGGCCTTCTCCGAAGCTCACGAGGCGAAGCAAGATCCGACGGGCGATCGCCTCCTGGGCCCCGGTCAGTGCGCGCAGCGTCGCGTCGGCGCGACGCGCGATCGCGACCGCGAGGCCGCTCCTGCCGCTGTCCCCCAGGGCCTGGTAGTCGGCGAGCGTGAGCAGTCGCAGCCGCCGTCGATCCCAGAGCTGGATCAGGGTCTCCTGCAGGAGCGGGAGAATCCCGGGCTCCGTGGCCGCATCGCTCAGCAACCGCTCGACGAGCTCGGGCTCGAAGAACACCCCGCGATCGCGCGCGGGCTGCTCGATCGCCGCGCGCAGCGCCGGGCCACGCAGCGGCGCGACCTCGATCCGCGAGAGCCGGCCCTGCAGATCCGCCCAGAGCGGGCTCTCCATGAACGCGCCGTAGAAGTCGGCTCGCAGCACGAGCAACAGCGCGCAGCGCGGCTGAGCGCGCAACAACCGCAGCGCGGCCCAGAACCTCGCTCGCTCATCGGGGCTGGCCAGCGTGAACAGCTCCTCGAGCTGATCGATGACGAGCAGCACGCATCCGCTGGCTGGCCCGCGCGCGAGCAGTGCATCGACGGCGCCCCCGGACGCGGCGACGTCGCCCTCGAGCGCCTCGGCGAGCCGTGCGGCCGGGTGCTCGCCGGGCCGCAGCATCCGGACCAGGAAGGGGCCCAGACCGGAGGCGCCGCGGGCCAGCCGCGGCAGCACACCCGCCGCGACGAGCGACGACTTGCCGGATCCGGACGGCCCCACGATGTAGATCTCGCGCTCGCCCGCGCGGAGGCGGCTGAGGATCTCGTCTGCCTCGATCTCGCGACCGTGGAAGCATGCCGCTGCGTCGGGTGCATACGCCCGCATCCCCGGATACGGGCACGGCACGTCGACCGCCGCTGGCGCCGGCTGATCGAGGAGCTCGCGCAGGCGCCGAGCTTCGTCGCCCCAGCGGGCCGGCTCGCGAAAGTCGAGCGCGACGAGAACGTCGAGCCGCAGCGGCAGCTCGATGTCCTTGAGCAGCAGCGGGACGAGGCGCGCCTCCCCGACATGGCCAGCGAGCTGCTCCCCGAGCTCCGCCCAGCGATCGGCCATGTACGCCGGGGTCAAGATCGGGATCGTGATCCGACTCTTGCGGACTCCGTGCTCGATCGCTGCGAGCCTCGATCGCCCAGGCGCGAGCGTGCTGGACATCAATACGTGACGGCGCTCCAGCCCGATGGCGTCCAGCAGATAGCCGTGGACGAATGACGCGTCCGCTTCGGCGTGCACGATGAAGAGCTCGTACTCGAACGCGCCTGGAACGTCGGATGCCATCGCAACCTCCTTGGACGGGTGTACGCGGCGCAGCCCTCGATCCAGATCTGCGCCGTTTCAAGCGACGGCCGAAAATGGACGACCAGGGCAGGCTGGCGACCCGGGGCGCGGCGATCCAGATCTGCGCCTTTCAAGCGACGGCGGATCGCGTGCCGCTGTCGCTGCTGGTGCCGCGTGTTCGATCTTGCCGACACGATGCGCGAGGCCGACGGCGGATCGCGTGTCGTCGGCGCCGCTGATGCCGTCGAGCAGCCGCTGGCTCGGCGGTGCCACGAGCGATCCGGAGCCCGCGCCACGATCTGCCGAGGGCGTCCAGTCATCCGCCATGAGGAGAAGCACGACGCGGCACCACCGCCGCGCGCTGCTGCGGCGAGGCTCGCGGCGATCGCTCATGGCGATCGCTCGCCGAACCGTTCGAGTCCTCCGCTGCAATGAGGAGAGGCGCCGAGGCCCGCCTTACCCCAGCGGCCCCTCCGCCTCAAGGGCCGCTGTGCATGGATCGGACTCGAGCCCCAGATCATGGAGTCCAGACACCGATCCTAAATCTCTGTTTTTCCACAAAACGTGTAGGCATGGGTGGGGTCATCTTCACCAATGATCTTCGGACGTAACATCGCTGTATGATGGGTCCCGGCATTTGCGAGAGGCACGGCACTTGAAATCCCTTCCAGCCATGCGCGCCCTGCTCGTTCTGTCGATCTTCTTCGCGGCTTGCACGACTGCCTCCCCTGATTCCACGGGAGGAGGCGGCGCCTGCCCGGCGATGGACGCGGCTGATGCCGGCGACCTCGCGGCGCTCCAGGCGCAGCGCTGCAACGTGCCCGGCTCGATGGGCGCGCGGAACTGGTACCGCCTGTCGGCGATGCTGCCCGGCGGCGTCGACGTCGTCCAGGTCGAGCTCTGGCCCGACCGCGGCGCGTTCCGCGGCGGCCCTGTGCAGCCTGGCAAGTACCAGCTCACCGGCGCCGACCTCGACTACGCGACCTGCGGCGTCTGCCTGCGCGCGCTGGCCGACAAGGGCCTGCCGACCGAGCGCGAGTACTTCGCGGTCGCCGGCACCGTCGAGGTGACCGCGGTCGGCTCGACGGCCGACGCGCCGTTCGTCGCGACCGTCCTCGATGCCTCGTTCGCCGAGGTCAACGCCGACCACGCCGAGGTGGCGGGCGGCTGCGAGGTCGATCTCGCCCGCGCGCAGATCAGCGGCTCCGTCACGCTGATGGGCGGCACCGGCGGTGGCAGCGGCGGCGGCGGCAGCGGCGGCTCGGGTGGCTGCCTGACGACCGTCGGGGACTAGCGAGGACGTCGAGGCGCTCGGCGCGGCACTCGATAGATGGCTGCCGGGTGAGCTAGTCGCTCTGCAAGCCCTCGAAAGGCTTGCGCGGCTCCTGATGTGTACTTGCCGGAGCGGCATGGATGGCGCCGCGGCAGCATGGGATGGCGATCACGACGACATGGGATGGCGCCGCGGCGGCATGGGATGGCGCCGCGGCGCCGCGGCGGCATGGGATGGCGCCGCGGCAGCATGGGATGGCGATCACGACGACATGGGATGGCGCCGCGGCGGCATGGGACGGCGATCGCGGCGGCATGGGATGGCGCTGCGGCAGCATGGGATGGCGCTGCGGCGGCATGGGATGGCGCCGGCTTTGCCTCCAAATTGCCAGTTGCCCACAAATGATCTGAGCTGCCTATAAATAGGTGGGCCGAAGGGTTCGCGGTTCCCCGTCGACAATTTAGAGGCACAACCTTGTGTTGCCTCTTGTCACAGGTGCGAAGTAGCGTGGTCGTCAGTAGTCGCAAATTGCGATTGCTGGCGCGCCACCTACTGGCGCTGAACCACAGCGGCCCCCGCCGGTGTTACTAGCACCGTCGAGGGCCTTGGAGTCACGATGCGCAAACATCGCAACCCCCGGCCGAGACTACCGAAGGAACCGCCCACCGACAACTCCGACACCGACCCGCGCCCGCACGTCGCGGCCCTCTTTGAGCTGAGCGCGCTCGGCTGGCGTGTCACCGAGATCCGCCCTGACCGGGCGCTCTGGCGCGTCACCGTCACGCGGTACGACGGCGACGCGACGATCGGCGTGACCGACGCCGATCCCGACGAGGCGCTCGACGAGGCGGTCCGCTATGCCGCCGTCGACGCCGAGGAAGTGCGCGTGCCGGCCGCCGCTCTCGAGGAGGGCGCTGGTTCGGCGGATCCGGAGGCTCGCGCCGCGTTCGTGGCCCAGCTCGAAGCACTGGGATGGGAGCTGCTCGACGAACCGCAGAAGACCGCCGCCGGATGGAGGGCGACGGTCCGCCATGGTGACGTCTCCCTGTTCGCGTTCATGCCGACGGAGCAAGAGGCGCTCCGGGACCTTTTCGAGCGCGCCTTGGCGCGCGCGAAGGATGAGCGCTGATGCAGCCGGGCAACCCCGTCCGCGACGAGGATGCGCTACGCGCCTTCCTCGCGCGCGTCCTCGGCTATGAGCGTACGCAGGCCGTCGAGCACGCGCTCCGCTCGATTGACCTCGGCGTCACCCATCGCGCCGCGCTCGTGCTCCTCGGCGATGTTGATGCCGATCTCGTGTCGGTCGCCCGGGCGCTGCACTGCCGCGCCGTCGGCACGGACCGGCCGTTCGTCATCTGCGGCCGGCAGCGCGGCGAGGCTACGGCCGCAGCCAACGCGGCTCGCGGCGGATCACTGCTTGTGCGCCGCCACCGACTGCCAGGCGACTTCCGGTCGGCGGTTGCGCTGGTTCGGGACCCGACCGCCGCCGTGCAACTCGTCGTCTGCTCGGGTGCGCGCCACGTCTCGCACCCGTTCGCCGCTCTCCCGGTTCCGATCGTCGTGCCGTCGATCCGCGAGCGCGCCCACGAGGTGCCTCGGATCGTCGACGAGTATGCGAGCGACGCGGCCCGCACGCTGGGAGACGCGTGGTTTTCGGACCTCGATCGAGAGTGGGTCCTCAAGCATGCAGCCGGCTCCTTGTCGGAGATCGAAACGGCGACCTTGCGCCGTACCGCGCTCCGGGTGGCGGGGACGATCGAGGCGGCGGCCAAGCTGCTCGGCCTGTCGGGGGTCGCGATGAGGCAATGGCTTCACCGGCGCAAGCCCACCCGTCGCGGCGAGGTGCGGCCATGAACCAGCGCTGTCTTGACCTCGCGATCCTCCTCGGCGGTCAGCGCGCCGCGCTCGGGCCGGGCGCTCGCTCGCTCGGCATCAACTCGTTCCTGACCTGGGACCTGATCCGGATCGGCATGGCTTCCGACGAGCAGCTCCGGGTTCTCGCCGAGGATCTCGAGCTGACTCAGGCCGCGACGGAGAGGCGCGGCCGGATCTGGTGGCGCACGGCGGAGGCCCGGAAGGAGGGCCTCGTCATCGTGGCGGCCGGGCCGCACCACGAGGGCAAGCCGCCGGAGGTAAAGCCGTGACGCGACGGACGCCGGGCCGCCGCCCTGACAGCGTGCGCCGCGCCGTCGCCAAGTCGAGGGCGACGCGGCTCCGGACCGTCGAGCGGAGGCTCGTCGCGCATCTGCGGCTCCTCGAGCGGCATGACCGGGCCGGGTACGAGGCGCTCGTTGGGATGCTGCGGCGAGTGGTCGCGCGGCAGAGCATGCCGAGCGCCTGAGCCGACAGCGGCGCCCACCCCCGGTCTCGCCCGAGTTCTCGGACGGTCGCTTGATGTCCGGCGTACCTCCGTGGTTACGTTCGTGCGTGCCAAGAACACCTCGACCGGGGGCGGGGCCCGTCCCGGCCGCCCCCGCCCCGGCAACGCGATACACGCTGGTAATGTTCCAGCGCGGGGAACTCGATGACCCCGAGGCGCACATCGGGCGGGCTACAGTCACCGCGCTCCAACGAGAACTCGATGAACGCGTCACGACCCCAAAGGAGGGGACGGAGATCGATCTTTGGCTGGAGTCGCCCGGCGGTGATGCGCATGCCGCCTACAAACTGGTGCTCGACCTTCGTGCCAGGGCTAGACGTCTCCGGGTTGTGATCCCGGACTACGCAAAGAGCGCCGCGACTCTGATCGCTCTTGGGATGGACGAGATCTTCATGTCCCCGGCGGCCGAACTAGGACCCCTCGATGTCCAGATCGAGCATCCAGATCGCGAAGGGTTAATCGTTTCGGCGCTTGACGTTGCGGGCGCGCTTGATTTCCTCGGACGCACGGCGGTGACCCTAACGCTGACCGGCGGGGCCTCCGTTCTCCAGGCAACAAAACTCCCGAGGAGTGAGGTGCTGCGTGACATGCTCACTTTCAGCGCTGAGTTTGTCCGGCCCGCGGTGAACAAACTAGACCCGCATCTTCTGCATAGGGCATCCAAGGAGTTGCGCGTGGCCGAGAAGTATGCCGAGGCCCTGCTCAAGGAGACGCAACATCACCACGCGCTGAACATCGCGGCACTGGTAAGGGCACTAGTTGAGAACTACCCAGCCCATGGCTTCGTGATTAGCCGCGACGAAGCCGCTAGGCTCAAGCTGCCGATTCGACCTGCCGAAACGCTTCCTCGCTGGCCACTGATCAGGCTGCTCCATCAACGCAGCGAGAATGTAGATGAGAGCTTCATCTTCGTAGCCGATGAACAAATGCTCGACACGCTGGCATCCAAGCTGCAAGCTGATGACGACGACGATGACGACGCCACCAACGACGCCGAAGAAGAAAAGGAGGATGGGGGCAATGACGAAACGAAAGCTAACGATGCCGAACCTAAACCGGCATCGCCCGCACCGATCATCGCGGAAAGAGACCGATCTGGCGGGAGTCGCGCCGATCGAGGAGGACCCGTCAAACCTCATCCGTAGCGTGGGCGATCTCGTTACTAATATCACCAGGTTACCGATTGGAGAGAGCCCTAGTCGTGACCGCAAGGTCTATCGCGCGTGGCGCTAGCGCACGCTGATGTAAGTTCGCGCAAACATTCATAGGGCGTGCGCGATTAGCGCACAGCCAGGTACCGGGTGCAGTGGGTGGGGTCTGTGGCCCCAGTTCTCTTGCACCCACCCGTGCCTGCACGTCCACAGCGGAAGCGCCTCTCCCGGTGAGCACGCGGCGGCTCCGCCGCATTTAGCTGCACCTCCGAAGCCTTGACGAGGCCCGACCACGGCCCCACCTCTTCGGCGCCTCGCTCATCCTATGCCATGACGCTCCTGCGCCGCGCGCAACCCGACCGCCAACAGCCCTAGCAACGCACGCTCTGCGGCCTCTGTGAGCCTCCTACCGCGCTTCGCGCGCGGCCTTGAGCGCCACCAAGCGCACCCACGTTGACACGCTCGTTCCTGCGGTCCCTGCGGCCCGCTGTAGCTCCTCGTGCTCGGCCTTGGTGGTGAGCACGCGGACGAGGGTCGAACGTCGATCGGCGTCCGCCACCGGCGGGCGTCCCATGCGCGGCTTCTTCGGTTTGCCCTGTCGTGGTCCCGATGGCATGGGCCGAGAATAGCCATAAAAAGACACTCGGCAACCAGTCCGGGCTTGATCTCCAAACTTCACATGGCCATATTAAGTTGATGACCGACGCTCTCGATGCTCGTCAGCAACGCGGTCTCGCGCTCGTCGCCAGCAAGCGGAAGCACATCAAGCACGTGTCCGGTGCGCGGTGGCTCGTGCCGTCGCAGACCGACGGCGGTGGCTACGTCGTCGACGCCGAAGCACAGACGTGCTCGTGCCCTGATCACGAGGAGCGCGGCACCAAGTGCAAGCACATCTGGGCCGTCGCGTACCTCAAGCAGGAGGTCACCCTGACCGACGGCACGACGATCGTGACCGCGGCGCGGGTGACCTATCGCCAGGACTGGCCCGCCTACAACGCGGCCCAGGCCGAGGAGAAGCACCGAGTGCAACTGCTCCTCCGCGCTCTCTGCGACGGAATCGTGCAGCCTCCTTACCGAGGGCGCGGCCGGCGACCAGCACGTCTCGCCGACGTGGTGTACGCGGCGGCGATGAAGATCTACGGCACGATGAGCGGGCGCCGCTCGTCGAGCGACGTGCAGGCGTGCGCCGAGCGTGGTCTGGTGAGCAAGGCACCCGCGTACAACACCCTGTTCAAGTACGCCGAGCGCGCCGAGCTGGCGCCGCTCCTGAAGGCGCTCGTGCACGAGTCGGCCGCGCCGCTCCGGGCCGTGGAGACGACGTTCGCGACCGACTCCACCGGGTTCGCGACGAGCACGTACGCGCGCTGGTTCGATGAGAAGTACGGGCACGAGAAGCGGTGCCAGCGCTGGATCAAGTTGCACGCCCAGGTCGGAACCATCACGAACGTCATCGCGTCCGTCGAGGCGACCGAGAGCAGCGTCGGTGACTCGGTGATGTTGGAGCCGCTCCTCGCGTCGTCGGTGGCGCGCGGCTTCAACGTACGCGAGCTATCGGCCGACAAGGCGTACCTGTCCAACGACAACCTGACGGCCGTCGAGGCGGTCGGCGCCGTGCCCTACGTGCCGTTCAAGGCGAACAGCCGCGGGACCGGCAAGAGCGACGCGTGGCGCCGCCTGTGGCACATGTTCGGCGCGCGCAACGACGAGTTCCTCGCCCACTACCACCGGCGCTCGAACGTCGAGAGCACGTTCTCGATGGTCAAGCGCAAGTTCGGCGCCTCGGTCCGCGCCAAGACTTTCCCGGCGCAGGTCAACGAGATCCTCCTCAAGTGCCTCTGCCACAACCTCAGCGTGCTCGTGCACGCGATCCACGAGTTGGGCATCGAGCCTGCGTTCTGGACGAAGCTGGAGGCCGCGTAGCCATGCCACGTTCCGACCTCTCCCCCGCCGAGCAAGACCACGTCCGCGCGCTCCTGCGCATGCTGCGCGCGAAACTCGGCGGCTGGCGCGCCGTCCAACTCGCGCTCCCCATTTCCGACAACGTCCTGTGGCAGGCCGTGTCCGGTCGCACCGAGGTGAGCGCCACGCTCGCCTTTCGCGTCGCGAAGTTCATCGACGCCCCGATCAGCGCGGTCCTCACGGGGACGGCGCTACCGCCGGGGACGTGCAGGCACTGCGGGCGCTCGAACGACGAGGCGTAGGACCGGCGGCGACTGCGGCCAGCAGGTCGTGCAGATCGATGCAGGTAGTGTTGTTTGCTCACGAAAAGGGCCGCCGCCGCCCGTCCGGTTATAAAACTGCCTACGTAAGGTGTCACAGGCGGGAGCTATGCGTGGGCCATGGCAGGCAAAAAGCAGGGCGAGCCACCCGACGACACCGACAGCGCCGATACTAGCGACAGCGACGTCACCGGCGCCATCGACGTCACAGATCCGCGGCAGACAGGTGCACTCGGCGGTCGTGCTCGCGCCGCGCGCATGACCTCTGAGGAACTCTCCGCGAGCGGACGACACGCGGTTAACACGCGGTGGTCCCACCCGCGCGCGACCCACTTGGGCGTGCTCAAGATCGGCGACATCAGCATCGGATGTGCCGTCCTTGAGAACGGACGCCGGATCATTAACGACACCGAGTTCCAGCGTGCGCTCGGTCGCTCCGCGGCGGGCGGGCAAACCTACCAGCGGCGAGCGGCGCAGGACGGGATCGACCAACTGCCCATTTATGTGGCCCTGAGGAACCTTAAGCCCTTCATTCCAGAAGGGTTTTCGGTATCGACCATCCAGTACATTCGAAGGGGCGGCGGGCTCGCGGTCGGTGTCGACGCCGCCGTTATTCCGGCGGTCTGCTCGGTGTGGCTCGCCGCCAGACGCGCTGGCAAGCTGCGTGCCTCGCAGCTCCCCACAGCCGAGCGCGCCGAGATCATCATGAACGGCCTGGCGACGGTCGGCATCATCGCACTCGTCGACGAGGCCACAGGCTACCAGTACCAGCGCGACCGTGACGAACTCGCGCGCCAGCTCGAGCGCTTCATCAACAAGAAGCTCGCCGCGTGGGTGAAGACCTTCCCGGACGACTTCTATAGCAACCTCTGCAAGCTGCGCGGAATCCGCTGCGATGATCAGCATCGGCCGCGGTACTTCGGACACCTCACCAACGACCTCGTGTACTCGCGCCTCGCGCCGGGCGTGCTCGACGAACTGAAGAGGAAGAACCCGCCGGGCGAGACCGGCCGTCGACGCGCGAAGCACCACCAGTGGCTCACCAAGAAGATCGGCCATCCGGCGCTGCGCGACCATCTTCTCGTCACGTGCACCCTGATGAAGGTCGCGCCGAACTACAACGCCTTCGTCGAGCAGCTCGATCACGTTGCGCCGCGTGTCAATTCGAACTTGTACCTGCTCTCGTACGACCAGATGCAGCCGCCGACGCTCGAGGAAGCATGAGCGGACCAGGATCAGAGCAACATGGAGAGGTTGCGCGCGCGGGTCCGGTTCCTCGTTCGACGGCCGGGGACGTGCAAGCACTGCGGGCACGCGACCGAGGGGTGATCCCGGATCGGAATGAGAACGACCGCCCCGGCTACGCGAGTTGAGGCACGGTAGCGCGATGATCGTCTACATGGTGTCCCCTTGGCCTGGCGCTGTGCGCGTCGGTCGAGGGCAGCTCGAAGTGACCGCGCCGGTCGAGGCGCTCGCGAAGCTCTACTCAAGGATGGCCGAGGCCGGCAATATTGGAGAGGTCGTGCACCGAGCCATGGTCGAGGAGCTGAGCACTGACCCAGAACTGGCCGCCCGGGTAAGCGAGATGGAGCAGCCGTTGCTCGCGTACACGACCGGGACTCCGATATCGGTCGGCGGTGGCCACCGGTGGCTGGTGCCATTCACCGCCTACCTTGTCGATCGAGCGCGCCTCGCGATCGGAAAGCCATAAGGGTCTCCTACGGCTAGTCTGAGCAGATCGGGGTGGAGCAGATCTCGGGATCTGTCCGGCCCGACCGCGCTGCCTCTAAATTCGGGGCGCTGCCTCCAAATTCGCCGCTCCGACGGAGATTGGAGGCAAAGCCGGATGGCGCCGCGGCAGCATGGGATGGCGTCGCGGCAGCATGGGATGGCGATCGCGGCGCAAGGAGGCGCCACGGCGTCATCAACGTGAGCACAGGCTGCCGTCGCCCTCGATCGGGCGACGCCCGGGGACGTGCTCGCACGCTCGCCTCTCCCGAGGCGAGGCGCGCTGCTTTGGCGAGGGTCGGTGCGGTCCTCTCCAGCGCTCGCTCGTGTGGCCTTCGGGAGATCAGGCGAGCTTCATCCAGGGCCCGGGACCTCATACACGGAGATCAGCGGGTGAAATTTGGACCAGCTCTGGAGGAGCCACGTCCGCGGCCGGAACACGATCAGCGGGTGATAGGTCGGACGCAGCGGCCACAAGACCGGCGAGTCGGCGAGCTCCTGCCACTCGAAGAACGTGGCACCGCTCGAGAACGGATCGACCTTCCAGGTCTGTGCGGCGGGCGCGCGATCCTCGCCGTGGTGGCGCCAATTTCCGAGGACGTACGCGACCGTATTGCGGACGGCGCGCGGGCTGGTCAGCGCGCGCGTGTGGTACCGGTCAGCGATGACCCGGCCGGTGCGCCGGTCGCCGCCGCGCGCCGTGATCGCCTTGTTGATCTGCCGGGCCGCCGAGATCGAGAAGCCGTGGATGCCCTTCGAGAGCGCCTCCCTGCTGTCGGCCTCGACGATCAAATGAATATGACTGCGCTGGATACTGATATGGGTGATGCGGAAGTCTTCGCGCTTCGCGGTGACGATCGTCGCCTCGCGGACCGCGAAGTAGGTGTCGCGCTGGCGCAGACCCTCGACGCTGCCGACGACCCGCATCGTCACGTGCACCGGATGCCGCGGATCGTGCTCGGAGCGCGCCGCGTGGGGCGCCCCCGGCCGCTGGCCCTTCGGCTTGCGGCCCGCGCCGCGGCGCTTGCCACCGTGCGTCCGGAAGACCATCTCCAGCTGCCCGCGCTTCCCTCGTGCCTTGGCCATGCGTCGGAGCTCCTCGATCGCGCCGGCTCCACGCCCGCGTGATCTCGCTTGAAGGACAAGCTAGCAGGCTCGCGTCGAGTGTCTACTGCGGAGATGTGAAGTCGCAATTGGAATCGATGATTCTCTTCCTGCAGAGACCTGATGATAAAAACCTGATGGGGCGCGGCTCTTTTGGGTCGATAGCGGGCGTCCCGAGGCCGAGCTTCCTGCGCGCTTCATTCACGATCCTTGGTGCGCCACGCGCGCGCAGCGCTCATGGCACGGGCGCGAAGCCGTGTTGTCCGCGAAGCGCGTGCCTGGAGCGCATGATCGTCGCCGTGAAGGGTCGCGACAGCGGCGATCTGGTTCCTTGCCGTTTCAAGCAACGGCAGATCGCGCGCGGGGCATGCGACCGCACGCACAGCGCGCGTCTGGACCGACCGCGCTCGGAGTCGCATGTGCGCACCTGGCGCGGGCCTCGTGCAGCGCTCATGACGTCGATTCGAAAGATTCATATATACGCCGTTTCAAGCAACAGCAGATCGCGTGTGCACTGTGCCACGTATCGTGCAGAGTGCGTCTGAGACAACGGCGCTCGAAGTCGTGTTCACGGCACCGGGGCGTCTCGCTCAGCGCTCAGCGCGCTGGCGCGAAGCGGCTCCGACACGGAGCGCTTTTCCGCGGAGACCGCCCCCGGGCCGCGCGGAGCGCCGCCGTACCGCGGGTCGCGGCGAGCCGGTTCCCCGCCGTTTCAAGCGACGGCTGAGCGCGTGCGTAGCGTGCTGCCGCACGCGCCGAGGACGTCTGGCGCCCCCGGGTCGCGCGGAGCGCCGCCGTACCGCGGGTCGTGGCGAGCCAGTTCGCCGCCGTTTCAAGCGACGGCTGAGCGCGTGCGTAGCGCGCTGCCGCACGCGCCGAGGACGTCTGGCCCCCGGGTCGCGCGGAGCGCCGCCGTACCGCGGGTCGCGGCGAGCCGGTTTCCCGCCGTTTCAAGCGACGGCTGAGCGCGTGCGTAGCGCGCTGCCGCACGCGCCGAGGACGTCTGGCCCCGGGTCGCGCGGAGCGCCGCCGTACCGCGGGTCGCGGCGAGCCAGTTCCCCGCCGTTTCAAGCGGTGGCCGCTCGTGTGCGCACATGCGGCGCATGCGGCAGCACAAGCATCAGCACAATGCGCCAGTATGTGCGGCAGCATAGACGCCAGTACGTGCGGCCGCCCGCGCAACGGTGGCTCGATCGCCCACGCTCCGAGGTGGCTGCACCCCATCGCGAGCATCGCGCGCGGCGCCGCGTCATCATCGTCCATCTCATGCGCCGCATCTTGCTCGCCCTGGCCCCTGCCCTCGCGTGCGCCGTCGTGTGCGCCGCCGCGTGCGCCGGCAGCTCCGCACCCCAGCCGGGGAAGATCGCCGCGTCGGGGGCGACCGCGGATCCGGCGGTGCGGGCGGCCCCAGCCGCAGCCGCGGCCGCAGCCACGGGCGCAGTTGCAGCCACGGCCGCAGCCACAGCCACGGCTACGACCCCAGCCGCAGCCACGGCCACGCCCCCAGCCGCAGCTGCGGGCGCTGCCAAGGCCACTGCGCCGGCCCCGCTGCCGCCGGGCGTGCTCGCGCGCGAGGCGGGGGCCCAGGGCGTCATCGAAGTCCTCGAGCGCGAGGGGCTGCGCCAGCTCGTCATCGGCGGCGCGGTGCACGCGGCGGTGCCGCTCGGCGGCGCGCCGGCGCCGCGGGACGCGCTCGTCGGCGTCTTGCGGCAGGTGCGGCCCCAGGCGAAGACGGCGCTCGTCATCGGCCTCGGCAGCGGCGCCACGGCGACGCAGCTCGCCGGCCTCGGGCTCGACGTGCTCGCGATCGAGCTCGAGCCGAAGGTGATCGAGCTCGCGCGCCGGTTCTTCGGGTTCCGCGGCAAGGCCGAGCCGGGCGATGGCCTCGAGGTGCTGCGCCGCGATCCGCGGCGGTGGGACGTCATCGTCGTCGACGCGCTGGCCCCGGTCGGCCTGCCAGCCCCGTTCCTCGAGCCGGCGGCGATCGCCGTGATGCGCGAGCACCTCGCGCCGGACGGCGGCGTGCTCGCCGTCCGCATGGTCGAGGCGCCGGGCTCGGCCGCCGCGGCGGCGTTCCTCGCGCGCGCCCGCGAGCACCGATCGCACCTCGCGCTCGGCAGCGGCGTCGGCGACGAGCGGCAGAACCTCTACCTCCTCGACTCGGATCGGCCGCTCTCGCTCGCCGCCGATCCGGCGCTGCCGGTGTGGCCGCTGATCGTCCCGGGCTACACGGGCCAGCGCGTGCCGGCCTCGCGCGACGTCACCGTGCTCGGCTACCTCGTGCGGGTCGGCCCCGAGCGCAAGCTCTGCCTCGATCTCCTGCACTGGGAGATGGGCGCCGTGCGGTTCGTGCTCGGCGGCACCCCGGCGGCCGCGCTCGAGAAGCTCGCGCCGCCGCGCGAGTCGCCGTCGAGCGGCGACATCGGCACCGACGGCGACCTCCGGAACACGCTCGCGGACTCGCTGGGCGGGGCGCACTTCAAGCGCAGTGACATCCGGTACTCGCCGACGATCGTCGCGCTGCGCGGCACGGCCGCGTTCCGCGAGGCGATCCACGCCGACGACCTCGAGCGCATTCGCGGCGCGGGCCGCACCGCGCTCTTGCCGTGGGGCGGCGTGCTCTACGACCTCGACGTCGCGAGCGTCGAGTGGAAGCTCGAGCTACCGGCGTGGCGCGCGCTGCGACGCGCCAAGCTCGCGCCGGCCGTGCAGCGCCTGCACGCCGCGGCCCGCGCGGGCAACCTCCGCGGCGCGCACGCCGCCGCGAAGGAGTACGTCGCCGCGCTCGAGGCCGCGCTCGGGCCGTGGGCGCCCGAGTTCGAGGTCCACCGCCAGATGCGGTTCGTGCAGAGCATGCTCCTCGGCGAGGACGCCAAGCCGACCCGCGCCGAGGCGTGCGCCCGGGCGGCCGGGGCGATCGATCAGCTGCCCCGCGAGGGCTACTTCCAGAACCCGGACGTCGATCCGCTCGCCGGGCTGTTCAGGCTGTGTGCGAAGCCCTGAGCCGCGAGCCTGCGAGGGGCGATCTGCCTCCGTACAGGCGCAGCCGGCGTCCTCGCCGGCAAGCCGGACCCGGCGGGTCGATCATCGACCATCGAGCATCAACCATCGAGCATCAACCATCGAGCATCAACCATCGAGCATCAACCATCGAGCATCAACCATCGACCATCAACCATCGAGCATCAGGCCGGCCTGAGCCGGCGCCACGCGACCTGCGCGATC